>Ga0335070_10002437_pt1 | contig 21646 bp, 19 predicted proteins | sample Lox_Sample_13_FD_206722 | JGI IMG/M metagenome (GOLD analysis project Ga0335070, IMG submission 206722) | Soil microbial communities from Loxahatchee National Wildlife Refuge, Florida, United States - Lox_Sample_1.3 | ecosystem: Environmental > Terrestrial > Soil > Wetlands | place: USA...
CATCAGCAATGTCACCAACCGGTTCAACTCCTCTGCTGATTTAAACTTGATTTCTATAGACCCTTTGTTTTTGTGCTGCCGAATGTGAACCTCCGACAATAATCTTGATGAAAGATCATTTTCCAGGTCGCGAAGAAAGGGATCCTTTTTTTTGGCCTTTATCTCCTTTGGCGCCTTTTTCAATTTTTGAATCAGACTTTCCGCTTCTCTTACGCTGAGATTCTTTTTCCGTATGACATGAAAAATTTTATTCTGTTCTACCGGCGTATCCACCATAAGCAGGGCGCGTGCGTGGCCCGGAGTTATGGTCTTATTGATCAGGGCCGCCTTGATTTCCGTGGGAAGTTTTAAGAGTCTCATGGTATTGGCGATTGTGGAGCGGTCCTTTCCAACCCGGGCGGAGAGCTCCTCCTGTGAGAGGCCGAATTTATTAATCAGCGTCTGGTAGGCGTCTGCTTCTTCGAGGGCATTCAACCCTTCTCGCTGAACATTTTCTATGAGCGATAATTCTGCTGCCTCCGAATCGGGAGCATCCCTTACGATTATAGGCACTTCCTGGAATCCGGCTTCCTGAGCGGCCCTCCACCGGCGCTCCCCTGCTATGATCTCATAGCCGGTATTGGTTCTGCGCACAACAATAGGCTGAATAATACCATTCTTCTTTACGGATGCAACAAGACGCTTCTGCTCCCGGTCATTAAAGTCCTTACGGGACTGGAACCGGTTGGGAGAAAGCTCTTCGATCCCGCACATGATGAACGAGGGCCTTGCGCTGACATCATTAAGCAGGTCCGGGAACATGGCCCCGAGCCCTTTACCGAGGGAACTCTTTGGCGGCATCTAAATCCTCCCGTTGGTCATAATTTCTCGCGCGAGCTCCATATAGGAAACCGCGCCACGTGATTTATTATCGTAAAGAATGATAGGAAGGCCATGGCTTGAACTTTCAGACAGCCTGACATTCCTGGGAATGATTGTGTTAAACACTTTTTTCCCCAAATGTTTTTTCACATCCTCACTGACGTGATGAGACAGCAAATTTCTTGTATCAAACATAGTAAGCAGGATGCCGGCAAGCCCCAATGACGGATTCAGTCTTGTCTTCACCAATTTTACTGTATTTAGCAAATATCCGAGGCCTTCCATAGCAAAATATTCGCACTGAAGGGGTATTATCAAAAAATCGGCTGCGACGAGGGCATTTACAGTTAAAAATCCAAGAGACGGAGGACAATCAAGGATAATGAAATTATACATCACATCCAGATTCTTTAACAGATTGCGAAGCTTTTTTTCCCTGTCCTTAAGATTTACGAATTCTACCTCTATTCCTATCAGATCCTGATTGGCAGGTACAACGTCAAGGTAAGGCAACATCGTACCGACAATTACTTCTTTCAGGGGAACTTCGCCGATCAGGGAATGATAAAGATTCTTTTTGGTGATGAGATTTTTGTCTATTCCCATGCCGCTGCTGGCATTGCCCTGGGAGTCGCAATCAATGAGCAATGTCCTCATTTCCTCCGCCGCCAGAGACGCCGCAAGATTGATGGCTGTGGTTGTCTTGCCAACCCCTCCTTTTTGATTAGCTATACATATGATTTTACGCATGATTTAATGGAACATAAAAGCGTGTTTTTCGGTCATAAATTTTGTGGGGAAGATTAGCATAAAAAGGTATGTTTGAGAAGGAATATTTGACCTTTTTATAGGGCAGTTTTATCAAATTTATAAAGAACTTTTTTCGTAGATGATAATTCTTCGGAAATCACCCGTAAAGGGCAGTGTTATTTCCTGGCTTAAGATATATTTTAATCCTAAAGTTTGAGACATACCGGCAGCTTCTGTCACTTCTTCATCTGCTTTTTTGCCCTTCATCGCTATTAAGATGCCGCTTTCGGACAGAAAGAAGGCACCCATCTGAAGGTATTCAGGCAGCTTGAATGTAGCCCTCGATGTAACTGTGTCAAAACAGCCCCTATAGGATTTATTTTCCATGAGGCCTTCGGCCCGAGAGGTGATCACAAAGATATCCGTAAGTTTTAAACTGCGGATTATGTGCTTCAGGAAAGAGGATTTTTTTCGGGATGACTCGAGCAGAGAGACCTTCAGGGAATTAAGGACAATCTTTAAAGGAACGCCGGGAAATCCGGCCCCTGAGCCTATATCAAGAAACCTACCCTTTTTATTTTTAATAAATGGCAGCAGAGTAAGGGAATCGATGAAATGCTTCATCGGTATGTCGAGTTCAGATTTTACGGAGACCAAATTGATCTTTTCATTCCATTTAAGAAGCTCGTTGTAATACGTTGTAAATTGAGAAACCTCTTTGGCGCCCAGTGTTATACCAAGGGCGTTTGCTGCAGTGGAAAGAGTTTTTGATATATCCTTTTCCATCATCCTCTTGAGACTGTGCCGTAAAGCTCTTTTTTTGTCATTTCGAGTGAAACGAGAAATCCTTGTCCCGACCTGAAGGGAGGGATCTTTAGATGCCTCACATTCGTGCGGAATGACAATTTTTCTATTACTACACAGTCACTTGTCGCAGAGGTTGTCATACATGTCAATCTTTTCTTATTTTATGGTAGCATTAATTTCCATTATCTAATAAATACAGCAAAATGGGCAGACAAATACGCGACAGGGTAAAAACAGCAAACATCACTATTGTTCTGAACAAGCCGAAATATCCGGGCAATGTCGGGTCTGTGGCAAGGTGTGCGAGGAATATGGGGATTGAGAAGCTCTCCGTGGTGGGGAACAGAGATCTTGCCGTGGAGGAGATGAAACAGATGGCAACCCATTTTGCCGCGGGTATTGTCGCCAACATTCAGCACTTTGACCGGCTGGACGAAGCCCTGGCAGGATTTAACTTTATTGTCGGTACGACATCGAGGCGGGGATCGGGAAGAGGGCCCGTTGTATCACCGCGGGAGATGGCGGAGCGCCTGATTGACATATCCCGGGATAACGAAGTGGCACTGCTCTTCGGGCCGGAGGATATGGGGCTATCCAATGATGATCTGCGTTTCTGCCATCTTTTAGTAACCATTCCCACATCGAAGAATAACAAATCCATTAATCTATCTCATGCTGTTATGATCCTCAGCTATGAGATCTTCACGGCTCGTATGGAACAACTGGAGGCCTTTACACCGCGTCTTGCCGAATCGGCGGAGCTTGAGGGTATGTATGCGCAAATGAAGGCGCTTTTAACGAAGATCGGTTTTCTTAATCCTCAAAATCCTGACTACTGGATGATGCACATACGCCGCTTCCTTGCCCGGACGAACCTTTTTTCTAAAGAAGTGAAAATTATCCGGGGCATCTGCCGGCAGTTGGACTGGTACATGAGAAACAAAAAAACTTGACTTTCCATTGACAGAAAACTATTACTCATCAAAATTCCGTCAAATTCCATGGGGGTATAATCATGAAAAAACTCTTTTCCTTTACCGGGGCAAAAAAGATTGTCTTCGGCAACGGTTCCCTGGAGACGCTGCCAGACCATATTCGTGAACTGAATGCTTCGCGTCCCCTGATTGTCCTTGATAGAAATCTAGCCAAGACGGAGATTAAGGAGAAGGTCTTAGATATTCTCGGTAAAGGTGGTTTTAAGGCGACAATGTTCGACCAGAAAGTTGAGGCAGAGCCTAGGCTGGAGTTAGCCGATGAGGGGGTCAAAGCCGCACAGAGGTCAAAATGTGATATTGTCGTGGGTATTGGCGGTGGAAGCGCTATGGATGTAGCAAAGGCCATCGCCGTTCTGGCAGCCAACAATGGCAGGGCGAAGGATTATCTGGGACTGAATAAGGTTCCCGGTCCGGGGCTTCCCAAGATCATGATTCCCACAACCGCGGGCACAGGGAGCGAGGTTACTTTCACCGCTGTGTTTGTCCGGCAGAACCTGAAGAAAAAAGAAGGTATGAATAGTCCATTTCTGTATCCCGAACTTGCTCTTCTCGATCCGACGCTTACACTGTCTCTCCCTTCCGTTTCGACAGCTTCAACGGGTGTCGATGCTCTTTGTCATGCCATAGAATCCTACACCTCAATTAATGCTTCGCCGATGAGTGAGGTACTCTCACTGGAGGCCATCGGATTGATCGCCTCGAACCTGCGAACCTGCGTCCATGATGGGAGTAACCTGGAAGCAAGGGAAAAGATGCTTCTCGGAAGTCTGTATGCAGGTTTGGGACTTGCCAATGCCGGTGTTGGCGCGGTCCATTCCCTCTCCTATCCACTCGGCGGTAAATACGGCGTTTCGCATGGTCTTGCTAATACTATCATGCTGCCCCATGTGATGGCCTTCAATCTGCCGGGTGCTTTAGAGAAATTTGTTGTCATCGCGGAAGTGATGGGAGAAATTGTTGATGATATGCCTCTGCGCGAAGCGGCATATCTTGCAGTGGAAGCAGTGCAATCCCTGATTGAGGATTGTGGCATCTATACAACTCTCGAGGATTTGAACATACCCGAAGAGGCGTTGCCTGAACTTGCCGAGGTGGCAATGACAGTGACGCGACCTTTGGAGAACAACCCCCGTAAAGTGACCATAGAGGATGCTATAGAGATATACGGGGAGGCGTATTAAACGCCCACAAGTTTGTCATTCCCGCGAAGGCGGGAATCTAGGGTTAACTAATTGTTCCCCACTGGAGCCTGCACTCGAATGCTTTAATCGGTGGTGGGGACAGATGCTTGGATTCCCCTGTATCAAGTACGGGGCAGGCGTATCACATCCGGAATGACAACAATAAATAAGTTTTAGTAATAAGATTATAATCTAGTTTTTATTTGGAGGAAGATATGGCCGGTGCGGAACTTATCGGAAAAGAAGAAATTAAAGAAATTATGGATGTGCTGGCAACAGGCATCCTTATGAGATACGGGTTTGACAAGGAGAGAAAGGGCATCTTCAAGGTGCGGGAATTCGAAGAGGCGTTTGCACGGTACTGCGGCGCAAAATATGCCCTGGGTGTGACATCGGGCTCAACGGCACTCAAAGTGGCCCTTGCGGCAATGGACGTGGGACCGGGAGATGAAGTCATCGTACCGGCATTCACCTTCATTGCTACATATGAGGCAGTCCTGGAAGTGGGCGCGATTCCGATAGTGGCGGATATTGATGAGACCTTGAACATGGATCCCGACGATATTGAAAAGAGGATTACTCCCTATACAAAGGCCGTAATTCCCGTACACATGTGCGGCGCGCCGGCACGCATCGACAAAATTATGGCTGTAGCAAGAAAGCATAAAATTCTCGTCCTTGAAGATAATGCCCAGGCCAGCGGAGGGAGCTATCGCGGGAAGAAACTGGGAACATTTGGTGACATGGGCATCTTCAGTTTTGACTATTATAAAACGGTCACCACCGGTGAAGGAGGGATGGTCCTGTCGGATAACAAAAATTATTATCTCCGCGCCGAGTGGTATCACGATCATGGCCATGACCATAACCCCAATGTCAGCAGGGCTCTTGAAGGACGAACAATTCTTGGGTTTAACTACCGGATGAACGAGCTCCAGGGGGCACTTGGTCTTGCCCAGTTGAGGAAGCTCGATACAATCATCGCTGAGCAGAAAAAAAATAAGCAGGCAATCAAGGATGTCCTTAGCAAAGTAAAGGGTGTTAAATTCCGGGATATCCCTGATCCTGACGGTGACACAGCAACCTTTCTCGCATTCAGTCTACCTGATGAGGCTGCGGCGTCGAAATTTCAGAAGGCACTAGGTAATGAGGGGGTCGATACGGTCTGCTTCAAGAAAAATTTATGGCACTATCTGCCCAACTGGGAGCATTTTCTGGCGAGGTCAACAGCGAATTCAAAGAAGTATCCGTTTACCGACCCATCGTATAAAGGAAAAGTCAACTACGACAGATCAACCATACCCCAGGCTGAGGACATCCTTGGCCGGACACTTTTAATAACGATGACTGTCAGGATGCATAAAGAGAAATTTTTAAAGATCAAAGGCGGTATTGAGAGAGCGGCTCAAAGCTTATAGGGAGAGGGTTTATGGTTATCGTAACCGGTGGCGCGGGATTTATCGGGAGTGCTTTTGTCTGGAAGCTGAATACAGAGGGCATCAAAGACATCATCATTGTCGATGAGCTCGGACAGACGGATAAATGGAAGAATCTGGTAAACCGGCGTTATGCTGAGTACATTCACAAAGACGTCTTCCTCAGAATGCTCCGCAACGAACAGGCACCTTTCCAACCTAAGGCAATCATCCACATGGGGGCGTGCTCGTCAACGACGGAACGCAATGCCGACTATTTAATGGACAATAATTACCACTATACATGCCGCCTTGCCGAATGGGCCCTCGCACGCGGCGTTCGCTTCATCTACGCGAGTTCTGCCGCCACTTATGGGGATGGGTCGATGGGGTTTTCCGATGAGAACGCAGTCACGGAGACCCTCCGTCCGATCAACATGTACGGTTATTCCAAGCAGCTCTTTGACCTCTGGGTTTTGAGGAACAAGGTAGAGAACAAAATGGTCGGGATAAAATTCTTTAATGTCTTCGGTCCCAATGAGTACCACAAGGCAGATATGCGGAGCGTAGTTCACAAGGCCTTCGAACAGATCAGGGACACGGGGAAGGTACGGCTCTTCAAATCTTATAAGCCTGAATACGCCGACGGCGGGCAGATGCGAGATTTCGTCTTTGTCAAGGATTGTGTCGATATCATGTGGTGGCTGTTTGAGCATCCGGAGGTAAAGGGTATTTTCAATTTGGGGACGGGTCAGTCCCGGACATGGAATGATCTTATCCACGCCGTTTTTTCAGCCATGAATATCAAGCCCAAAATCGAGTATTTCGATATGCCGCCGGATATCCGTGGTCAGTATCAGTATTTTACAGAGTCGAAGATGGATAAGCTCCGCGCGACAGGATGCCCGGTTACTTTTCACCCGCTGGAAGAGGCAGTAAGGGATTATGTCGTGAATTATCTTCAAAAACCAGATCCATTTCTATGAAAGTCATCTGCATTATACCTGCCCGTTATGAATCAACCCGTTTTCCGGGTAAACCCCTTGCTGATCTGTGCGGCAAACCAGTGATACAGCACGTTTACGACCGTGTGCTGAAGGCAAAGACCGTTTCCTATGTCGCCGTGGCTACGGATGACGAAAGAATCTTTGAAGCCGTGCGAAGATTTGGCGGCCAGGCCATCATGACATCAGGGGCGCATAGATCAGGCACGGACAGAATTGCAGAAGCTGTGTCCAAACTTGATCTCAGTGATTCGGATGTTGTCGTTAATATTCAGGGTGATCAACCTGTTTTTGAACCTTCGCAGATTGATGAAGTGGCAAAGCCGCTGTTAGATGACCCGACAATCCCCATGTCCACCCTTATATACAAGATTGTGAGGGAAGAGGAGATTACACATCCCAACGCGGTAAAGGTTGTCTATGACAAAGACTATTTTGCCATCTATTTTTCCCGGGCAACAATCCCATACGTTCGGGATAAGGAAAACAAAGCGTTATATTACAAGCATCACGGCATATATGCATATAGAAGCGTCTTCCTGAAAACCTTTACGCGACTACCGGAAGGAGTTCTTGAAAAACTGGAAGCCCTCGAACAGCTGAGGGCAATGGAGCATGGTTATAGAATTAAGGTTGTTGAGACGTTGTACGACTCTGTGGAGGTCGATACCCCTCAGGAACTCGAGAGGGTAAGAGGCCTCATTAAGAAAAATAGTATTTTGTAAAAAGGGGTACGAATATGGTTGATATTGATTATCTGAAGAAGATCAACCTGGTATCCAAGCCAGTCTGTCAAAGGATTATCGCCGCACTTTTATTATTCCCCAATTATCGTATTTTTGCCAAAGTGGATATTCAGGTTGAAAATATCGAACGCATTCCGCGTAATGAGAACGTGATCTTTGCCATGAATCACACGGATCGGTTCAACTACTGGCCCTTCCAGTATAAGCTCTGGAGCATGAAATTTCCATATACCACGGCGTGGGTGAAAGGGAAGTATTACAGGAATGCCTTACTTGCGAAGGGTCTCGATCTCTGCAATATGATCCCCGTGCCGTCCATGAAGTATCTGATTGAAGAGTTCTACAAAAAAAAATTCAGGACGAGGCCTGACAGCAGTCTCTATAGGGCGATTAAAGATATGATTGACGGCAGGTATGAAAAGGTTGAACAATATCCTAAGGTGGCCGCCGAAGCCATGAGTGCGATGGGGGAGCAGTTTGTCGAATTCATCAGCAGCTACTATGAGCTCATCATGGAAAGTGTGGCATCCTTGAGTTGGAAGGCCTTGTGTGAGAAAGGGCTCAATCTCATCATTTTTCCGGAAGGAACACGCGGCACCACGCTTGGTGAAGGAAGGACCGGCCTTGCGCAAGTGGCGCTCGCCACGGGTAAAAAGATCATTCCTGTCGGCTGCAATAATTCGGACGCTGTCTACACCGGGAGTCTTCCCTTCGCAAAGAGTGGTGTCATCACGTACCGTGTGGGCAAGCCGCTCTCTCTGGACGATCAGCTCGAAGAATTCCGCATAGAAGAGAAATTCAAGCTCCTGTCCAAAGAATCACAGATAAAATACAAGAAACGTTTTGAAGAGGTAACAGCGATCGTTATGGAAAGCATAAACCAGCTTCTAGACGAGAAGTACCGGCGTGCGTTTTCCGATACTTGATGTTGAAATTATGTACATCCTTCCAAATTAAGATTCATATTTACTGTTCTTAGACAAGAGAGTCGTTTTTTGTGCGCAATCCATCTTTATTTTCAGTTCTCTGATTTTATCATTTAGCTTCAAGAATGCCTTCTCGTACTCATCCTTGCAGTCAGAATTTAGAGAGGGATTCATTAACACCAACTTCATGCCGGTTTTGATAATCTCGGCTTCTTCAAGAGAGTGTTTCAAGTATTCGATCTCTTTCAATTCAGGGCGCTCTTCTATTGTCATAAGTTTCACACCAACTTGATGAGAATAAGAATTAACATTGCATTATTCAGCTGTCATTGTGTTTTAATGTTGCAAAATCGAAAAGATTAAAACCTGCCTCTTAGCCGGGATCTGAAATCATTTGAGTTTTATACAGTCTTTTTTCCACAGGCAATCCTCGGCACATGTATCTCTCGTATCAAAACACGGCGAGTAACCTTCTCTTAGCTGAATTTCCCTGATAATGTCTCCCTTTTTGCGGCCGTGATTTGTTTCGACACCCCATATCTTTGCAATTTTGCGAACCTGTTGAATATTCATTTCATATTCCTCCTTTTCACTCGATTTTCTTTATGCGAACAATGTTCTTTATGTGTTTCTTGTGAGAAGACATACCGGGACTTTGTTCTCAATTTAAAGTAATTTGCACTAACTATGCCATATTGGTAGCATAATGGTAGGAAGTATTATATAAATAAGCAAAAAATGATAAAATATAGCTAGTTAGAATAGAGAGCAACTGATGCCGGATTTCTTTATTAAGTTGCTACTGATTGCAAATGATGTCAATTTGTTGACAAGCTTACGCATATTCAACAGCCATGTCATTACCGGACAATAAAAAGGGAGAGTATCCATCGGCTGATTGAACACTCTCCCTAACATGCTGGCGATAATAAAAATATTAGACTCGTTTAGTCTTTAAAGATGGCACCGGTGCTGGCGGACGTAACCATTCTGGCATATCTGACGAGGTAACCGCTTTTGATTGCCGGAGGCCGGGGTTTGAATTTTGCCTGTCTCTTTTTTAATTCCTCCGGGCTGACCTTGAGGGTAATTGTTTTTTTCGGGATATCGATGGCGATAATATCACCTTCCTTTATTAGGCCGATGGGTCCTCCCTCGGCAGCCTCCGGGGAGATGTGACCTATGGCAGCGCCGCGCGTACCGCCACTGAACCTTCCGTCCGTCAGGAGAGCCACTGTCGTATCGAGCCCCATGCCGGCGATAGCTGATGTCGGTCCCAACATCTCCCGCATACCGGGTCCTCCTTTCGGGCCTTCATAACGGATGACGACAATATCACCAGGTTTGATCTTTCCGCCAAGTATAGAAGCAATAGCATCATCCTCAGAGTCGAAGACGCGGGCCCTGCCTTCATTGACGAGCATGTTTTCTGCGACAGCGGACTGTTTCACGACAGCACCGTCAGGAGCCAGATTTCCTCTTAGTATGGCAATGCCCCCCTCTTTCGTATAAGGTTTATCTAAGGGCCGGATGACTACTTGGTTCAACACCCTGGCATCTTTCAGGTTCTTGCCGACTGTTTTCCCTGTTACCGTCATGACATTCAGATTGATGACACCAAGTTGACTTATTTCCTTCATTACAGCCTGGATACCCCCTGCCATGTCCAGGTCTTCCAGATGGTGCTGCCCTGCGGGGCTTAGCTTGCAGAGATTGGGAGTCTTTCTGCTGATATCATTGAACAGATCCAGATCAAGTTTGATTCCTGCTTCGTGGGCGATGGCGGGAATGTGCAGGACCGTATTGGTTGAGCACCCCAGGGCCATGTCCACGGCGATGGCATTTTTAAAGGCTTTTAAAGTGGCTATATCCCTAGGACGGATATCTTTATCGAGAAGCTCCATGATTTTCATGCCGGCCTGCTTTGCAAGACGCTGCCGGGCTGCTTGGACAGCGGGTACCGTCCCGTTTCCGGGTAGACCGAGGCCTAGGGCCTCAGTGACGCAATTCATGGAATTTGCCGTATACATACCGGAGCAGGATCCACAGCCCGGGCAGGCGCAGTCTTCCAAAGCCTTGAGATATTGCTCTTTCATCTGGCGGGTTTTTACCCTTCCCACACCCTCGAAGACACTGATGAGGTCCACAGTTTTTCCTTCCAGGGTTCCTGCCATCATGGGGCCACCGCTGATGAAGATGGTGGGGATGTTCAGGCGAAGCGCCGCCATCAGCATCCCAGGGATGATCTTATCGCAGTTGGGGATCATGACCAGGGCATCAAAGGGATGGGCAATTACCATAACTTCAATGGAATCGGCGATGAGCTCCCGGCTGGCAAGGGAGTATTTCATACCGGTATGTCCCATGGCAATCCCGTCACATACACCAATGACGGGAAATTCCACAGGCGTTCCCCCCGCCATGCGGATACCTGATTTTACATCTTCGGTGATTATATCCAAATGAATATGGCCGGGTATGATTTCATTGGCGGAGTTTACCACGCCGATCAACGGCCGTGCGATTTCTTCATCGGTGTACCCCATGGCTTTGAATAAAGATCTGTGTGGTGCCCGCTCCAGCCCTTTTTTCATCATGTCGCTTCGCATGCTTTCCTCCTTACATTACGTGTAAACAGTGATTAGGGTGAGGTGCTATTCTTTCTCTTTTTTTACATCCAACGTACAGTAATAAACTTGCGGCTAAGTAAAAAGTTCCAGAGGCAAGGTGTGCGAATCCTGAGGAAAGAGGCGTACTGGGATGTACGTCGCAATGACGAAGGATGAAGCGCAACACAGCATATGGACTTTTTACAATGCCTAGCTATTTCTTTCTGCGCTCTGGCCTCAGAGACCGCACCACAGCACCTGCAAGCCACATCTCGCTGTTTTTCATTGCATCGAGTTCTTTCTGCAGTCTCTCTCTGTAGTCAGGAGCTGAATTCACTTCCAGGACAATGGCAGTTTCTTTTCCGGATGCCACCCGGTCGTATAATTCATCGAAAACGGGTGCCACTGCATCACGGAATTTGTCTTTCCAGTCCAATGCACCACGTTGGGCCGTTGTACTGCAATTCGCGTACATCCAGTCCATACCGTTTTGAGCGACGAGGGGCATGAGGCTCTGGGTCAGCTCTTCGACGGTTTCGTTGAAGGCCTCACTTGGACTGTGGCCGTGCTTACGCAAGACGTTATACTGGGCCTCCAGTACTCCGGCCAGACATCCCATGAGGACGCCGCGCTCACCTGTTAGATCGCTGTAAACTTCTTGTTCAAAGGTAGTAGGGAACAGGTATCCCGACCCTATGGAAATACCAACGGCTAGGGTCCTTTCCAGGGCTTTTCCTGTGGCATCTTGGAAGACGGCATAACTGGAATTTATGCCGCTTCCGGCAAGAAAGTTGTCACGCACGGTACGCCCCGCACCTTTTGGCGCCACCAGAATGACATCGATATCGGCGGGAGGAATCACACCGGTCTGTTCTTTATAAACAACAGAGAATCCATGAGAAAAGTAGAGGGCCTTTCCCTTCGTCAGTTGAGGCTTGAGTTCCGGCCACATGACCTTCTGGCCCGCATCAGACATCAGATACTGTATAATGGTGCCGCGCTTGGCCGCTTCTATTGGCGGGAACAGGGTCTTGCCGGGGATAAAGCCTTCATCGATGGCCTTTTGCCAGTTGTATTCCCCCTCACCGACGATACAACGGATTCCGTTATCTTTCATGTTTAAAGCCTGGCCGCGTCCCTGTACGCCGTAACCGATGACAGCGACAATTTCATCCTTGAGCACCTTCCGTGCCTTTTCAAGTGTAAATTCCTCAGAGGTGACAACCTCTTCCATGACTCCGCCTATGTTTATTTTTGGCATATAAACTACCTCCTCAATGTGATGATTAAATTATCAAAAGTGCGATGTGGCTTATACTTTAAATAACTCTTGAACTGCTACTATTTATGACGCTCCAGGGCGATAACTCCTGTTCTGGTAAAATCATCCATCCCCATTTTCTCCAAGATGGCCAGGGCGTTATCAATGTCCTCTTTATTGCCTGTGACTTCCAGAATACAGGTATCGGCATCCATACTTACAACTTTCCATTTGAGTGTGTCAATAGTTTGCATAATTTTTCCTTGACTCGCCTCGGTTAATTTCATCCGCACCAGGATCATCTCCCTGCAGGCTGAATCAATTCGCGTCAGATCCCTTACTTCAAGGACGTCGATGATTTTTGTCAGCTGCTTTTCAAGTTTTATTACGGTTTCCCGATTACCGAGTGTTGTTATGATGATCCTGGTAATGTCAGGATTCCTGGTGATGTTTGCCGAGATGCTTTCAATATTGAATCCCCGGCCGCTGAAGGTTCCTGCAATCCTTGCCAGGACGTCAGGTTTGTTGTTTACCAGGATTGAAATTGTGTTCTCTTTCACTTCCATATGTTAAATCCCCTCTTTAAGTTTTTGATATCTCTTCCGGTACATATCATTTGTTCAAAACCATATCCGTCAGTGCTGCACCCGGCGAAACCATGGGGTACACGCCTTCTTCGGGTTCAACATGAAAATCCATTACCACCGTCCTGTCCGTATCAAGACCCTGCCGTAATATGGTCTCCACCTCTTCGGGACGGGTTGCCCGCAGGCCGACGGCATCGTAGGCTTCCGCCAGTTTTACAAAATCAGGGACATTGCGTATATTACTATGAGAATACCGTTTCCCATAAAACAATTCCTGCCACTGGCGCACCATGCCCAGGAAACCGTTATTTAAGATGACTATTTTAACTGGGAGATCGTAATTGACAGCTGTTGCCAGTTCCTGAATGTTCATCTGGATACTTCCGTCACCGGCAATATCCGCTACAATTCTGTCCGGGCAGGCGACCTGCGCGCCTATTGCCGCAGGAAAGCCGAAACCCATCGTGCCCAGACCGCCCGATGAAATAAAGGAATTGGGATAATCAAAGCAATAGAATTGCGCAGCCCACATCTGGTTCTGTCCCACCTCTGTCGTGATGATAGCCTTGCCCTTTGTGAGCCGGTACAGTGTGTCAACCACATGCTGCGGTTTAATTTTGTCAGCCTGGCAGTATGTCATGGGTGCATGTTTTTTCCATTTCTCAATCTGGTCATGCCACGCCTTTGTCTGCGCTTCCGGGATCACGAATTTATCATCGGCAATCCATTTATTAAGAAGCTGTAATACAGGCTTACAGTCACTGGTAATTGACAGATGTGTCTTCACAAATTTATCGATTGATGCCGGGTCAATATCGATGTGGATAACCTTGGCGTGGGGCGCAAACGCATCCAGCTTTGAGGTAACACGATCATCAAACCGCATGCCGATGGCAATCATCAGGTCGCAATTGCTAATGGCCATGTTGGCATAATAGGTGCCGTGCATCCCCGGCATGCCAAGCCAGTGAGGGTCTGTGGCAGGAAAGGCCCCGAGTCCCATCAGTGTAGAGGTAATGGGGATGTTGAGCGCTTTCACGAATTCTCTTAATTCATCCCATGCCCGCCCAAGCATTATACCGCCGCCGGAGATAATAAGCGGCCTTTCAGATTGCCTAATCATATCGAGGGCTGTCGCACACTCTTTTTCGATGGATGTCTCTTTGCCATTATTAGGAAGGCTTAATGACCAGGATATTGCGTCCTCTTCTATAAGAGACCTCGTGACATCCTTGGGAATATCAATCAAGACAGGTCCGGGACGTCCGGAACGGGCAATAAAAAAGGCTTCTCTGACGGTCCGTCCCAGGTCTTCAATCCGTCTGACAAGAAAGTTATGCTTGGTGCATGGTCTTGTAATACCGGTGATGTCCACTTCCTGAAACGCGTCACCGCCGATCAGCGATGTCGCCACCTGCCCCGTAAGTACGACAACCGGAATGGAATCCATAAAGGCATTGGCAATGCCGGTAACTGTATTGGTGGCGCCCGGTCCCGATGTGACCAGGCAGACGCCAACCTTGCCGGAAGCCCTCGCGTAGCCGTCAGCTGCATGTATGGCGCCCTGTTCGTGCCGGACTAAAATATTCCTGGTTTTCCTCCTGTACAGTTCATCAAAGATATCGAGTACGGCACCGCCCGGAAAGCCGAAGATGGTATCGACATTCTCCTGCTCCAAGGCATTGAAAAGAACTTGTGCTCCTGTTAATTTCACTCATAAACCCCCTTTTTTTGATTCTTGGTACTTTTGTAAGTATCTATTCATACTTTCTCCAAAAAAAAACCGTTACCTTTAGCTGGTAACGGTTTTAGTTGCAAAATATGTGCTAAACGCAAACCATCAGCCAGCCCCTTTCCGGAAGGGAATAATTATCCCGATAATTATGGCGATGGTTACTACGTTCAGCTCAAACATCTGATTAATCCTCATTTGACATGGCTTTTAACAGGCTCTTTTAGCATTGTCAAGAATATTTTTTTCAGGTTTTTCCTTTAGGTCTGCTACGTTGCACGCCAATTGTTCCGGTTCTGTTCGTTTCTTCAACACCAAATGATTGAAAGAATTTTAAGACTGCAGCTGTTTCATCCTGAGTGCCTGTTATTTCCAGGATAAAATAATCGGGAGTCATGGTAACTATACTGCAGCCAAACGTTTCAATCGCCCGCAGGATTTCTGACTGCGCTCCTTCTTTTACCGTAACACCGATCAGCATCAGTTCTCTTTGGATGAAGGCCTGTCCCGAGAGGTCGGAGACTTCAATAACGTCTACAAGTTTGTCCAGTTGTTTTTTTATTTTTTCCGTAAAATCAGGATCCGATTCACTGGTCAAAGTAATCCTCGAAATTTCGGGGTTTGCAGTTTCCGCCACGCATAGGCTTTTGATGTTGTATCCGTGACGGCCGAATACGCCCCCTACGCGGGACAGCACGCCTGGCTGGTTGTTGACTAAAATGGATATGGTCTGTTCCTGTTCGCGTTTTTTTCTAAACACAGTATGTCCTCCGTAGCATATCTATTAATCAAGCAAGTCTTTCATACATCATCTCTATATTTGAGCATCCGGGCGGTATGATGGGATAGACATAATTTTCCGGATCGACTACAGCTTCCAGTAAAAACGGACCATCAGAAGTGGCCATCTTTTCGATTCCGCATTTGGGATCTTCCTCTAGGGCTATCCTGCAGCCCTGTATACCGAAGCCTCGGGCGACTGCAACGAAATCAACGTTTCTTCCCAGATCGATGGTGTTGAACCGGCCATTGTAGAAATGATACTGTATCTGGCGGATCATCCCCAGGTGGCCGTTATTGATGACGATAATCTTAATAGGCAGATTATAATAGCCGATTGTTGCCAGCTCCTGGATATTCATGTAGAACCCGCCGTCACCCGTGATAGCCACAACGGCCCTTTCCGGTATGCCGACCTTGACGCCGATTGAAGCAGGCAGGCTGAATCCCATCGTGCCCATCCCGCCGCTGGTGATCAGGCTGCGGGGGCCTCTCGGCCTCCATGTGCGGATTGTCCATATCTGATTGAGTCCCACGTCTGCGGTTACCGTTGTTTCCCTCGGCATGGCGTCCTGAACCATGCGGATGAAATCTCCAGCCTGCCCGCAGCCGCTGTCTGACACTTTTTGTATAATTGTGTCCCTTTCCGCATCGATCCTCTGCAGCCACTCCGACTTTTCCTTCTCATCAATGAGGGGCAGCAAAGCCGTGAGTGTTTCATTAATATCACCGATGTAAGGTAAATTGATCTTAATGCTCTTGCCGATTGATGTGGGATCGATATCGATCTGGGCTATTTTTGCCAGGGGTGCGAATTCTTCGATTTGCGCGGTACTGCGATCTGAGAAACGGGTACCCACGGCAAGAATGAAATCGCACTGATGCACCATTTTGTTTGCCAGCTCGTTACCGTGAGTTCCGATCAGGCCAAGGTTATACCCGTTGGTGGAATCGACGGAACCAACACCCATCATTGTCGTCACGAAGGGGATTTTTGCCTTTTCTATAAGCTCACGGATCAGGTGAAATGAATTGCTCAGCTTGACCCCCCCACCGATAATGAGAATCGGTCTTTCGCTCTGATTTAAAGACCTGGCGATCTTCTCCAGTTGTTCCGGGTCTTCTACGACCCTGCCGTTTGCTTTCACTGCAGAGGCCGATTGTTTTTCCACCGGTTCGCATTTAGACGCCAGAATATCGCGGGGCAGATCAACAAGGACAGGACCGGGCCTCCCGGTCTTGGCCAGTTCAAAGGCCTGTCTGAGTGTGGGAGCAATATCATTCACATCATGTACCTGGTAGCTGTGTTTGGTGATCGGCATTGTAATCCCGATAATATCAGTTTCCTGAAAAGCGTCCTGGCCAAGAAGGCTTGTACTCACCTGCGCGGTCAGGGCGATCATGGGCGTTGAGTCCATATAGGCTGTGGCAATACCGGTTACCAGGTTGGTTGCTCCCGGGCCCGACGTTGCGAGGCATACACCTACCTTCCCGGTGGCGCGCGCGTAGCCGTCGGCGGCGTGGGCTGCCGCCTGTTCATGACGCATGAGATAATGGCGGATCTGGCTGTTCGTCAGGCGGTCGTGCAAGGGCAGTGTGTTTGCACCGGGGTAACCGAAGATAACGTCCGTTCCTTCCTCTCTGAGGATTTGTATGATGATATCTGCACCGATGGTTTCCATATTTTCTCTTCCTTCAATTTTCTTAATTCTTTAGACAACAAAAAAGCCGCAAATTCTTCTTAACAGCGGCTTTTCAAGTATAAAAAAAGCCGCGGGTTCGAGGGGCCCCGCGGCTCATTGTTTCTATGTCACTCCATCACAGAAACCGAGCAGCGGTCCCCCTCAGTACAAGTACTACCACTACGGCTACAATCGGAATGCTGCTCAGGTTGCGATGGATCATATGTTTACCATTGTCATTTTATATAAAAACTCTACTATAAAATTTGAAATTGTCAAGTATTTTTTAATTTATATGACTTTCTTTATACAAAGTGTATCGGTATATCAAAGGCGTTTCTTAAAAAAATATGCCGGTAGTCGGTTATGCCTTGGTCGATCTTTTGTTCAAGGCAGAGACTTGGACTGACGACATATATCTATCAAAGATTGTTTTCTCTTATCTCTTTAACGGGGAGGCATCATTACTTTCTTTTTTCAGATTTTCCTGCGTCTCGTCGGTCTCCATGGGTACAGCACCGCTCGAGGTTGTACCTTCAAGGAAACTTTCAAAGATGGCACCTTGAGTTGACCGTGTCGCCGGAATGCCCGTGTGCGGGTCTACCTTGATGAAAACAATTCCATCCGGGACAGGAAAGATTTCTACCGGTTTGCCTTGAACGACTTTTTCCATGAAATAGAGCCAAATGGGCGCTGCAGCCCTGCCTCCCACTTCCTGCTTGCCAAGGGATCTTTCCTGGTCAAAGCCAACCCAAACACCAGCCACCAGTGAAGGTGTAAAACCTATGAACCACGCATCGCGCATATCATCCGTTGTTCCTGTCTTTCCGGCTACGGGCCTGCCGATGCTTTTCACCCTTCTTCCTGTTCCACTTTCCACGACATCCTGCATGACATATGATGAAATGAAGGCGATGCGGGGGTCGATGACCTGCTCACTGATCACCTGCGCTTCTTCAAAGACTTGACCCGTGCGATCAACTATCTTCTTAATAAAAAATGGAACGACCCTTTTACCCTGATTTGCCAGAACACCATAGCCCCTGACCATTTCCTGTAGGGTGATGCCGGACGTTCCCAGTGCCAGGGTCAGGTTCTTTGTGAGTGGTGAAGTTATGCCCATATTGCTGGCATAATCGGTAGCGTAATCAACGCCGATATCCTGCAGGATTTTGATTGTAATGATATTCCGTGACTGGACAAGGGCGTTTCTAAGAGTGGTCGGCCCATTAAATTTTCCGTCAAAGTTTTTTGGTTTCCAGAAACCATCGGGCGACGACCTGTCTTCATAGATGATGGGAGAATCCAGGATCTGCGTTGATGGCGTCATTCCTTTGTCGAAAGCTGCTGTATATATGAACGGCTTGAAAGCGGAACCTGCCTGCCTCCTTGACTGGGTGGCACGATTGAATTCACTTTTTTTGAAATCCCTTCCCCCAATCATGGCCGTGATAGCGCCAGTCTTCACCTCCATACACAAGAGGGCTCCCTGAACAAGTCCCTTCTCGTATCCCTCACGGGCTTCCAATTCTTGAAGTCCCCTTTCCACAGCATCCCGTGCCGCTTTCTGCATATCTATATTGAGCGTAGTATAGACCTCAAGGCCCTCCCTATATAAAACTTCGCTGCCGTATTTATCCATAATGTACTTTCGTACATTTTCGATAAAATAAGGGGCAATTTTTTCCTTCGGTCTGACAGATTTCAGTCTGAGGGGTGTTGCCAATGCCCGTTCTTTTTCCGCCCGGGTGATATATTCGTCATCAACCATCCTGTCCAGCACATAAGCCTGCCTCTGGCGGGCTTTGTCAAAATGGAGGAATGGCGAATAACTTGTGGGTGCCTTGGGAAGGCCGGCCAGAAGTGCGGCCTCAGGCAGGGTCAGATATTTGGCGCTTTTACCAAAATATCCCTCAGACGCCGCCTCAATACCGTAAGTACCGTGACCTAAATATATATGGTTCAGGTAGAGGTTCATGATTTCATCTTTGGTAAGATATTTGTCTATTTTATAGGCTAAGATAGCCTCTTTAAGCTTTCTCATGAACCTCTTTTCTGAAGATAGGTAGAGAGATTTGGCCACCTGTTGAGTTATGGTGCTTCCCCCTTGGACAATGCGCCCTGCCTCGATATTTTTATACAGCGCCCTCATAATACTAAGCAGGTCAAGGCCCGTATGCTGATAAAACCTTGCATCTTCTGCAGCCACAAAGGCCTGAATGACTACCTTGGGAACCTCGGAAAGACGAATTATTTTTCTATCTTCCATAAAAAACTCGTCAATGAGTTCATTGTTATCAGCATATACTCGTGTGGCGATGCTGGGACGGTAGTCCTTCAAGGCGGCAATACTCGGCATCTCCTTTAGAAGGGCATAGTAAACGATGCTGCTTCCGATAATAGCCAGTATTATGCAGCTAAGAATGATAACTAATAATGTTGTCCCAAGACTGGGGAGTTTAAAATGAAATATTTTATTCTTAAACGTCATGCTTCCTCTGGGGTGTTTTTTATATCGTCGGTTTTGGGTTGTTTCTTTACGGCAAATTTTGCCACAATTATTCCGATTTCGTAAAGTCCTATTAAAGGAATAGCCATAATGATCTGGGTGAGTGCATCAGGGGAAGGCGTCAGGATAGCAGCGGCAATAAATATTATAAGGATGGCATATCGCCTGTTTTTGGCTAACATTTTCGCATTTACCACTCCGATCTTGGCCATGAAAAAGATCAAGACAGGGAGTTCAAAAGACAGTCCAAAAGCCAGCAGTAGTTTCAGAGCCAGAGAGAGATACTCCCTTAGCGTAAACATGGGCTTGAGGAAGTCTGATGAAAATTCCACAAAAAAGCCAAATGCCGGGGGGAGAGCAAGAAAATATCCGAAGAGGACCCCTGCGATAAATAACAGGGTAGAGGTAATGACGAAGGGGATCACATATTTCTTTTCCGACTTGTAGAGACCGGGTGATATGAACTTCCATAGCTGATACAGCGTGAATGGGCTCGTCAGAAAGAGGGACGCAAAGAAGGAGATTTTCATGTAGTTGAAAAACGCCTCCGGCAGACTTGTATATATCATAAAACTGTTCTGTGGCAAGACCTGGTAGAGAGGTCTTGTAATGATTTGGAATAACCAGTCTTTAAAATACCAGCAAACACCAAAACCAATACCGACCGCGATTAGTGCACGTATGAGTCTGGTTCTTAGTTCCCCCAGATGAGCGGTGAAAGGCATTTTTTCTTCTACAGGGTCTTCCATAGATTAAGTATCACGCATCTCCTTTTAAATTGAATTCTTAGTAGATTTATCAAGATGTAATTTTATTATCGGAAGCTTTGGGGGCGTGTTCTCTCTTTTCTTCTCCGGCAGGTGAAGATTGCTTATGCTCCTCCTGGTCTTCTTTTTTGCCAAACAGGAGTGAATTTTTGAAGTCGTCAACATCTTTTTTAATATCATCCGGCTTCAGCGTATCTTTTATATTTTCCGTAACATCTTCGGCTGCCTTTTTAAATTCGGTGAGCCCTTTACCCAGGGACTTGGCAAGCTCCGGCAACTTTTTAGGACCCACGACAAGCAGGGCGACAATGGCTATAACGATTAGTTCCGGCAAGCCTATTCCAAACATGATTTCGACCTTTTTTTACTACAGAGTGTTCAAATATATATGGAATTATATATTTGTCAATGATTTTCCAAAAATCGGGACCGCTGTTCCCATCTTTGGAAAATTTTTGCGTTCTCGCTACTTTTATGTTAAAAGCCTGAACCTATGAACAAAATCCTTCCAGGGCTGGTGGCCTATGTCTCGAAAAACGGGTATTGTTAAGGATGAAAGATATTTAAGGCATGACGCCGGATTTGGTCATCCGGAATCGCCGCAGAGGCTTGGCGCGACCCATGCCATTCTTGAAGCCCCCGATATGGCTGGGCAATTTATTGAGATTGCACCGCGCTATGCTACCCATGAAGAGATTGCGTTGATTCATTCTCCTTCATACATAAATCTGGTAGCCAGTACGGCAGGTCAGCCATTTGTCTCCCTTGACCCGGATACAGCAACGACGCCGGAGTCATATGACGTAGCAAAATTAGCGGTGGGAGGACTTTGTAATGCCATTGACAGTGTTCTTTCCCGGGAAGTTGAAAATGCTTTTGCCCTCATCAGGCCTCCCGGGCATCATGCGGGGGTGTCGAATGCAGCGGGATTCTGTATATTCAACAATGTCGCCATAGGTGCAATGCATGCAATCGTGAAACATAAAATGGATAGAATTCTGATTGTCGATTGGGATCTGCATCATGGTAACGGT
>Ga0335070_10002438_pt1 | contig 21644 bp, 25 predicted proteins | sample Lox_Sample_13_FD_206722 | JGI IMG/M metagenome (GOLD analysis project Ga0335070, IMG submission 206722) | Soil microbial communities from Loxahatchee National Wildlife Refuge, Florida, United States - Lox_Sample_1.3 | ecosystem: Environmental > Terrestrial > Soil > Wetlands | place: USA...
GCAGGCCCAGGTGCGCCCCGGCGGACCAGCGCACCATGCGGCGGAACTCGCGTTGCCGCGGGTCCAGCTCCTCGCCGGAGGCCACCGCCACGCGTCACCTCGCTCTCGAAGTCTGCGACTCCGGCTCCGTGACCATGCCGAGCTTGTCCGCACCGGCCGCGCGCGCGGCGGCCAGCGCCTTGACCACGACGCCGTAGGGGACGGCGCTGTCGGCGCGCAGGTAGATCTCCTTCTGGTCCTGACCCTCGAGGATCGCGCGCAGCTTCTCCTCGAGCTCCGCGATCGGGATCTCGCGGCGCGCCAGGAAGATCTTGCCGTCCTTGCGCACGGTCATGACCAGCGGCTCCTCGCGCAGCCGCAGGTTCTGCGTGGTCGTCTCGGGCAGCTTCACGTCGATGCCCTGCTCGAGCATGGGCGCGGTGACCATGAAGATGATGAGGAGCACGAGGGACACGTCCACGAAGGGCGTGACGTTAATCTCGGAGAGCGGGCGTTGGTTCGAGCCCGGTCGCAGCGCGGGCACGCCTAGCCCTCGTCCGCCGCCATGCGCCGCAGATCGCCCTCGTACTCGGCCACGAACAGGTCGATCGCCGCGGTGATGCCGCGCAGCTTGCCGACGAAGATGTTGTAGAAGATCGTGGCCGGGATCGCGGCGAACAGGCCCACCGCCGTGGCGATCAGCGCCTCCGCGATGCCGGGCGCGACGACGGCGAGGCTCGCGGATCCCGCCTGGCCGATCTTGCCGAAGGCGTTGATGATGCCGATCACGGTCCCGAACAGACCGATGAACGGCGCGGCGCTGCCCGTGGTGGCCAGGAAGCCGAACCCGCGCTCGAGGCGCAGGCTCTCGCGCGAGCCGGTCCAGCCGAGATTGCGCGCGAGCAGATCGACGTTCGCCTTGGTGGGCACGAGCAGCTTCCCGGACGCACGCGCGATGCGCCGGAGCTCGCCGTGCGCCGACAGGAACACCGCCGCCAGCGGGCTGCGATCGAGATCGCGCGCCGCTTCGTAGGCCTGCTCGAGGGATCCCTCGTGATAGACCTCGAGGAAAGCCTCGCTATCCTGCTGCGCGCGCCGAAGCTCGCGCGACTTGAACAGGATGATGGCCCAGGAGAAGATCGACAAGAGGACCAGGCAGAGCAGCACCAGCTGAACCAGCCAGCTCGCCTGCCAGACGAGACTCAGCGCATCGAGTCCCGCGAGACGTCCCCCCGACGCCGTCCCGACGAGGATGCCCATCCATTCTCTCGTGTAGTTGAGTCGCGTCTTGCGACGCGGCGCGCGAGTCTAGGAGCCCATGCCCATCGGGGCAAGGTGCAGCGCTCGGGAGGAAAGTGATGAAGATCACCGTCGACGCGCGCGACGCGCACGGGGCCGCCGCGGATCTGCTCGCACTGCCGCTCGCGCGCCTCGCGCGCCGCGCGCGGCAGCTTCCCGCGGCGCTGGCAGCCGCCGACCGCGCGACGCGCGGACAGATCCGCGCCGCGCTCGCGAGCGGCGACTTCGAGGGCAAGGCCGGCCAGACCCTGCTGCTCTACCCCGATCGGCGCGTGCGCGCGAAGCGGATCCTGCTGATCGGGATGGGCGAAGCCGCCAAGCTCGACCGCGACGGCCTGCGCCAGGCCGCCGGGCGCGCGGTGCGCGAGGCGAAGAGCCGGCGCGCCGGCCACGTCGCGCTGGCCGCGCCCGAAGGGTCGACGGATCCGGCGTCGCTCCAGGCCCTCGCGGAGGGCGCCGTGCTGGCGGGCTATCGCTTCGGCGACTATCGCCGCAACGACGAGAACGGCGCCAGGGAAGTGGCCTCGGTCGCGCTGCTCCTGCCTCGCGGCGCCGCGCTGCGTCCGGCGCGCGAGGCGGCGCAGGTCGGCGTCGTGGTGGCCGAGTCCCAGAACCTGGCGCGCCGCCTCTCGGACCTTCCCGCCAATGCGTTACCTCCGAGCGAGCTGGCAGCGCAGGTGCGCCGGCTCGGGCGCGAGCTCGGGCTGCGCGTGCGCGTGCTCGACGTCCCGGCGATGCAGCGCCTCGGGATGGGCGGGATCCTGGCCGTGGGCGGCGGCAGCTCGCACCCGCCGCGCATGATCTCGCTCGAGTACCGGCCGAAGACGAAGACGCGCGGCGAGGTGCGGAAGCCGGTCTGCCTGGTCGGCAAGGGCATCACCTTTGATTCGGGCGGCATCTCGATCAAGCCGTCGGCCGGCATGGACGAGATGAAGCACGACATGTCGGGCGCGGCGGCCGTGATCGGCGCGCTGCGCGCGGCCGCCCTGCTCGAGCTCCCCACGCCGGTCGTGGGCGTGATCGGCGCTGCGGAGAACATGCCGAGTGCCACCGCCTACCGGCCCGGCGACGTGGTGACGGCGATGTCCGGCAAGACCATCGAGGTCTTGAATACGGACGCCGAGGGGCGCGTCGTACTGGCGGACGCGTTGCACTACGCGCGCACGACCTGGGAGCCGGCCGCGATCATCGACCTCGCCACGCTGACCGGTGCGATGGTGGTGGCGCTCGGCTCCTGGGCGACGGGGCTCTTCGGCAGTCACACGAAGCTCGTCGATCTCGTGCGCGCAGCGGGCGACGCGACGTCGGAACGCGCCTGGCCGATGCCGCTCCTCGAGGCGCACAAGGAGGAGATCCGCAGCGAGATCGCGGACATCAAGAACACGGGCGGGAGACCGGCCGGGTCCTCCACCGCGGCGGCGTTCCTGTGGCAGTTCGTCGGCGACACACCGTGGGTGCATCTCGACATCGCCGGGACCGCGTGGACCAGCAAAGCCGGGCCGATCCAGCGCAAGGGCGCGACGGGAGTCGGCGTGCGACTGCTCGTCGAGCTGTTGCGGCACTGGGATCCGGTGCGGCTCGAGGGCTAGGCGGAGCCGAGCGAGCGTCGACGGCGCGGGGTAGATCCGGTCGGGCGCCGCGCGATTCGCTTGCCCCGTCCGGAGCGGCTCTCTACCCTCGCGCCGCTCGTTTCCGCCCTCGCCTCCTACCCGCACCGCCACCTTCCCCACGCCGTTTCCCTCGTCTGCTCCGGCAGACCCGTTCGTTCCTTCAACCCGATGGAGAATCTCGTCCCATGAAGTCTGTGAAGCTCTGCACTCTCACCGCGGGCGTCGTCGCCGCGGCTCTGCTCGGTCCGAGCGCGGCTCTTGCGGCCGGTGACGCGGCGGCCGGCAAGGTCATCTTCAACACGAACTGCGCCACGTGCCACGGCGAGAGCGGAAAGGGCGACGGCCCCGTCGGCGCCGCGCTGACTCCGCCCCCCCGGGACTTCACGAAGGCCGAGTTCAAGTTCGACACTGACGGCGACGGCAAGAAGGGCACCGACGCGGATCTGAAGAACGTGATCCGCAACGGCGCCGGCAAGTTCGGCGGCTCGCCGCTGATGGCGCCCTGGATGCAGCTCAGCGACGCCGACGTCGCCAACCTGATCGCGTACATCCGCACGTTCCACAAGCAGTAGACGCGACTTCCAGGCGTCCGCACCGCCGCGTCGGCGCGCGGCGGTGCGCGCCGTCCCCGCGCGCGGCCGCCGGACGCGCTTCGCTACGCTGGCTCGCCGCATGGCGGACGCCTCTCGCGATCCCGAGGTCCTGCCGGCTCTTCCCGAGAAGGCTCTTCCCGAGAAGAAGCTGTCCGAGAAGAAGGCCCTGCCGGCGCGGCCCGCCGAGCGCGGTGTCGCGCGCGCCGACACGCTCACGGCCTACCTGGCCGAGCTGTCCCAGCACCCGCCCATCGATCGCGAGGAAGAGCAGCGCCTGGCCAGGCGCTGGGTCGAGCAGCGCGACGTCGAGGCCGCACGCCAGCTCGTGCTGGCCAACCTCCGCCTCGTCGTGAAGATCGCGATGGAGTACCGGCGCGCGTGGGTCAACGTCCTCGACCTGATCCAGAGCGGCAACGTCGGCCTGATGGAGGCGGTGCAGCGCTTCGATCCCTATCAGGGCGTCAAGCTCTCCTCGTACGCCGTCTACTGGATCCGCGCCTACATCCTCAAGTACATCCTCGACAACTTCCGGATCGTGCGCCTCGGGACCACGCGCGCCCAGCGCAAGCTGTTCTTCCGCCTGAACAAGGAGAAGCGCGAGCTCGAGCGCCAGGGCTTCGAGGTCGAGCCCCGGCTGCTGGCGGAGCGGCTCGACGTCAGCGAGGCCGACGTCGTCGACATGGACCAGCGGCTGCGCGTGAGCGATCAGTCGATGAACGCCCCGGCGCATCGCGACGACCCGCAGCGCGCCGAGTTCGGCGACCTCGTCCCGGGCCGGGAGCCCAGCGCCGAGGAGAGTGTCGCCGACGCAGAGCTGCGTCGGGTGTTCCTCGAGAAGGTCCGCGAGTTCGCCCAGACGCTCGAGCCGCGCGACCGCAAGCTGGTCGACGAGCGCGTGCTGGCCGACGAGCCGAAGACGCTGGCGGAGCTCGGCGAGGAGCTCGGCGTGTCACGCGAGCGGATCCGTCAGCTCGAGGCCCGCATCGTGAATCGCCTGCGCGAGTACCTGAAGGCCAACCTCGTGGACTTCGAGTACTACGCCGCCCCTCGCGATGAGTGACGCGGGCGCGCCGGGCGGCGCGCGCGTCCGGCTGCGCGTCGTGATCCACGGGCGCGTACAGGGCGTCTACTTCCGGGGCGCGACCGAGCAGGCGGCCCGGCGGCACGGGGTCGACGGCTGGGTCCGCAACCGACCGGACGGCGCGGTCGAGGCCGTCTTCGAGGGCATCCCCGAGGCGGTCGCCGCGCTGGCGGCCTTCGCGCGCGAGGGCCCGCCGGCGGCGCAGGTCGAGCGGGTCGAGGAGACGCACGAGACGCCCCGGGGCGAGCGCGGCTTCGCGGTGCGGCGCACCTGAGCGCCAGACCCTCGAGGCCCCGGGGGGCCGCCGAAGCCTCGCGGTTCCGGTAAAGCGTCCGGTACGCGCGGCCGACGGAAGGGCGATGGCCCGCTCCGCGATGCTCTTCGCACCGCCTCGGCCGCCGCTGACGCTGCCCGATGAAGGCACGATCGTGATCGGCCGCAGCCGCGATGTGGATCTGCGCCTGACCGACTCGGACACGTCGCGGCGTCACGCCGAGATCGTCTGTGCGGAAGGGCGCTGGGTGGTGCACGACCTCTCGAGCACGAACGGCACGTGGGTCAACGGGCGGCGCGTCGCAGAGCGCGTGCTGAGGGCGGGCGATCGCATCCAGATCGGCTCGCAGGAGATCGCCTTCTGCGAGGTCGACGCGGACAAGGCGCCCGGCCTGCAAGGGGACGAGGCGCAGACGCGGTTCATCGTGCGCAGCACGACGCCCCAGTCCTTCCGCGGAGATCTGGCGGAGATCCCGACGTTCGCCGTGCTGCAGATCCTCGAGATGGGCCGCAAGACGGGCGTGCTGCGCATCGACTCCGAAGACGGGCGGGGACGGCTCTGGCTGCGCCGCGGCGATCCCGTGCACGCCGAGACGAAGGGCCTGGTCGGCTTCGATGCCGCCGTCGCACTGGTCAACGCGCAGACCGGGACGTTCGGCTTCGAGGCCGAGGCCGATCTACCCGAGGCCACGATCCAGGCGACGGTGACCCAGCTCCTGCTGGAGGCCTCGCGACAGCTCGACGAGGGGCTGGTCGGCTAGAGCAGACTCCTAGTGGGACGGATGCGTCGGCCGGAGCCCGGCGTCCGCCGCGGAGCTCCCCGCCCCACCCGGCAGGCCCGCGACGCCCGCGAACTCCGATGCGATCTCGCGCTGCAGGTCCGCATCGATGGCGTCCGTGTCGAGCTTGAGGACGCTGCGCAGCGACTCGTCGTCGCTGCGTCCCTCGCCGAGCAGTGTGAGCAGGCGACCGCGCGCCGCGCGGTCGGTGCGGGCCTCGATCCACGCTGCGGCCGCGGCCGCCTCGAGGTAGGCGGCGCGCGCGTCGTCGTCGTCGAGTCCCGAGAAGCTCGGCGCGAGCCGACGCAGCGGGAGCCACTCTCGCGCCACCGAGCGGCGGTGCAGCAGCGAGCGCTCGCTGCGCGTCAGGCTCGGCTGCGAGCGCGACGCCCGCTCCGAGAGCTCGGCGAGGCCCTCGTTCAGCCAGTACGGCCGATCGCCCCCGGTGCGCTCGCGAAACACGGCGTGCACGTACTCGTGGAACAGCAGCGCGCGCAGCTCGCCGGCGGGATGCGCGGCCGACACCACGTGCATGCGCCCGTCGAAGAAGCCCACGGTGCGGAACGAGAAGCGGCTCGCGTGGGCCCGGTCGTAGGCGCCGCGGCCGTAGAGCACGACCCCCATCGGCTCCGCAGGTGCCGCATCGAGCCGCTGATCCACCGACTCGCGGGCCTGGTCGAGATAGCGCAGCACGGTGTCGGCGAAGTCGGGCGAGCTGCGCTTCAGCGCAGGATCGACGGCCAGGCGGAAGTGGCCGCGCGCCACCGCCGGCCACGCGTCCGGATCGCTCGACGCCGGCGCCTCGCTGACGCGCCGCTCGTCCTGGAGCTCGCCGAGCCGCCGCAGAGCCGAGGCGCGCCAGGCCTCGTAGCCGTCGCCACTCGAGGCGAGGAAGGCCTCCAGATGGGCCTCCGCGGATTCGTACCGCCCGCGGTGGCGATCGAGCAGGGCGAGGTACCAGTGCGGCTCCGGCCGCGTGGGCTGCTCGCGCAGGATCGCCTCGAGAGCCACTGCGGCGCGGGCGTTCTCGCCGCGGCGCAGATCCTCCACAGCGCCCTCGATCAGGCGGCGCGTGCGCGCCTCCTCGCGGCTCGTCCCGGCGCGCACGGGCGGTGCGTCCGACAGCGGCCCTTCCCACAGCGTCTCGAGCTCGGGGCCGGAGACGTGACGCGCGTTCTGCGCACGACCTGCCGCCTCGGGGTCGTTGCCGAGGTGCGTGACGCCCTGGTCGTCGACCCAGACGAAGGTCTCGTCCGCGGCGAGCAGGACCAGTGCGGCCAGCGCGGCGACCGCGAGCAATACGGCGAGGGGGCGACGCATTCCGCAGCTCTTCGGAGCGGAGCGCCGCGGGCTTGACGTGCCGCCAGCTAGACCTTCACGGCCTCCGCGGCCAGGTGGCCGAGCTCCGGCAGCACCAGCTTCTCGAGCGCGAGGCGCACGCCCGCGCGCGAGCCGGGGAGCACGAACACAGGCTTGCCGGACGCGATGCCCGCGAGCGCGCGAGAGAGCAGCGCCGCGGAGCCGATCTCCTGGTAGGAGAGCGCGCGGAACAGCTCGCCGAAGCCCGGCAACACGCGGTCGAGCAGGGGCTCCACCGCATCGGGCGTCACGTCGCGGGGCGCGACCCCGGTCCCGCCGGTCAGCACGAGCGCGCGAAGGTCCTCGCGCGCGAGCGCGCGGCGCACGGCCGCCGCGATCGCCTCCGCGTCGTCCTTCACGATCTCGCGCCAGGGCACGGGATGGCCGGCGCCGGCGAGCAGCTCGGCGGCGCAGCGTCCGCCGGTGTCGGTGTCGGGCGTGCGCGTGTCGCTGACGGTGAGGACGCCGGTCGGCACCGACGTCGCCGCGTGGCGGCGGTGTTGATGAGCGGCATGGGACGGCGCGACGTCGCTCACGGGCGGTCGTCCACCCAGTACTCGCCGTCCGTCGCGAACTCCTTCTTCCAGATCGGCACGGTCTGCTTCAGCGTGTCGATCGCGAAGCGACACGCCGAGAACGCCTCGCCCCGGTGCGGCGCGGCGACGGCCACGACGACGGCGATCGCGCCGACCTCGAGGTGCCCCGCTCGGTGCCCGATCGCGACGCGGACGCCCGGCCAGCGCCGGGCCGCCTCGTCGGCGATCTTTTCCATCTCGCGCACGGCCATCTCCGGATAGGCCTCGTACTCGAGATGGCGGATCGCGCGGCCGCGGGCGCGATCCCGCACCGCCCCGACGAAGGTGACGATGCCGCCCATGCCGGGGCCCGAAACCCGCGCGATGGCCTCGGCCACGTCGAGGGGCTGCTCCGACATCCAGCAGGAGCCGGCGCCCCCCGACACCGGGGGCAGGAAGGCCACCTCGTCTCCATCGGCCAGCGCCGTGCCGGCCGGCGCCACCTCGAGGTTGATGGAGGCCGCGAGCCGCTCGCCGAAGGCGTCGAAGACCGCATGACGCCGGGCGAGCAGGCGCCTCAGCTCGGACACGGTCGCGCCGTCCGCCAGCTCGACCGAGAGCTCCTTCTCGCCCACGGCCTCGCGCACGGCCCCGAAGAGCCTGACCGTCACGCGCATGGCGGCAAGCCTACCCGCTTTCGCGTCCCCGCGCGTTGACCCGCGATTCGCGGGCTGCGTAGAATCCGTGGCGCTCGCGTGCGCCGGTGCGCCGGCGCCGGGGAGGAGGGGAAAGCATGGCGGCTCGCAAGAAGTCCACGCGCAGGCGCGCGCGCAAGCCGGCGCGCCGCGCCACGCGGCGCGCGCGCGTGAAGAAGGTGCAGCGCAAGAAGAAGGCGGCCCGCAAGAAGACCGCCCGGAAGGCCGGCCGGAAGAAGACAGGCCGGCGAGCCGCCGCCTCGACCCGCCGCAAGCCGGCCCGCAAGGCGGGGGCGGGAAAGCGCAAGGCCCGCAGCGCCCGGCCGAAGAGCGCGCGCAAGCCCGCCCGGGTCGCCGCAGCACCGGCCCCGCCCCGGGTCGGAACACCGCTGGCGGCCGCGCGACCGGCCGTTCAGAAGCCGCCGGAGGAAGGCCGCCCTTTTCGGGCGAGCGTCCGGTTCGCGGCGCCGGTGCGGCGAGCGTGGGCCGGGCGCGTGAAGCAGCCGGTGGTGCACGAGCGGCCGAGGTTCGTCCGGCCGCGTCTCCGGTGGGTGCCGCACCGCTAGCACCCGCTCAGGTCGCTGCGGCGCAGCCCGAGCGCATCGGCGCGGTGACACACTTCTGGCCCCATGCGAACGCCTGCGCCGTGCTGATCGAGCACGGGGTGCTGCGCGTGGGCGACACCGTGCACGTGCGCGGCCACACGACGGACTTCTACCAGCGCGTCGAGCGCATCGAGCTCGAGCACGCGCCCGTCCAGACCGCGCGCGCGGGCGACCACGTCGGCATCGAGGTCCACCAGCGCGTCCGCGAGGGCGACGTGGTGTACCGGCTGCAGAAATAGCAGCGCGCCGCCGTCCGGCGGCGCGCTGCCGAGCAGCCGAGCGCTAGCTCTTGACCGGCGGTGCCATCTCCGGCTTGCGGGCTCCGCCGTCGATCGCCTTCATCTTGCCCGCGGCCTTGCCCATCTTGATGACGCCGTTGATCACCGCGCCCTCTTCGATGACGAGGGACTCGGTCTCGATGTTGCCCTCGATCCGGCCGGTCTTGTGCACGACGACCTTGGTCGTCGCGGAGACGTCGCCGAGCACGCTGCCGCTCACCGCCACCGTGCGCGAGCGGATCTTCGCCTCGATCTCGCCGCTCTCGCCGACGATCAGCGTGTTCTCGCTGCTGATCTCGCCGCGGAAGCGCCCGTCGATGCGCACGGTGTCCTTGAAGGACAGCTTGCCCTCGAACTCCGACCCCTGATCGATGAAGGCCGTGAGACCCCCGGGCGACGGCGCGGACGACGACGAGGTCGGGGCCGGCCGGAAGAACGAGTCGCCGCCTTCCTCGCGGCCCTTGCTGCCAAACGGAGTACGCGCCATCACAGATTTCCTCCTTTGTTCCGCGGGTCGCCCCGCCAACCTGCGCAGCGGATGCATCGGCGCGAGGGGCGTGCGACTTGAGAACGGAGTGGAGAGGCCGCCTTGGCGGGCTCAGATGCGCAGCCGTGCGCGCGCAGGAGGCCGGATCGCCATGGCGCGAGCGAGGACCGCGCCCGCCGCGAACCCCCCGACGTGGGCCCACCAGGCGACGGGGCTGCCGCCCGCCCCGTAGGCCTGGATGCCGGACGCGATCTGCAGCGCGATCCACACGAACAGGAAGGCCAGCGCCGGCACGCGCACGGACGGCCAGCGCAGGCGCAGGCGGCCCGTCGGATAGCTGACGGCGTACGCGCCGAGCAGCCCCGAGATGGCACCCGACGCACCCAGGGTGGAGAGGTACGAAGCCGGCGCGCTCGCCACGTGCAGCAGCGCGGCCGCGAGCCCGCAGGCGAGGTAGAACAGGGCGAAGCGCGCGTGTCCCAGCAGATCCTCGATCTGTGTTCCGAAGATCCACAGGTAGAGCAGATTGCCCGCGAGGTGCAGCGCGTCGCCGTGCAGGAACATCGAGGTGAGCGGCGTGAGCCAGACGCCCCCGCCGCCCACCGCGGGATGCGCGAGCGCGCGCACGAGCTCGTGCGGCACGAGGCCATAGCGATCGACGAGCGCCGTCGACTCCGACGGAGCGAGGCTCATCAGGTAGAAGAAGACCACGACGTCGAGGCCGAGGATCGACGCGACGACGATCGGCGCGGAGAGCGAGGGGACGTCTCCGCGGATGGGCACCGGCACCGGCGCAGCATACCAGCCGTGCCCCCGGTAGACTCGGCGCGCCGTGGCGCACGCGAACGAAGCCCGCGCACTGCTCGATCGCTCGCTCGCGAGCGGCCGCATCCACTCGGCCTACCTGCTCTCCGGACCCGGCGAGGCGCCGCGGCGCGAGGCGCTGCGCTTCGCCCGCGGCAGCGTCTGCCAGGGTCCCGACGCGCGGCCCTGCGAGACCTGCGCGTCCTGCCGGCGCTCGCAGGAGCGCGAGCCGATCCGGCTCGACGGCAGCGGGAAGAGCGGTCCGCTGCTGCGACACATCGGGGACCACCCCGACCTGTTCTTCGTCGAGCGCGGCGAGAGCGACACACGCGTGCGCATCGGCCAGGTGCGCGCGCTCCAGCACGCGCTGCGCCTGCGCAGCAGCCAGGGCGGGCGCCGCTGCGCGGTGATCGCCGACGCCGAGTGGCTCAACCAGGAGGCGCAGAACGCGCTGCTCCGCCTGCTCGAGGAGCCGCCGCAAGGCACGACGCTGTTGCTCGTCGCGTCGACGTCGGCGAGCCTGCTCGCCACGGTCCGCTCGCGCTGCCAGCGCGTGACCTTCCATCCGGACGCGTCCGACCTCGAGGAGCCGGAGCGCGCCGGGCTGGTGGAGCGCCTCGAGTCCCTGCGCGACGCGACCCTGCCCGCGCTGCTCGACTGGGCCGAGGAGTACCGCGGCGGTCGCGCCGAGGCCGCCGCTCGCGTGGAGGAGCTGCTCGACACGGCCGCGCACTGGCTGCGGCGCCGCGTGACCGGGCAGGCGGCGGACCGGCGCGCGCTGCGCGGCAGCCTCGACGCGTTCCGCACGCTCTCGCAGTGCCGGAAGGCGCTGGCGCAGCACAACGCCAATCCGCAGATGGTGGCGGAGCGCGCGCTCTTCGCCTTGCAGGCGGGCCTCCTGCCCTGATGTGGATCGACAGCCACTGTCACCTCTCGGCCGACGCCTTCGCGGAGGACCGCGTGCAGGTGATGCGGCGCGCGCTGGACGGGGGCATCGAGGCGTTCGTCGCGATCGGCTCGGGCTACGGCGTCGCCGCCAACGCGAACGCCGTCCGCCTGGCGGGCGACGATCCGCGCGTGGTCGCCACCGTCGGCGTGCACCCGCACGAGGCCGCGCAGCTCGACGACGCGGGACGCGCGCTGCTCGAGTCGCTGCTGGGCGAGCCCGGGGTGGTCGGCGTGGGCGAGGCAGGCCTCGACTATCACTACATGCACTCGCCGCGCGAGATCCAGCGGGAGGTGTTCGCGGAGCAGGTCGCCCTCGCCCGCCGGCGTCGCCTGCCGGTGTCGGTCCACGTGCGCGGCGACGAGCACGGCGCCTTCGACGAGGCCCTCGACATCTGGCGCGCGGAGGGACGCGGCGAGATCGAGGGCGTGCTGCACTGCTACACCGGCGGCCTCGATTTCGCAGAGCGTGCGCTGCGCGAGGGCCTCTACGTGTCCTTCTCCGGGATCCTCACCTTCAAGAAGGACCGCGGCCTGCGCGCGGTCGCGGCGGCGCTGCCGCTCGAGCGGCTGCTGGTGGAGACGGACGCCCCCCTGCTCGCGCCCGAGGGACATCGGGGCCGGCGCAACGAGCCGCTGCGGGTGGCTCTGGTGGGCGAGACGCTCGCCCGGGTGAAGGGCCTCCCCGTCCCGCAGGTCGCGGAGCTCACCACGCGCAACGCGCGGGCGCTGTTCCGCATCGGGGCCGCCGCGTGAGCGAGCGCGCCGCCGTGCGGGCGCTGGCCGAGCAGATCGCGCGGGCGGCGGGCGCGCTCCAGCGCTCGCGCTACGAGACCGATCTCCAGGTCCGCGCCAAGAGCGCCGCGATCGATCTGGTCACGGAGGTGGACCACGCCTGCGAGGCGCTCTGCATCGAGCGGATCCGCGCGGCGCGCCCCGGCGACGCCGTCCTCGCCGAGGAGGGCGGCGGCGACGACCGGCCCGAGGCGGCCTGGCGCTGGATCATCGACCCGCTCGACGGCACGATGAACTTCGCCCACGGCTACCCGCGCTTCTGCGTGTCGATCGGCGTGCAGCGCGCGGGCCGGAGTGAAGTGGGCGTCGTCTACGATCCCCTCCTCGACGAGCTCTACGCCGCCACGCGCGGCGAAGGCGCAAGCTGCAACGGCCGGCCCATCCACGTCTCGGCGGTGCGCGAGCTCGGCAGCGCGCTGCTGGCCACGGGCTTCGCCTACGACGTGCACCAGAGCGAGGACGACAACCTCGACCACTTCGCGGCCTTCGTGAAGCGGGCGCGCGGTCTGCGCCGCGACGGCAGCGCCGCGCTCGACCTCTGCTACGTCGCCGCCGGGCGCTTCGACGGCTTCTGGGAGCTGAAGCTGCATCCGTGGGACGTCGCCGCGGGCAACCTGATCGTCGAGGAGGCCGGCGGACGCTGCAGCGATTTCGCGGGCCGCCCGGCCACGGGCGATGGCCGCGAGACGCTGGCGAGCAACGGCCATCTGCACGAGCAGATGATGGAGCTGCTCCGTCGCGGAAGGCGCCGTTAGCTGCGAATTCCGCTCGGCTGCGCCTCGCTGCGCGACGCCTGCGGCGGCTTGCGGCTAACGAAGCGCCATGTTGTGGACGACGAGCGTGGCCCCGGTGCGCGCGATCGCGTCGCGCAGCTCGTCGGACGGCGGCTTCGGGCTCGCGTAGACGAGCGTCAGGTACGGCAGCCTCTTCGCGCGCAGGTGCAGGAAGGCGTCGAGCACGGTGCGCTCGTTGAGCGACGCGTACGGCCCGCCGGTCACCACCGCGATGCGCCGCTTCTCGGCCTGCGAGAAGGCGCGCGCGAGGCGCCGCGCGGGCTGGGAGGACGACTCCTTGCCCTCGGCGGTCGACTCGGTGACCTGCGCCCAGGCATCCATGGGGCTGCCGGCGTTGAGCATCACGTAGCGAAGCTCGCCGCGCGGGCGCACGCTCGCGGCGATGCGGTGCAGCTCCGCCTCGACCTCGTCGTCGGAAGGCGGTGTCGCGCAGGCCAGCGCGAGCAGCGCGAGGCCTGCGAGCCAGCGCATGCGCGTCGAACCCGGTCGGCCTCGCCTCACGGACTCCTCCGCGCGGCCGGAGGCCGCATCCCGTCGTATCGGGACCGGTCGCGCGGCGCTTGAGGAGACCGGCAGCCGCCTACGGCGACTCGTCGCCCGGCGGCAGGAAGTCCGGGTTGCCGCCCGCGGGAGGCGCGGGCTCCGCAGGCTTCGCCGCCTCTCCCTCCGCCGCCTTGAAGCGGTTGCGGAAGGCGTCGAGCGAGACGGGCAGCTGGTCGGCCAGCGCATGCGGCAGCTCGTAGACCGTCGGGTCTCCCGCCGCGCGCGCGGCGATCCACTCGGAGCCCACGATGTTGCCGATCTGCACCTCGGCGAGGACCGGCAGCGCGGGCTTCTCCTCGCCCTCCCCGGACTCGCCCGGCTTCGCGGCGGGAGCCTCCGGCGCCTTGCCGAACACCGTGATGATGGCGTTCGGCGGCGAGAGGCCCAGCCCGCGCAGCTCCTTCTCGCCCATCGAGTCGGCGGCGATGTCGCTCGCGTGCAGACGCGAGAGCTCCGCGACGATCCCGTCGAGCTTGCCCGCCGCGAACGCCTCCGGCGTCGACGTCCAGCCGGTGTCGCCGTGCTCGGCGTGGATCACGACCGGATCGCCCTTCGGCGGCTGGAAGAAGAAGTCGATCGCGTGCGCGTCGGCGGCCGCGAAGCGGGCGAGCTGCTTCCAGCGCCAGGCCGACAGCTTGCGGGGCAGCTCTTCGAAGCGCCCCGCCTGGATCGTATAGAGGGAGTGCTGGGCCCCGCGGACGAGGCGCAGCGCACCGGGTCGCTCCGCGCCCACCGCGAGTCGCACCACGCGGGGCTGCGCGCCCTCGCCCTCCCCCGGTGACGTCAGAGCGATCTCGTAGGCGGGCGGCGCCAGGCCCGCCTGCGCGTCGTCCGGCGGATCGTCCACGAAGCCCTCGGCGCGCAGGAAGGAGAGACTCGTCAGCAGGTTCTCGACGGTGTCGGAGTCCGCGCGACCCTGGATCGGCGCCGTGAGGCGCCAGCCGGCCTCGGCGGGCTCTGCGGCCTCGGCGCCCTTCTCGGCGCCCGCGGCTCCGGCCGACGCGACGGTCTCGCGGTCGAGCACGACGCGGCCGCCGGGCCAGGAGGCCTCGATGTGCGACACGGCCTTCTTGTCGAAGTCCAGGATGCGCTTGTCGCGCAGATCGTCGGGCTTCTTGTCGAAGGTCGACGCCTTGTAGCGCGCGATGTCGAAGACCGCCGTCATGCCGCCGACCGACGCGTAGGCACCGCCACCGACCGGTGTGTCCTTGCCGAGGCGCAGCTCGTACTCCTTCCCGCCGGCCGAGAAGCGCACCACCCGCGCGGCGTCGCCGAGCCCGTACTCCTCGGGCGGCTGCGGGCTCTCGAGGATCGTCTCGCTCGAGAGCGTCGCGAGCGTCGAGGCGAGGTTGTCCGCCGCGTAGGTGTCGGCCGGGAAGTCCACGGGCGCGGTGAGCCGCCACTTGCCCTCGCGGCGCTCGAGCCGCGCCTCCGGGCCCGCCGGACTCTTCAGCGCGATCCACTCGATGGCGCCCGGTTCGACGCCGGCGAACAGCCGCTTCTTCAGTTCCTCCGCTTCCTTGCGCGAGTCCGCGCCGCGGATCTCGTAGAAGTAGACGAACGCTCCGAGCGCGGCGGCGATCAGGACGAGGATGCCGGTCGTCCGGGGACTCATCGGATCAGCGCGTCGGGTGCCGGCGCGACCACCAGGTGAACACGCCGAGCACGGCGATCGCCTCCGGGAGCACGAACAGCGAGAGCGAGCGGATCGTGCGGAACTGCTCCGCCGAGAGCTGGAAGCGCGTGGCCCGCGACTGCGCCGGGCGGATCGAGATGGCCCCGACGTCGCCGATCAGCCAGTTCACGGTGTTCACGAACAGGTTGCGGTTGCTGTAGGCGTCCAGGAACTCGTTGGAGGCGAAGTCGGAGTCTCCGAACACCACGAGCCGCGGCGCGCGCTTCTCGGGGTTCTGCTCGGCGCCCCCCGGACCGGGCAGGGTCGGCCGCCCGGCCACCGCCACCGGCACCGGACCCGCGACGTCGTCCTTGTCCTGCGCGACCTTTCCCTCCGAATCGAGCAGCGCGAGGTTGGTCTCGCCCCACGAGTTCTCGCCGGTGAAGACGAGTTCGGTGAAGCCCTTCGCGCCCTTCACGCTGCGCACCTCGTGGAACAGCGACGGGTCGCGCAGCCCCTTCGTGATCTCGTGGTTCGGGTCGTAGCTCGCGCCGAAGGGGTCCATGGCGCGGCCGAAGAGCGCCAGCGTGCGATCGATCACGATGTTGTCGCCGAGCTGCACGCCCCAGCTGGCGAGCTCGTCCACGAATTCGGTGTGTACGCGCGGGTCGACCATCGCCAGGATCCCGCCGGCGTGCGCGAGATACGCCTCCAGCGCCTGGCGCTCGACGTCGAGCATGGGGCGCCGCGGGCCGGCCACGATCAGCGCGTCCGCGTCCTCGGGCACCTGCCCCGTCGACGCGAGCAGGAGCTTCTTCACGGTGTAGTTCTCGTTGCGCAGCGCCTCGGCGGCGCGCCCGAAGCCGTCGCGCGTCGCGGCCTCGGGACCGTCGATCGCCTTCTCCCCGTGGCCCTCGAGGAAGTACACGATCTTCTGGCCCGTGCGCGTGAGCTTCACCATCGCATTGGTGACCTGCTCCTCGTCGAGCTTCGTCACCTTCACGGCGTCGTTGCCGATGGCGATGCGCACCAGCCCCTTGCCGAGCTCGTCCGGCGTGATGCCGTACTTCTCGAGCAACCCAGGCCGCGCGTTCGGATCCGCGTACTCGACCTTGAAGCGCGGGCTCGCGTAGGCGTACTTGTCGAGCAGCTCGCGCACGGGCTCCGCGTCGACCTTGGAGACGAGCGCCAGCGCCTGGACGTCGGTGTCGAGCCCCGCGAGCACCTTCAGCGACTGGTCCGAGAGCGTGTGCACGCCCGCCTCGCTCCAGTCGAAGCGCTTGTGGTAGCGGTTGGCCAGGAAGCCGAGCATGCCGAGGATCGCGATCGCGACCAGCGTGCCGACGACCGCGCTGCTGCCGTACCTGCCCGCGCGGCGCGCCTCGCCCGAGCTCATGCGCTCGCGCAACGCGCCCCAGTTGAGCACGGCCGACGAGACCAGCAGCGCGATGCCCACCACGAGGTTCGTGCCGATCCAGCCGAGGTCGGAGGCGAGTCCCGCGCCGCTGAAGAGCACGATCAGGAAGGAGAGCAGCGCAAAGGCCACGCCGACGAGGCCGAGGGCGGCGAACAGAGCAGGCAATCCCGTCATCGCGTGCCCCCTCTCAGCGCCAGCGGACCGATTCGACGGCGGCCTTGGTGAGCAGCAGCATGCTGCCGATCATCACGGCGAAGTACGCGAGGTCCGACGTGTCGACCAGGCCCTTCAGGAGCTGCTGGAAGTGCTCGCCCGTCGCCAGCCAGCGCAGCGACGCGCCGAGACCCACCGTATCGCCCATCACGCCGAGGTCCGAGATCGCGGGCAGGAGCAGCAGGCAGAGCAGCAGGACGAAGGCGATCAGGAAGCCGACGACCTGGCTGCGCGTGATCGAGGACGCGAAGCAGCCGATCGCGGCGTAGGTCCAGCCGACCAGCAGCACGCCGAGCAGCCCCGACGCGGTCTTGCCGAGCTCGGGGTCGCCGTAGACGAAGAGGAGCGCGGGGAAGGCAGCCACGATGGCCACGAGCAGCGTCACGAAGGCGGCCGCGCCGAGGAACTTGCCGAGCACGATGTCCCAGATGGTGAGCGGACTCGTGAGCAGCAGCTCCTGGGTGCCGTTGGTCTTCTCGGAGGCGAAGATGCCCATCGTGATGCCGGGCACCAGGAACAGCAGCACCACGGAGACCGTGTCGTAGAAGTTCGCGATCAGATGGTCGTTGAGGTTCAGATCCTTGAGCTGGTCGAAGGCCTGGAACTGCATGAGCTGACGCACCCAGGTGTCGAACGCCGCCACGCCCAGGATGAAGAAGAGCCCCGCGAGCACGGAGAACAGGGAGAGGACACCGTAGGCCACGGGGGAGACGAAGAGCGAGCGCAGCTCGCGTCCGGCCACGCTTCCGACGTGCCTCATCGCGCGCCCTCCGGCGCCGACGCCGACGTTGCGGTGGCCTCGACACCGCTGGTCTCGCGCGCGAACAGCGACTCGAGGCTCCGCCCGCCGCGCGTCAGCTCTTCCAGCGTCGCGTCGACGGTCTTGCGCCCCTCGTTGATCAGGATCACGCGACGACAGATCGCGCTGACCTCGGCCATGATGTGCGTCGAGAGGATCACGGTGTGCTGGCCCCCGGACCCGCCCGAGGCCAGCTCGCGGATCAGCCCGCGGATCTCGCCGATCTGCACCGGATCGAGGCCCACCGTGGGCTCGTCGAGGATCAGGACCGGCGGGTCGTGCACGATCGCCTGGGCGAGACCGACGCGCTGCCGGAAGCCCTTCGAGAGCGTGCCGATCACGCGCGTGCGCACGTCCTTCAGCGCGCAGCGCTCGAGGGCGCGCTCGAGGGCCTCCTTGCGCTTCGCGCGGGGCACGTCCTTGATCTTCGCGACGTAGCGCAGGTAGCTGGTCACGGTCATCTCGGGATAGAGCGGCGGCGTCTCGGGCAGGTAGCCGACAGCGCGGCGCGCCTCGAGCGGCTCCTCGAAGATGTCGTGGCCGGCGATGCGCGCCGAGCCGTCCGTGGGCGGGACGAACCCGGTCAGCATGCGCATCGTAGTGGTCTTCCCCGCGCCGTTCGGCCCGAGGAAGCCCACCACCTCGCCGCGCTCCACCGTGAAGGACACCGAGTCCACGGCGAGCACTTCGCCGTAGCGCTTGGTGAGCGCTCTCGCCTCGATCATCTCGTTCCCTTCAGGAGGGGGGCGGATTCGCCGGAGCCGGGAATCCTTGAGAACCGGACAAGAGAAACCGCAGCGGTCGGGTCGGTTCGCGGCGCGCCGGAATATACGAGGGCGAAGAGTCGCGTCAATGCCGCGAGCGACGCGCTAGGCGACGCGTAGCCGGCAAACTATCCTCACGAACGTGCAGGGAATTTTCGGGTCCGGCGCGTGCGGAACCGCGCTGTTGGTGATCCACCGCAGCGCGCGACGCTTCGCGGCCTGCTGACCCGCGTGCCGCGCGCGCTTCGCTGGCTCGCAGGCGATCCGGACCGGAGCGCCGCCGTCGAGACCGCCCTGGAGGCGCTCGCCGCCGGAGCCGCGGGCGCGGCGATCCTCGCGGAGAAGCCCGGCCGACGCCGCCTCGCGATGGCCGTGCTCCCGACCGGCGAGCGCATCTTCGTGAAGCACTACCCTCCGCCCGAGCGCGCGCGCTGGCGGACGAGGTTCGAGCGCTGGCTCGGCCTCGGCCCCGACGCGCGCGAGTGGCGCATGCTGGTGCGCCTGCGCGCCGCGAACGTCGCCGTGCCGGAGCCGCTCGCACACGTCGCGCTGCCCCGCGGCGACCGCATGCTGGTGACGCGCTTCGTGCCGGGAGAGCCCCTCCTCGCGGCGCTGCAGCGGCCCGCGCGCGAGCGCCGCGCCCTGCTCGGCTCGGTCGGCGCGCTCGTCGCGCGCCTGCATGCGGCCGGCGTGATCCACCGCGATCTCCATGCCGCCAACATCCTCGTCGGCGAGAGCGGACCGCTGCTGCTCGATCTGCAAGCGGCGCTGCCGCTGCGCTGGCGCGCGGCACAGCGCCGGGACCTCGGCGAGCTCGACGCGTCGCTGGCCCCGCGCGTCTCGCGCGCGGACCGCATCCGGGTCGCTGCGGCCGCCCTCGGTGTCGCGCCGCCCTTCGACGCGCGCGCCAGCCGGCAGCTCGCCGGCGTCGCGCGCGCCGGCCGCGCGCGCGCCCGCGCCCACTGGAAGAGCCGCATGCGGCGCTCGCTGCGGCCGGGGCGGCAGTACGCGCGCGTGGCGCTCGGCGGCGGAGCGGGTCTGCGCCTGCGCGAGGTTCCGCAGGCCAGTGTCGAGGGGTGGCTCTCCGGAGCGTCGAGCGGTGCCGGGGTCGAGGTGCGGCACTTCCGGGCACCCGGGATCCTCGCTGCGCTGGCCGATGCGCTGCGCGGCTCGGCGGCGCGGCGCGCCTGGCGCGCGGGACATGCGCTGCGCGTCCGCGGCATCGCCGCGGACCGCCCGCTCGCCTTCCTGGAGTGGCGCCGGCTCGGACTGCCGGTGCGCTCGGCGCTCCTGCTGGAGCCGCTTCCCGCGCTGGGCGCCGACGCCGGGCGCGCCGATCCCGCCGGCTTCCTCGATGCGCTCGCGCGCCTGCTCGGCGCGCTCCACGCGCGGGACCTCTCCCACGGCGCGCTCGACGCCTCCGCGCTGCGCCGGGCGCGGACGGGCGAGCTCGGCATCGGCGGCCTCGACGCCGTGCACTGCGAGGCGCGCAGCGACGCGCAGAGGCTCGCCGAGCTCGAGCGGCTCGCGGTGCCGCTCGCCTCCTGGCTCGCGGGCGTCCCGGAGAGTCGCCGGCGCCAGGCATGCCTCCTCTACGCGACGCGCGCGCCGTTCCGGGATCCGGTCTCCGCGGCCGAGCGCCTGCGCCGCGCGCTCGCGGTCAGCGCGGCGAGATCGTGATCCAGCGGTAGTAGCTCGACGATCCGGCGATGTGTCCCCCACGCCCGAACGTGTACTCGAGAGGGCGCCCGTGCGACGAGCCCGCGATGATCTCCCGGAAGGCCTCGATCTTGGCCTCCGGGTCCTCGGGGTTGAGACCGTGGAAGACGATCTCGACCTTCTGCTTCTTCTCGACGACGTTCAGCACGAGGGTCGCGAGCGAGAAGAGCTTGCCGATGCCCTCGATGACCTCCACCGCGAAGCGGGGCACTTCGACGTCGGAGAGATCGAAGGTGTACTCGATTCGCATCCGCCCTCCTGTTCGTCACGAGACGCGAGGGCGCCGCAGAGTGACGCCCGGGGTATCCAGTGTCAAGACTCCGAGGTCTGCGCCTCGCGAGCCGCGTGCAGCCGCTCCGCGAGCTCCTCGCGCGAGACGAGGCCGCGCTCGATCAGGAGCAGCGCCAGCGCGCGCAGCTCCGGATCGCGCGGCAGCGCGTCGGCCGCGTCGCCCGCGCCGGGCGCTCTCGCGTCCCCGGGCTCGCTCGCGACGAAGGGCGGCGTCGCGTCGAGATGGGGCTCCGTGATGCGCTCGGCGGAGTCACCCAGGTCGAGTCCGTCGTCGATGGCCGCGTCGAGGGAATCGCCCAGACGCTCGTTCGTGTCCGCCTGGCTGTCCGCTTCGCGGTCGGTCTCGCTCGCGCCTTCCTCGAGGCCGAGCGGGTCCTCGCGAACGACGTCGACCTCGAGCGCCGCGCTGCTGTCCCCCGGCTCGCCGACCTCGAGGTCGTCGCCGAAGCCCAGCGCGTCGGAGTCGACGCGCGGCGCATCGGTCGCGACCACCTGACGCAGCTCGGGCTGCGAGTCGGTGTCGCCGGCCAGCGGATCCTCCAGCAGGAGCTCAGGCTCGGCCTCCTCGGGGTAGTGGCGCGCCAGCGCCTCGTCGAGCTCCGAGGGAGCCGCCAGCACCACGCGCACGGGCTTGCCCGCCGCGACGGCGATCTCGTCGAGCGCCGCCGTGTCGGAGGGATCCTCCATGGCGACGAGCAGCGTCTCGGTGTCGCGCCGATCGACCAGCACGGGCAGACAGCGGTGCTTGTGCGCCACGTGGCCCGGGAGCTGGGAGAGGATCTCCGGCTTGACGCGCTTGCCGCGCAGCCAGGCCACGGGCATCGAGAGCTGGCGCGCCACGGTGCGGACCAGCATCTCCTCGTCCAGCGCGCCCATCGCCAGCAGGATCTGTCCGAGGCGGCCGCCGCTCGCCTTCTGCTTCGCCAGCGCGTTCTCGAGCGCGGCTTCGTCGATGGCCCGGGCGGCGACGAGCAGCTCGCCGAGCTTCGGACGCCCTTCCATTCCAGCGACCCCCAGGACCCCGTACATCGGCCGCCCGAGCGGACGACTCGAGGCCGAAGCGCGGGGCCCTCGTCGCGTGGCCGCGTGGTACCGTCGCTGCGTGAGCGAAGACGTCCCCGGCATCGATCGCGAGCGCGTGACGCGCTTCGTCCTCGAGCGCGTCCCCCGCGCGGCGCCTCCGGTGGAATTCGCGCTGATCAGCGGCGGCCGCTCGAACCTCACCTATCGCGTGCGCGCAGGCGACCGCGTGATGGCGCTGCGCCGGCCGCCGCTCGGCCACGTGATCGCCACCGCCCACGACATGCGGCGCGAGTTTCGCGTGCTCTCGGCGCTCGCCGACACCGCCGTGCCCGTGCCGCGTCCGCTCGCGCTCTGCGAAGATCCTGCGAT
>Ga0335070_10002439_pt1 | contig 21641 bp, 22 predicted proteins | sample Lox_Sample_13_FD_206722 | JGI IMG/M metagenome (GOLD analysis project Ga0335070, IMG submission 206722) | Soil microbial communities from Loxahatchee National Wildlife Refuge, Florida, United States - Lox_Sample_1.3 | ecosystem: Environmental > Terrestrial > Soil > Wetlands | place: USA...
GAGAGAGTATAGCAATAAAAGAAGCGCAGAAATTAAGGATTCCGATAGTCGCTATAGTAGACACGAATTGTGATCCGGATGACATCGACTATGTTATCCCGGGAAATGATGATGCTATCAGGGCGATAAAGCTGTTTGCCTCAAAGATCGCAGATGCGGTAATAGACGGAAAAAAGCGACTGGAAGAGCAGATTCAGGCTGATACGGATAAGGAAGAACAGGTTGAAGTTCTAATGAAATCTGACGATGCGGAAACGGACGTTCCTGAATCTGTTGAAACAAAGGATGGCATAACCGACTATGAGGAAGCTTTTGAAGGTGATATTAAGCGCCATTTGAAATGAGAAATATAATTTGGAGGTAGTGTAAGTTGAGTATAACATCTGCAATGGTTAAAGAACTGAGGGATAAAACAGGTGCCGGTATAATGGATTGCAAGGAAGCTCTGAATGTATCTATTGGGGACTTTGAGAAGGCAATTGATTATTTGCGGAAAAAAGGTATGTCGGCAGCGACTAAGAGATCGTCTAAAGCAGCTAAAGATGGTGTCATTGCCGCATATATACATATGGGAGGCAGAATCGGCGTTCTTGTGGAGGTTAATTGTGAGACAGATTTTGTCGCCAAGACGGATGATTTTCAACTCCTGGCGAAGGATCTGACAATGCATGTAGCCGCGGCAAACCCCCTGTATGTCAAACCTGAAGATATACCCCCTGATATTATTGATAGAGAGAAGGAAATTTACAAAAGCCAGGCCATGGCGGAAAAAAAACCGGAAAAGATATGGGATAAGATCATAGACGGTAAACTGAAGAAGTATTATGAGGATGTATGCCTTCTAAATCAGAAATTTATCAAGGATACAGATATTACAGTTGAAACATTGCTCAATAATATGATCGCAAAAACCGGTGAAAATATCGTTATTAGAAGATTTGTGCGATTCCAATTGGGCGAAGAATTAAAGAAGTGATTAATGAATAAAGCTGTCTACAAAAGGGTTCTTTTAAAATTGAGCGGCGAAGTCCTTATGGGGAAAAGTTCCTACGGAATAGATCCCGATGCCGTGTCAAATATTGCCAGTGAAATTAAAGATGTTGTTGAACTCGGTGTGCAGTTGGGTGTAGTAGTCGGTGGAGGAAATATATTTCGTGGGTTTGAGGCCGATATGAGAGGGATGGATCGAACCTCAGCAGATTATATGGGCATGCTTGCCACAGTCATAAATAGCCTAGCTCTTCAAAGTGCCCTCGAAAAACTGGATCTCGTAACAAGAGTCCAATCCGCCATTGAAATGAATCGAGTTGCAGAGCCATTCATCCAAAGAAGGGCTGTACGCCATTTGGAAAAAGGGAGAGTGGTTATATTTGCCGGAGGAACAGGTAACCCATATTTTACTACGGATACGGCTGCTACATTAAGAGCCATAGAAATAAAGGCCGATATTATTCTTAAAGCTACCAAGGTCAACGGAGTCTATGATAAAGACCCTGTTAAATATGATGATGCGAAGATGTTTGAGAAGATTACATGCAACGATGTCCTGACGAAACATCTTAAAGTTATGGATGCAACGGCTATTTCTCTGTGCCGGGAGAATAATCTTCCCATAGTTGTTTTCAATTTGCAGAAGGCTGGAAATGTTAAGCGCGTAATATGCGGAGAGCGTATAGGAACTATTGTTAGAGGTTAAAATGAAGGATTTAATCTTTGAAGAATTAAATACCAATATGGAAAAAGCTATACGCGCTTTTGAAAAATCTTTAAATAAAGTAAGAACGGGCAGGGCGTCATTGTCCCTTTTGGATGGTATCAAAGTGGAATACTACGGCGTACCCACACCACTGAACCAGGTAGCCACTCTTTCTGTGCCGGAGAGCCGACTTATTGTCATATCTCCCTGGGATAACACCATTATAAGTAATATTGAAAAAGCTATACAGAAATCTGACCTCGGTCTAATGCCGACAAGCGACGGCAAATTGATACGTCTTTCTATTCCGCCACTGACTGAAGAACGCAGAAAAGATCTGGTGAAGGTTGTAAGAAAGCTCACCGAAGAATGTAAAATCAACCTGAGAAATGTAAGAAGAGACGCAAACGATCAATTAAAATCCCTAAAAAAGGATAACGATATTTCTGAAGATGAATTTTATGCATACCAGGAAGAAGTTCAGAAAGTAACAGATAAGTACATTGAAACGGCAGACAGCATCGTTGTTTCCAAAGAAAAAGAAATAATGGAAATATAGATCATATTATTGGGGAATAAGGAATGAAGAGGGAGCCTTTTGGCTCCTTATTTGTTTTAAGGGTGTTCTTTCACATAATCCATTATAATCTTATTCACAAACGCCTCATGGATTATTTTTTATGTTTACCTTGATCCCTTGATATTTTTCTATGTCTATGTTACTTTAACAATGTAATTATTATCGATAGATGTCTTGAAAAAAAGGTTTTTGATTCATGAAAAAAATTGATTATCAAAAACTTCCCCAGCATATCGCCATAATTATGGACGGAAATGGCAGATGGGCTGAAAAACACGCCTTTGGAAGAATAACAGGTCATAAAAGAGGTACTAAAGCAGTGAAACTTACTGTCAGGGCCTGTCGAGAAATCGGTATAAAATACCTTACGCTATACGCTTTTTCTGTTGAAAATTGGCTTCGTCCGAAGGATGAAGTAGAGGCTTTGATGGATCTATTGGGGAAATATCTACGATCAGAACTTAAAGAGATGATTGATCATGATATACGATTGACAGCCATTGGTAACATAAATGCATTAGAAGGTACCGTAAGAGAAATTCTTATGGAAACAATGAACAATACCGCTCATAATAAAGGCATGGTTCTCAATCTTGCCTTGAGCTATGGTGGAAGAGATGAGATTATCGAGGCCGTGAAAGGTATATTGGAGGATAATCGAAATGGTAAAATCACCCGCCAGGACATGACGAAAGATCTATTTTCAAAATATCTATATACTGCGGATATACCCGATCCGGATCTACTGATAAGAACTAGCGGCGAATACCGGTTGAGTAATTTTTTGTTGTGGCAGACCGCCTATACAGAATTTTATTTTACGGATGTCCTGTGGCCTGATTTTCGTCGAAAGCACCTGATGGATGCTATTGCGGACTTTCAAAGTAGAGAGAGGAGATTTGGGCTTACAAGTGACCAATTACAGAGGAATGGATCGGATATAGGATGAGCGCCCATTTAAAGAGATGGATATCCGGGATAATTGCGGTACCTATTCTCTTTGCCATTGTATATTACGGTTCTGCGGTTGTGTTTACCGCATTTATAACAGTCGTCATACTCGGAGCTGTTATTGAGTATAACAGAATGGCTTTTGATGGGGGATTCACTTGGGAAAAACGGGAAGGACTAATAATTGCCATACTGATATCCCTTGCTGCATATTCAGGTGATTTCCGCATTGTACTGGCTGTCGTTGCATTTTCTGTGTTAAGCGTATTCATTCTCTTTCTTCTGAGGATAGATAACCATTCTTTTGATATAGTCCCTGTCAGCAAACTTGTTTTAGGCCTAATGTATATTCCCTTCATGTTATCGCATTTCATCCTGTTGCGTATCTCTCAGGATGGGGCCATATGGATATTCTTAATCTTAGTTTTAGCGTTTTCAGGTGATATAACAGCATATTATATTGGAAAAGCTGCTGGGAAGCGAAAACTGATGCCTTTGATAAGTCCGGGGAAAACTGTGGAAGGAACAATCGGATTGCTGGTAGGCAGTGTTCTCGGGTGCATGTTGTTCCGAAGTGTCTTTTATCAAAATATTTCTATTTTTCACACTGTGACACTCGGACTTTTGGGAGGTATTCTCGGACAGTTGGGCGATCTTTGTGAATCCGCCATCAAGAGGACATCTGGCGTGAAGGATTCAGGTTCTTTAATTATTGGCCATGGAGGATTACTGGACCGGCTGGATTGTCTTATTTTTATTACGCCATTTGTGTATTATTATAAAATTTTTGTGATGACTCTTTAGAAGCATATTATATCTAATATCATAAACTTTGACAGTGAGTCATATGTGAGGACATGAAAAATATATCAATACTTGGGTCTACGGGTTCAATCGGAGTTAATGCGTTAGATGTCATACGGAATAACCCCGACCGATTCAAAATTGTCGCTCTTTCAGCGTGTAAGAATGTTGAATTGTTAAGACAACAGATAGAAACGTTCAAGCCCAAAGTTGTCTCTGTCATTGATGAGGAACATGCCGGGAAGTTGAAGAGGATCATAAATACTTCAATCGGAACTAAAATTCTCTTCGGGAAGGACGGATATCGAGAGGTCGCATCTATACGGGAAGCCGACACGGTAATATCGGCAATGGTAGGTTCAGCGGGTCTCCTTCCCACATTAGAGGCCATCGAAGCCGGAAAGGATATTGCTCTTGCTAACAAAGAAGTTATGGTTATGGCAGGAAAGATTGTTGTCGAGAAGGCATGTGAAAAGGGCGTAAGGATATTGCCTGTAGACAGCGAGCACAGTGCGATCTTTCAATGTATCAATGGACATAGGCGTGAAGATATAAGGCGGATTATTCTAACTGCGTCAGGCGGCCCGTTCTTCCATCTGTCAAAAGAAAAACTCGCGGATGTAAAACCTGCCGATGCACTGAGACATCCAAACTGGCAGATGGGACGAAAAATTACCATCGACTCTGCTTCCATGATGAATAAGGGCCTTGAGGTGATTGAGGCAAGCTGGTTGTTCTCCATGCCGATAGACAGCATTGAGGTACATATTCATCCGCAGAGTATAGTCCATTCCCTGGTCGAATATATAGATGGCTCTATAATAGCGCAGCTTGGTGTGCCGGATATGAGGCTTCCCATAGCATATGCCCTTTCATTTCCGGAAAGATTTCCCCGTTCGGGACCTTTTCTGGATTTGCTGACAGTTAACGCCTTTGAATTCTACAGACCTGATATGGAGAAATTTCCCACCCTGAGGCTTGCCTATGAAGCCGGAAAGGCGGGAGGGACTATGCCGGCAGTTCTAAATGCAGCAAATGAAATCGCTGTGGAGGCATTCTTGGGTGAAACCGTCAAATTTACGGATATATCGAAAATTATAGAAGGGGTAATCGCAATTCATAAGCCGAAGGATTTTCCTTCGCTTGGAGAAATTTTTGAAGCGGACCTTTGGGCCAGGGAAAGTGCAAAAAAAATCATTGAAAGGATAAGCATTTTATCGTGATAGGTGTAAGCATAGTTTCTCTTATAATTTTACTTGGTGTTCTTATTTTTGCGCATGAAGTTGGTCATTTTCTTGTCGCTAAATATTCGGGTGTTGGCGTACTGAAATTTTCTCTCGGGTTTGGGCCCAAATTGATAGGGAAAAAGATAGGTGAAACGGAATATCTCATTTCTATGATACCTCTTGGGGGCTATGTAAAGCTTCTTGGAGAATCTGCAGGTGAAGAGCTCTCGGACGTAGATGAGGCAAGGTCTTTCCTGAAACAACCGGTGGCAAAAAGAATAGCTATCGTTGCCGCAGGTCCGCTTTTTAATTTTCTGTTTGCTATTGTAATCTTCACTATTGTCTATATGGCCGGTGTACCTGCTCTGACTACAACAATTGGCGGAGTGCAGGAAAGTGCCCCTGCTTTTAAAGCCGGTATCAAAGAAGGTGATGTCATCACAGCAATTGATGGTAAAGAGATTACGCGATGGGAAGAGATCAAAGAAATAATAACAAAAAGTTACGGTAAAGAATTATATATCGCAATTAAACGAGATGGGCAAATTATAAATTTATCTCTGAAACCAGTGTTGTTGAAAAGTCAGAATATCTTCGGGGAAGAGATTGAGTCCTATATGATAGGAGTCAGTCCTTCATCGCAGCATACTGTGATTCAGAGAATGAATCCACTGTTGGCCTTCTGGACAAGTCTGAAGCAAACTTGGTTTATAAGCAAATTAACGGTACTTAGTGTTATTAAGATCTTGGAAGGCGTCGTTTCTCCGAGGACTCTCGGCGGTCCGATCCTGATCGCCCAAATTGCCGGTGCTCAGGTCAAGGAGGGAATCATACCGTTTGTGTTGTTTATGGCTTTGCTCAGTATAAATCTCGCCATCCTTAACCTTTTTCCCATTCCCATACTTGATGGAGGACATCTTCTGTTTTATCTCATAGAATTGATAACCGGCAGGGAAATCAATATTAAATGGAGGGAGATGGCCCAACAGATTGGTTTCGTCATACTGATTATTCTCATGATATTTGTCTTTATTATGGATATAGAAAGACTCAATATAAGTTTCTTTGACGATATAAATAAAATTTTCAACAGATAGTTATGTTGATTTTGGCGATTGATACATCTACCAGTACGGCCAGCATTTCACTTCTTAAAAACTATGAGATACTGTCAGAGGTTTTTATAAATCTTGGTGTAAACCACTCAATTATTCTTTTGCCTGCATTAAATGATTTGTGCAGGCTTTCACATATAGAGCCGAGCAGCATAGATCTTTTCGTATGCACCATAGGGCCAGGGTCTTTTACAGGGCTCCGAGTTGGCGCAAGTACTATAAAAGGACTAGCCCTGTCAACAGGCAAACCGGTTGTCGGTGTATCAACACTGGACGCATTGGCATTTAATCTGATCGGTTCAAAAATGTTGATCTGCCCTATTTTGGATGCGAAAAAAAACCAGGTGTATACGGCACTATATAGGACTGGACATAATAATATGTTGGTTAAGGCGGGAAAAGAAAGGGTAACTAATATCAATGAATTTTTACCATCTATTGATGAAGAAACCATATTCGTGGGCGATGGGGCTTTAAAATATGCTGGTCTTATAGGCGATATATTACCGGGTAGATCTTATTTTGCATCCACTTGCAATCATCATGTGAGAGCGGCGGCAGTCGGCCTTTTAGGTAAAAAAAAATATTCTGAAGGAGATGTATTAGATCTCGCTACTTTTACACCCATGTATCTTCGACTTTCTGAAGCTGAGATGAAGTGCTTGTCGAAGTAGAGATTTTTATTAATTATATGGAAAAGTTATGGCAATTTGAGGAATAAGAAATGTTGACATGTGTTTCAATTTATTATAAAAATATCGCGCGGAGGTGATATACATGGAAGAAGCCGATGAGCTCTTGACCAAAAAATATATTCATCGGGATGAGGAACTGAGAAGATGTATCGAAGATCATGAAAAACTTGAGTCTGATCTTGAAAATTTTAACAAACGTATCTACCTTACAGCGGAAGAGGAAATTGAAAGGAAGACCTTGCAAAAAAAGAAGCTCCGCGTGAAAGAGCAGATATATAGAATCCTTGCAAGGTACCGCAGCCAGACAAATAAAAGTTCAGCGTAATAGCTTTTAATGTGATTTTGATTTTATTATATATATAAATGAATCATGAGAGTATTATAGCCCGTGAAGGTTTTCCGTTTATTTTACCGCTCGGTGCGTTCACTATAATTTTTGCCTTTTTCGGTTTCACATGGTTAGCGTTCCTTTTTTTTGTCGCTACTGCCTTCGTGACCTGGTTTTTCAGAAATCCACAGCGAAAGACGCCTGAAGATAATAAAGCCGTTGTATCTCCGGCGGATGGGCAAGTTATAAAGATCGAAGATATTACAAAAAATGACTTACTTAACACTCCATCAAGGAAAGTCAGTATATTCATGAATATATTTAATGTTCATGTCAACCGTATACCCTATTCCGGAGTGGTGAAGGGTGTTTATTACAACAAAGGCGATTTTTTTTCAGCCGATCTGGATAAAGCGTCTTTGTCAAATGAAAGAAATTTGATTCTTATTAGAACAGATGAAGGGAAAGAAATTTTAACGGTACAAATTGCAGGATTAATAGCAAGAAGGATTGAGTGTTGGGTGAAAGAAGGAATGAATGTTTGTAGAGGCGAGCGATTCGGTCTTATACGATTCGGTTCACGCCTTGAAGTCTTTCTGCCTTCCGACTCGACTGTTGCCGTGAAAGTAGGTGACAAAGTCAGGGCCGGAGAGTCACTTATAGGATGGCTAAAATGAAAAAGACCGCCACTTTTAAAAGAGAACGCGTAAAAAAAGGTATATATATTTTGCCCAATCTCTTTACGACGGGTAGCCTTTTTTGTGGTTTCTATTCTGTAATCGCCTCCATGAAGGGAGATTACTGGCTTGCGGCAGTACCGATTTTGATTGCTTTCGTCCTTGATGGGCTGGACGGCAGAATTGCAAGAATGACGAACACAACTAGCAAATTTGGTTCGGAATATGATTCCCTGTCTGATTTGGTGGCTTTTGGTGTTGCACCAGCCATTCTCGCCTATACGTGGGCGTTGTCAATATTAGGGAAATGGGGATGGCTTGCGGCTTTTCTTTTTGTGGTTTGTGGAGCCCTGAGGCTGGCAAGATTCAATATTCAGATAGGCTTGATTGAAAGCAAGGTTTTTAATGGTCTTCCAATACCGGGGGCTGCTGCTGTCATTGCGACCGGTGTATTGCTGTTCTACTATTTAGGTGGAGAGGGAAAATTTAATGATCTTTCAATATTGATAGGCGTGGTCGTTCTGTCATTACTGATGATAAGCAATATCAAATATTATAGTTTTAAAGACCTTAACTTTTTTTCAAAAAAGCCGTTTATGTCTTTTGTTTTGATTGTATTTATCATGATTATAGTTATTGCAGAACCTCAGATTATGATGTTTACATTCTCTTTTGGATATAGTTTGTCAGGACCGGCCTGGGCAATAATTAAAGTAGGGAAAAAGGCGTACGCAGAAATAAAGTCTAAAAGGGCACAGTTGCTTGTTGATCGAATGCCGAAAAAATAATCAGTGTATGTATGGACTAATGAAAAGACCGTCCTTTATAGAAATTGTGTGCGGTAAAATTTAACGGGAAGGATAATGTTGTGAAGACATATCACGTTGCTGTTGTTGGCGCTACAGGTGCTGTCGGAAATGAGATGGTTAAGATTTTGGAAGAAAGAAAATTTCCCGTTGGTAGAATAACGCTCCTCGCTTCAGAACGTTCAATTGGCAAAAAACTGGAATTTAATGGTAAGTCAATTCCTATTCAACTGTTAACTGAAAATTCATTTTCGGGAATCGATATAGGGCTTTTTTCGGCCGGGGGAAGTGTCAGTCAGCGGTTTGCCCCGATCGCCGCGTCATCTGGATGTGTCGTAATCGATAATACAAGCGCATTCAGGATGGAACCAGACATTCCTTTGGTGGTACCAGAGGTAAATCCCGGAGCGATAAGCATGTACAAAAATAGAGGGATTATTGCAAATCCAAACTGTTCTACCATCCAGATGGTAGTAGTCCTTAAACCAATACATGATGCGGTTAGGATTAAGCGAGTGGTCGTATCCACATATCAGGCCGTGTCGGGAACTGGTAAGAAGGCCATTGAAGAGTTGATTGAGCAGACAAGGGCCCTTTTGAGCAGCCGTGAACCGCAGGTGAAGGTATATCCTCATAGAATAGCATTCAACTGCCTTCCCCATATTGATGTCTTTCTGGACAACGGCTATACAAAAGAAGAAATGAAGATGGTAAATGAAACAAAAAAAATCCTTGATGATCCGACAATCGCAGTAACTGCGACTACAGTCAGAGTTCCAGTTCTATATGGGCATTCCGAGTCCGTTAATATCCAGATGGAAGGAAAGCTTACTGTAGCGCAAGCGAGAAACATTTTGTCTCGTGCACCGGGTGTCAGAGTGGTGGATGATCCACAGAGGAATATATATCCTCTCCCCATCGATGCGGCAGGAACGGATGACACGCTTGTGGGCAGGATCAGGGAAGATGAATCTATAAAAAATGGGATCAATATGTGGATTGTGTCGGATAATGTGAGAAAGGGTGCAGCACTGAATGCTGTACAGATCGCCGAGATTCTTATCAGAGACTACCTATGAGAATTATTGGGGGTGAAGCTAAGGGAAAGCACATCTATTCACCAAAAAGAAGCCAAACTAGGCCAACCTCGGACGGGATCAAGGAATCCCTTTTCAACATACTTCAAGATGTTTCCGGTAAGTCATTCATTGATCTTTTTGCAGGCAGCGGGAATATAGGGCTGGAAGCTTTAAGCCGTGGAGCCGCGAAGGTTGTTTTTGTTGAGAAAAATGCTGCCATGGTGAATGGAATCAAAAGGAACCTAAAGGAACTGGGCTTTAATGATAAATATGAAATTTTAGCGACAGAGGCAGTAAAAGGCATACGACAGCTGCAGAAAAGAGGGGAATGTTTTGATTTCCTTTTTGCCGATCCGCCATACGAAAAAGGATTTATCGGGGAGATAATTAAATGTCTTTGCGATGGAAGTGTGGTTTCTCAAGATGGGATTGTAATAATTCAGCATTCCAAGAGGGAAGATGTGCTTGGGCAGAATACAGATAATTTTGTATTGACAGATCAGAGAAGATATGGTGATACGCTTCTATCTTTTTTTAAAATAACCGAAAGGAAATAAGAAAAACTATATATGATAAGAAGAGCTGTATATCCTGGTTCATTCGATCCCATCACCAATGGGCATATAGACTTAATTAACAGGGGATCAAGAATGTTCGATGAGATTATTGTCCTCATCGCCTACAACCCGAACAAGGCATCCTATCTCTTTTCTGTCGAAGAGAGGATGGAGTTGGTTACAGAAGCCTTGAAAGGTCGAGAAGGGGTGAAGGTTGATTGCCACGATGGCCTCCTGGTTGATTATGTAAAAAAATCTGGCGCGAATATTATATTGAGGGGGCTCAGGGCCCTTTCGGACTTTGAATATGAGTTTCAGCTTGCACTCATTAATCGAAGGCTCAATAGAGATGTGGAGACTGTTTTTCTTATGACAAGTTTTCAATGGTTCTTTACAAGTTCTCAGATTATTAAGGAAGCAGCCAGTCTGGGAGGTTCCGTGGAAGGACTTGTACCGGATATTGTGTGCCAAAAGTTAAGAGAAAAATACGTGAGATGAAAGACGAAAAATAATGAAACTATCATCAAGAATAAACGCAATAAAACCATCACCGACTCTGGCAATTACCGCTAAAGCCAATACGCTGCAGTCCGAGGGCAGGGATATAATCGGGTTTGGCGCCGGGGAACCTGATTTTGATACCCCCGTCCATATAAAAATGGCAGCAATAAAGGCAACAGAGGAAGGGTTTACAAAATATACTCCCGTTGACGGGATAGTTGAATTGAAAGACGCAATCATTCGTAAGCTGTTTGATGATAATCGCTTAAATTACGACAGGTCGCAGATCGCCGTTTCATGCGGTGCGAAGCATACACTTTATAATCTATGCCAGGTTCTCTTTGAGGAAGGCGATGAAGTAATTATTCCGTCTCCTTACTGGGTTTCTTATCTCGATATGACCGTCCTCTCAGGTGCAAAGCCCGTAATTATCAGGACCACCGAAGCTCAAGGGTTTAAATTGCGGCCGCAGCAATTGGAAGGGGCCATCACAAAAAATACAAGGGCGGTTATTATAAACTGTCCGTCAAACCCCGCTGGTGTGGTATATACTGCAGCTGAGCTGAAAGCCCTCGCAGAAGTCGTGCTTAGAAAAGGCGTACTTGTAATATCGGATGATGTTTATGAAAAGATCATTTATGATGGTAAGCCATTTACAAACGTTGCGTCTCTCAGCGAAGAATTAAAGAAAATGACGGTTGTGGTAAATGGAGTTTCCAAAGCCTACGCGATGACCGGTTGGCGAATTGGTTATGCTGCTGGTCCTGCAGAGATTATTTCCGCTGTAACAAAACTCCAAAGCCAAAGCACATCGAACCCTACATCCATAGCGCAGAAAGCGGCTGTAGAAGCCTTGAATGGACCTCAGTCCAGTGTCGGAGAAATGGTTGAAGAGTTTAGAAAGAGAAGAAATGTTATCGTAAAAAAATTGAATGCCATTGCGGGTATTACCTGTATGCTTCCTCGGGGAGCATTTTATGTATTCCCTGAAGTTTCAGCTTTATTTGGCAAATCGTACCGGGGGACTGTCATATCAAATTCATCTGATTTCACGGCATACCTCCTTGATGAAGCCAACGTCGCCGTCATTCCGGGGGTCGACTTTGGTCATGACAATCATATCCGTCTTTCCTACGCAACATCTTTAAAGAATATAGAAGAAGGAATGGAAAGGATAAAAAATGCCGTTATGAAACTTTCATAACAGCCGTAATGCTCCTTTTTTAATCACCTTTGTTGATCCCTTAATAAACTTCACGCATTTACGGGCGGCGGCATCTAACAGGGATATATCTTCACAACACATTTATCCATACTATACAGGAATGACTGAGGGGAGAGCTCCCCATCATACCTGTTCAAATGCGAAGGTATCACTAACAATCCGGAAATGTAGGGGATTACACGTTGATTACAATCACTTCTTCATGTTATATATAACAATATATATTAGTGGTGTATAATTTTGGGAAACTTTATAAAAAGAAAAAAAACTAGGCCTGTTTTTCTCGGAAATGTCCAGGTCGGCGGAAATGCCCCTGTCGTGGTTCAATCAATGACCTGCACAGACACAAGGAATGTGAAGGCAACAGTTAAGCAAATAAAACGGCTTGAGGATGCAGGATGTGAGATAGTCAGGGTTGCCGTTCCCGATGGTGAAGCAGCTGCCGCGTTGTCCGATATCAGGAAGCAAATCACTATTCCACTTATTGCCGACATTCATTTTAATTATCGTCTTGCACTTGATGCAATAAAGAACGGCGTCGATGGGATAAGGATCAACCCCGGGAATATCAGCAAGGAAAAAATGCTAAAGATTGCTGAATCTGCGAAATCACAGGGGACCGTGATTCGTATCGGTGTTAATGCAGGTTCTCTGGAGAAAGATTTATTGAAAAAACATGGAGGACCCACTGCGCCCGCATTGGTAGAAAGCGCTTTGAGGGGCATAGAAGTACTAAAAGATGCCGGTCATGATGCGATAAAATTATCCGTTAAATCCTCAGAAGTAGTGACAATGGTTGAAGCCTACAGGGGGTTATCAAGCAAAACTGATTATCCGCTTCATCTTGGCGTTACGGAAGCGGGGACTATTGTTAATGCCGCCATTAAATCTGCCGTTGGAATGGGCATACTTCTCTATGAGGGAATAGGTGATACAATTAGAGTTTCAGTTACGGGGGATCCTGTTTCGGAAATTAACGTTGCTTATGGGATCCTAAGGGCCATGGATATAAGAAAAGTTGGACCTGACATCATATCATGCCCCACATGCGGTCGTTGTGAAATAGACCTATTCAAACTGACCCGGGAGGTTGAGGCAAAGTTGATAGGGATGAAGGAGCATTTAAAAATTGCCTTAATGGGTTGTGTCGTCAACGGCCCGGGAGAGGCCGCCGAGGCGGATATAGGAATTGCCGGAGGACGTGGTTATGGTCTGCTTTTTAAAAAAGGTCAAATAATCAGGAAGATAAAGGAAAAGGAATTTACGGCCACTCTACTCGATGAAATCCATTCAATGGTTGCTGAAAGGAAGGAGACATAATGCGATATTCAGAGATTTTCTTGCCCACCGTGAGAGAAGTGCCTTCAGATGCGGAGATAATTAGTCATCAGCTGATGATAAGAGCGGGAATGATAAGAAAGTTGACAAGCGGTATCTATTCGTACCTCCCCTTAGGATACCGGATCATACAAAAAGTAGAAAGGATTATACGTGAAGAAATGAACAGGGCAGGGGCGCAGGAGGTTTTCATGCCGATGGTACAGCCACGTGAATTATGGGAGGAATCCGGTCGGTGGAGCCATTACGGCAAGGAACTCCTGAGGTTCAGGGATCGCAATGAAAGAGAGTGTTGTCTGGGCCCGACCCATGAGGAGGTTATCACCGATCTTGTCCGGAATGAAATCAAGACCTATAGGCACCTACCCAAGAATCTTTATCAGATTCAGACAAAATTCCGTGATGAGATACGGCCGAGATTTGGGGTTATGAGGTGCAGGGAATTCAGTATGAAGGATGCCTACAGTTTTGATGCCGACGAAAAGGGAGTCGACGTCAGCTATAAAAAGATGTTCGATGCTTACAGTAAGATATTTGGACGATGTGGTCTTAAGTTCAGGGCTGTAGAGGCTGATACAGGCAATATCGGCGGGAGCTTTTCCCATGAATTTATGGTGATGGCCGAAACTGGCGAAGACGCCCTCTGTTTTTGTAGCATCTGCGAATATGCGGCAAATCTTGAAAAGGCAGAAATTGCTATGCCGGAGAAAAGACAAATTAGTGGCGAGGAATTTCTTCCTCTTGAATTAGTTCATACGCCGAATATGAAAAGCATCGAGGAAGTTAGCGAGTTTCTCCATGTTGATCCGACGAATGTGGTAAAAACCATGATCTATAGCGCAGACAGTGTGCCGGTTGCGATTCTCGTGAGCGGGGACAAAGAACTAAATGAAATAAAAGTCAAAAACTTTTTGAATTGTGATGTTCTGGAAATGGCGGATGAGAAAATGATTTACGATGTAACCGGGGCACCTCGCGGGTTTGCCGGCGCTATCGGGATAAAGTCAAAAATCATCGCCGATTATTCTCTTATGAATATGAAGAACTTTGTGATGGGTGCGAATAAAGAGGATTATCATGTAAAAAATGTAAACATCGGAAGAGATTTAGCCGTGGCCACATTTGCTGATTTAAGAATTGCTGTGGATACGGATATGTGTCCTCGATGCGGGTCATCCCTCAAATTCGCTCGCGGCATTGAAGTCGGCCATGTTTTTAAACTTGGTACGAAGTACAGTAAAACGATGAAGGCCACTTATCTCGATAAAAGCGGCAAAGAGCAATATATGGTAATGGGATGTTATGGAATCGGTGTGGGACGGACTGTGGCGGCGGCCATAGAACAGAATCATGATGAGAATGGTATCATCTGGCCTGTACCGATGACCCCATTTCATGTAATCATTACCCCTATTAATGTTAATGATGATGATATTAAGAAGATTTCAGAAGATTTATATATAACACTTTTGGAAAGAGGTATTGAAGTTATTCTCGATGATAGAGATGAGAGGGCAGGAGTAAAATTTAAAGATGCAGATCTGATCGGTATTCCACTGCGGATTACAATTGGGAAAAAACTGCTTACTGATGGAAAATTGGAAGTAAAGATTAGAAGATCAGGCGAGGTCATAATCATGGCAATAGACAAATTAGATGATTTTATAAGAAACTATATAAGTGAAGGCATATAAAGGCCGTGCTGCGCATTACGGATATACTGGATAAAACCCAGTCCTATCTTTCTCTGGAAGAACAAGAGCTGATAGAGAAGGCATACATCTTTTCTGCCTCCGTCCATCAGGGTCAGGTTAGACTATCCGGAGAGCCTTATCTTACTCACCCTGTAGAAGTAGCAGGAATATTGGCGGATATGAAACTTGATGCAGCGACAATTGTGACGGGCTTACTTCACGATACTGTAGAAGATACTCTGGCTACGCCTGAGCAAATAGAGAAGGCCTTCGGCAAAGAGATAGCTTTTCTTGTCGAAGGATTGACGAAAATAAGCAGGATCACCTATGAGAGCAAGGTTGAGCATCAGGCGGAGAATTTCAGAAAGATGATCCTGGCCATGTCTTCGGACATCCGGATACTTTTGGTGAGACTGGCTGACAGAGTTCATAACATGAGAACACTCGAATTTCAACCCCCTGACAATCAAAAATTTATAGCTGAAGAAACGCTTGAATTATATGCCCCTTTGGCAAATCGTCTTGGTATTAACCGGATGAAAGTAGAATTGGAAGATCTGGCATTCTGCTATCTTAATCCTGAATCTTATAATGAGTTATCCAGTCTTATTGCAAAGAAGGAAGAGGAAAGGGAGCAATATACTAAAGAGGTGAAAAACATTATTCAGGCAGAGATCGATATATTTGGACTGAAGGGTGAAGTAGAAGGTAGAGCTAAACATTTATACAGCATCTACAAGAAGATGGAGGAACAGCATATAAACCTCGATCAAGTTTATGACCTGATTGCCTTCAGAATAATCCTTGATACGGACAGGGAAAGTGAATGCTACGAAGCCCTTAGTGTTGTCCATGCTCTCTGGAAGCCTGTTCCCGGACGGTTTAAAGATTATATTGCCATGCCCAAGGCAAATAACTATCGCGCTCTTCATACAACAGTGATCGGCCCCTATGGTGAAAGGGTGGAAATTCAGATAAGAAACAGGATTATGCACGAGTGGGCAGAAGGAGGCATCGCCGCACACTGGCGGTATAAGGAGGGGCGTTCATATATAAGAGATGATGATGATCAGATTAAAAAATTGAGAGACTTACTGGAAGTTCAACAGGATCTTAAAAATCCCAGGGAGTTCATGTCTAACCTGAAGATGGCCCTTTTCCCGGATGAGGTTTATGTTTTCACACCGCAGGGCGATGTAAGATCCTTTCCCAAAGGAGCAACACCAATTGATTTTGCATATAGTATTCATACTGATGTAGGAAACCAATGTATCGGGGCTAAGGTCAACAGAAGTATAGTACCTCTTAAGTATGAACTCCAGAATGGTGATACTGTTGAGATCATCACACAGGCTGGGCATCATCCCAGTAAGGATTGGGTGAAATATGTGGTAACATCGAGAGCTATATCAAAAATCAGAAACTGGGTAAAAACGGAAGAAAGGAAAAAAAGTATAGCCCTTGGTAAAGATCTTCTAGAGAAAGAAGCCAAAAAAAATCATCTTAAATTTAATCAAATAGTTAAGTCTGAAGATATCAAAAAGATTTATGCTGAATATTCAATCAATTCACTTGATGACCTGATGGCAATTGTCGGATATGGGAAGGTATCGGCAAAGCGGATTATCCATCAATTTCTGCCGGAGGAAGAGGCAAATACTGCCGAAACAGTTCCCGAAAAGGAGGGAAAGAAGAGAGGAGCGTCTTCATCTGTAGGCATTTCCTTAACAGGGATCGAGGATATCATGGTCAGGTTTGCCAGGTGCTGCAATCCTATCCCGGGAGATGAAATATTGGGTTATATCTCACGGGGAAGGGGGGTTACTGTTCATACTGCAAATTGTTCGACGGTCGAGGGTATGGATCCGGAAAGAATTGTTGATGTCCAGTGGAATATTAAAGAAAAACAGACCTACCCAGTGAATATGAAGGTTATATGTCGCGATAAAAAGGGTCTGCTTGCTGAAGTCAGTGCCGTAATTTCTTCTTTAGATATTAACATAAGTCATGCCGAAGTCGATACGAGACCTGCAGATATGCAGGCAATATTAAGTTTTAAATTGGATGTTAATGATCTACAACAGTTCAATCAAGTACTTATTGCGATAAAAAAATTAAAAAGCGTAATCTCGGTTGAGAGGGTCAGAAAATCATAAAAAGTGAGAAACTCTGAAGATGAAAATAATTATTATCCCAAAGGTAGAAGGTAATAAAGAGCACAAAGGTCTAGTTTATTCATTGACAGTAAGGGCATGATTGCTGTATGAAACGCAGACCTTAAAAAGGAAAATATATTTAAAATGAACCTCTGGCTCGTGAGGATTATTCTTGCATCATTAGTGCTGGTGATTTGTCTGCTTCCCAGCGCTGATGCACAAAAAGCCCATGGAAAGCATCTTGTAGTAATAGACCCGGCACACGGCGGAAAGGACTTTGGTGTCAGATTAACTGATAAAGAATATGAAAAAAATATAACGCTTGCTGTTTCTTTATTATTAAAGAAAGAATTGGAAAAAGCTGGGGATATCCAGGTGCTGTTGACAAGGTCTTCCGACAAGGATGTAACATCATCCGAAAGGAAGAAGATTATTATGGCATCTAGATCACAGGTGCTGGTTAGCGTTCATGTTAACGCAGGATTCGGAAAAACGTCTACCGGATACGAATTGTATTTTCCAGGATTTAAGACGGTTTCCGCAGAACAAAGTGATTCTAAAGAAATTCTCAAAGATATGGCGAGAAACAAGTATTTGAATGACTCTGTAAGACTAGCACAAGTGATACAAAAAAATATGAGTAGCGTATTTCCGAGAAAAGGCAGGGGGTTGCGGAATGCCTCAGTGCCAATCATTGAAGGATTATCAATGCCGGCGGTTGTTGTGGAACTTGGCTTTGCTACTAATCCAGACGATAGAAAGAAAATATTAGATGTAAATACGCAGAATGCAATTGCGCATGCTCTATATCAGAGCATAAAAGACTACTTTTAAAACTTATGATGCACGTAAATATTGAGATTCTGGAGACATGACGATAGTGAGGGCTAATGGTCGAGGCTGGAATGAAATTCGAGAATTAAAAATCACGAGGGATTATTTGAAATATCCTGAAGGAGCTGTCCTTATTGAAATGGGTAATACTAAGGTTATTTGCACAGCTTCCATTGAGGATAATGTACCTGCATTTTTAAAAAATACAGGTAAGGGCTGGCTGACAGCTGAGTATTCTATGATTCCGAGGGCTACACAGATTCGTACACCACGAGAATCAACAAGAGGCAGAGTGAGTGGTAGGACGCATGAAATTCAAAGAATAATAGGTAGATCCCTGCGGGCTGTAACAGATTTGAATACATTTGGCGAAAAAACAATTTATATAGATTGCGATGTGATCCAAGCAGATGGTGGAACCAGAACTGCCTCAATAACAGGTGGATTTGTTGCCTTAGTCGATCTCTTTAGAAAATTGAAAGAAAAAGGTATAGTCAGTAAGGTCCCAGTTGAAGATTATGTATCAGCTGTCAGTGTTGGAGTAGTAGATGGTCAACTTAATCTAGATTTAGAATATGAAGAAGACTCGAGGGCTGAAGTTGATATGAATTTTATTATGACAGGGAATGGACTCTTTATAGAGGTTCAGGGTACAGCTGAAGAAGTTCCCTTCAGCCGTGATCTGCTCAATAAAATGACCGACCTTGCTGTTTATGGCATTACAGAAATTACAAAAAAACAAGTTGAGATATTAGGAAAATTAATTTGAGGCGAATCATATTAGCTACTAAAAACGAGGGAAAAATAAGAGAAGTTAAAGCTATGCTTGATGGTTTGAATCTTGAAATACTTTCTCTCAATAACTATAAAAATCTACCTGAGGTCAAAGAAGACGGCAAATCATTTTTTGAGAACGCTCTTAAAAAGGCAAAAGTGATTTCGGAACATACAGGTGAAATGGTTCTTTCAGACGATTCTGGACTGGAGGTAGATTATTTAGGTGGAGAACCGGGCGTATACTCGGCACGATATTCAGGAGATGACGCCACTGATAGCAGCAATATAAAGAGATTACTGCAGAGCTTGAAAGATGTGCCCAAGGACAAGAGAAGTGCAGCTTTCAGATGTGTGCTTGTTCTATATAGGCCGGATGGGAAATATTGGAAATTTGAGGGACATTTGCGTGGAATAATAAATGATAAACCTATTGGTGACGGAGGTTTTGGATATGATCCGGTATTCTTGCTTCCGGAACTGGGATTGACAGTAGCACAGCTTCCGCTAGATCAGAAGAACAAGATTAGCCATAGAGCGCAGGCAGTCAGCAAATTCAAGCAGGCTTTCGAGCGGAAGGTTATTTAAGATTATAGTATTGTATAGAACACGGGGCGTAGCGCAGCCCGGTAGCGCGCCTGCTTTGGGAGCAGGATGTCGGAGGTTCAAATCCTCCCGCCCCGACCATTATATAAAGGGTTACGATCTTGTCGTGACCCTTTTATGTTTATTGGAAATATTAGCTGATTATAAGAAACCTTTGAGGAATAACTCAATACGATATTAGTTCATCTAAGTCTCTATAACCCAGGGTATAGGTCTCAGGTGTGTAGTCACGTTCTGCAATTTGCTCACATGATTGACAAAACTTAAGTGCTGGTATCTTCCCGGTCCAGAATAGCAGCTTTGCATGTTTTGCTTTACATCTGGGGCATATGCAAGGGGTCAATTTTTGTTTATTAGGTGTCCAATTATTATTTTTATTACTGGTACCCATTTTCCTGTATTCCTTTCTCATGCACCATCGCCTAAATAATTGTGAATTATGTCAGCCGTGTGACCTGAATCAAACTTCAATTATACTCGCCCAAACAAGCAAATGAAAAATAACAACAAAGGAATTATCTAATTTTTTTGCTTCATTATAACAATAAATCAACCTTATTTTCTTCATAGTTTATTAATAGTATTATTATAGGTAAAAACATACGTTTTGGAGATTATGAAGCATTGCATCATCCGATACGAAATTTTATGGAAAGAAAGATAAGTAAATGAGCATATTGCTCCCGTCAGTCAGTATGCAAAAAATCAACTTATTGGATAAAAACATAAAAAATTATTAAAGCTTACATGAATATTGTCGATAATGATAAGTAGGACAATAATGAATGATGACATTATAGAACCTATGTCTAATCAATATATTCATAAAATGCATCTAGATAACCAGCCTAACGAAAACATCAAAAAAATCACGGTGCTCTTCACCGATATTGTGGGCTCAACGAAGTACTTCAAGTCACATGGAGACCTGGCAGGTAGGCTTATGCTAAGAAGGCATCATGATATATCTGCTAAGATAATTAATGAATTCAGAGGCAGTGTTATAAAAAGCCTTGGCGATTCCATAATGGCTTACTTTGTAGATCCAAAAGATGCGCTAAAATCGGCTATAAATATTCAGCAAAATTATTCGGCGTTTAATCAAATAAGAAATGTATCAGACCAGGTTCATATTAGAATAAGCGTTCATTTCGGTTATGGTATTCTTGAGGAGAACGATATTTATGGTGATGTTGTTAATGTAGCTGCTAAGCTTACAGCACTCACTAATGCAGACCAGATCTATATATCTCAAGAAGTCTATGACACTATTAATGATTTGCAACAATTGCAATTTGAGTTGATTGATCTGTCCAAAAGAAAAAATGTTCCAGAAGGGCTTATTGTATATCGTGTTACCTGGGATGAAACAGCAAGGTTCGACCCCATAACAACAACCATAATATTTGTTAAACCTATTTGGGAACTTGCTGGAGATAGTTTTAAGACAGCATGGAACAATTTAATAAGTTTAAAAAATAATTTATGGAGGGATAAAACTGATAAGGAGGAAATTCTTCCGGATAGAACCCTCATCTTAATTATTAAGGAAGACAAATCTGTCTTAGATGTAGCTGGCAGTATAATGTCTCATTTGCGTGATAATTGTAAAGAGGAAAAAACATCATCATTTTTACCGGTATATTTACTCATCGACTCAGGTTTCTATCTCAAAGCTGACAAGCTTGACCTTCAGGACTTACATATATCATGGGAAGAAATTGAAGCGGATGAGATCTATGTTTCAACTGCCGCGTACGATAGATTAAAGACACAGAGTTCATCTATTAATTCATTCATAGTAGATAAAAATGAGTCAAGTTCCTTTTTGAAGCTTATTCTAAAGACGGGGCAAGTTTTAGAACAGACATCCACTATACCATTTCATGATGCCTTGATTGATGGCGAGTATTCTCCGTGTTACTATTGCGGTAGTAAAAAACACGCATTAAGCAACTGTCCCTCAAAAAGCTTGCCGGAGATTACAAATTCAATAAAC
>Ga0335070_10002440_pt1 | contig 21639 bp, 21 predicted proteins | sample Lox_Sample_13_FD_206722 | JGI IMG/M metagenome (GOLD analysis project Ga0335070, IMG submission 206722) | Soil microbial communities from Loxahatchee National Wildlife Refuge, Florida, United States - Lox_Sample_1.3 | ecosystem: Environmental > Terrestrial > Soil > Wetlands | place: USA...
GCTGACTGCATTTGAGAGCCTGAACGGAAAGTCAGCCGGAAGGCTCGTTGAAATTATTCCAATTGAACCGGCCCTCAGTTTGAACAAGAACGATTCCAGATTTGTAGACCCTAAAGCTGTTCTGAACATGCTCGGAACAGCAACGAATCTGGCAGCAATGGATTGGCAAGATTTCGAGCATTTAATACGGGAGCTATTCGATAAGGAATTCGCCGGACGAGGAGCCGAGGTCAAGATCACGCAGGCAAGCCGAGACAGAGGCGTTGATGCCATCGCGTTCGATCCGGACCCAATTCATGGTGGGAAATACGTGATTCAGGCCAAGAGGTACACAAATACCGTCGATGTGAGTGCGGTCAGAGATTTGTGTGCTGTCGTGAGAAAAGAAGGTGCATCGAGAGGAATCCTTGTAACCACAAGTACCTACGGTGCAGATGCATATGCATTCGCCAACAACGAGCCTGTGACGCTATTGAACGGGGCTGAATTGTTGGGGCTGCTTAAGAAGCACGGGTACAGTTTCAGAATTAACCTCGAAGAGGCTCGGAAACAACATTTGGCCAGCTCTCAGAAATGAACCGCCTTGCAGCGCTTAACGATTGAATCGCCTGAATGATGAAGGAACAAGAGCTAGTTCCTCCAGGATTGCTGACGCCATGAACAGCGGTGAACTCGGAAACATTGTTGCAAGTGGTCGCGCCACGGCTGAGCAGTGGAACGAGTATTGGTCGGCCTACCACGAGGATGTTCAACGGCAGCGTCAGGAGGAAAAGCCGCAGAAAGGGGAAGTAGCCAAGAAGCTTGCTAGTCCACGAGGAGATATTTTTAGCAGCGCCGGAGTAGCAGGGATCGGCCTCGGTTCAGCCCTGGCCATCGTCCTTTCCTTTCAATTGAATCATTCAATTCTGTGGGCCATCGTTCATGGCATCCTCAGCTGGTTTTATGTGCTCTACCGCGCGTGGCAGGGAAACTACTGATTCTCTTATCACCCCGTCTCTCCCCGCTCGCGCACCCCACTCCGAAGGCTCGCAAAGTTTACCAAGTAGTAACGTGGAGCCGTTTTTCCCGTAGCCACATACTACCCCCTCCCGGTTTGCCGCGCCCCCGCCCCTCATTTATACTTTCGGTTTGCCCCCGGGCAACGGATTCAGTTGAGGAGCACGGATTTTTCATGCCCAAACGGACATTTCAACCCAACCGGCGCAAGCGCTCGAAAAAGCACGGCTTCCGAACTCGCATGAAGACCAGGGGCGGAGCCAAGGTGCTGTCGCGCCGCCGGGCCAAGGGACGCAAGCGCGTCTCGGTGAAACCGGGTTTCCGCGAATAGCCTTCCCTGAAGCGGGCTTCGGGCCCGCAATATGTGGATTGTGAGTTGGTGAGAGCAGACGCTCCGAACCGTAGTGTCAGTGGTCCTGCAACGTGGACGAAGGCGACCTTTCCGCGCGCGGCACGGTTGCGAAAGCATTCGGATTTCGATCGCGTGTATAAGCAGGGACGCCGTCACTTCTCTCCGCACATGACCGTCTTCTACTTACGGCAGGCGGAGGGCGGCGCCCGCATCGGCTTCACCGTGGGACGCGTGTTCGGCGGAGCGGTCGAGCGCAATCGCATGAGACGCCGCTTGCGCGAAGCCGTGCGGCGGCAACGCTCGGCTCTGGCGGCCGCTGTGGATGTCGTGATCAATCCGAAGAAGTCCGTGCTCACCGTGGACTTCTCTGTGTTGCTCGAAGAAGTGGGCCGGGCGTTTGCAGTGATTGCGAAGCAGGTGGGGGAGCAATGAAGTTTCTCGCGCTTTGGCTGTTGCGCATCTACAAGCGGTGGCTGTCGCCGGCGCTCCCACCCTCCTGCCGTTATGTTCCGACCTGCTCCGAGTACGCGATGGAAGCGGTAGAACGATATGGCGTGTTGCGCGGCGGGGCGCTGGCGGCTTGGCGCCTGTTGCGATGCCATCCCTTGGTGAAAGGTGGCTTCGACCCGGTTGTGAAGGATTCTCAGGGGCGAGGGCGCGATCATTGGGGCGCCACGGCGCTAACGACGAACGACTAACGACATACGGCGAGTACGCTTTTGGCTGAATATCACAATCCTCAGCAAGAACCCGGCATGGAGCGCAAGCTGCTCCTGATCTTCGCGCTGACGTTCCTGGTCATCATTATCTTCCAGCCGCTCCTGAAGAAATACGGCCCGCAACCACCACCAGCCAAGCCCGAAATTTCCCAGACCGCGCCGCAGCAAAATCAGGCGCAAGCCACCGCGCCCACCGGCGTTGCGCCTGCGCCGCAAAAGACCGCGCCGCCACCTGTCGTTTCCCGGCAGGCCTCCAGCGAAACCGAGACCGTCATCGAGAACAGTCTCTACCGCATCGTGTTCACCAACCGCGGCGGGCAAGTGAAGTCGTGGGTGCTCAAGAAGTACACCGACGAAAAAGGGAATCCCCTGGAGCTGGTGAATGCTCTGGCGTCTGCCAAGTATGGATATCCCCTTTCGCTGTGGAGCTACGACGAGAATCTGCGCAACAAGCTGAACTCGGTACTCTATGTGGCGGCCAGCACCGGCTCATCCGCCCCGGCCGAGATCACCTTCGAATACGCCGACGGCGACGTCGCGGTCCAGAAGCGTTGCAGGTTCGATCACAGCTACGTGGTCGAGGTGAAAACCTCGGTGCAGGTGAAAGGCGCCGAAGTCACCGCCTTCCCCATGTGGCCCTCCGGATTCGGCGACCAGTCCAGCGCTTCAACCTTTGCCTCCAGCCAGATCGCCTTCCAGTACGACAGCAAGGTGGAACGGCTGGCCTCGAGCTGGACCGTCCTTCCGTCGATCAAGGTCATTGGCGGAAACACCATCCCCGGACCGTTCCATTGGGCGGCCGTGTCCGACCAGTACTTCACCGCCGCGTTCATCCCCTTGGATCCGCAAAATGCGGCGCTGGTGACCCTGCGCAGCCTGCTCGAGATTCCGCACAATCCATCCGATCCCAGCGACAAGCGGCAGGACAAGCTCGATGTCTACGGTGCGGCCGTCGGCAACCTGAAAGGCGCCACCACTGCCCGGCTCTACGTCGGCCCCAAGGCTCTGGCCGATCTGGAATCGGTGCCCGTGCCCGGCATCACCGGCGCGGAGCCAAACCTGCGCGCCATCGTGGATTTCGGCTGGCTCGGCTACATTGCGCGCCCGCTCTTCCTCTGGCTGAAGTGGACCTACAACCACATCGTCCCCAATTGGGGCTGGGCCATCCTGCTGCAGACCCTGATCATCAACGTTGCCCTGCTGCCGTTGCGCATCTCGAACATGAAATACATGTTCCGCGTGCAGAAGCTCCAGCCGCAGCTCAAGGTCTTGCAGGAGAAATACAAGAAGTACAACATGCGCGACCCGCGCAAACAGGAAGTGCAAAAAGAAATGTGGGCGCTGCAGCAGAAAGAGGGAGTCAACCCGGTTACCGGTTGCCTGCCGATGCTGATCCAGATGCCGTTCCTGTTCGCCTACTACCGCATGCTGGGCGTAGCCATCGATCTTCGCCACGCCTCCTGGCTATGGATTCACGATTTGTCCGCGCCCGATCCCTGGCACGTCCTGCCGATCGCCATCATCCTGACGATGTTTATCATGCAGCGCATGACGCCGCAGGGAGGAATGGACCCGGCCCAACAGAAGATGATGAACATCATGATGCCCGGCTTGATGGGCGTCATGTTCTGGAACCTGGCGGCCGGGCTTTGCCTATATTTTTCTGCCGGCAACCTGATCGGCATCGCGCAACAGTTGATCATGAATCGTACCGCCCTGGGTCGCGAGATTCGCGAACTGGCGGAGAAGCGCGCGCGGAAGAAGGAGAAGTAAGCTGTCGGCGGTCAGCTGTCAGCCCTCCGGTAAGGCTTGGCGCAGTGGCAAATTGGGACGTTTTGATCCTAGGTATACTGATAGTTTTGCTGAAGGCTGATGGCTGAGAGCTAAGACATGCCCATTGCTGACAAAGTCGCTGCTGCAAAACAGATCGGCGAGTTCCTGCAGAACATCATCACTCACGGCGGCTTCAAGCTGAAATACCGCATCACCGTCGATCCCCCCATCGCGGCGCAACGCGACTGGGAGCGGCCCGAGATCCTGGTCGAATTCGCCGGGCCCGATGCCAGCCTGCTGCTGCTGCGCGGCGGCGAACTGCTCCGCTCGCTGGAACTACTGGCCGCCGAGGTGCTCCGCCTGCAGGGCAACGAGCATGAAAAGATCTGGTTCGACTGCAAGAACTTTCGCGCCATGCGCATCGAGGAACTGCAACTGGCGGCGCGCGCGGCCGCCGACAAAGTGCGCCGCACCGGCGCGCCCTACCGCTTCGCGCCCATGTCGTCGCGTGAACGCCGCATCTTGCATCTCGCCCTGCGCGACGAAAAAGATTTGCGCACCGAGAGCGATGGCGAGGGCGGCCGCCGCTCAGTGGTCGTCTATCCCGGCCACTATAGGAGTTCCCCCAAGCCCGAGCGGCGCATGGTTCCCCGAAATTGATCTGCTCCGAGAACCACCTCGGGGACCGGAAGTGCCGAAGCGCACGTTCGCGACTTTCATCTCTCTGTCATCCCGAGCGAGCCCGAGGGAGCGCAGCGACCGAGGACGAGTCGAGGGACCTCGTGCTTGCCTGCACCAATCGCAAGCTGCCCGCCAGCGAGACGCCCTTCCACCCACCCCGTTCCTCCTGATCCTTCCTCCGTGTCTCTGTGCCTCCGTGGTGATTTTTTAGTTGAGGTCATCGAGATCTTCGGTTGCACCCTTTGCGCGGCAGTTATTCTCTCGCTACTTGACAGCGCGACAAAATCGCGCTCCGATGTAGCCCACGCAGCCAAAGAAAATTTTGTTGGAGCACCGACAGGAATAATTCTTTTGTGCTAGTATGCCCTTCGTCTCCGTAATGAATTTCATCAAGGTAACCTGTTACCGCGAAGGCAAACGCTGCTCAGAAGCAAAGAAGAATTCATAGCTGAAGATCTGGTTTCTTCCCGGGTCCGTCTTCACCGGTGGGCCCGGCAGTTCGTGCTTATAAAAAAATGTCCGTCTCAAGCTCCGCTATCATTCCGAACCCTTGGGTGCGCATCCTCGATGCGCTGGAAAAAAAGATCAACCGGCATTCCTACGACACCTGGTTGAAACCCACGCGCTACAGCCACTCCAGTGAGGGGGTGCTCTTTGTCCGCGTTCCCACTGCTGAGTTCCGTCACGTGGGCGACAAGTACGCCGATCTGATCCAGGAGGCCATCGACAACCTCGGCCTGGATTTCCGCGACGTCCGCTTCGTTACCGCCGAAGATGACCCCTCCAACATGCCGATCCGGCACAACGGCGGCCTCTCCCTGCACGCTGCTGCCGCCCACGCTGCTGCGCCAGCTTCTTTCCCTGCCACTCAGGGGCGTTTCGACTGGGATAGCGCGTCGCAACTGAATCCCCGCTACACCTTCGACGCTTTCGTCATCGGCAGCGGGAATCAGTTTGCTCACGCCGCGTGCCAGGCTGTGGCCGAGCGTCCTTCCAAAGCCTACAACCCGCTCTTCATCTACGGCGGAGTGGGAATGGGCAAGACCCACCTGATGCAGGCTATTGGCCATGAAGTCAAGCGGCGCTCGCCCCAGTCAGCCATCTGCTACGTATCGAGCGAGAAGTTCACCAACGACATGATCAACTCGCTCCGCTACGACAAGATGACCAGCTTCCGCGACAAGTTCCGCAACGTTGACGTGCTGCTCATCGACGACATTCAGTTCCTCACCCAGAAGGAACGCACCCAGGAGGAGTTCTTCCACACCTTCAACACCCTCCACGAATCGATGAAGCAGATCGTAATCGCCAGCGACCGTCCGCCAAAAGAACTGGCGGAGTTCGAGGACCGCTTGCGCAGCCGGTTCGAGTGGGGATTGATAGCCGATATTCAGCCGCCTGATCTGGAAACCAAGGTTGCCATCCTGCAAAAGAAGGCTGAGCAGGAAAAGGTTACACTGCCGACTGACGTGGCCTTGTTCATCGCTTCGAACATCCGGTCGAATGTACGCGAACTTGAGGGAGCTCTGATTCGGCTGGTGGCGCATTCCTCGCTGATTGGCGCCGACATCACGCTGGCCTACACACAGCAGGTGCTTAAGAACTTCATCGATTCCCAAGCCCGCAGAGTCACCATTGAGTCCATTCAGAAGGCCGTCGCCGAGCAGTTCGGCCTGCGCTTGGTTGAGATCAAGGCCAAAAACAATTCGCGCTCGATCGTATACCCACGCCAGATCGCCATGTACTTGGCAAAGCACCTGACGGAAGCCTCGCTGCCCGAAATCGGACGCCAATTCGGTGGTAAGCACCACACTACCGTGCTGCATTCTGTCGACAAGATCGAAGAGACCCGCAAAATAGACAAGGATTTGAACAGGCTACTCAATAAACTGACTGAGCAGTTGAGCGCGTGAGAACTACCGCTTCATCCGCTTTTCCACTCTTGAGCTATGTATTCCTCTACACATGCTGTGGACACCCGGTGGAAGTTGTGGAGGTCTTGGTCAAAACGGAGCGGTCCCACCCACAGTCCCACAGCACCCGTCTATACCAGGAGCGATCCTTCACACGAACATCGGCCCTAAAACCCGTTGCCCTCCCAAGACCTGGACCTTTTTTTCCACTTCTCCACGCTGCCTACGGTTACTGCTGGTTTTATGGTTTCGTCTTTTGATATAAGGGAAGAGCAGTAGTACAGTCGGGAGAGCCCATTATGCCGGTGGAAGTAGCCTCTGCCGCAAGTGCGACAACAATGGAGATTACCGTCAGCAAATTTGAACTCCTGCGCGAGTTGACCGCGACTCAAGGAGTGGTGGAACGGAAGACCACGATTCCGATTCTCTCCAACTATCTTTTTGAGGCTGTGGGGGAGAAGCTCTCGCTGACAGCTACCGACCTCGACCTTAGCCTCCGGACTGCCTGCAGTGCCAAGGTCAAAAAAGAAGGCTCTTGCACCGTCCCCGCACGAAAGCTCCACGACTACGTGAAGCTGCTTCCTGATGCTGACATCACAATCAAGCTGCTGGAGAACCATTGGGTCAGCATTCGCTGTGGCCGGTCGAACACCAAAATGGTCGGCATGGCCCGCTCTAACTTCCCAACCCTGCCAGTCTTCCCCGCCGCAGGTGCCATAAAGATCCCAGCCGCAGTCCTGCGGTCAATGATCGCCAAGACCGGATTCGCCATCGCCCACGAGGAGTCCCGCTACACCCTCAACGGGGCACTGATGGTACTCAAGCCAGAATCCATCACGATGGTTGCAACCGACGGCCATCGCTTAGCCCACATCGAGCGCTCAGGCGACAAGTTTGAGGGTGTCTCCGGTGAGATGAAGACCCTGGTCCCCAAGAAGGCCATGGATGAACTAAAGTCCCTGCTCGACTCCACCGATACCGAGACCATCGACTTCGCGAAAGATGAGTCCACTCTCTTCTTCCGTGTCGGGCCGCGCCTGCTGACCTCCCGCCAGCTCACCGGCCAGTTTCCGAACTACGAAGCCGTCCTGCCCAAGGACATCAGCAAATCCATCACCGTCCCAGGCGAGGATCTCGGGGCTGCCATCTCGCGCGTTGCCCAGTTCGCCGATGAGCGCTCCCACGCCGTCCGCCTGCGTCTGGAGAAAGGTGAACTGAAGCTCTCGGCCTCTTCTGCAGAGATGGGAGAGTCTGAGGATTCCATCGAGATCGCCTACACCGGCGACCCGCTCACCATCGGCTTCAACGCCCAGTACCTGATCGACTTCATCAAAGCAGTCGGCGCCGGCTCCGTGTTGCTGGAACTCAAAGATGCGCAATCCGCCGGCCAACTCCGCCCCGCCGAGGGCGAGGACTACAAGTACCGCTACATCGTCATGCCCATGCGGATCTGAGAGGTTCGACGGTGTTCTCTGTTGCGATCTGCGCCGCTTGACCTCGGTTCTCGACACGCCGAGCAGCTATGTCAGCGACTTCCGCTGTTAAACTGGTTTGAAGCTAGGCTCCCGAATTTTGCGCTCGGCGTGCTGGCAGGAAAAAACGCTCTCAAGGGGGAACAGCGAGGAATAACCCATGCCCCTTACCATTGGCGATCCCGCCCCGGAATTCGAGCTCCCCGCCATTGCCGGCGAAGACCGGGTCACGATCCGTTCCCGCGACTACCTGGGCAAGCAGAACCTCGTCGTCACCTTCCATCCACTCGACTGGACGCCGACTTGAGCCGTGCAGGTGCCCGAACTCGACGCCCGCAGCCGGGAGTTCGCGGCGCTCAATGCCCACGTCGTGGACATCAGCGTAGATTCCATTTCCAGCCACATCGCCTGGCGCCAGAAGGAAATCGGCCCGGTGAAGATTCCGCTGTGCGCCGATTTCTATCCGCACGCCGAGGTCACGCGGAAATTCGGCATCCTGCGCGAAGGCCCGCCGGTGGCGGGAATCAGCGAGCGCGCCGCTTTCATCGTCGACAAGGCCGGCAAGATCGCCTTTGCCAGGGTGTATCCGATCAGTCAACTACCCGACATTGATGAATTGCTCGAGGCGCTGCGAAAGCTCGTTTGATCGAGACGAGTGCCCGTGAGCGCTATACTTCCCGCCGAGGTGGATCATGAAGATTTACGCCTGCCGTTTGCTCACCATTCTCGCGCTGGTTGTTCTCGCTTCCTCCGCCGCGGCGCAATCGAAACAACCGACCGCTACCGAGCTGAGCCGCACGGAAACCGTCGGCTCCGCCATGCGGGCCATCATTGAACATGAGAAATACGAGCTGCGCTCGGCGGCCGAAGCTATGCCGACGGAGAAATACGGCTTCCGTCCCGCCGAAGGCATGTTCAAAGGAGAACATCCGCCAATCGGGCCAGCGGAAGTGCGCACGTTTGCCGAGCAGATCAAGCACGTTGCCTGTGGCAACTTTGCGTTTGCGGCGGAAATGGACGGCAAAACTCCTCCCGCGCATTGCGATGTCGGCGGCCCCTCGCCAGCGAAAACGCGGGCCGAACTCCTCGTCTATCTGCGAGATTCCTTCGCGGCGCTGGAGAAGTCCATCGGTGCCATCGACGCCAAGAACATGTTCGATCCCATCGACGGTCCCTATGGCGGCCCAACCACCCGTCTGCGTCTGGCCGGACTGTGCATCTGGCACGCCGCCGATCACTATGGCCAGATGACGCTCTATCTGCGCTTGAACGGAATCGTACCGCCCGCGAGCCGGCCGAATCCCCCGGCTCTGAGCGAGAAGTGAAGGGTGGTGCCGGTGGGCGGAGCCGGATTGTGCGCCAGCCCCGCCCGGAGCGCGAAACGCTACGGCCCACCCTGCCGACTGCTGGCGTGGTCTAGCCGCCCGTCGTGGAACTAGAGTTGTTGTATCCTGCTTTGAAGGGGCTCGGCTTCAGCCGAGCCGTCCGCTCCGTGATTTTGTCATTCTGAGTTCTCCGGAGCCGCGCTTGCGCGGTGAGGAGAACGAGGAATCTGCATTTCTTCGCCACCGGTTCCACCCTGCCGTTCCAGCTGGCAAATCTATGGGGCTTCGCGGTTCCGGCGGGCTACACCTTCCGCGCTTTTGCTCCAGGGCATGCCTTCAAGCATGCCGCAAACGCAGAAAGAAAAGCAGCGCCTTCAGGCGCTGCCTTCAGAAAACCGACCTTTACCCCAGGCTGCTGGCGCGTTAGTGTTTCTCGTCCTTTGCAGGTGGTGGAGTTGTTGGAGGTGGCGGAGTTGTTGGAGGCGGTGGAGTTGTCGCAGGCGGTGGAGTTGTCGCAGGCGGTGTCGTGCCAGCCGGCGGCGTGGCAGCCGGTGGGTTTGCCGCAGGGGGCTGCGCTTGCTGCTTCGCCAACGATTCATCCACGCGCTTTTTGAAATCGCCGGCGTCGTTGTGCGCGAGCCCGCTGAAAGCGGTCTGCGTCTGCATTTCGCAGGTGTCTCCCTTGCCGTTCAGAACCACCGAGTTGATCCGCTTGCCCCCGAGAGACCCGCCGATCACGAACGATGCGGTCATCTCCGTGTTGTCAATCCCCAGAATCCCATACTTGCCCGAGTTCCTGAGAGCGTCCTTGACGGCAGACCAGAGCACGGTGCAAGAGACGGAGTAACTATCCTTGTGCGTCTTGGCCAAAGCGGGTACAGCGACGATCAGCAACATCAGAACTACGACTATGAAGCGTTTCATAAGAGACTTCCCTCCCCAAGCGCGGATGATTCTACCACCCCGGACGCTGCGCGAAGCGTGACCTGCCGCACTCGTTTTTGTGATAACGAGTCCGTAGGCCAACTTTGTGGCTACCAAAGAAGGCCGGTTCTTGGGAAGGGAGGACTTCAGAGATCATTCTGAGGGAGTCGCAGAGTACCCCAAGCGCGCTGTTGGTTTGAGCCTCAGTCTCCGAGCCGAGCCGCTCAGCGCCCGGCCCTGTCATGGAGCGCCTACTCTCCCCCCACCGTCAGCCCGTCGATCCGGATCGTCGGCGAGGCCACGCTGCCGCGGAACTCCAGGTCGCTTCCGATCTCGGATATGTTCATGAACATGTCTTTCAGGTTGCCGGCGACGGTAATCTCCTCGACCGGATACCCGAGTTCACCATTCACGATCCACAGCCCCGATGCACCCCGCGAGTAGTCGCCCGTCACAAGGTTCACGCCCATCCCGAGGAACTCGGTCACATAAAGACCGTCCTTGATCTCACCAATGATCTGCTCTGGAGTCTTCGTCCCCGGCTGTAGAAAGTAGTTGCCCGGACCAATCCCCGGCGTGCCCGCCAGCCCCCGCGCAGCGTTGGCCGTCGTCTCCAGGCCCAGCTTCCGGGCCGTGTAGGTATTCAGCAGATACGATTTCAACACTCCATTTTCAATCACAACGGTTCGGCGCGTCGGGATGCCCTCTCCGTCAAAAGGACTCGTTCCGAAGCCGCCCGGCATGGTTCCGTCGTCAATGACCGTGACGTTCGCTCCGGCAATCTTCTGTCCCAGCTTGCCCGCCAAGAAAGACGCGCCCCGGTACACCGAGTCGCCGTTCACACCCTCGAAAATGTGTTCCAGGATTGAGTTCGCAACCAGAGGATCAAACACGACCGGCACATGCGCCGTCTTCACCTTGCGCGCTCCCAGGCGGCGCAGCGTGCGGCGGGCCGCTTCTTGCCCGACCTGCTCAGCCGGTTCGAGCTTGGCCAGGCTGCGCGCCACCGAGTACCAGTAATCGCGCTGCATGCGCCCTTGTTCATCCTGCGCGATTGGAACCGCCGCCACCGAACAGTACGAGCGCCGGTACTCGCCCACAAAACCGTGCGAATTGGCCAGTACCTTGTGGCCGGTCGCGGCGTCGAACGATCCGCCTTCGGAGTTCTTGATGCGCGGGTCTGCGTCAAGCGCGGCTTTCTCACAGCGGCGAGCGTAGTCAATCCGCTCGGCGCCCGGAAGCGAGTACACGTCTTCGTGATAGAGCTGCAGATCGCCGGGCAGCGAACCGAGTTTCGAGGCCTCCGGGATGCCCGCGTTCGGATCTTCGGAGGTGATTCTGGCCAATTCGAGCGCGGACTTCAGCATGCGCTCGATGCCTTCCTTCGAGAAATCACTGGAGTACGTCGACGCCGCCCGCTGGCCGAAGAACACGCGCACCCCGATGGCCTTCGATCCCGATTCCTTCAGCGTTTCGACCTGTCCCAGCCGCACGCTGACCGAGAACTCGTCGCCCTCGCGCACCACGCATTCCGCGGCCGAGGCCCCACCCTGCATCGCGCGGTGGACCACGTCGTTGGCGAGGGATTTGAGATCCGTCGTGGACTGGTTCGTGTTGGTTTCTGTCGTTGTCGTCATTGCTCAATTCTGAATCTACCACGGAGACACCCTTCGGCTTCGCTCAGGGCAGGCTCCGGCATGGAGGAACCCGAAAGTCATTTGCGCGCCGGAGTGCCTGGCGCGATTCACGTAGTTGGAGGCGCTTGCCAGTAATGCAATTATGCATTACAATAAAAAGTGTAGCGTGGGGTACACCATGTCGACATTGACCGTAACTGCCCGAGGGCAAGTCACATTCCGGAAGAAGGTGATGGACCATCTGGGGGTAAAGCCGGGAGGGAAGATTGAACTCGACCTGCTGCCCGAAGGCCGAGGCATGATCCGGGCGGCGCGGCCGACGGGAAAGATTGAGAGCTTCATCGGGATGCTGGCGGGTAAGACGAAGAAAGTCGCCACGATTGAAGAAATGAATGAAGCCGCCGCAGCTGGATGGGCGGGCAGTGTGTCCAGGACTGGCAAGTCTGACAAGAATTGGTCCCGACGAAAATGAGGATGACCGTCGATACCAACGTCCTGGTCCGGGCGGTCGTGCGTGACGATCCGAAGCAGGCCGAGATCGCCGCCAAAACGCTGATCAAAGCGGAAATGATCGCCGTGGGCACATCGTGTCTGTGCGAGTTTGTGTGGGTCCTGCGGCGAGTCTACGGGTTTCGGCCTCCTGAGATTGCCGCAACGATGCGCGAGCTGCTCGGAGCCGCGAACGTCGAAGCGAACCGTCCCGCAGTTGAGGCAGGGCTGGCAATGCTCGATGCAGGTGGAGATTTCGCCGACGGCGTCATCGCCCACGAGGGACAATGGCTCGGCGGTGAGACGTTCGTGTCGTTCGATGCGAAAGCGGTCGAGATGCTCAAAGTGCAAGGGCAGCCAGCGCGGTTGTTATAACACTACGCATTCCCCATTCTCGCAAAGGTCGCGAGAAGCGGGGCGCCAAGCATTTGCCTAAACACTTGCGGATGTCTTTGCACGATATCTAGGGATCGGAGAATCCATGCCGCAAGATGACAAGATATTCCTCAATTTGGCTGGCGAATTTGCGGTCGCATCGGAATTGAATCGAAGGCGCATTCTCGCCTCCGTTACCTATGGTACCTCGAAGAGTGCCGATATTTTTGCAGTGAACCGCGCCATGACGCGGATCGTACGCATAGAGGTCAAGACGACGCAGAAAAGAAAATGGCCTATAGGACTGAAGGGCACTAAGCTCACTCCGCAGTCCGATGCCATTGTTTGCGTGCTTGTGCTTCTCCCTGAGCCTCTCGTTGATCCTGCCGAGGATGAGACCCAGCGCCAGGCACACGCACCCCGCTTTTTCGTTCGCACTGCTCGGGAACTTCTAGAAGCTTATCGGAAGGCGGCTGGCCCGTTCCTTGCGAGGTATCAGACTAAGCACGGAAAACCCTTTGATGAGCGTCGAGGTGTTCCCAATGTTCGGCTGCAAGACGTGGAGAGATTTGAGGGACAGTGGGGGAAGATCGCGTCACGCCTAGAGGAACCGAGCGGGGCAGTATCGTAGGGGCGATGGGTTTGGCTATCTCACTTCTGCAATCTGCAATCTGACTTCTGCAATCCAGGTTACTGCATGAACCCGCCGTTGCCTTCCCGCCGCGCCGTTCCGCCCACGGTCAACCGGTCGACCTTGATTGTCGGGATGCCCACGCCTACGGGCACGGCCTGGCCGTCTTTCCCGCAGGTGCCAACGCCTTCATCCAGCTTCAAATCGTTGCCGACCATCGAGACGCGCGTCAGCACATCAGGCCCATTGCCAATCAGCGTCGCGCCCCGAATCGGCGCCGTGATCTGCCCGTTCTCGATCATGTACGCCTCCGAGGCCGAGAACACGAACTTTCCGTTCGTGATATCCACCTGCCCGCCGCCGAAATTCACGGCATAAATCCCGTGCTTCACCGAACGAATAATGTCCCCAGGATCGTCCTCCCCGGCCAGCATGTAAGTATTGGTCATGCGCGGCATGGGGATGTGCTCGTAGCTCTCGCGGCGTCCGTTGCCGGTGTCGGCCAGGCCCATAAGCTTCGCTGACAGCTTGTCGCTCATGTAGCCCTTGAGGATTCCCTTTTCGATGAGCACGGTTTCCTGCGTCGGCTGGCCTTCGTCATCGACATTCAGTGATCCACGCCGCCACGGCATCGTCCCGTTGTCGACCACCGTGCACTTCTCGCTAGCCACGCGCTTGCCAATCAGTCCGACAAACGCCGAAGTCTTCTTGCGGTTGAAGTCGGCCTCCAACCCGTGGCCGACCGCCTCGTGCAGCAGCACACCCGGCCACCCCGGCCCCAGCACCACTTCCATCTCTCCCGCCGGAGCTTCGCGCGCGTCAAGCTGCAAGATCGTCTGCCGCGCGGATTCCTTCGCGTAATATTCAGGATTCTTCTCCGCAAAGAAGAAGTCGAGCGCAATCCGTCCCCCGCCGCCCGACGTGCCACGGGCCGAGTTGGAATCGCTCTTCGCAATGCATGAGACGTTCATCCGCGCCAGGGGCTGGGAGTCTTCCGCAAACGTGCCATCCGAGCCGACCACCAGAACCTTCCGCAGCTCATCGGCGTAGCTGGCGCGGACTTCTTTGATCCGCGGATCGTAGCCCCGGGCCGCCCGATCCGCGCGCATCAGCAACTCGACTTTGGCCGTGATCTCCGCATCCACCGAAGGCAACGCAACCGGATACAGGCTGCGCGCGGGCTTCTCCTGAAATCCTGTGACCGAAGTCTTGGCTGGCGCGCTCGCAATCAGCGCCGCCGTGCGCGCAGCATGCAGGATGCGTTCCGGCGTAAGGTCGTCCGTGTAAGCGTATCCCGTGCGCTCGCCCGAGATCACCCGCACGCCGCACCCGGCCGAAATCCCCTGCGACGCCGACTTCACCATCGACTCGTCCACCATCAGCGAAGTCGAGGTCAGATACTCGAAGTACAGGTCGGCATAATCCCCGCCAGCCGATAAAGCCGCAGCAAGATACTTCTCAAGGTCTTGATTTGTAAGGCCGTAATGCTCGAAGAAGAAATGTTCAGGCTTTGCGTTCACAGTATATGGATGCCCCCGAGGGAAACTCAGACTCGAAGCAGTTGGAACCATTATCCCATGTCGGCGAGCAGTGGAGCGACGGGCGTCCTCGCCCGTCCAGCCAACGAGAAAGCAAGCGACAGAGGCAGCACTCGACGGCCGCCCAGTCTCGACTGAGTGCTTCTCCAAAGCCGCCAATTCGACACAATTTTGAAGTGCACCCGTCACCGACTGGATACGCTGCCCGCCCGACAATGCTCCTATGACCCCCGACTCCCTCAGCCAAATGTTCTCCGACTTCCTCGCCGGATCGCGCGCGGCGGTGGTCGTCGAGGACGGCGCTGTCATCTTCGATCTGGCGGAGTCGCGATACTCAATCTCTGGCGAATATAGCAAATGCCTCCTCCACCTCTGGTCGCACGAGCGCAACATCGTGCGCCGCGTGCTCGACGCCGAGGTCAAAGGCTCGACCCTCCGCCTGCTGGTGCAGCGTATGGGCCAGAACCGCCCCACAAAGATCGAGTTCTGCCGCGATCGCGACCAGCGCTCTCCGGCCGCCCGCCGCGCCGCCCGGCTCGCCTACGAGCCCCGGCTTCGGCGGGCTTTGGAGCGCAGCTTCCCCGGCTGGAGTGTCGTCCGCCTCAGCACCGCCATGGATCTGGAGCACTCCTTCGGCCCTGCCTATGTGCGCGGCATGCTCCGCCAGGGACAGCACGCGCTGGCCGTCGTTGGCGTCAACACCCAGGAAATGCAGTCCACCGTCGATGGCGCCCTCACCTGTGGCATTCTCTGGCTGGAGTCCTGCCGCCTTTCCCAGGAGCGCATGCTGGTCGAGGGGCTGGTGCTGGTCGTGCCCAAAGGCAGCTCGGCCCTGACCTGGCAGCGCGCGGCGCATCTCGATCCCACGGCTGCGAAGTGGCGGCTTTACGAGTTCGACGAACGCGAGGACGCGCTCTCCCCTATCGACCCCAGCGATAGCGGCAATCTCGCGACTCGGCTCGTCCATGCGACCGACGAGCCCGCCGTGCGCGAGCGCTTTGCCGAGTCCATCGCCCGAGTGCGCGGGATTGTTCCGCAAGCGGAAGTCGCCGTGCTCTCGCCCGCCCTGATTTCCTTCCGCCTCCGCGGCCTGGAATTCGCCCTGGCGCGAGTCGCGCATGATCCCCGCAATTTCCAGAGTGGCCAGGAGATTGTCTTCGGCGTCGGCGCCGAGGAGCGCGTCCTCGACGCCAGCAACCAGACCGACTTCACCGATCTGCTCCGCCTCGCGGCCAGCATCCGCCACAAAGATGGCCCCAAGCTGCATCCCCTGTGGCGCATGCATCCCGAGCGCTGGCTGGAGTCGGTCGTCGTCTGCGACGTGGAAGCTCTCGACGGACGTCTGCGCCCCAGTCCCGTCTATTCGCAGGTCCCAGCCTTCTCCGCCGCCGACCGCGCCATGATCGACGTCCTCGCGCTGACGCCCGAAAACCGGCTCGCCGTCATCGAACTCAAGGCCGACGAGGACATTCACCTTGTCCTGCAAGGTGTGGACTACTGGTCGCGCGTCGCCTGGCACCAGAGCCGTGGCGAGTTCGCCAAGTTCGGCTATTTCCCCGGATGCGAACTCGCCCCCCTCAAGCCGCTGCTGCTCCTGGTAGCGCCGGCGCTGCATGTGCATCCGGCAACCGACACGATCCTGCGCTACTTGTCGCCCGCAATCGAATGGGAGCTGCTCGCCATCGACGAGCGCTGGCGCGAAGCAGTCCGCGTTGTGTTCCGCAAGAGAGCCAGCGAACTCAGAACCCTAACCGCAGCCCGCAGGAGCGCATAGAGCAACCCCCAAGATTCCCGGCCTTCACACCAGCGCGTCGGCAGCCCAGCCCACACGATCAAGTTGAATTTGCTCCATGCGGCTGGTGCCCAGGCCGTACTTCTTATCCGCCATCTCGACGCACAACGGCGGCGGAGACAACGGCCAGGGCTCGCCCCGCAGCGCCTGCCGTTTTTGCAGGATGATCCTGAGGCACACGGCCTCCACGGCAACCGGATCCCTGCCCGCAATCAGCCCCTTGTAATCCCACAGGTATCGCGGATCCGGCTGCGGTCCCTTGTCGCACAACGGACGCAGCGCATCCACCAGGACCAGCTTGGTCTTGCCCTTGACGTGCGGCATGTTCCAGATCTCGCCTAGGTTGGCGTTGTTTGCGTCGTGGTAGCTGGAAGGGTTGCCCGAAAAAGTGATGTAGTTCTTCAGTACCGTGCCGATGCCGGTGAGCCAGTGAGCCTTCAGCGCTGGCAGGGCAACCAGCGCTGTACAGGCGCGGGCTTTCTCGGGACCGCCCTGGGCATCCCGGATATTGCTTTGCGGAACCCCAGATTCCATCAGGCTGGCCCGGACCAGTTCGATCAGTTCGGGGTGGGTTCTGTTCAGATGATCGGTGGCAACCAGCCCGATCACATCGTCGGTTTTCACCAGCGAGCGCCACGCCGATGTCGGGTCGGGCTTCCCGGTCACCTTGGTCAGCACGTTGCGCAGCATGATCCTCAGGATGCCCGGGTTTACCGCATGCTGCTCATCCAGCACCCCCTGCTCGCGCACCAGAACGACCTGGCTAGTGGGAACTGGCGCGGCCAATGCCGCCAGTGTGCCGCCCATTGCCGCCGCCCCCAGGGTCGCGCCTACCGTCCCGCGCACGAAATCGCGGCGGGTGATTACCTGTTTGTCGTCACTCACGAGATGCCTCCAGTTTCTCAAGAATTTGCGTGAACTCACCCAGCAACAGCCGGGCAGATGCCTCGTCGGGAGACTCGAACACCAAGACGAGTCCGCGGCCCGAGCGGGAAAACCCCATCCACCCGTCCTCGATGGCGACCACTCCGCTGTCGCCGGTTAGGGACGCCCTGGGCCCCTTTGACTTCTCCGCCAGGTATATGTCTCGGAAATGATGCAGCGCTTTCGTTGCCGCTGCCTCATTCGCATAGCGCGCCAGCAACAGGCGCGCGGGCTTGGCGTTACCGGTGGTCTTCGCCGGCCCTTGCCCGTAAGTAGTCGTGGCCGCCTCGCAGTCCGGCCCCAGATCGAGAAGGTTTTCCGAACTGAGGAAGTACACCGAGTTAAGCACCAGGTGGGAGCGCAGAAAAGTCACGCGATCCGGACGCAGAAGAAACCGCGAACCCACGCGGGCGGGAAGCGACCGGATCAACACCGGCCGCGGAGGAGTGGACCGTCCCCGGGCAATGGCCTGTCCCAAGGCTTCAACAGCCTTCTTGGACGGATTGGTCTCTTGGTCGGCTATGACGCGGGCAAACAGGTTGTCGGACCAGAGACGAAGCAAACCGGCGCCATAGAGCGCGCGCGGTCCATCGGTCGCAGCGGGCAAAGACGATCCTGGCTCCGGCGGGTGCAGCTCTACGGCCTCGCCGCCCCAGTCCCCGGAAAGCAGGCCGTAGGCGTCGTCGGAGGTTTCCATCCAGTACAGCTCGACCAGAATCTCGCCCTGGTCCGCGCTGCCGTAGTGCTGCACTTCCAGGCGCTTGAAGCGATACCCCAGATAGAGTTCTCCGGCGCCATCCATGTATTTGAAGATGTCTCGGGGTCCGACGAACTCGCGTCCGCCGGATTGCGTCCAAACGCCGACGCTTCGCGGCAGGTTAAACGATGCCTCGTTCATGGCGAGACCCTCTGTCGGCGCACCTTTGCAGGATGCGAACGGCAGGATCGACACGCCGAGCACAACCGGCGCCAGAGCTAGCCGGGCCCGCTGCATCCACTCCATAGAGGGAAAACACGGCATCCGCGGAGCCTCACTGCCTGTTGTGCTAACCGGTTGGACGCCGGACACACTCTAACGTCACTATGATATCCCGGCATTCGTCCCCTGCAACCGGGATCGCTGGACCTGCTTCCGACAGGCCCCGCGATATCCGCCGGTGCCCCTTGCTTACGTAGAGGAAGACACGCCCGGGCGAAAGTCTTCATCACGTTCCAATAGAATGGTTGTGGCTGCTGCGATGCCTGTGCTCTGCGGCAACAGTTCATCGGAACGACTGCTTGGCCATTGGAGATCTATGTTCACAGACCACCGAAGCAAGAGAGTTGTCTTTGTGTCACATTGTCTACTCAATCAGAATTCCATATCGGATGGAACCGCTGATTTCCCTAGCCAATTTGAAGACCTCATAAGTATGCTCATGGCCAACAAGGTAGGAATCATCCAAATGCCATGTCCTGAACTGCTGTGCTTGGGATTGGATCGAGGGGACAAACGCGGATCCGAAAGAGCTCTGCTTGAAGAGAACACCAGGATCAGGAATCTGATGCAGCAAGAGGAGAACTTCTCCGCACTCGGCTTGGTGGGCATAAACCGATCACCCAGTTGCGGTATAGAAACAACCTCGATCGACGGTAGAGAAGAACCGGGCATGGGAGTATTCATGCAGGTGATCGCGGAAGAGCTGCAAAAGGAACACTTGGAGATTAGGATGGTGGGTGTAAAGACAAGCAGGACTGAAGAGTCATTGGGGAAAGTACGGCGACTGCTTGAGAGATCGACGCTGGGGGGTTGAGGGAAGGCTGAGCTGTCCTAGTCTTGACTGGATCTGACATTTCGGTTCGCCGGCGGACGTTTCACTCCTTCTTCAAGCCACAACCGCGCTGCGCAGGGACAGGCTGGATTGACGGCATGGTGAAGGAAAAAGTGCCTGTAGCATCAGCGGAGTCTTCATCGCCTGGTTTTCCGCGGAGCGTGCGGAAGGCGTCCATTTCTTTGCGAGCATCTTCCTGCTGGCCATTGCGACGATAGAGCAGTGAAAGCCGGTAGTGTGCCCGAGCATTCCCAGGTTCAAGTTTCAGCCCCTCGACGAACTCATCGATTGCGCCGGACAGATTGTTTGCCTCAGCCTCAATATCGCCAAGCAGGAAGTGCGCTCGAGCCATCCGTGGATTCAATTGAAGAGCACGTTTCAACTGCGAGGCAATCTCCTGCGGGGAGTTGCCGTTTCCCCCTGGCTGGGTTTTCGATAAGACGAGGGCGTACGCAAAGTGCGCCTCCGCATCTTCTGGATGAGCTACCAGATAGCCTGCAATCCGGCGGCGAAGCTTGGCTTTCGCTGGATCGGATAAGCTGGAGAATTCAGCCAACAGTGCGAGCGGCGGAAGAAAACCGGGGTCGGCGTCGGCAGAGCGAAGCAGCGCGGAAACGGCCTCCTGCTTGTGATAAAGAAGATGCTCTGCGATCCCCAAGCCAAGCCACAAGCGTGCCGATTCTGAATGGTTCTTCGTGGCTCCGGTGAAGAGGTCAAGCGCCTGCCGCAAAGCGCCGAGTTGAATGAGCCCGACTCCGCAGTCGTATTGATTGTCAACGCCTGCGTCGCTCCGAGCGGCTTTCTGAAATGTAGCAAGAGACTTTTCGTTTTCGCCAGCGGATCTGTAGGCTATGGCCAAAAGCCTTAACAATGTCGAATCGGATCCGTGGCCCAAACGTAGCTGTTCCAGAAGCGCTGCGGCATCGGAACCGCGACCGCCACCGATCATCGCCACAGCCAGATCGCGTGAGTTGGTGAAGTCTCCGGGAACAAGGGAGCGAGCCGCGCCGAGATATTGGATTCCTTTGGGGTAGTCTTCGTGGCTGAGATAAAAGGCTCCAAGCGCATGGTTCGGCGCAAAGTCATGCGGCGCCTTTTCAACATCGTGCAACAAAACGGACTCCTGACTGCAATCGAGTTGCGCCCCGCCTGTGAGTGTGTTGAAGAACGCAGTCTCGAGAGCGTTAGCGCTAGCCCTGACGTGAGCTGCCTCCTCATTGCTTAGTCCAGACGCATAACCGCTCGGCGCGATTGTTCCGCGGACACCGGCGGGGCTGAATGCTGGTGGAGACTCTTGCGACGCGCGGCCGGCCTTGGAATCCTCCTCGCCGGATTCAAGCGGAGTCAATGCTAGATCCGCTATGGCATTGGCCGAAATCAGAATGACGAGCTTAGTCTCCGAGTCTCGGAATCCGGATGCAATGGCGCTCAGCTTGTACGCGCCGAAAGGCAGCCCGAAGAAAGAGTACTGGCCCGCCTTGTCCGTTTCTGTCCGTCTCTGCTCTGCGCTGCTTGAACTGGAGTGAAGAACGACTTGCGCACCGACAATGGGTGAACCGTTCAGACCGGCAACCGTTCCTGAAATCTGCCCGCTTCTGGCAGGGCCTTGACCGAGCACGGGAAGCGACGATAGAAAACAGGCTGCAAGCAATAAGACGCCCATGTACTTGCGGTTCTCGAGCGTGCCTGAAAGATTCATCGCCTGCTATCGACCTCTCTGAGCGCTTGGCGAATGTCGTTGTTCTCGGGATTTCTTTCGAGGAACTCAGAGAGCACGTCATGCGCCTTGTCCGCCTTGCCTTCTGAAAGATAAAGCGTCGCCAGGTTGAGCACGGCAAGGCCAAAATTGGGTGCAAGTTGTGCGCACTTTTCAAAGATCTGCAAGGCGCGCTCGCTGTCGCCCTTCTGCATAAGCACGACACCAAGATCATTGAGCATGTCAGGGTTGGAGGGCTCCAAGTCAACTGCCTTTTCAAATTCGGCACGCGCGCCTTCAAGGTCACCGTCCTCAGCCAGGAACATGCCGAGTTTATTGTGCGGTCCAGCTTGATGCGGGTCGGCTTCGATTGCTTTGAGTAGTACTGCGCGCACTTCCTGCGGCCTGTTCTGATAGCGCAACACCTTAATCATGTTTTCGACAGCATCGCGATGGGCAGGCTGGCGGTCGAGCGCACGCTGGAAGTTGCGCCGCGCCTGATCGTGATCACCTAACTGGCCCATGGCAACGCCGAGGTTGTTCCAAGCGTCCGCATTGGCCGGGTCCAATTCAACAGCTTTTTCCAGGCGA
>Ga0335070_10002442_pt1 | contig 21629 bp, 15 predicted proteins | sample Lox_Sample_13_FD_206722 | JGI IMG/M metagenome (GOLD analysis project Ga0335070, IMG submission 206722) | Soil microbial communities from Loxahatchee National Wildlife Refuge, Florida, United States - Lox_Sample_1.3 | ecosystem: Environmental > Terrestrial > Soil > Wetlands | place: USA...
CGCTCGGTGCTGCCCGGGGGTGCGTTCTGTCCACCTACAGCGACGACATCGGCTACCTCTTCCGAGTCGAAATCTTCGTCCTCGGCCTCCGTCGGCGCCTCGGTCGTGGCACCAGCCGGCACCTGCACGGGGGGCACGCGGCGTCGGGCCGGAGCCTTCTTGCGCACGGCGGCCTGGGGACGCGGCTTGCCCCGCGCTGTTTTCTTTCGCGGATTGCCAGACTCGTCCAGCTCCACGAACTCATCTTCTCCGACAGCGACCGTGGGCACTGATTCCTTGCCCTCGATCACCGCGTCAGCCATGCCAGTCGCATACAGCTGGATGGCGCGCATGGCGTCGTCATTGCCAGGGATGACATAGTCGATGCCATCCGGCGAGCAGTTCGTATCGACGATGGCGACGACCGGAATTCCCAGTTTCTTCGCCTCATGGATGGCAATCTTCTCGTGGCCCACGTCCACCACGAACATGGCATCCGGCAGGGACTCCATGTTCTTGATGCCGCCGAGGCTCCTCTCGAGCTTGTCCATCTCGCGGCGCAGCTGCGTGGCTTCCTTCTTGCCGCGCTTGTCCAGCGCGCCGGAGCTGGCCAGCTCGCTGATCTCGCCCAGCCGCTTGATCGACTGGCGGATGGTCTTGAAGTTGGTGAGCATGCCGCCCAACCAGCGCTGGTTCACGAACGGCTGGCCGGCGCGGATCGCCTCGCGCTGCACGGCCTCGCGTGCCGAGCGCTTGGTGCCCACGAACAGCACCGTGCCGCCGTCGGAAATCACACCTTTGACGAACGACGCCGCCTCGGCATACAGAGGCTGGGTCTTCTCGAGGTTGATGATGTGGATCTTGTTTCGCTCACCGAAGATGTAGGGGGCCATCTTCGGGTTCCAGAAGCGGGTCTGATGTCCAAAATGGACTCCCGCCTCCAGCATCTGTCGCATGGACACGCCGGGCATGAAAAGCTCCTGTTCGGGTTGGGCCTCCGCGCATCCCGGGCGGCCACCCTTGACGCGGGACCTTGCGGCCACCATGTCTTCGGGCACCCAGCTCGCCTGGTATGTGATGCGCGTGTGGGGTTGCGTTGCCAAAAAAGGCGGCGCTTTATACCATGAACATCCCGTCTGAACAATGCCTTACGCGCTCGCCGCGGAGCCCGTCCCACCCCCTATGCACGTGACCATCAAAACCCCGGAAGAGCAGGACAAAATGCGCATCGCCGGCCGCCTGGCCGCCGACGTGCTCGACATGATCGGGGAGCACGTGGTGCCGGGGGTGACCACCGAGGAGCTGGACAAGCTCTGCCACGACTATATCGTCGAGGTGCAGCGCTCCATCCCGGCCAATCTCAATTATCGGGGCTTCCCCAAGACCATCTGCACGTCGGTGAACCACGTGGTCTGCCACGGAATCCCGAACGACAAGCGACTGAAGGCCGGGGACATCGTCAATATAGATGTGACCGTGATCCGTGACGGTTATCACGGTGATACCAGCCGGATGTATTTCGTCGGCAAGCCGCCGACCCATGCCCAGCGGCTGGCCGAGACCTGTTTCGAGGCCATGTGGCGGGGTATCCAGACCGTGCGCCCCGGGGCCCATCTGGGTGACATCGGGCATGCCATCCAGACGTTCGTGGAAGCCCGCGATTACTCGGTGGTCCGGGAATATTGCGGCCACGGCATCGGCCGGGTGTACCACGAGGACCCCCAGGTGCTGCACTACGGTGAACCGGGGACGGGTCTGGTGCTTCGCACCGGCATGACTTTCACGGTGGAACCCATGGTCAACGCCGGCAAGCGCCACGTCCGCCTGCTGCCCGATGGGTGGACCGTCATCACCAAGGACCACTCCCTCTCGGCGCAGTGGGAGCACACCGTGCTGGTCACCGACACGGGCGTGGAAGTTCTGACCCTCGGAGCCGCCGACCGCCAACAGGCGCCCGTCGCCCTGGGAACGGGCGCGGCATAATGGGGTCATGCCGGGTGTTGACGTAGACATTCTCGAGGAAGCGCTGCCGACGTCCGCGCGGAGCGCCGCCCCCTGGCCGTTGCTGACCCGTCTGCCCGCCCTGATCGAGGAAGCGCGGGGCGAGGCCACGGCGTATCGCGAACTGTTGCGCCAGTGCCATGAAGAGCTGAAGGCGCGGTTCCTGGCCGAAGAGCCCATCGAGGATCTGGTCCACGCACGCGCTCTGGTCGTCGATACCGTGCTGCGCGCCGCCTGGCAGATGCAGCACGTCGCGAACGCGGAAGCCTGCGCACTCGTGGCTGTTGGTGGCTACGGCCGAGGCGAGCTGCACCCTTGTTCCGACATCGACATCATGATGCTGGTGCCCGAGCCCCCGGACGCTCAGGGCCGAAGCTCTGTCGAGAAATTCGTCGCCTTCCTCTGGGACATCGGTCTCGAAGTGGGACACAGCGTGCGGACAGTCGAGGAGTGCGTTCAGGAAAGCACGGCCGACGTGAGTGTCATGACGACACTTCTCGAAGCCCGATACCTGGCCGGGAGCACGGCCCTCGTGGAGCGCATGCGCGAGGCGCTCTCGCCGGAGCACGTCTGGCCGGTGAAGGAGTTCTTCGAGGCCAAGGTGCGCGAGCAGGCCGACCGGCATCTCAAGGCCAACGACACGGCCTACAACCTCGAACCCAACGTCAAGACGGGCCCGGGTGGCCTGCGCGACATTCAGACCATCGCGTGGGTGGCCAAGCGACACTTCGGCTCGGACACACTCGATGGACTGGCCACGCGCGGGTTCCTGTCCGGCGCGGAATTGCGTCGGCTCAAACAGGCACAGGCTTTTCTCTGGAAGGTGCGTTTCGGGCTGCATGTCCTCACCGGCAGACGCGAGGACCGGCTGCTGTTCGACCACCAGATCCGCCTGGCTCAGACGTTCGGGTACGAGGACGCCTCCTACACTCTGGCAGTCGAACAGTTCATGCAGCGGTACTACCGGACGGTCATGGACGTCAGCCTGCTGAATGAACTGCTCCTGCAGCTGTTTCGCGAGGCCACCCTCAGCGAGAGCGAGCCGCCCCGGCCGCTCAATCCGCGCTTCCAGGTGCGCAATGGATCTCTCGAGGCGGTGAGCAGCGATGTGTTCGCCCGGACGCCTTCGGCGTTGCTGGAGATGTTCGTCCTGTTGCAACAGAACCCGGGCATCAACGGAGTACGGGCCTCCACCATGCGCGCCGTCGCGCGCAATCTCTGGCTGATCGATGAAGAATTCCGCCAGAATCCGCGCAATCACCGGCTCTTCCTGGAGATCGTGCGTGCGCCCGTCGGTGTGACCCACGAGCTGCGGCGAATGAACACCTACGGAGTGCTGGGCCGTTACATTCCTGCATTCGGTCGCATCGTTGGTCGGATGCAGTACGACTTGTTCCACGCCTACACGGTGGATGCTCACACGCTATTCGTGGTGAGCAACCTGCGACGCTTCGCCATTGCGCGCTATGACCACGAGTTGCCGGAAGCCTCGCGCATCATGCAGCAGCTGCCGAAAACCGAGATCGCCTATCTCGCGGCGCTCTTCCACGACATCGCCAAGGGCCGAGGCGGAGATCACTCGGAGCTGGGTGCCGTGGATGCGGAGGCGTTCTGCCTGGAGCAGGGCCTGTCGCCCTACGACGCCCGACTGGTTGCGTGGCTGGTGCGCAATCACCTCGAGCTGTCCATCACGGCGCAGAAGCAGGACATCGCCGATCCGGAAGTCATCAACGCCTTCGCGCGCCGTGTGGGTGACGAAAGCCACCTCGACTACCTCTACGTGCTCACCTGCGCGGACGTCCGCGGTACCAACCCGAAGCTGTGGAATTCCTGGAAGGCCTCGCTGTTTCACGAGTTCTATGACCGCGTGAAACGCGCCCTGCGGCGTGGCCTGGAAAGCCCCATCGATCAGGAACAGCTGGTTCAGGAGACCCAGGAAACCGCACGACGTCTGCTCATCGAGCATGGAGTGGCCGAGGCCGACGTGCAGCGGGTCTGGGCCCGGTTCGCGGCGCCCTACTTCCTGCGGCACACGCCCGACGAAGTGGCCTGGCACACGCGGCTGCTCGCGGAGCGCGAGCCGGGATCCGATGAGCCGCTCGTCGCGCTGGATCCGCGCGGCGTGCGCGGCACGACCTCCGTCATGATCTTCGCCCGCCCGCACCGGCACGGCTTCGCCCGTACCACCGCCGTGCTGGACCAGCTCGGTCTCAACATCGTGGACGCCCGGATCACGCCCACCGGCGATGGCTTCAGCCTCGACCTGTATCACGTGCTCGAGGATGATGGCGCACCGATCACGGACGATGACCGCAAGATCGAGATCGAGCATGCGATCTGGCTTTCGCTGCAGCGACAGGGCGATTCGTTCGCCGTCTCACGACGTGCGCCGCGGCAGGCGCGCATGTTCAACACGCCGACGCAGATCAGCCTCAGCGTCGATGAACGCAACCGGCGATCGGTCCTGGAACTGACCGCGGGAGACCGCCCGGGTCTGTTGAGCGACATCGGCAAGGTGCTGATGGAGGAGCACATGCAACTCCACGACGCCAAGATCATGACCGTGGGTGAACGCGCCGAGGACGTGTTCTACATCACCGACTTCGAGCAGAGGCCGCTGAGCGGGGAAGCGGCGCAACGCCTGCGCGAACAACTCATGCAGGCTCTCGACCGGCGGCGGGCGGCGTGAACCCGCGGCTGGACCGGCTGCACGCCTACCCTTTCGAACGTCTGGCGCGGCTCAAGGCGGGCCTCACGCCGCCCGCGAACCTGGCCCATATCGCCCTGTCGATCGGCGAGCCGCAGCACGCGCCTCCCGAGTTCGTGCTCGCCGCCCTGCGCAGCCACCTGCATCGCCTTGGAAGCTATCCGGCCACCGCCGGATTGCCCGAGCTGCGTGCCTCCGCCGCACGCTGGCTGGAGCGGCGTTTCCGCCTGCCGGCGCAGGCAATCGACCCCGACACCATGGTGCTGCCAGTCAACGGCACGCGCGAGGCGCTATTTTCGTTCGTGCAGGCCGTGGTCGATGATTCGCGCACGCCACTGGTCGCCATGCCCAATCCGTTCTATCAGATCTACGAGGGGGCGGCGCTGCTGGCGGGTGCCGAGCCTCACTTCCTGGACACGACCACCGCCAACGGCCACATCCCTGATCTGGACGCGGTGGATGCGGCGATCTGGCGCCGCTGCCAGGTCCTGTTCCTGTGCAGTCCAGGTAATCCCACCGGCGCGGTGCTGTCACTGCCATTGTTGCGTCACGCGCTGGCGCTCGCGGAGCAGTACGACTTCCTGGTGGCCGCGGACGAGTGTTACACCGAGATCTACCTGGACGAGCACGCACCACCGCCGGGACTGCTGCAGGCAGCATTGGCTGACGGTCGCGATCGGTTCCAGCGATGCGTCGTATTCCACAGTCTGTCGAAGCGCTCGAGCGTGCCGGGTCTGCGGTCGGGCTTCGTCGCCGGTGACCCGGCCGTCATCTCGCGCTACCTGCTCTATCGGACCTATCACGGCAGCGCCATGCCGGTCCCCACTCAACTCGCGAGCATCGCGGCATGGGATGATGATGCGCATGCCGCGGCGAACCGCCGTCTGTATCAGGAAAAATTCGACCGGGTGATTCCGTTGCTCGCGCCGCACTTGCCGGTCGAGCGTCCGGACGGCGCGTTCTATCTCTGGACCGATGTGGGGGGCGATGACGAGCGATTCACGCGCGACTTGTTCGCCGCGCAGAACATGACGGTGCTGCCGGGCAGCTACCTGGCTCGTGGGGAGGGGCGCGTCAACCCTGGTACCGGCCATGTGCGGATCTCGCTCGTGCCAGACGTGCAACACTGCGTCGAAGCCGCCGAACGAATCTGCGCCTTCGTGCGCGCCGCAGCCATCCATCGGCCCAGCCATCCATGAACGATTCACCATGAATGATCTTCGCAACCTGCAGACCCTGATCGATGCCGCGTTCGAGAAACGCGCGCAGTTGTCAGCCAGGAATACACCTCCCGAGGTGTCCGCCGCCATCGATGCGGCCATCAATCTGCTCGACAGCGGTCAGGCGCGCGTTGCCGAGCGGCGCGACGGCCGTTGGGTGGTGAACGAGTGGCTCAAAAAGGCGGTGCTGCTCTATTTCCGCTCGCACGACAACACGGTGATGGATGCCGGCTTCACGCGTTTCTACGACAAGGTTCCTCTGAAGTACGCCCAGGCGTCCGAGGCCGACCTGCTGGCCGGTGGGGCGCGGGTTGTGCCTCATGCCGTGGTTCGCAAAGGCGCCCACATAGCGCCGAACGTCGTGCTGATGCCCAGCTACGTCAACATCGGGGCGTATGTTGGGGCGGGAACGATGGTGGATACGTGGGCGACGGTGGGGTCCTGCGCCCAGATCGGCAGCAACGTGCACTTGTCCGGCGGAGTCGGTATCGGGGGAGTGCTGGAGCCGCTGCAGGCAAGCCCGACCATCATCGAGGACGATTGCTTCATCGGGGCGCGTTCGGAGGTGGTCGAAGGCGTGATCGTGGAAGCAGGCTCGGTGATCTCCATGGGGGTGTTCATCGGCCAGAGCACGCGGATCTACGACCGGACCACCGGGCAGATCCTGCAGGGTCGGGTACCCGCTGGATCCGTGGTGGTGCCGGGCACACTGCCCTCTTCTGACGGCAAGTACGGGCTGTATTGCGCCGTCATCGTCAAGCGGGTGGATGCGCAAACCCGCGCCAAGACGTCCATCAACGAACTGCTGCGCGCCGACTGACTCCGCCGCCGGCCGTCGCACCGATCCATGCGGGGCCGGCGCGTGTCAGGTGCTGCGGGCGACATTTATAACCGCTCTGTCACTTCTCTCCGACTGACTTCATAACCGGTGCCTCTCTAGCATCCTGATTCGGCGCACCCGCGTGCCAGTGCCCGACGTGCGCCCCGCGCGGCGCGTCGGAGTCGACGCGCGCCGCACGCGATCAACAACAAGTCAGAGGTCCCGGGAGAGTCATGATCCTTCGCAAACGGCTGGTGGCCCTGGCCGCCCTGTCATTGCCCATCGGTCCGGTCGTGGCACAGAACGCGCCGGCCCCCACACCGGCCTCCGTACCCGGCACGCCCACCGACACGGCCGCCCTGCTCAGGAAGATCGAGGATCAGGAAAGGCGCATCGAGGCCCTGGAGCACAAGCTGCAGCACCAGGAGGAACTCGAGGCCGAGGCCTCGCAGAAATCCGCGGCGGAACGTGCCGCGACGCCCACACCTGCTTCGACGTCGACGGCCGGAGCGACGGCGGCAGTCGCAGGCCAGGCCGCCATCTCCGCGACCAACACCACACAGGCCGCCGCGGGCACGGTCATTGCCGGCCCGTCGGGACTGTTCATCCAGAGTAACGATGGAGCGAACGTCATCCGCTTCCGCGGCAACCTCGCGGTCGATGGGCGGTGGTACTCGGATCATGTGACGCCGGAAACCGCCGACACCTGGCTGTTTCGGCGCGTTCGGCCCTACTTCGAAGGCACTCTCGACCGGATCTATGACTTCCGCTTCATGCCGGATTTCGGCAACGGCAAGTCCATCATCGTCGATGCATTCGTGACCGGCCGCTTCCAGCCCTGGTTCGTGGTCCAGGCCGGCAAGTTCAAGGGCCCGGTCGGCCTGGAGCGCCTGCAGCCCGACCAGTTCAACCGCTTCATGGAGCTCGGCCTGCCCTCGTCCCTGGTACCCAATCGCGACCTCGGCGTGCAGATTGGCGGCGACATCGGCGGCGGCATTCTGGGCTATGCGGTGGGCTACTTCGACGGCACGACGGATGGAAACAGCACGGACGCCAACACCTCTCCCGATGTCGACAACGACGGCAAGAAGGACATAGAAGGTCGCTTGTTCTCGCAACCGTTCGTGAAGTCGGACAATCCCTGGCTGCGTGGCTTCGGACTCGGCGTGGGTGGGACCTACGTCAACAGCACCGGCAGCGCCACGAATACGCTGCTGGCAAGCTACAAGACGCCGGGCCAGCAGACGTTCTTCACGTATCGCACCGGGGCTACGGCCACCTACGCCGACGGCAAGCGCGAGCGCTGGACACCACAGTTCTACTACTACGCCGGTCCCTTTGGAGCGATCGGTGAGTACGTGGACTCACGGCAGGATGTCAGCCGGCACGTCACGCAGACCCTGAAGCGCTCGGCCACGCTGGACAATACGGCCTGGCAGATCTCGCTGTCTTACTTCCTCACGGGCGAGAAAGCCGCGTACAACAGCTACACACCCCTGTCCACATTCGAGCCCGGCAAGAGTGGCTGGGGCGCGTGGGAAATTGCCGCGCGATTCCATCAGCTGCAAATCGACGACGCGGCATTCGCGGGCGGCGGCTCGTCGTTCGCTGACCCGACCGTCTCCCCGCGGCGTGCGATCGCCTACGGGGTGGGTCTCAACTGGTACCTGAACCAGAACGTAAAGTGGATGCTCGATTACGAGCGGACGCGGTTCGACGGAGGGTCCAAAACCGGCGGCGATCGCCCCGACGAGAACGCGCTGCTGACCCGATTCTCACTCGTGTATTAGGCCCGTGCCGGGGCCGTCAGTTGTGATCGGCGCCGGTCACGGTGGAGCCGACGACGTGACCGTCGGGCAGGCGCACCCAGCCTGCGCCCCCGTCGCCGTCCCTGCCGGAGCGGGAACCCTGGGGCAGCGCTGAGCCGTCGAGATCCACGACCGTCGTGCGTTGTGACTCGATGACCACGGGAATGACCACATACCCGGCTCCGGTCGCCAGAGCCTTGACGTGGTACTCGCCCGGATGCAGCCAGACGGCCTCCGGGTCTTTGCTGAACAGGCCCGATGTGTTCTCGACGTTGCGGACGACCTCGTCCCCTTTGCCGAAAATTGTGTACGGCGTGTGCACCGGATACTCCGAGTCATCCGAGGTCGTGACACGCGTTGCGGAGTAGACGAGAAGCGCACCGTCTGAATCGCCAGTCGCTGCCCGTGTACGCAATGGTCCAACAGGTTCGCGCAGTACGATCGGCGCGGGGGTAGCGCAAGCCGCGAGCAATACGAGGCACAACGAGCCAACGGGTCCGACAAGGGTGCGGCCAGCTGTCATCGATGCCACCCGTGAACTCACGGTCAATTCGAGAGTGCGGCGGACGTCCCCGGCGCCGCGCCCGTTTCATAGTTCAGGGCGGACCGCCGGATCAGCACATCGTACCGGGCAGTGGTCTCGCCGATCTGCGCCGATGTCAGTTCGAGCTGCGCCTGACTCAACTCCACGATGGAGCTGCTGCCCGCCCGGTAACGGGCATCGGCCAGCTGATATGCATTGGCGGCATAGTGACTGAGCACCTGACTCGTGCGCAGCTGCTCCCGTGCGTTATTGAGGTTCAGCCAGGCGATGCGCACGTCGCGCGTTATCTCGTCCTCGGCCGTGCGCAGCGACTCCCCCGCCGCCCTCGCACGCAATTCCGCCTCGTGTTGCCGGGCCAGATAGAAACCGCCGGCAAACAGCGGCACGCTGACCAGTATTCCGCCGGCGCTGTAGCTGTCCGGAAGGCGGGCATCGTGGGAAGGGGCATCGCCCGCTGCGATCACCGCCGCGATCGTCGGCAGGCGCGAATCGCGCAAGGACCGCGCCAGACGAGCCGCGGCGTCGCGCTGATCGCGCAGGCTGGCGAGCTCGGGCCGATCCTTCAAGGCCCTGTCGGTCAACGCCGCGACATCGCTCTCGGCAGCCAGCGGCGCAGGCGACTCCTCCTTCAGTGTGAAGTGCTGCTGATCGCGGAACCCCAGCACCGTGGACAACGACGCCATCGATGACTCCAGGTCGTTCTGCGCCTTTTGCAGCAGGAGTTTCGCGTCCTGGAGCGCCACGCTGGCAAAGCTGACGTCGAGATCCGACTTGAGCTTGTTCTGTGCAAGGACCGTGACGCGATCGAGGAGCAGCTGTCGCGTGTCCACTGTCTGCTGCGCGACGTCCTCGATGGCCTGCGCCTGCAGCACTGCAAAGTAGTTTCGGTCGACGTCCAGCAGCACCTGTTCGCGCGTGGTCTGCGCACTTCGATTCGCGGCGCTCGCCTGCAGCCTGGTGCTCGCCGCGAGATTCGTGGTGCGCCCGAAGTCGGTGATGAGCTGGCTGAGTCCCGCGCCGACGGCGGCCCGGTTGAATACGCTGGGATTGTTGAGTCCTCCGGCCATGATGCGGGTATTCGCCGATTCCGCCTGGACCAGCGAGCCATAAAGATTCGCCTGCGGCAGCAGACCCGAGCGAGCCTGCTTGAACACTTCCATCGCAGCGAGCGCGCGATAATCCGCAGCGGCGATGTCAGGATGGTTCTTCAACGCGACGGCATGCGCCTGCTCGAGCGTGAGCAGCCCATCCAGCCCGGCGTTCGGCGCTCCGCCCGGAGTCGGCGTCGGCCCGGTCGCAGCGGGCGCCTCAGCCTGCGTGACAGCTTGCGCAGCAACGGGAATGTCCTCCATGAAATCAGGCTTCGGAACCAACTCTGCCCCGGCACCGTTCACCCGGTCAGCCCGGAAAAGACCCGCCGATGCAACGATGGCGAAGATGATCGGATAGTGGCGCTTCATCTTTCGTGTGCAGCCGTCGGTGGAGACACAGGCGCCGCCTTGCGATCAGGCCGCCACACCCGCACCGGGCGCAGCCGCGTTCGGATCACGATCGCCGGCTGATCCAGTCGGACCCCCATGGCGGCGATGGACGATGTAATAGGCGGCGGGCACGATGAAAACGGTCAATACGACCGACACCGCGAGTCCGCCGATGATGGCCTGAGCCAGGGGCGCGTACGCTTCGCTGCCGGTGCCGAACTTCATCGCCATCGGGATAAGGCCGATCAGCGTCGCAAGCGAGGTCATCAGGACCGGACGCAGGCGTACACGACAGGCGAGCGACACCGCCTCGCGCAGCGAGCGACCCTCCGCTCTCAGGCGATTCGTGAAATCCACGATGAGTATGCTGTTCGAGACGACGATGCCCACCATCATCACCACACCCATCAGCGACATCACGTTCAGCGTCGTCCCGGTGAGGCACAGGATCACCAGGACGCCCGTCAGCCCGGTCGGCACTGCAAGCAGAATGAGCAGTGGATCGACGAAGGATTTGAATTGCGCGACGAGGATCAGATAGACGAGGAGGGTCGCGAGAATCAGTCCGAAACCGAAGGCCCTGAAGGAGGTCTGCATCGCCTGCGCCGAGCCGCGAATGGTGACGCGCACGCCCTCCGGGAGACTGGTGGCATGAATGATGCCCTCGACACTCTTCAGCACACCGCTCAGGTCTTCGCCCGCGGGCGAGACATAGATATCCATCTCGCGGCGCAACTGATAGTGATCGACTTCCGTGGGAGTCTCGATGTGGCGCAGGCTGCTCACGGTATCGAGTTGCGTCGCCTGCGCAGATTGAGCGCCGCGTAGCGGCACGGCCGAAAGATCCGCGAAGTTGCGGATGAAATCCTCCGGATACTGCACGGTGAGCATGTAGTCATTGCCCGTCTTCGGATCCACCCAGTAGCTCGGAGCGATCATCTGGTTCGAGGTGAGCGCGGTGATGACGTTGCCCACCACTTCCTTCTCGTTCAGGCCCAGCTCACTGGCCCGTACCCGGTCGATGTCGAGCTTCAACGACGGGTAGTCGACATCCTGCGGCACGAGTACATCACTCACGGTGAGAAGCTTGCGGACCCGTTGCGCAATTTGCGCGGCCGTGCGATGCGCCAGCTCGACGTTATTGCCACTTACCTGGATGTCCAGGGGCGCCGGCAGCCCGAGATTGAGCACCGCATCGACGAGGCCACCTGTCTGGAAGTACGTGGCTACCTGCGGCAGGCGCTCCCGCAGTCGCTGCCGCACAAGGTCCATGTACTGAAAGCTGCTGCGGCTGCGATTGTCCTCGAGACCGACCTGCACGAACGCGGTGTGCGGGCCTGAATTGGAGGTATACATGGAGGAGAAGCCGGGCGTCGTGCCGATGTTTGACACGATGATCTTGAGCTCCTTGCGAGGAACGATGGCGCGCACCGTCTGCTCGACTTCGCTGACGAGCTGAGCGGTGATCTCCAGACGCGTTCCGGTCGGGGCCTTCAGGTTGATGACGAACTGGCCCGGATCGGTGCGGGGGAAATAGGACTTGCCCACGAGCGGATACAGTCCGAGGCTCAAGACGAAGATGCCCGTGATTCCCAGCACCGTGGCCGCTGGGCGCAGCAGCGCGCGCGCGAGGGTCCCCTCGTAACGATCCAGCATGCCGCTGAAGCGGCGGTTGAACCAGACATTGAAGCGATGCCCCCAGGACGTGCGGGCGGCAGGCCCGGCGTGAGCGTCGCCCCCCTGCCGAGCTTCGGCGCCTTCACCGTGCGGATTCCTGATCAGCTTCGCGCAGAACAGCGGTACCACGGTCATCGCCACGAAATACGAAGCGAACAGCGACAGGACCACCGAGACCGCCAGAGCGGTGAACAGGAAACGGCTGACGCCGTACAGGAAGGTCACGGGGAAGAACACGACTGCGGTGGTGAGCGTGGCCGCGAGGACCGGCAGAGCCACTTCATTTCCGCCCCTTTCGGCCGCAACCTCCGGAGATTCGCCGAGCTCCATGTGGCGGAAGATGTTCTCCAGCACGACGACGGAGTTGTCGATGAGCCGCGAGAACGCCAGTGCAAGCCCGCCGAGGATCATCGCATTGACGGTGTTATCGCCCAACGAGAGGGCGATGAACGCCGCGAGGGCCGACAGCGGGATGGACAGAAATACCGCAGCCGTGGCACGCATGCTGCCGAGGAAGATCAGGATCATCACTCCGGTCAGCACCAGCCCGATGACCCCCTCATGAATCAGATTCTCAATGGCGCTGCGGACGAATTTCGACTGATCGAAGACCACGTCTGCGATGAGCTGTCTTGGCACGTCGAGCAGATGTGCGACGCCCGCGCGGATTCCATCCACGACCGCGATGGTATTGGCGTCGCCACCCTGCTTCAGAACCGGAAGGTAGACCGACGGCTGGCCGTCCACCCGCACGATGTTGTTCTGGATCTGCGCGGCGTCCTCCGCCCTGCCAACATCCGCGACGAGCACCGAGGCGTTGCCCACCGTCTTGAGCGGAAGTCGGTCGATGTCGGACATCGAGTTGATCTGGCTGTTCGCATACAGGTTGTAGTCGTACGGCCCGATCTTCACGTCTCCCGCCGGCAGGATGAGGTTCGCTTCGTTCACGGTGCGCACGACATCCATCACGCTGAGCTGATGCGCCTGCAGCTTGAGCGGATCGACGTACACCATGATCTGCCGGTACTTGCCGCCAAAGGGTTGCGGCACCGAGGCTCCCGGGGTATTGGCAATCTGGTTGCGCACGTCGTACTGGCCGACATCGCGCAGCCTGGCCTCGCTGAGGCCGGCGCCTTTCAGAGTGACGAGGCAGACCGGCAGACTCGAGGCATCAAACTTCAATACCACCGGCGGCAACGTGCCCGGCGGCAGCTTGCGCAGGTCCGCCATGGCGAGATTCGCGATGCTGGTCACGGCGGAATCGGCGTCGAAACCGGGCTGGAAATAGATCTTGATCAGGCTGACGCCCGGCAGCGAGCGCGACTCCATGTGATCGACACCACTGGCCAGAGTGAAGAAGCGTTCGAATCGGCCCGTGATGTCCGTCTCGATCTGCTCGGGGGGCATGCCATTGAAGAATGTGGCGACCACGACCACCGGAATTCGGATGGCCGGAAACAGGTCCACGGGCATCTTGACCACGCTCGTCACCCCGACCACGCAGGTGATCAGGCAGATGACGATGATCAGATAGGGAAAGCGGATGGCGAAGCGCGACACGATCAGGGACGCCTGAGTCCGTATTTCGGGGCCTGGGCCAGAAATGCACGCAGCCTCTCGAGAGTGAAATCCGGTGATCGGCACAGGGCGATCAGCGCCTGGTCGCGCGCCACGATCCGGGCGGCCGCCGCTGGTATCCGCGCTGCAATGGCAGCCGGTATCGACTGCACTCCATGCAGGTCGCCGTGCAGCAGCTCCCCGGACCGGATGCTCAGGCCACCGATCCTGACCGCTTGCCCGAAGTCCACGATGTGGACATAGCCGTGGGAGACCGAGACGTTGCCCGCGAAGTAATGAAAGCCGGCGCTGCGGGCCGACGGAACATCGCGCACCGCGCCGTTGGTCACCACGCCGACGCAATGCAGCGCGCGCAGGATGCTCATGTGCACCTCTCCGACCAGAGAGCACAAGCCCGGCTTGCTCGCGGTATCCTCGACGACTACGACGCGCGGCGCGGGCAAGGACTCGATGTAGTCCCACCAGTCGGTGCGGTCGGGATAGGGGCCGTCGGTGGTTGGCGGCGCGGAACCGCGGATCTTCACGGTCGCCGCGTAACCCAGCATGGGCGCGAACTCGGGGAACAGGCTCCGTACGGTGCCATCGACGAAGCCCTCGTTGCGCAGACGCGCGTTGAACGTCTCGATTGTATTGGCCAGGGTGCAGGCGTCGAGCCTGCGCAGGGCCTGCAGCGCTGCGTCGGAAAGCGTCGGTTTCATTGGCGTGCCAGGGGCGCCGTGATGTGTGGATCGACCTTCTGTCCGGGGGTGAGCTGGCCCGGATTCGCGACCATGACCAGATCGCCCTCCCGCAGTCCGGAGATGACTTCGTACTTCGCCGGAGTCTCCAGGCCGAGTTTCACCGGCCGCTCCTCGAGCTGCCGGGTAGAGTTGACCACAAGGACGGTCTTCGCCCCCGGTGGCACCGCCTCGATCGGGATGGCAAGGGCGCCCGGACGCTGATCGACTCTGAGCGTGACATTGGCGTACATGCCTGGAACCAGCTCAAGGGTCGGATTGGGCACCTCCATCTCCACGATCATGGTGCGCGTGCTGTCGTCGATCTTGTCCGTGAACCGCGCGATCCTGCCCTCGAAAGCCCGCCCGCCGAGGGAGTCGACCCTGGCACTGACCGGAGCGCCCAAGCGGATGCCCCGGACATAGTCAACTGTCACCGGGAAATCCAGTCGCAGCAGTGTGTTATCCGACAGGCGCACCAGTGGCATGGCCTGGGTCTGCGAGGCGGTACCAGCCTGGATCAACGCCCCCGGATCGGCATAGCGCTTGGTGACCACGCCCGGGAACGGAGCCGTGATCCGCGTATAGCTCACGAGAGTCTGGTACTTCTCGACATCTGATTTCGCCGCCGCGAGGGCGCCCTCTGCCGTGCCGTCCCTGGCTTCGGCGGTATCGAGGTCCTGCTGGGCGATGAGATTGGGATGCTCCCTGTTGACCTCGACCAGGCGGGTGTAGGCGAGGTGCGCGTCCTTGTAGTCAGCCGCGGCGCGCTGGCGCGTGGCGATGGCATGGTCCAGCTCGTCGCCGAGCTCGGGGATCTCCAGGACCGCCAGCAGTTCACCCGCCTTGACCTTGTCGCCGATGTCCACGTTCATCTTCCGCACGTAGCCGGACACCTTGGCATGCACATCGACTTCGTTGTAGGGGCGGAATTCAGCCGGAATCGTGATCTCCTTGAACAGATCCTCCCGGTCGACCCTGACGACGGCCACCGCGGGCACGCCACCCGAGACTGGCATTTGAGCGCCACTGGCCCGGCCTCGCCACGGACGCAGCACGACGGCAACGAGAATCAGGACGACCACACACACGCTCCACGCGAGCCGTCGCCGCAGCGGCCGATACCCCGTGGCGGAAGGAAAGTCTGCATTGGTATTCATGAAGACCCTGAGATCGAGACCGGCCGTTGGAACCGACGGAAGACATGCGGGTACGCTGCAGCGGGAGGCCGGGGCGTTGTTCTTGTCCCGCGCCGGCAAGCTGAACCGATACGCGAGCGGCGCGGCCGGCTCCCGGAGAGCGAAGCGCATCCGTGCATATTCATGGCTCTGCCCTCTCGCCCAGGCCGTAGCCGACGCCTCGCACCGTCCGGATCAGCTTGATCGGGAAGGGGTCGTCCAACTTGCGCCTCAGGTGGCGCACGTACACGTCAACGATGTTGTTCAGTCCTTCGAAGCTTTGGTCCCACACGTGCTCGATGATCATCGTTCGCGAAAACACGCGACCTGGATTCGTCGCGAAGTACTCCAGCAACGAGTATTCCTTCGGCGTGAGCTCGATGCGCCGGCCGCCGCGCTTCACCTGCTGAGTGAGGCGGTCCATCTCCAGATCGCCGATGCGCAGCACCGTGTCTCGGCTCATCGGGCCACGCCGTAACAACACCTTGACCCGCGTGATGAGCTCGGCGAAGGAAAACGGCTTGGTCAGATAGTCGTCGGCGCCTGCCTCGAAGTTTTCTGCCTTCTCCGTGGTGGCATCGCGTGCCGTGAGAATGAGGATCGGTACTTCCTGATGGGTGTGCCGGACACGTCGCAGGATCTGCGTGCCGGTCAGGACCGGCAGCATCAGATCCAGAATGATGAGATCGTATTCGAAGGCATCGGCCATGTCCCAACCCTGCTGACCGTCGAAGGCGACATCCACCGCGTACCGTTCCGCCCTGAGCGCACGCGCGATCAGCTCGCACAACTTCTTCTCGTCTTCGACCAGGAGGATTCGCATTGCTCGACCGTGACCGACAGGGAAGCAGATCCAGGTTAAGAAGCAGCAAATGGAGAATTAAAATCCTTTCAGAATCCACATCGGCTCCTTGCTTGATCCACCTCGGCCGCACCCATCACGAGATGGAACGCAGCGAGTTCCGCCAGCTCATGGGCGGCGATCGGTTCACTTGCAATGAAGGGCGTTGGACCCTGCCGCGGTGTCAGCTATCCGCGATTACATCCGCGGAAGTGCCGCGCGCCAGCGGCTGGCGAACCCGGAAGCAGCTGCCCTCACCGGGTATGCTGGTGACGTCGACCTGCGCCCCGTGTGCTGCGCAGATGGACTTCACGATGGACAGTCCCAGTCCCGCCCCACCCTGGTCGCGGGAGCGGGAATTATCGACGCGAAAGAATCGCTTGAACATGTGGGGCAGCGCTTCGGCAGGGATGCCGACACCGTTGTCCACCACCTCAAGCACGGCCTGCGCGCCATCACGGGTGATTCGGAGAAGTACCCGCCCGCCCCGCGGCGTGTACTTGATGGCGTTGTCGAGGAGGTTCACCACGACCTGCTTCATCCGCGCGCGGTCGCCTTCTACCGGCACCGGCTGCGGCGCCTCGCACACCACGGCAATCGCCTTGTCCTCGGCCAGCAGACTTATCTGACCGGCCGTGCTGGCGACCAGTTCCGCCAGGTCGAACCGCACCCACTCGGCATTCGCCTCGCCCGCATCCAGCTTCGAGAGGGCCAGCAGGCTCTCGACGACCTCGGAAAGGCGATCCACCTCCTCGAGCATGCTGCCGAGGCTTTCGCGTGTGTGCTCCCGCAACTGGGCATCCTGCGCCAGCTCCTCCAGCTCGCCCCGCAGCACGGTCAGCGGCGTGCGCAACTCGTGCGAGGCATCGGCCACGAAACGCTTGGATGACTGGATGGCCTCCTCGAGGCGCGTGATCATCTGGTTCAACGCGACAGACAGGCGCTCGAGCTCGTCTCCCGTCCGCGAGACCGGCAATCGCTCGCTCGGGTTGAGCTGCGTGATCTGAGCCGCCTTCGCCGAGAGCGCATCAACGGGCTTGAGCGCGCGCCGCACGAGGACGAACCCGCCGCTGACGGCCACGCACACGGCAATCGGGAGTGCGATCGCGAGGAGCAGCAGAACCTGCTGCACCGTCTGATCGGTCCGCTCGGTGGAAACACCGACCTCCACCCTGTAGCGGGAGCTGTCCCCTGCCGGATACGTCACCGCACCGATCAGCAGCGAGCCCGTGCGCAGATTTTCCTTGCGCACCAGGATGGGGTCACGACTCGCTGGAGCGGCCGGCACAGCGGCGGGCTCGAAACTGCCATCCCTGGGTTTGCCGGAGACATAGATCACGGTGCCGTCCGCGCGCGCGATGCGGATGAACCGGTCGTTGGCCTCCGGAGAGTAGAGATCCTCGATCTCGCCCGGGACGGCCGCCTCGCCGGTGCGCGCGACCGCGGCCATCAGGGTGTCCGCGATCTGTCGGGCACGGCGCACTTGCGTGTCCAGCAGGGCCGATTCGAGGTAGTGACGCAGGAGGATGAGCGTCAGTCCTCCCAGCGCCACGAACACAATGGTGAGCAGCCCTGCGTACCAGGCCACCAGCCGGAAACTCAGGGATCGGGTATTCATGCGTCCGGGTTCTCGCCCAGTCCGTAGCCGACGCCCCGCACGGTCCTGATCAGCTTGGTAGGGAACGGATCGTCGATCTTGCCACGCAGATGACGCACGTAGACATCAACGATGTTGGTCAATCCCTCGAAGCTCTGGTCCCAGACGTGCTCGATGATCATGGTGCGGGAGAACACACGACCGGGATTGGCGGCCAGGTATTCCAGCAGCGCATATTCCTTGGGCGTGAGCTCGATCCGCTTGCCGGCCCGCTTGACGTGCTGCGAGAGCCGGTCCACCTCCAGATCGCCCACACGCAGCACGCTGGCGCGGCTGACGGAGCCGCGCCGCAGCAGCGCCTTGACGCGGATCAGCAGCTCCGCGAAGGCGAACGGCTTGGTGAGATAGTCATCGGCGCCGGCCTCGAAGTTCTGCACCTTCTCCTCGGTGGCATCCTTTGCCGTGAGGATGAGGATGGGCACCTGATGATTGCGCCGCCGGATGCGCCGCAGCAATTCAGTGCCGCTCAGGCCGGGGAGCATCAGGTCCAGGATGATCAGGTCGTAGTCGTAGCTTTCGGCCAGGCCCCATCCGGCGCTCCCGTCGGGGGCCGCATCCACGGCATAGCGCTCGGCCTTCAGCGCCCGCTCGATCAGCTCGCAGAGCTTCTTCTCGTCTTCGACGATGAGGATTCGCATGGCCTTCACGTCCGCCGCAAAGGTAAGCACGGCGGATTAAGCGGTGGCAAATGCGTCATTAAGAATCTTTAAGGATTTATCACGCTCCGGCGGGCCTTGCGGCCGTTGCCGCACGCGCTGTATGGGGGTATACATAGCGCCGTTTGCCAAAAAGCAACAGGCCGCTGTGCGCAACTGAAACAATTCTGTCATCAGGCTGCAGTCGATTCGTCATACAAGTAAAGCACAGTACGTACTGATGGCCTCGCTTGGAAACGGAGGCGCGGGCGCGGACGCGGCATCGTCCAGGCGGTGTCCGTTGTTTCCGCACGACGCCATTTCTTGGTAAAAACACCACAGGAAAACCGAAGATGACCTCAAATCCATTCCCACGGCACCGTTCCACGGCCGGCCTCACGGGCCGCGCCCGTAGCAGCGCGGTAGCCGCCGCAGTGGCGACGGCACTGGGCGTGTTCGTCGCTCCGGATGCGCTGTCCCAGACCGCTTCGGCGAGTGACCTGCAGACATTGAAGGACCAGGTACAGGCGCTGCAGCGAAAGATCGACGAGCTGCAGCGGCAACAGGAGGCGCAAGCGCGTGCGCAGGCCCAGACGGCACCCGCGCCAGCGCCCGCGGCACCGGCCGCGGCCCCGAGCTCCGGACCGTTCTTCATGGCCGGCCCGGTGAAAGTGACGCTCGGCGGCTTCGTCGAACTGATGGTGGTGAACCGCAATCGCAACGAGGCCGCGGACTGGGCCTCGAACTTCAACACCTCGATCCCGTACCCGAACTCGCACAACTACGACCTGAACGAGTTCCACCTGACCGAGCGGCAGAGCCGCCTGCAGGCCCTCGCACAGGGACCGGACAGCGAGTCATTCGCGACCGAGGCGTACGTCGAGAGCGACTTCGGTGCAGCTCCGAGCACCGGCAACAACAACGAGAGCACGAGCTTCTCGCCGCGCGTGCGTCACTTCTACGCGGATGTGACCTACAAGCCGAGCGGGTTCAACCTGCTGTTCGGACAGACCTGGAGCCTGGTGACGGGCAACAAGCAGGGCATCGTGGCCCGCGGCGAGAACATCCCGCTCACCATCGACGGTCAATACGTGCCGGGCTTCGACTGGCTGCGCGTACCGCAGGTACGCCTGACAGAGAAGTTCAACGACATGGTGACGGTGGCTCTGTCCGCCGAGAACCCGGCGGCGCTGGTGACCAGCGGCGCCTCGAGCGGCGCCCCGGCGCTCAACTCCATGTTCAACACGGTGGGTGCGGGCAATTCCTATGCTCCCACGGTCAATGTCACGACCGACTACCTGCCGGACTTCGTGGTGAAGGCGGCCTTCGACCCGGGTTGGGGTCATTACGAAGTGATTGGAACCCAGCGTTTCTTCCGGGCCCGCAACATCACACCGTTCGCACAGGGCAATGTATACCACTCCGGCACGGGCTTCGGCGGCAACATGATCCTGCCGCTGGTGCCCAAGAAGCTGGACTTCCAGGCCAGCTTCCTGGCTGGCCGCGGAGTGGGCCGCTACGGCTCGGCACAGCTGCCGGATGCGACGGTCAATCCCACGGATCTGGGTCTCGAGCCGCTGCGTGGCTTCCAGGCTCTGGTGGGCCTCACGCTGCGTGCGCAGCCCGACCTGACGTTCTACGCCTATGCGGGCCAGGAACAGGTCAGCAGCCAGAGCTACTTCGTGAACAAGGCCGGCAAGACCTACGGGTACGGCTACGGCAACGTGTTGTTCGACAACTCCGGATGCGAGCAGGAGGGTGGGACTGCCTGTGCCGCCAATACCGCGCGCATCGCGAGCGCTACGCTGGGCGGCTGGTACAAGTTCTACCAGGGCAGTCTCGGCAATGCGCAGATCGGCCTGTCGGACACCTATGTCCAGCGGCAGATCTTCGGCAGCCTCAAGGGCGGTGACCCCAACACCGACATCAACATCCTGCTGATCTCGTTCCGCTACTACCCCTACCAGAAGTAGTGCGCCCCAGGGTCCGGGTCCGCGTGCCGCGCGGATCCGGACCGCGCGGGGTGGCGACAATTGCCAGGCGTGATCGCCCGCTCAGCCGGGCGTGCTGTCCGACTCCAGCGGTGCCGGCTCCGCTACCCGAGGCTCCCCGGCGATGCTCAGCACCTGGCGCGCGAGATTGCGCGCGTGATCGCCGATCCGTTCCAGTGACTTCAGTACGAAGGCCGCTTCCAGCGCAATGCCGACATGACGCGGGTCTTCCATGGCGCGTGTCATCAGGCGCCGCAGGCCTGCCGCGTATTCCGCGTCGAGTTCGTGGTCGCGCGCAATGACCTCGGTGGCGACCGAGCTGTCGAGCCGATCGAAGGCTTCGAGGGACAGGCGCAGGAGACTGACCGCGAGTTGTCCCAGGTGCCGGGCATCCCGCGTGGTGGCGGGCCCGGGTCGCAGTCCGTGTCCGAGCACGGTGCGCGCGATCTTCTTGGCTTCATCGCCGGCGCGTTCCAGTTCGGCGACGACCCTGGACATCCCGACCGTGGCGCGCAGGTCGCTCGCGACCGGCTGCCGGCGGGCAATGAGGGTGAGGCCCTCCTCCTCCAGGCGCCGATCGTAATCGTTGACCTCGCCTTCCCTTTCGAGCACGCGCCCGGCGGCATTGGCATCCCAATCGGTGTAGGCGAACGCTGCCTCGCGCACCTGATCCAGCACCAGACCGCCCATCTCGACCACGCGGATGTGGAGAGTCGCGAGCGCTCCATCAAACGCCCTGCTGATGTGGCCTTCGAGCATCAGGGTCCTCTCGGGTGCGGACTGCGCACCTCGCGGG
>Ga0335070_10002444_pt1 | contig 21623 bp, 40 predicted proteins | sample Lox_Sample_13_FD_206722 | JGI IMG/M metagenome (GOLD analysis project Ga0335070, IMG submission 206722) | Soil microbial communities from Loxahatchee National Wildlife Refuge, Florida, United States - Lox_Sample_1.3 | ecosystem: Environmental > Terrestrial > Soil > Wetlands | place: USA...
AGCAACCTGTACCACTGTCTGCACGGCTACCGTATCCGTCACTGAGGCAGGCGCATGTACTACGCGGGCGCATCGACATCGATGCTCATGCCCAATCTGTGGGAGCCGGAAGCGACCAACACAGAACGGGTGATGGCCGATCAGCCTCCGGGCGTTGCGGGGATCGGCGCGGCGACGATGGCCATGCAGGCCTTGAACATCTCGGCCGACCAGGCCTCGACCTTGGTTAGCGGCGGCGGCAATAGTGCCGTGAGCTCGGTAACCCTCACCGCGGCGCTCAATCAGGCGGCCGCGGCCGCTCCCCAAACGGCGCCACCGACCGCGAGCAACAGCTCGAGGCTGCCGATCGCCCCGGACGTCGACTCCACGCTGCAGTTTCTGGCCGGGGATCCGTATCGCTCGATCCTGCTGATCCAGAACAATGAGCCCACGGGCGGAGCGACGCTGTTGGTCAGCTTTGATCCGATCGACCTGACCAGTCCCGCCTACTATCTGAATTTCGGGCCGGGAGGCTTCGGCATCCTCCTTGACATCAACTGCCCGAGTAACCAGATCTACGTGGGGTGGTCAGGATCACCCACGGTTGGCGGTGTCATGATGTACGGATCCAAACCGCCCAAGCAAGGTGGCTCAAACAACGTCGTCCCCTTCCCCCGCGCGGCGTAGGTCCGTATGGGCCGCTTCTTCGGTCCGCAGCCCAATATCATCTCAGGCGATGGTTTCTTCCTCGGCAGCGCGCTCGCGCCGGCCGGTCCCACGTTCATGGTGGTGGGAGCCAACAACAGCAATCCGAACATCTCGAACGTGCCGCATGCGGCCTGGCGCGATGCCTCGGGCACCTGGCACGTGATCAACGCGACAGCCCTGGGTGCGCGGGGAATCTTGGGCGTCACACACGTCAGCGGGCAGTGGTACGCCACCACGAACGCGCCGGGGGCACTCGATGCGCTCATCGGTGTCGCGGCGGATCCACCGTCGACGTTCGCCGGCGTGGTCACGGGCGTGCCAGATCACCTGGGCGACATCACCTACGACAGCCTGTTTGTCATCGCAAGCCTCTTCGGCAACATCATCACCGCGCCGCTGGATCTGTCGGCGTTCACGAGTCAGCCGTCCCATGGTCCCGGGTCTTACGTCGTCCAGGGTGTGAGGGGCAACGGTGCGGCCACCAGTTATGTCTGTGTGGGGACCGGCTCCACCCCGACCGGAATCTGTCAGTCTACGGATGCGGCGACCTGGACCAATCAGATCGCGAATTTTTCGACCGAAACCGATGCTCAGGTCATCAGCAACACGATCATTTGGGACGGCACGCAGTTCGTGGCGGTCGGCGGCGGGCAATGCGCAACCTCGCCCAATGGACTGGATCCGTGGACGTTGGTGCCGATCAATACCACGACCGGCAACTGCATCTGTTTTGATGCGGTCAATGGGCTCTACTACGTAGGCGACCAGGCCGGAAACACCCTGTCGGCCGGGGATGTCGCGGGCCTCAATCTGGTGGCACCGGTCGCGAGCGGGAGCTCCGGAAGTTTGCGATGTGTCGCCACCGCCGGCGGCCTTACGATTTTCGGCGACAATCAAGGAGCTTGTTTCAGCACCCCGGATGGAACCAATTTCACGACAGAGAACCCGGGCCTGGGGGCGGCCGTGCTCAACAGTCTGTCGGCCAACACCTGATGGCCAACGGTGGCATACCTGCCTGGGTATGGTTACTGGGCGGCGTGGCGCTCGTCGCCGCGCTCGGAGGAGGAACCGTGATCGCGATCGCCGCTTGGCAAGACAGTGCAAACGCTCAGAAGTGGGCGCCGGTGTTGGCCCAGGCCGAACAGGCCAACGGGTTGCCGACCAACCTGCTCGCGCGCCAGGCGTACGCGGAAAGCGGCTATCAGCAGTCGGTCATCGATGGCATCCAGGCGAGTCCGGCCGGCGCGCTGGGGATCCTGCAGCTCATGCCGCAGTACTTCAGCACCGTGCAACGGCCGATCCCCTTCTCGGACCAAGACACCACGGACCAGATCAACCAGGCCGCGGCGCAGATGGCGAGCCTGTATCAGCAGCTCTTGCCGCTTGCTGTCTCTACCAACCAGAATCCATGGGCGCTTGCCCTGGCCGGCTACAACGCGGGAGCCGGTACGGTGAAGCAATACGGCGGGATCCCCCCTTTTGCCGAGACGGAAAACTACGTCAGCAGCATCCTGGCGGATGTGCCCGCGGCCAACGCATAGCCCCTTGCCTCCCCGCGGACGATTGCAGCGACGCTAGCCCACGGGCTACGCTTCCGGTCGGTGCTGAGACCACGTAAAACGCTTTGGGAGGGTCTACCCCATGAACAGTCCGCAACCCACGCCGGCGTCGACGACGAACGTCGCCCCGACGATCGGCAGCATGGTCGGCGGCGTCGCAGGTCTCGTGGCCACATCAAAACTGGGTCTGGATCCGACGGCCCCTGCCGGCGGTGCGCTCGTGGTGGCCGTCAGCGGCGTGGTCACGGCGATCTTCCACTGGCTCGGTAAACTGACTGGGATCCCGGGGCTCGGCTGATGATGAATGGCGTGCGGATCCGCGGCATATCGGGGGACGTCTCCAACGTCAGCGTGCAAAGCAGTGTGGTGCGCTCATGGGCGCTGCTCGGCAAAAAGTGGGCGGGCCTCGCCTGGCGCGTGCATGACGTCTCGCTCGAGCGCGATGAAGTCCTTGTCCTGAAGTGCCAGGGCGGTGATTGCCAGCTCGAATTGGAAGGCCTGGGCGGCCCTCACGGCGACATCATCGTGCAAGAGGATGTCTCGCGGATCCCCCTGCGCCGCGGCGATCGCCGGCGCTTCTCGCTCCACATGGGCACATCCCTCGTACTCACCAACCGTGCGATCGTGCACCCACTGCAAAAACTTGGTCCGATCATCGAAACCTAAAAGGCCGGTGGATCCGTTCCGCCTGGTGCTGACGCGCGGCGGTGGCGCGGAGCTCATCGACGTCCTGGACGACGAAGAAGTGGTCTGGGCAAGTGATGACGACCCGGAGTTCCAGGACGAGTTCGAGGGTGAATTCCTCGGCCAGGACGACGTGGCCGACATCCTCGATTACCTGGTGGAGGTGGGCGAGCTGTCCAAGCATGAAGCGGACCGGTGCGTGATCGAGGAGGAGTACTATGAGGCGTCCGAGCTGACGGGCATGTTTGGCTCGGAATGACATACACGATCACAAACAGGAGACCTGATCTATGGCATGGCTCAAAGATAAGAACGGTGCGCTCTATCGCACCGACGCAGTCGTGGCGGTGACGCCGCTTCCGCAAAAGGAAGACAAGCGCGACCAGACCAAGGTGACCCGCACGCTGGCGCTCGTGCACCTGGCCGGCGGCGCCTTCCACACGGAGTTGGATTTCGACGAAGTCGTCGCCAAGGTGGCTCCGGCCGTCAAAACGCCCCCTCCATCGGATCCGGCCGCCTGATCCCACGCGCCCCTGCAGGGGCGCGTGCCCTCGTCGTGAAAATCAATCTGGGACGCTGGCACCTGGTGCTCGAGCTGCGGGGCCGGTGCCGCCACAATGTCATTGGCATCTGTCCGCGGTGTTGGCCGAAAGATGCGAGGACGCTGAGGAACAAGAAGCTCGCGCTGGCGATCGCCTGGCTCGATCGCATCCGAACGCCTGACGCGTTCGTGACCCGCCTCGACCAGGTCCAGCGCATGGCCGATGACGCGATCAAACACATCTCGGACTTAACATAACAACATAGACTGACTCTAAGGTGCATTTGCAGGCGCGGGCGGGTACAGTCTTTGCTCGAACTCCAGCGGAGAAGGAATTGGAGCCGAGAAAAATACCCTCGAGGAACAGGGCGCCGGCGCCGATGACACCCGAAGATCGGGACATTTGGGTCGGCGTCGGTCTGTGGGGGCCGTTCGTGCTCAATAGCGCGCTTGAGGCGGTTTCGATGTTCAGTGATCGGGCGGATGCCGATCGCATGTGCCTGGCGCAGGACATCGCGCGGCACGGACCCTCCGCGATCGAGCTCCACGGCGTAGCCTACCGGGGTTGGGATCAACTCTGAGGTACCACTGATGGGCGGCTTTATTCCACAATCCGGGAGCTCTGTTTCGACGCCGGTCCCTGCGCCGGCGCAAATTCCTAACCTGGTCTGGTGGTTGCGGGGAGACCAGTTTCTCGGTGACAACCCGACCGGCCTGCCCATCCTGGGCAATTCGACACCGTGGATCGGCGGTGCTCTCGCGGCGCTTTCGAGCGGCGCGGTAACGATCGACACCACTCAGCTCAACGGCCAGAACGTGCTGAAGTGGCCCGGCGGGGCGACCGGCCGCTACGTCATGAGCAACCCGGTGCTGTTCTCCGGCCAGGTCTCGGTATTCGCGGTGGTGAAGCCGCTCGCCGCGACCAGTCAGACGGTCATCGGCGCCGCAGCCAGCGGCCTGCAGGTCGATATCAACAGCGGGAGCAACGGCTTTGATCTGACCAAGGCGACGATCGGCGTGATCGCCTCGAGCTCAGTCGCCATGACGGCGGGCAGTTGGTATCAGATCAATGCGACCTGGAGCGCTACGACAGGTGCGTACGCGTTTCGGGTCGGTCGCGCCTCGGCCGGCAGCGGGACGAGCACTCTGACCACCATCACAGGACTGACCTCGGGTCTCGGATACAACGTAGCGACCAGCGCATCCGATCTGGGATCCTCGGTGGCCGAGCTGGCCGTGTACAACCGGATCCTGACCTCGACGGAAATCTCAACCATGGAGTCGTATCTTGAATCGAAGTGGGGTGTGTAAGTCGACCCGCCTGGCGGCCGCCCCGCTCACGTGGGACGACGAGCTGATCCTGGTGCGGTTTTGGGCAAGGAGAACGGGCGCATTCTGCCGGCCGCCGGCGGCGCACCGGGACCTGCAGGACGTGAGGGACGCCGATCTGATGTTGAAGTTAGAGCGCGGGTGTTGCCCCGAATGCGGCGCACCGCGCATGGAGTACTTCTTTGAGGATGTCAGAGGCGGCGAACTGTGGCAGCGGTTCGGGTGTGCCAGCATCGGCCCGGCGTACCTGACATGAAACCGCGTCTCGAACCCCCGGAGCTCACGCCGGAAGATCTGGCGGTCCTCGGCATCCGTGTCCTGCGTCTCAAGCACTCCCGTGTCGTGTATGTGACCCACACGCTCGGCATGTACCACGACCGCCGAGACGCGACCATAATGTATGTGTTGGAAAGAACGCGGAAACTCGCTCAGCCATTTAAACCCGCCGGTTATCCGTACGTGACAGTTCACTGTTTGATGCGAGCTCAGGCGCGAGACTCGGGCACGTTTGACTGGGTGCCGAAATGAAACCCCGCCTCGAGAGTGCCGCCCTGACCGTGGAGGATTGGAAGATTCTTTGCGACATGCGCCAGTACCACGAACGTTGGCGCGGATCGAATCTGTTGGCGATGTCGAGTGAGTCCGACCGCCGCGACGCCGACCTGATGTTGCACCTCAGGGTTGCGTACGGCGATGTGTCAGCCGATGAGCGGCGGCAGTCGCACCGGTACCGGCGCGTGTGTCATTGTGCTTGGGCGTTCACAAACCTGCCGTACGGACCGATGCCATGAAACCCCGCCTCAATCCTGCGCCGCTCACTACCGAAGACGGGGATATTTGGGCACGAGTGGTCAATCGGTCTCGGCGTTGCTTCAGCTCGCATGACGCAGGTCTATATCACCGCGTGACTCTCGGTGCCGACCGCCGCGACGCCGACTTGATGTTGTATGCCCAACAGCACAAGCTCGTTACGTGGGTCGGTCCTCCCATGATTCACGTGCGCAACGCTGTATCGGCATACTGGTCTGATCCGCCGTGGCAGGGAGTGCTCGAATGAAACCCCGCCTACATGTGTCGCACTGTCCCATCACGGAAGAGGATCGCCTGATCAAGTCAGGCGTGGCCGCAAGGCAGTCACATTCGGTGTTCGACTGGAAGGTGTGGTTGGACACAATGCGCGACTCCGACCGCCGCGACGCCGACCTGATGTTATTTTTCATGCAACTGGGCTGGAAACGCACGATGTCGACAGCGTACATGTATCTGCGATTGCAGCAAGCAGTGGACGATCCCGCGAACTGGCGCACGGTGGTCGCGCGCAATCCCGACGGCAGTTGGAGCACGACGGAATGAAACCCCGCCTCGACGTCGCGCCCAAAACTCCCGAGGATCGGGCCATCTGGCTACGCATGGCAAATAGATACATCAGACAGCCAGGGGCATTTGGTGTCACGAGTTACGTCTATCGCGACGCCGACCGCCGCGACGCCGACCTGATGTACGGCTTGGAGTGGTGTCGGGCGCAGGAGCGACGCGAGACCGTCGACGGTGAGCCGCTAACCAGCCAGGCGTACGCACATTGTCTGCTCGAGGCGCACGGGCTCATCGGCGGCGCGGATCCGTTCGAGGCGTTCGACATAACGAACTTCGCATAAAGGGCAAGATGTCAATGGACATAAGACGGCGACTCCGCAAAGTGATTGATGCAGCAGGCCCGATCGGCGCGGACGCGACACCGATGTTCGGGTTATGTCAGGACGCGCTGACCGAGATTCTGCGGCTCGAACAGCAGAGAGAAGCCATGACGCAGGCCTGCCTCGAGTGGCTGCGCACGGTCTCGGCCGCGAACGAAAAATGCATCCAGCAGCTTCACGCCATTCTCCAGGGCGATAAAACAAACATCTCATAACAAAGGAGACCGTGTCGATGGATATCATTGCTACAACCGAGGTGCACCAGATCCTGCGAATCCTGGTGTGGACGAACATCGTATTGACGTTCAAAGCCGTGATCGAAGTGGCCTGGATGTACCGCAACTGGCCGGTCGCCAAGAAAAACCAGGGAGAGGGCTGACATGGATACGACCCAAGTCAAAGCGCGTTTACGCAGTGTCCTCCATTCCTGCTCGCCATCGGGTCAGCCGGGCCTGCCCGAGACGGACACGCTGTTACGCGACACCTTGACGTACATCGAGACCCTCGAGGGGCAGCTCGACACGCCCATCGGCCGGCGCTTGCAGGCGATGGAGCAGCGCCTGGACAAGATCGAGCAACGGCTCGGCACGTCGGACCAGGCTCGATGAGGCGCGCACCCAAAAAGCCGGTGCTGTGCCAATGCATCGGCTGCGGGTGCGACGATCTGCACGCGTGCCAGGATCTGATCGGCACCCCGTGCGGCTGGGCGGTCCGCAGTCAAAGCGGCCGCCTGGGCGTATGCACCCAGTGCCCCACAGCCCTGGTGCTGTGGAAGCGCGGTAAACGCTACTTCACCGCGCGCGCCAAAGAGGCGATCGCCGCGCGGAAGATCCTGGAGAAAGCCTCGAGGCCGCGCCGGCGATTAAACATATAACGGACAGTGCGGGGATTCGTGACCCGCGTCGCGGTGTTGGGGAGTGCGCGGAGTAGACTGTTCCTCAGTTCAAACACGGAGTGACACATGAAGAAGCCACGCAAACTCACCGACGACGAAGCCGCTGCGGTGCATTGGTTTCTCAACCACCTGTCCTTTGAGGACTATTTGGCCAGCGTGCCCCCGCATCTGCCGAAGGACGTGCGGACCGACAAGGCATACGAGATCCGTGACGCGCTCTCGGCTCTACAGCAGTCGCTGCCGACTGTCCCGTCAGTGGGGGATTGGATGTATCGATACGAGACACCAACGGGGGAGTTATGTTGAAAGATACCGAAGTCGTCACGCTGCAGCTCTCGCCGCTTGCGCTCGCGCAGTTCAAAAAGCTCCTCGGTGAGTGCTCGATCTGCACCTATCCGAATCTGATTGAGGCGGTGGCCCGTCAGGCGCCGTCTCTGTTGTGGGACGATTCAAACATCAAACAGGAGAGCACGTATGCTCATATTGACGCGCAGGGTCACAGAGCTGGTCTGCATCGGGGATGAAGTGAAGATAGTGGTTTTGGGGATCAAGGGCAACCAGGTCCGCTTAGGCATCACGGCGCCCAAAAGCATTCCCGTCCACCGCGAGGAGGTGTATGAGCGGATCCACGCTACGGCCGTCGGCGAATCAACACAGGGGGTAGACAGCGGGGCGTAAACGCCCTATATTCCCCCTTGCGTGAGGTAGGGAGCCGACCCTCCGAAACGCTCACCGACTAGTCGGCAAAAGCCCCACCCGGCGTCAATCGTTAACTGCTCATCCCCGCGATGTAAGTTCAACGCATGGCACAGCAACCGGATGGGGCTTTTTCTTGCCCGTAAATAGGACCAGATCGGTCCACTACTCCCGAATTTGACAGAACGCATGCGCCGGCTATAACCTTCGCCGTTGCTGTGGCTTGCGAACGAATTCATGAACTTACATCAACATGCCCGCTAGCCCCCCAGAAGACATAACATCCAACCTCGCCTGGGCCGGGGGAGTCTGGAAACAATTGACCCGTCTCCAGTGCGCTGGAGTCCTGCACATCGCGCTCCGTTACGGCGAACGCGCCACCGACTCCAACGCCTACATTGACAGTATGTCCAACCTCGCCTGGCCCGATCTGGGCCGGCCGCTCCAGGAGGATGTGACCCGCGCGCTCGTGCAACTCAGCTCAGCTCTGAGTCGCTGAAACCGATGGTCGCGCTGGCGGACAGGTCCGAGTCGTTCCAAGCCTCCACCTGGTCCTGGCGTCTCCCGAAGCTCGAGGCCTTCCCCCCCCCCGTCAGGGCGCTCGCGATCCGCCGGCTCGAGGATCTGGACCGTACCGATTACACGATCGCGAACCGGTCCTGTCTTGAGCTCACCCGCAAGCTCCAGAATGCGCATGTCGGCAAGGCGTTCGATGAGCAGGAGCTGCGCGATTGTGCCGAGAACTATGCGCAGACCTGCGCCCGCTTGCGGCCCCCCGATCCTCAGGACGTATTCGAGCGCCTGGGCGCCGTGCGCCGGTTTTCCGACTGCGATGGGCCGGTGACCTGGCTCCCGGTGCGATCGCCGTCCTACGCGGCCGAGATGCGTGCCTTCGGAGCCAAGGCGGCGTTCGCGGCCTCGGTCGGCGTCGATGTCCTGCCGGCGAATCGCTCGAACCGCTTTTTTGGCTTATCCGCGCGCCTCGAGGATCCGCTGTGGTGGCGCCGGCAGCTGCGCAAGATGTGGTCGCGCAAATCCGAGCAGGCCATGCGGGACCTGGGCGCCGTGCGCAAGGGCGGCGATATCTACGCGTCCGAGTCCGCGGTCCGACTGCGGGCCGACCAACAGCGACGCATGCGCCGGTTTCTCGAGTCGTGCATGGCGGTGAACGAACAAGGCGAGGCCATCTCGCTCGAGCAGATCGCCGAGCGCTCATTGTCCAACCCGGGCCTACGCCGCGGGGAGCTCATGGCGCGCATCAAGGGATTCGAAAAGGTGGCCGATCGCCTGAAGTGGGAGGCGATCTTCGCAACCGTGACCGCCCCTTCCGCTTTTCATCCCCAGCTGTACCACGGCGGCGCGAATCCGCGTTACAACGGCTCCACGGTCCGGGAAGCACAGGACTGGATGTGTTTGACCTGGTCACGCGTGCGCAGCCAGTTGGATCGCGATGGGGTCCGGTATTTCGGTTTCAGGGTGGCGGAGCCGCATCACGACGGCACACCACACTGGCATATGCTGTTGTTTGTTAAAAAAGGCTCGCGCGAGCAGCTTTCACAAACACTCGTGTCAGGTTGGTTGAAAGAGTTTGGATCCGAGCCCGGGGCCTACGACAAGCGCGTCACCATCGAGCGGATCGATCGCCGGCGCGGATCCGCGACCGGGTATCTGGCCAAGTACATCGCGAAAAACCTCGATGCCGCAGGAGTCATCAATGCTCAGCCAGCTCGCGAGACGGGCCTCGGTAGTGGTGCTCACTTGGATCATGGGCTGGCTGTCCAGGATGGTTTGGCGCGCGTCCTTGCCTGGGCTTCCGTGCATGGTATTCGTCAGTTTCAACAGTTGGGTGGTCCGCCTGTCGGGCTGTACCGTGAAGCGCGACGCGTCCGGGAATCTGTCGATCACCCTGACCTGGAGCGCGCCCGAAGCCATGCCGATCGCGGTGACTGGCGAGGATTCTGCTTGGCCAGCGGATACCGTTTCTTTCGCGACGGCGCTGATGAAAAACTGGACCGGCTCTGGCGAGCCGAACAGCGGGCCAGGCGGGCCGCAGGACTGCCGCGCCGTCGACGGTTCCAAACTAGTGTGCGGCTGGTGTACGCCGAGACGGGCCGGCGTAATCGTTACGGGGAGTTAGTTGGCGCCCAGCAGATCGGTTTGAGTTGGGGCGGTGGGGGCGTCGGTGAGATATTCACACGCCCACATCAGTGGAGAATTACAACGAAGGGGGTACCGGGTGAGGCTGTACAAAAAGACAGTATCCACGCTCACGCCAGGCCGGACAGCCAGGCTCCCTCCGGGTTTTCCTCCCCTCCGCCCCTTGGACCCGTGGCAATAACTGTACGCGAGGCTGAAGACGACATAGACCCGGCCGACCGCTTCCGATTTCGCACCGAGGCCCTGATTAGGCAACTCGCGTGCCAATTCGCACGGTCTGAGCGACCCAAGACACAGCGAAAGTGGCGCTTTGAGGGTGACAGCTCCCGGATCCGGCCCGTGTACGTCCATTCGGAGAGTACCGGCCCACCGCATTGACCCACGTCGACGACCAGGTCGACGTGCTACCGCATTTTCCCGACCGCTCCCGTCCCGCAACAATCGCTCCCGATTGCCTGCCCAGGATCCCCTCCCTTCCCTGTCTGTTAGCATGCGCACGGTTAAGCTACCCACCCGGAGTGCGACCGTGAACGCAAACGATCTGCCGATCTCAAGCGACGTCCCGATGATCAATACCGCCCCCGCCGTCCCATGGGATCCGGCCGAGCTCCAGGGGCGTGACTGTGGACACTGTGCGTGCTTTTTTGAGCAGGCCAACCCGGAAAACCCGAAGCAGCGACAAGGCTTCTGCCGTCGGCAGCCGGCCGACATGGCGGAGCTGCGCGTGATGGAACAGCGGGTCATCAACGGCGTGCCCCAGTTCAAGGACGGCAAGCCGGTGATGCAACCCGGAAAGGTTGTGGGTTTCCTGTATAAACCCACCAAACGCGAAGGCACCTGTTTTGACGGCTGGCGGCCAATCGGCGCGCTACCCGGCGATCGCATCGTCGACTTTCAGATGCGCCAGGCCGTGCACCTCCTGCCGTCGGTGCTGTCCGATCTGCCCAAGCCGTCGGCTGCGGCACTGTCTGCCGTGTTGACGGTGTTTGGGATCTCACTGCCGAGAGCCCCCGAGGGTGAGGTGAACTGATGGCCCGCCCAAAGAAGCCAGCGCCCGGCTCCACGGCCGCGGTGGCCGCGGCGGCCGCGGCGGCCGCGGTGAAAGCCTCCCAACAGAACGGCAGCAACGTGGTCGACTTTGTCCTGCCCGACGAGGAGGACGAGGAACAAGGCCTGGTCGACGATCTGCTCGAGGATCTGGAGAAGATCGACGAGAGCCACGGCGGTGGCATCACCTGGGAGCTCTACTGCGACGTGCCGCTCGATCGATCGGGCCAGATCTGCCGGCTCGGACGCTCCGAGTTGCGCGATCTGCGCAACCGGTGCCTGGAGTTCGGACCCGGGGAGTATCACGTCGTAGCGCGTGCGACCAATGGCAAGTTCGTCACCGGTACCCGGCGCAACATCAAGATATCGGGCCTGGCGCGCGGACCCAACGCGCCCGCTCAATCCGCTCAACCGCAGTTGGATCCCATGCAGTTCATGCAACTGATGGAGGAACGCGCGGAAAAACGCCGGCTGCAGGCCTCCCGCGAACGCATGGAGCAAATCAAGTTCTGGGCGCCGATCCTGGCGCCGATCGGTGTCGAGATGGCCAAGGGACTGTTCGGCGGCCGCGGCGGCGAGAGCATCAAGGACCTGGTGCAGGCCCTGGTGAGCATGAAAGCCCTGCAGGGCGGCGACAGCCAGGTCGATACGCTGCTCAAGGGAATCGAGCTCGCCCAAACTCTCGCCCCTGACGGACCGTCCAAAGGATCGACCTGGTCGGATGTCGTGACCAACGGTTTGCGCGAACTGCGGCCGGTGGTCGAGTCCCTGACCCAACGCAAGGTCCAACAGGCGGCGGCGCCGGCGGCGCCGGTACCGCAACTGAAATTTGTCGTCACACCCCCAACGGACGCGGCAGGGGCCGCGCCTAGCGGAGCGCCGGCGGCGCCGGCGGGGAGTTCCCCGCCGGCGGAGGCTGAAATGTTCGCGATGTTCGAACCGTTGCTTCGGAAACTGGCTACCGAGTTGGAAGAGTACGCAAGCAACGCCACCGACCCGGGTCTGACGGCCGAGGCGTTGCTTGCCAAGATCCCGCGCCTGGTCAAGTCGCAGATCTCCACCGAGCAGCTCCTAGCCTGGTTGAACGAGCCGAACTGGTGGGCAATCGTTTCGGGCTTCCATCCCGGCCTGACACCCTATCAGGCCTACTGTGACCAGGTGCGCGAGGAGTTGATCGCCGAGGTGACCAACCCGGGCGGCACGGAAGAGGGGCCGGCCGAGGGTGAGTCATGAGCGCGTATCGCGAGCTCCTGTTGGGTTGCGGGCATTTCCGCGATCGCAGACTGGACGTGCGACAGTTCGTTTCTAAGGAGCTCTACGACCCGCAGATCCCCGAGTCCGAGCGCTGGCGGTTCGTCACCACGGTCGACATCAACCCGAGCTGCAATCCCGACTACGTCATGGATCTGGAAAAGGGTTTCGAGACCTCTCAGAAACCCCGTCCCAACGACATCGATCTTTTCCGCTCGATCGGGGACGTGTACTGGGTCTTGCGAGACAACGTGTTTGACGAGGTGCACGCCTACGAGGTGCTCGAGCACCTGGGCGACCAGGGCAACGCAACCCAGTTCTTCGGGGACTTCGATGAAATGTACCGAGTGTTGAAACCCGGAGGCTTCCTGTGCGGATCGGTCCCCTCGAGGTACTCCCCGTGGCTCTGGGGCGATCCGGGGCATCGGCGCGCGATCCTGCCGGAGTCCCTCACGTTTCTCAGTCGGCCGTGTTACGACCAGGTCGGCAAAACGTGGATGGCGGACTACCGCGGCATGTTTGTCGGCGACTGGGACGTGGTGCACTGTCGTGATAACGAGGAAAACATGTTTTTCATACTGCGTGCGGTGAAGCCGGCGAGGGGACCAAAATGTTGATTGAGCCCTCGACGGTGTTTGTCGGGCGACCGATCTACAGCCACGCGACTCCGTTGCACGATCGCGGCATGCTGGAGTTGGTCGGCGATCAAGGCATCGGCGCCAATTACGATCACTGTTACGAGTCGTCGGTCTCCAGCGCGCGCGATTACGTGGTGCACTACTTCCTGACGCGCACCCGGTGTGACTGGCTCGTCTGGATCGATGCGGATATCAGTTTCAACCGCACGGACTGGGGCTATCTCATGGAACAGCAGGGGGATGAGCTCGCGGTGTGCGCGGAGTACATGAAAAAGACACAGGATCTGTCGCCGCAGGTCGCCAACTTCGGGCTGGGCTTCGCGAGGGTACACCGCTGCGTGTACGAAAAACTGGACGAACAAACCCGCGACGATGGTGAGCCGCGACTCCTCCGGTATCGCTCGCGCGTGGAGTTGGGCGGCCAGATCGGCGTGGAGGAGTTCGTGGAGTATCACCCGATCGGCGTGCACCCGGACGGCAGTCGGCGCAATGAGGATCATGGCTTCTGGCTGATGGTGCGCCTGGCCGGCATCCCGATCCGCATGGAGACGCGCACCAGGCTCGGACACACGGGCACCTACACCTGGTGGTATGACAAGGAGAAGCTTGACGCGATCAAAGCGAAACGCGGCGCGCAGTGAACTGTCACGCCGTCGACGAGCTCCTGGTCTCCGCGATCGTGGCGATCCTGTTCTGGCCGATGCTGGATCCGCGCCACTGGCGCGATTACCCGGACCCCCTGGCCTGTAGTCTGGCGCTGCTGCTCGAGCTCGCGGCGATCGCCGGCATGGCGCACGCGCTCGGCACTCTTTTTACATAATTTGCCGCCGCGACGACGGCCGCGCTATGCTCCGGCGGGCCGAAACTGGGGAGCGTCGCTTGTGGGTTTTGGGTATGTGGGTGCGCCGCCGTCTCAACTGCTGTCGATTCGACCGGGGAGTGGTGGTGTTACCGACACCCTGAAGCTCATGGCCCAGATCGCACGGCAATACAAGGTGGATCCCCTCATCCGTCAAACGGCGGCGCGGATCATCTCCACATCGCCGGAGAAAGACGACCTGGCCGAAGCGGGCACCCTCCAGGACTGGGTGCGGACCAACATCCGCTACACCGGCGATGTGCTCGACGTCGAGACGCTGCAGACACCGGACTACACCCTGCAGGAAGGCTACGGCGACTGTGACGACCAGGCGATCCTGTTGGCCACGCTGCTCATGGCGGTCGGAATCCCGGCGGCCTACGTCGCAATCGGTGTCGACGGTGAGCCCTACAGCCATGTGATGGCCTTCGCGCAGCTGCGCGGGTACACCCCGCCGTGGGTGTCGCTCGAGACGACCTTGACGACGGATCCGGCCACAGGTGCGCCGATCGGCCCGGGCTGGTGGCCCGCCAACGCAACTTCCGTGAAGATGTTCCACATATGAACAGGTTTGGAGTGGTGGCTCCGTTCGCCTACCAACCGACCCGCCGCGGCTTGCGGGGAGGCTTCGGCGCGCTGGGCACCTCGTATAACGCCCCGGTCGGAGCCGGTGCCGGTGCAGGTGCGGAAACCGGCGCGCAGCAAGGCGCCTCGATCGGCAGCGCCTTCGGCCCGATCGGCTCGGTGGTCGGCGGGGTGATCGGCGCGGTGGGCGGTGCGATCGCAGGCTCGATCAACAAGAAGGATCCCGAGCAATATAACTTTGACCAGGCGGTCGCGCTGTGGCAGGTCAATCCTAACAACGTCTACAACATCGGAAACAAATACCTGGTTCTGGCCGGTCTGTTTGATCTCAAGCTCTCGAATCCGCACATCCCCATTTATCTCAAGTACGGCCGGATGGGGGAACAGAAGTTCACGAACGACTTCGCGAACGTGATCTATCAGGCTGCGATGAACGGTCAGATCACCGCGGCGGACACGCCCGAGACCATCATGTCGCGGATCGTGCAGCCCTGGATAGACAGCTGGGGATACGGTCCGATGGTGGATCCGCACGCGGACCTGATCAATAAGATCATGATCGGGATGATCGCGGACTACGTGTCCGGCCAACAGTCGCTGTGGCTATCGCGTACGGGCGTTTTCCCGTTCGGCAACATCCCCAACTTTCCGCTCGCCCAGGTGTTGGGAACCGGGACGACGACGAGCACGACGACCACCACCACCGCGACCCCGGTGACCACCTCGAGCACGCCCACCTATTCGGCGAGCGGAACCGCGATTACCCCGACGTATCCGGGAGTACTCACCACACCGTTGGGCACCTTTTCGGTGACCGGAACCACCTTCGCGTACGGTTCCACCGCGATCGCGACGTCGCCCACCACGGCGGGCCTTGCGTACATCAACGGTGCGGTCTACCGGTACGATGCCAACGGCGCCACGTATGTCTGGAACAACGGCTGGGTGGCGACCACGCAAGCTCCGACGCCGCCCTCGACCATCTCGAGCGGGATCACGTCGACCAGCAGCGTCAACCCGGTGGGATCCACGACGACCACCACGACCGCGACACCGCAGCAGCTGGTCGCCTCCCCGCCGGCGGTGGGCACTGTCGTCGCCTATGCGCCCGACATGAGCCAGGGCGGCATTGCGATGGGCCTGCCGGCGAATCTGGAGTACGACGGTTCGGATCCGTACAACGGATCCTGGATCCTGCAGAACACGGCGACGGGTCAGATGTATGTGGTCTGGAGTGGCCAGTTGCAGCCGTACACCTCGAACATGTTCGCGCCGGCGTCGACCGCGACCACCTCGACCACATCCTCGGTGCCCATCGTGACCGGCAGCGGCAGCACCGGCATCAACACAGCATCCGGCGTGTCAACACCGCTGGGCACTGACCAGACGGGCGCCGCGGCTACCCCGACGGCAACGTCATCGACGGACAACAGCGGCCTGCTCCTGGCGCTGGCCATCGGCGGCGGCATCCTGCTCGCCAGTAAGAAAAGCGGCCGCCGGAGCCGGAGATAACCCATGGCGACGACGGTCCCTCTGCCGGTCGCGATCAACCTCTCGTACTGGTTGTATAAAATCCACCCGGAAGTGTTTGCCGCGCTGTTGAATGTCGCTAAGGGACGGCCGTCCGGCTTGGGAGCTCTGGGCGACGATGGCGGGGACTTCTACACCGGCATCACGCCACTGCCAGACACCAGCGGCGGGACTTCGGACGTCGGTGACTTCATCAACTCCGATGCCGGATCGATCACCACGGCCGATATCAGCTCATCGATATCGCCGGACCTGATCAGTCTTCCAGAGCCGCAGCTGCAGGACATAAGTCTGGATGCGGTCGGAGCTCCGACGCCGGATCTGCAGGGCGCCTTGGACGATGCCGCGACCTCGAGCACCGGCCTGGACAATTCAAAATCGGGCACGGTCGGGGCGGTGGCCAGCGTGTTGACGGCGGGGATCGGCGCCCTGGGCGCGATCACCACGGCGATCTACAAGGCGAACTCCACTCAGGCCCAGACCATCCAGGCGCAAGCCGCGCGCGCCACCGCGGGCGCGAATCCGGTAGCGGTCACGTACGGATACAACAGCGCGGGTCAGCTGGTCCCGATCGTGGCCAATGCCACGACCGGAACGGTGGGCGCGATATCGCCGACCACACTCGCAAGCCTCGGCATCCCATCGACCTGGTCACCTTATATTTTGCCGGCGGCTATCGGAGTTGGTCTCCTGATGCTGTTGGGAGGATCGAAAAAATGAGACCGACATTACCCACCGCGCGGGTCCGCCCGCAGATCTCCGCGGCGCCGCGGTTCAATCCCGGTGTTCCCGCGGGCGTCCAGACACCCATGATGCCGGCGGCCGGTGCATCGCCGCGCGTCTCACCGCCGGCAGTCGGTATCCTGCCGATCCGTCCCGCGTTCGCACCGGTCCGCAGACTGTCCGGCCTGGGCGACGTCGCCTCGAGCGCGCCCAAGATCACCGACACCGGCATGCGCGGCTTTCTGAAATGGGCGAAGCGGGAATATCCGGCCAACATCTATCAGCAGATCGCCGGGCAGATCCAACAGAAGTTCCCGCAGGCCTTCAGCAGTTACATGTTGGGAGGCTGGCGCAAGTTCGCCAAACTGGGCGGCCTGGGTGACGCGACGGTCGACACATCGGACGCGGCGAACTCTACCGCCTCTGACATCAACTGGGGCGCGGACATCTCGCAGATCATCGGGACGGCAACCGGCGCGTATCTCAACGTCTCGCAGCAGCAAAACCAGAACGCGATCGTGCAGGCACAGCTTCAACAGGCGGCCGCGGGCAAGGCGCCGTTGAATGTGTCGCTGGGATCCAGCGGCATCACTTTCGGCACGACCGCGGGCCTCACCGCCGGCGGCCTGCTGCTCATCGGCGGCCTGGGCTTGCTCGCGCTGAAGGCCTTGAAGGTGATCTGATGAAAATTCCGTGGTGGGTGTGGGCGCTGGGCTTGGGCGGGGTGGGTTACATCCTTTATAAGAGCTATTCCGGCGTCTCCACCGCGGCCGCCACGACCACGAACGCGGTGTCGACCGGCATCGCCGATATCTGGCTGAGCCTGCCCTATTTCGGAGTGGGATCGAACATACAGGTGTTGGGCAGTGTGCAGATGCCGGACGGATCCCTGGTGCCCTTGAGCAGCCTGGCGCAGGGGAAGATCCGCACGGATGCCAGCAACAACGTGTATGCCAACGTCAACGGCAATCTGTACCAACTGAGTCCGTCCAACGCGCAAGGCAATTATCCGGCGACGCTCATCGGCGCGGCGCCGGCGGGGAGTTAGGAGCTATGGCACGCAGAAACAATACCGGGATGATCATCGGGGCGGCCGCCCTGATCGGCGGGCTGTACTTCCTCATGACGCGGAAAGCCTCCGCGGCAAGTCCGATTCAACTGACGACCCCGACGACTGGCGGCACGGTGTCGGCCCCCACACTCTCGCCCGGCTCCCAGGCCACGACCGCCGGCGCCTTGACGGCGACCAATCAGATCTGGGCCAACCTCACGGCCACGACCGGCCCGTATGCCGGGTATGTCAATTTCCCGACCGGCTCCCAGGCCGCGGCGGGGCTGCTGCAGTGGGCGACGGACGGCCAGGGAAACTACTACACCCAATGGGCGGGGCACATTTATCTGGTGCCGCTCACGACGGATGACAGCGGAAACTACACCGCCACGACGTTGATATCATGATAACTGTGGCAGTCGTGATCGTGTTGGGGCTGACCAACTGCATCCTGACTTACGGGCTGTACTGGAGTTTGCGTAACCGGATCCAGTTGATACAGGACGATGTCAGTCAGATCCGTATCCGCACCGTCGTCCCGGTGGTGAATGTCGGAGCGCGTCAGGCGCCGAGTCCGGCCGATCTATTCGCCGCGGCCGCGCGCATGGGTCCTCTGCCGTCACCTCGAAACGTCCCGGACGCCAACGGCCAGGTGCATCCGGGGCCGCCGAGCTGATGCCGCGGCCCCGAAAAAAACACTCCGCGAAGTGGGACCGATGTGTCAGAAAGGTCAAGCGTCGCAGGACAGCGGTTAGTGCGGCCGCGGTGTGTACTGCAGCCCTCAGCCGGCGGCGACCGAATCCGCGCCAGGTGGCGCTGTACGCGCAGGCGCGCGGCACACCGGTGCTCAAGTACGTGGGCGGGATCAAGTTTGCAAAACGGGGCCGCCCGGTTAAGTTTGATGATGAGAAGCACGCGCTGTTAGTGGCGCGGCAGTTGCGCGCCCAGTTCAAAGTGCTGCGGAAGTTCAAGCTATGGGCCGCCTGAAACACGAAAAACGGGCCGCCGGCGAGCTGTATCAGGAGTTTCGCGAAGCGCGACCAGGTCGCACGCGCCGCGTGCCGATCGAATGGCCGAAAGCGCTGATGGTGATGGGGACCGTGCGGCTCATCGCGTATGACACGACGCACGGCGGCAAATTCACGCCGTACGAGCACGAGTTTGCACCCGGCTCGCGGCCGCTGTTGTGTGCGGGAAAAAAGCGCGGCCAACTCTTCCTGATTGGATCCAACTTCAAGGTTACTGCGCATGGGATCGTCGACATCCATGGAGACGGACGTCCTAAACGGTACACCCCCCGGCTCAAGGTGGTGAGACGGGGGCCGGCTTGACGGCTGCGGCTCATTTACATAATCTCCGCGCTGACCAAGCCTGCGCTGCGCAATAGCAGGCGATCCGCCGATGGGTGCCGCAGTCAACCCACGGCCTAAACGTGACCCCTCTCACGCAAAGGCCGTTGGAAAGTGGACCATCTCTTACTGATGAACCCCAGGCGGATTTCCCGCAAAAAACGCCGCCGCGCTGCGGCTCGCACCCGCGGTCCCAAGCGTCTCGGCAACCTTCCTCCCGCCCTGCGTGCCTACTGGCAACGCGTGCGCGGTGCGACGCGCCGAGTCACCAACCCTCGCCGCCGTCGCCGCTCCCACTCTCGAGGCATCACCGCTATGGCATCTCCCCGGAAGCACCACCGCCGTCGCCGCCGTCACACGTACCGCGCCAGGCGCCGCCGGGCCGCGGCCATGCGGATGATGAATCCGCGCCGTCGGCATCGGGTCCACCATCGCCGTCGTCGGTTGCGCAACCCGCGATCGGGTGGCGGAGCGGGCTTCACCAAGCGGGGCGTCATTCAAATGGGCACCGGCGCGGCGATCGGCATGGTCGGCGCGGTCGGTCTCGATTACCTGTGGCAGTACCTGTCGAGCAGTGTGATCCCGGCCCAGTATCAAAGCGGCTATCTCGGCACGGCCGTGAAAGCCGGCGTGGCGGTCGGCGCAGGGTGGCTCGCGGCCAAGGTGGTCAACAAGCAAACGGCTGTGGCGGGCACCCTCGGCGCGCTCACCGTGATCGGCTACCAGCTGCTGCACCAGATGATTGCCGGCGCTGCGCCCACCGCGGCGATCGCCGCGACAACGACCACCGCGACCCCGACCGTGTCAGGCTTGAGAGCGTACATGCGGCCCTCCTCGGCACTGGGCTGGGTGTCTCCGGGTAGCCCGTTACGCGGTCTGGGTCGCGTGGGCGCGTACATGTCCCATGGCAACCCGGCGCCGAACATGAACCGGCCGGGCGGCAGTGTCAGCATGTCAGGGCTTGCGATGCCTGGCGGCTACTAACGCAACCAACACACCAACCAAGCTTTACAGGGTCTGACACATGAGCCTTTCAGTTAGTTCGCAATCTCCCGCCGGCGGCCGGCCGGTCCTGACACAGTCGGACCTGCAGAGCCATCAGGTCGGCACGGGTGGTCAGGACATCATCTGGGCACCCCTGTACGATTCGAACGCCTGGCCGTCGGCCGGCATCGGCTCGGGCGGCCTTCTCTTCTTCAGTGCCCAGAAAGGCCAGGGCACCTCGAGCGCGCCTGGCGCAGGCGCAGTGCCCAAGACGATCTTCGATACCAACCTGACCCTCGGCGGTCAGCTGGGCATGGGCAACGACTTCTATGTCATCGGCGTGGAAATGCCCGTTTACCCGGGTGTGACCAACTCCACCTCGACCCCCTTCGGGTTGTATCCCGGGATCGGCAGTCAGGCCTCGGCCAACACGGGCTTTTTTGTCAACGACCTGTGGAACATCCTCTGCCAGGGCTTTGTGACGTTCGCCGTCGGCACGGACCGGAATTTCGTGCAGGACGGGCCGCTCATGAACTTCCCGCCCACGGTGGGGCTGGACATCGCGGCCGCGCTTGCCCAGATCGGGCCGACCACCACATCGCTCGGTAACGCGATCGTGTACGGTCGCGCTAACGGCGAGCCGTACACCATCGTGCCCGTGTACCTGCAGGCGACCCAACAGTTCACTTTCACCCTCACCACGGCGGCGACGATCGCCCTGCCGTCCAGCATCGCCGCCCGCATCCAGGCGCGCCTCCGCGGCTACCTGATCCGTCAGGTGACCTGAGTCATGAGTGCCAGCTCCGCGGCCATGCAACAAGCCACCGCCGGTTCCCCCTCGGCGGTGTGGCTTCCGGGTGTCACGCCGGATGACATCCAGTTTCTGACGGCCAACGTCACGGGGCTGGCCTCCACCGCGCCCAACGGCTCGAGCACGATCCAGGTCGACAACGGGTATGACTTCTACTGGTACGCCATGACGCACCTGGCCGACAGCTCGGGCGGTGCGCAGTTTCTGACCGGTGGATCCACCACGGGGGGCATCCCCAATCCGTTGGTGACGGTGCTGATCAACGACTCGAGCGCGAACCGCAACCTGCAGAACGTGGCAACGCCGCTGCCGATGGTAAGCGGCAGCGGCGAGCTCCCGTACCGTCTGATCCGGCCGCGGCTGTTCCCGGCCAACACGGTCATTTCCTTCACGTGGGTCAGCTACGTGGCATCGGGCACGACCTACAGCAACCTGTACCACTGTCTGCACGGCTACCGTATCCGTCACTGAGGCAGGCGCATGTACTACGCGGGCGCATCGACATCGATGCTCATGCCCAATCTGTGGGAGCCGGAAGCGACCAACACAGAAC
>Ga0335070_10002448_pt1 | contig 21610 bp, 22 predicted proteins | sample Lox_Sample_13_FD_206722 | JGI IMG/M metagenome (GOLD analysis project Ga0335070, IMG submission 206722) | Soil microbial communities from Loxahatchee National Wildlife Refuge, Florida, United States - Lox_Sample_1.3 | ecosystem: Environmental > Terrestrial > Soil > Wetlands | place: USA...
ACCCCCAATACGAATGTTACGTCTGGGTCCGCGATGGCGGCGTCGTGGGAGTCTGCGGTGGCTGCCCGCCGGATTGAGCCTTGTCGCAAGCTGTCGTGGCGGTGTTAGTTGAACGGGGAGCGGGGCGACTGGGAATCGACCTGAGCTGGGAACCGGCGTCCTGTGTTGAACTTGGGCCCAGGTCCGTTCGACCGCCACAGCCGAGCGCGACCAGCACCATGTGAACCGCCCCGGGTTTCTCGGAGGCTCCAATCGTTGAGAGGATGGAGCCATGGGAAGACGGAGCAAGTACCCGGCAGAGCTTCGGGAGCGGGCGGTGCGCCTCGTCCTGGAGCAGCAGCCGACGCACCCCTCGGAGTGGGCGGCGATCACCTCGATCGCCGAGAAGATGGCTGCACGGCGGAGACGCTGCGCAAGTGGGTCCGGCAAGCAGAGCGAGAGGCTGGAGGGCGGCCAGGGCTGACGACCAACGAGCGTGACCATGGTGGCTTTCATCGACGAGCACCGAGGGCAGTACGGGGTCGAGCCGATCTGCGAGGTGCTGCCGATCGCCCCGTCGGCGTACTACACGCAGGTGGCACGGAGGGCGGATCCGGAACTCCGACCGGTGCGTGCAAAGCGGGACGAGACGCTGCGGCCCGAGATCCAGCGCGTCTGGGATGAGAACCTGGCGGTGTACGGCGCCGACAAGATCTGGCGGCAGCTCCGCCGCGAGGGATTCGAGGTCGCGCGTTGCACCGTCGAACGACTCATGAGAGCCATGGGCCCTCGGGGAGTCGTGCGCGGCCGGGCGTTCACCACGACGACGGTTGCCGACGAAGGCTCCGCTCGTCCCCTGGATCTCGTCCAGCGCGAGTTTCACGCAACCCGGCCGAACCAGCTCTGGGTCGCGGACATCACGTACGTCGCCACCTGGGCCGGGTTCGTCTACGTCGCGTTCGTCATCGACGTCTTCTCGCGGTCCATCGTCGGTTGGCGTGTCTCCGGCTCGCTGCGGAGCGACCTGGCCCTCGACGCCCTGGAGCAGGCTCTTCACACGCGCCCTGGCAGCGACGATCTCGTCCACCACAGCGATCGTGGATCGCAGTACCTGTCTATTCGCTACACCGAACGGCTCGCCGAGGCGGGGATCGAGCCCTCCGTCGGGACGGTCGGCGACTCGTACGACAACGCGCTCGCAGAGAGCATCATCGGGCTCTTCAAGACCGAGGTCATCCGATGCCGCCGGGCCCTGGCGGAGCATCGACCCAGTCGAGTTCGCCACCCTGCAGTGGGTCGACTGGTTCAACAACCGGCGGCTGCTCGAGCCCATCGGCTAAATGACACCCGCCGAATTCGGGGAGGCGTACTATCGCAGTCAGAGCACCCCAGCCGTGGTCGCTGAACTCATGTAACCGAGTCTCTGGAGAACCTGGGGCGGTTCACGTCCCCAGCTCCGCCAGCAGTGGTGAACCGGGATGGGAGCGCGCGAAACCGCAGCTGGCACCGCGAGCCCACTCCAGCCTGTGGCCATCCCCTACACCTTCAGCCGCACACGCCGGCGTCGCAACCCTGGCCAAGCGGGCAACAAACGTCATTACACTTCACTAATACGTGACACTCCTCATTGATGCACACAGTACAGGGCGCATACGGGCAGCAGCCCGTGCCACACGTCTGATAATTGCATTCACACTTGCCATTATGGCAACGTGAATCGCCCGTACATGCGGTGCCAGCATTGGCACCTGTGCAGTCGCCGCTCGCACCGCAGTGGTCTTGATCCGACTCCGGATCAACACACCCTGAGCCGGCGCAGACGACGACGCCGGCACCAGAGAAGTCACACGATCCGTTGACGCACGCGCAGCTACCGCATTTGTTCCCCGCGTTAGTACCTGTGCAGTCACCGCTGGCGCCGCAATGGTTTCGGTCGCTCTTAGGGTCAACGCACCCAGAGCTTGCACAGACGATCTGGCCGGGACCGGGGGCACACGAGCCGTTCGCACACGGGCAGGGGCCGCAGTTGGTCCCTGCGTTCGCGCCGGAGCAGTCTCCGTTCGCACCGCAGAAATAGGTGTCCGTCTTTGGGTCAGCGCACACCCGAATTTCCGATGGGTATTGGCAGATGAGATTAGGGGAACAGTTCGTGCATTGACCGCTAAAACAGATTGTACCAGATGGACAAACATGACCGCAGCCGCCGCAGTTTGCGGTGTCCCAGTTGAATTCAACAGTTGGAATGCAACCCCCAGGGCAGTCCGTGGCCCCTTCGTAGCACGGAGTACCCCATGACCACGGGCCGCACGTGCAGCCTGAGAGGGTGGCGATCGCGAAGCCGATAAACAGGAAGAAACTGCGGGAAGCTTTCCGACTAGAAGCGCGGCGACAGCTTGAGCGAGCCGCCAGAGACTTTGAGCGCCACCTAAGTTCAGCGAGCGTCCGTGAGATCTTCATGGTTCACCTCCCGCGACCTGCCGACGGACAGGCCCCAGCGGACAGCGGCCTCAACATTAAGCAGAGTAACCAGCCCTAGTTGTCGCGCCCGGCTGCTCCCGAGATGCGTTCTCAAGTAAGGAGGGCCTGGGGGCTCGGATGAGCATCCCTTGCCACCGCGCTCCAGAAGATCGCCTAGGAGCGAAGCGGTGGACTCTAAGAACACCCACCGGAAGCTGGCGCTCACGGCCAGCGCTGTGTTCCTGGGCAGCTCGGAGAGACGACAAGGGCGCAATCTCTGCGCCGGCAGCAATCCAACGCCGTCGTCCCCGCAAGGCCGTCACCTAGCGAGGGGCGACCTGCCTTCCGAGAAAACAGATGGCTCCAGAAATGCAGGTAACTTAATTATTGGCAGTCCGTCCGTCTGCCTCCAGTGCTTCCTCCTCTTCGGAGCACTCTTTCGAGGAAGTGTGAAGGCGTCACATCACCCAATTTTGGGGTGGGCCATGAAGAGATTGAATGGGCAGCTCGTCTTCGCTCTGGCCGTTGCTTTTGCGCTCGGCAACACGCATTGCGGCTCGTCAAGTCCGGAAGCGCCACCTCCCGCTTCACCGCCGCCTAGCAACCTTGCCTACTCGGCCAACCCAGTGCTCTACACGGTCGGGATTGCGATCGTACCGAACTTGCCGAGCAGCAGCGGCGGGGCACCCACCGTCTACGCGGTCGGGCCAGCCCTGCCGGCGGGCCTGAACCTCAACAGCACCACCGGCGTGATTTCCGGGACCCCCACCGTGGCCATCTGGACCGCCAGTTACACGGTCACGGCGCGCAACTCCGGGGGTAGCACCACGGCCAGCCTGAACATTGTCGTGGTCGAGGCCGGCGTTCCTGCCTCGCCCTGTACCGGGAAGCCGGGCGAGCCCGGGGAGCCCTGGCAGTCGATATGGTTCGGACCGCTGTACCGGGAGTATTTCGTCCACTTCCCTCCAGGGTACGACGGGACCAACCCTACACCGCTGGTGATGGCCTTCCACGGATGCCCCGGCGACGCCAAGAGCATGGAGGGATTCACGAGCATCGATGGACCGCCAGACCGGCCTCCGGCCCGAACGCCCGGTTTGTTCTTCCTTGGATCCAGCGTGGTCTGTCCTGGGGGGCGACCTCTTTGGCGAGCAGGGGAACGGCGCCACGGTCAGCAGTGCCGCGCCGGTCCCACAGTGAGCGCCGCGCCGGTATCGCTTCGTCGCTGCCAACACCACAGGCAAGGAATCGGAGGTGCGGACCTGGGAGTTCGCCGGATACCTCGACCTCACTCTCTATCCACTCTTCTCGTCGCTCCAGGAGGACTGGGAGGCGCCTCATCCCGGGTGAGGCTCGTCTCCACCAGCGCGGATTGCTCCATGGGACCTTGGTCCGATGGCCCGGGCCGGGGTCAGCTGGGACTGTCGATGCTGCCATCCTGAGCCAGCACGGGAACGGAGAGCATGAGGCCATGCCGCGTTCACTGGTCGTCGCCGCGACAGTCGCGGTTGCACTCCTGGACGCCCGCGCGGCGCGAGCTCAGGACCCCTGCGCCGAGGACGTGAAGGCGTTCTGTGCCGAGGTGAAGCCCGGTGGCGGGCGGGTTCAGATGTGCCTGAAGGAGAATGCGGCGAAGCTCTCGCCGGCATGCAACGAGAAGATCGCTGCAGACGAGCGCCGGATGCTGGAGAGAGTGGAGGAGTTCCTCTTCGCCTGCCGCCCGGACGTCACCCGGCTCTGCAGCGAGGTGAAGCAGGGCAGCGGCCGGGTCCTCGCCTGCCTCTCCCGGAATCGGGAGCTTCTCTCGAGCTCCTGCGAGGCCGAGATGGGGCGCATCGATACAGCCAGCGAGAGCGTCGCGGCGGCGCGGAATGCGTGCCGGGCGGATGTCGAGCGCCTTTGCAGCGGCGTGTCGAGCGAGGCGGGCCCGCTCGTGGAGTGCCTCCAGACGAATCGGGCCAGCCTGTCCGCGTCGTGTCAGCCCGTCGACCTGGGGGTCCTGACGGCGGCAGCGCAGCTCGTGGATGCGGTCGACACGATGACCAGCGAGGACCGGACCCGGGAAGCGCTCCAGATCATGCAGGGCATCGATACGATCGCCTTCTCGCGCAGCCAGATCCTGTTGCAGTTCGACAGCTACCAGGCGCTTGCGAGCCAAGGGAACTCGACCCGGCTGCTCTTCAATCCACAGTTCGTCTTCGGGCAGCGGAATCAGTTCGCGATCCAGCTGAAGGCTCCGGTGAGCGCGCTGTTCCCCTACGCGGCGGGCAGCTCCCCGCAGGTGGGGCTCGCCGACGTCACCACCGCCTTCGCCTGGGCTTTTCACCGGAGCGGGCGGCTCCACCAGTACCTATCTTTCGGGCTGCAGTGGAAGACGGCCGCGGAGCCAGCCATCGGCGGTGCGTGGGCGGTCACCCCCGCGTATGCCCTTGCGGTCGGGGGCACACAGTGGCTCGCCTTCACCGGACAGGTCGCCTGGAGCCGCTCCTTCGCCGAGAATGGCGGTCCCGAGTTCAGCCGCCTCTTGCTGGAGCCCGTCTTCGTCTTCAGCCTCCCCGGCCGGTCGTTCTTCGTGCTCGACACCAGGTTGGGGTGGAACCTCATCGACGGTTCGTTCGTGCCCGTGATGAAGGGAGTGGTCGGCATGTTCATCGACCGCCAGAAGCCGCTCTCCATCTCCGCCTGGTACCAGCACTCGCTCTCGAACGCCGCCGTGGCCCAGAGCTTCGAGTGGGCGGTCGGCACCGGCCTGGCCTACTACTTCGATTGGTAGCCGCCCCCGGGCGTGAAGGTCTGAAAGAGAATCTTTCCGTCTCGCACGACGAACGTGTCGGTGGCCTGGGAGATGAACGGCCTTCCCTCCCAGAGGATGTACGCCACTTCGCCGACGATCTCCTCTCGGATCATGAAGCAAAGAACCCGGCGGGTAGCACCTCGAAGAGCCCGGTGAAGAAGCGCCGGCTCACCGCGGGTCCGCGGTAGGTGGCATCATGTGCGATCAGAACGGAGCGATCCGTGTAGTCGTGCATGAGGGCATCCACGCCGATCGTCGCCGCGATAGATGCCTTCGGAGGACGGCCTCGGTGGACATCGGGTTGACTGCGGTTGCTGCGCTGCTCATGGTTCGTGTCTCCGGAAGAGCTGCTGGTGAGCTGGCGGAAAGCGCCGCGGAGTAGCTACGAGCGGGTGGCTCGTCCGGCATGACTCGGCGTCCACATGATTTGCCCGAGCGTCCGCGACGCCCGGTGCGGCCTCCGAGACCCGCGCTCTCGAATGCGACCAGACGACGCTGGAGCCGGGCGCGCCCAACGCGAGATGAGCGGCTGGCGGGAAGCCCGGCACGCGTCCGGGCTCAGCCGAGGTAGGCGATCGCCTCGAGGCCGACCAGGGTCCCCTCGGGGATGCGCGGCCCCTGGACCACCGAGCGTGCCGGGGGCGTCGCCCCGAAGTAGCCCGCGTAGACCTCGTTCATGACCGCGAAGTCCTCCCAGCGCCCGAGGAAGATCGTCACCTTCACCACGCGGTCGAGCGACCCGCCGGCCTCCGCGAGCACGGTCCGCAGGTTCTCCATCACCTGACGCGTCTGGGCCGCGATGCCCTCGGCGAGCTTGCCCGTCCGGACGTCGACCGGCACCTGTCCGGAGACGAAGACCAGGTCACCCGCACGGATGGCCTGCGAGTAGGGTCCGATCGCGGGCGGTGCGCCGGAGCTAACGATCACCTGGATTGGCTGGCTCATGGCCCGACGTAACGCGCGCCAGTCCTGGTCTCCGGCACAGGACCGGGTCGCGTCGGGGTCACAGTCAGCGCGCGAAGATCGGTCCTGACCCCCCAAGGGAGTGCGCCCGGTGTGGCCAGCAGGTCATCGGTCGGGATGGTGAAGGTGTCGACCCTTCTGAGGCCACCCGGAGGACGCACCGCGCCCGAATGGTTGCGTCATCGAATGAAAGACCTGGCTCGGCATGAAGGCATCGCTGCAGCAGAGTGCAGGAATGGCCATGCCAATTCTGCGAGCGAGTAGCTGTGCTGGTCGGAGGGATTGCTAGCGACGCTCCGAGGCTCGAGACCCGGTATTTCAGCGTTTCTTGATCTCCGGGCGCTTCGTCGCACGTGCAATCACCCGCGAGAACGCACGCCGACGCAGATCAGATCAGCGTGTTCGCGTCTGCGCGAGTGGTGCGCGCAACGCGCGATGAAGCGCCGTGTCCCCCGCCCACGGACGCAATCGAGCGCCGTTCAAGAAAAGGCTGGACCAGCACATGTTGAGAGAAGTCGAGGTTACGGGTGTACGTCGGACTCTGCTGTCCCTCGCGGCGATGATCGCCTTCGCCGCAGCCGGGTGCGGAGGAGGCTCGAACGGTGGCGGCAACAACGGGGGGACCAATCTCGCGCTCCGGTCGAGTGCGAGCCTCGGCAACTATCTGGTCTCGACCGATGGGCGGACGCTCTACTACTTCGCGCTGGATCTCGCCGGGGCCGGAGCACAGGCCCCGGTCTCCAACTGCACCGGGGGTTGCCTTCCGATCTGGCCGATCTTCCACGTCGACGCGCCGGTGGTGGGCGCGGGCCTGAACGCCTCCGACTTCGGGGAGTTCGTCCGTCCCGACGGAGCGAAGCAGACCACCTTCAAGGGCTGGCCCCTCTACCTCTTCGCCGGTGACGCCAAGGCCGGAGACACCAATGGTGACAACCTCGGCGACCCCGGTCCGAACGACCTTTGGTACGTCATCAAGGATCCGTTCTACTCGGCCCTGGTCCTCACCAAGACCGCCGGCCCTGCCCGTTACCTGGCCGACCCGGCCGGTCGGGCGCTGTACGTCGATTCGAACGACGCCGTGGGCACCCCCGGCTCGGATCCGGTCCCAGCGTGCAATGGCGCATGCTTGACCAACTGGCCGGTCTTCGCCGCCGGCGCGGGCTCGCTTCCCACCGGTGTGGACCCCGCAAAGGTGACGACCTTCACCCGTGCCGACGGGACGAAGCAGTCGGCCTTCGACGGGCACCCGCTCTACTACTTCGCGGGCGACAGCGCTCCCGGCGACACCAGGGGTCACGGCGTCAACGCCGACTTCGACAACGTCGACCCGAGCACCCTCTAGCAGCCGATCGCCCAGGAGAACACCCATGCTCCCCCTGCTACGAGCGGTTCTGCTCGCCGGTGGACTCGTTCATGCAGCGATCGCCAGCCCCTCCGGAGCCGCAGTGCTCGTCTCGATGCAGGGCACGGCTGGGCTCCACATCGAGGGCACGACCCACGAGCTCGCGATCTCCGAACGCGATGGCGAGCTCGTCTTCCAGGTGCCGCTTGCCGGAGTCGACACCGGCATCGGCCTGAGGAACCGCCACATGCGCGGATACCTCGACACGGCTCACTTCCCGGAGGCGGAGCTCCGCGTCGCACAGAAGGCGCTGGTCTTCCCTGCGCCGGGAGAGACGACTGAATCCGACGTGCCGGGAATCCTCACTCTCCACGGCGTCTCCAGGTCCTGCTCCATCCACTACCGGGTGGAGCAGGCCGGGTCGGGTGAATACCGCGTCCGTGGCACGACCCGGATCGACATGCGCGACTTCGGGGTCGACGTTCCCGCCTACCTGGGAGTGCGTGTCGAACCCGGCGTGGCGATCCAGGTCGACTTCTCCCTGCGGGCCATATGAGGCGCGCCTTCTGGTCGCTGGTGCTGGTGAGCTGGGCTGCATCGGGCACTGCCCATGCCTACCCGTTCATGATCCGGCACGGGTACACGCAGTGCGCGAGCTGCCACACCGACCCATCGGGCGGGACGTTGCTCAACGAATACGGTCGAGCCCAGAGCGAGCTGCTCCTCAGCTCGATCTACGGCCACGAGGAGGAGCTCTCGGACTCCGCGGGAGCCGAGCCGACGGCTGGGGGGCTTCTCGGCTTAGCCGCACTTCCGTCCTGGCTCCGCCTCGGCGGGTGGCTTCGAGAGGGGTACATCTGGAACGCGGTCGACGGTCGGATCGTCGATCGGCGGCTCCTGCAGATGCGGGCGGACGTCGGGGCCGATCTCCGGATCGGCGCCTTCCGGGCGGCCGCCGAGCTCGGTTACTCGAGCGCCGACGCCACGACCTTCACCCAGTTGGCGCAGATCACCCGGAGCACCACCGGGCCCAACCTCATCGGGCGCGAGTTCTGGGCAGGGGTGGAGACCTTCGGCGGTGACGGGCTCCTCCGGGCCGGACGGATCAACGTGCCCTTCGGCCTCCGCAATCTCGAGCACACCTCGTTCGTCCGGACCGCCACCCAGACCGACATCAACGAGGATCAGACCTACGGGGTGGCGTTCGCCATCTCCCGGCCAGCCTGGCGCGCGGAGATGATGGCCTTTCTCGGAAACCTGTCGGTGCACCCCGACGCCTACCGGGAGCGCGGTGGCGCCGGTTATCTGGAGGTCTCGCTCGCGCCGACCACCGCCCTCGGCGTCAGCGCGCTGGCGGCGCGGTCGGACGCCTCTCTCGCGACCCGACTCCCCACCCTCCGGCAGGCCTACGGAGGCTTCGCCAGGGCGTCACCGTGGCAACCGGTGGTGGTGCAGGTGGAGGCCGACCTGCTCCTCAACAATCAGCTGGGCAGCGGTGCACAGGACGTGGGCCACGCCGAGTGGCTCCAGACCGACGTGGAGGTGTTTCGCGGGCTGCACCTGCTCGGTGCGCTCGAGGGCATGAAGACCGGCGCCACGCCCGTCCTGCAAAAGGGAGCCTGGGCGAGTCTGTGGTGGTTCGCCTTCCCCCACGTCGACTTCCGCGCGGATGTGGTCCAGCGCTGGAGCGAGGGGCCCTCGACACTCACGGTCCTGGTCCAGGCGAACGGATATCTGTGATGCGCCTCGCTCCCTTCCTCCTCATGCTCGCCGTCGGCGTGCCGGTCGCCGCCAGGGCCACGCCGACCTTCCCCGAGGCGATCGCCCGGGACCTGCAGCTGCCGGCTCCGCCCGCCTGTACCATCTGCCACGCCACGAACGAGGGTGGGGCAGGCACCGTGGTGAAGCCCTTCGGCAAGTACCTCCTCTCGCGCGGTCTGGCGCCGTTCGACGAGTCATCCCTCGCCGGGTCGCTCGCCGCGGCCCAGGGCGAGCGTCACGACACCGATGGTGACGGGATCTCGGACGTCGACGCGCTGAAGCAGGGCCTGGACCCCAACGGTTCCCCATCGGCCGCGCCGCTGCTCGAGGACCCGAGCTTCGGCTGCAGCGCGACTGGCGGCGGTGCGGGGAACACCTTGCTCCTCGCGTTCGTCGTCGGTCTCCGGCTGGTGGCGGCTCACATGTGCCGCTGGCGCGGTCTCGAGCGCTCCCCGGACGCGCCTGACGAGACAGCCCAGTAGATCCTCGTCCGCCGCAACGGAGACGTGGGTTTCCAAACACACCTCGCGCGGAACCCTCGCCGCCTCCGGGTGGCTCCTAGAGAACGGAGCAGGAGAGTCGCGTGCGCTCGCACCGAAATGTGAAACACGCACCGACCCTCTAGGAGGAACGACGATGAGAATGAACGGCGGACGTCTGGCTGCGGTCACCGTCCTGACGACGATGCTCGGGCTCGCTGGACCAGCACTCGCACAGCGCGACGCAGGACCGGGCCCGGCGACCCCGGGCGCGACGGCACCCCGCGGCCCGGGCTGGAGCCCGATGCACGGCTGGGGCATGGGACCCGGGATGATGGGCGGCTACGGGATGGGGCCCGGCATGATGGGCGGCTACGGCATGGGCCCGGGCATGATGGGCGGCTACGGCATGGGCGGCGACGGGCTCGGGGGGATCGGGATGCTGGATCTCTCCCCGGTGCAGCGGACCAAGATCAACGCCATCGCGGACGACCTGCGGAAGAAGCACTGGGCGCTGCTCGGACAGATCCAGGACGACGAGGCGAAGCTGCGAGACCTCTCCGCACAGGCGGAGCCCGATCCGAAGGCAGTCGGGTCCGTCTACGTGCACATGAGCAAGCTCCGCCAGCAGATGCTCGACGCGCACGAGACGGCGATGGACCAGGCGCGCGCGGTCCTCACCCCCGAGCAGCGGGGGCAGCTGGATCGGTGGCAGCTCGAGAGCTGGGGCCCCCGACACGCGGGGCACCCGGGAGCGCCGAGGCAGCCCTGAGCGGAGCTGCGATCCGCGAGGTGGCGGCACGTCCGGGGAACGTGCGCGACACCTGCTGTGGAGAGCTAAGCAACATGCGCCCGTGGATGCCGCATGCGCCGCGGCAAGACACTCCTGAGGCTCTGGTGGGCCTCCCGCAGCATGCGTGCTGTGGTGTCCCACCCCAGGCACGCGTCGGTGACCGAGCAGCCGTACTTGAGCTGGGAGCGATCCGAGGGAATCGGTTGGTTCCCGGCAAGCAGGAAGCTCTCCACCATGAAACCCACCACGGAGGTGTTCCCGTTCTCGATCTGGTGAACGACATCCTTCATGACGAGCGGCTGAAGCTCCGGATTCTTCCAGGAGTTGCCGTGCGAGCAATCGACGACGATGTTGTTCGACAAGGACGCCTCGGCCAGGGCCTGCTCCGCGAGGCGGATGGACACGGCATCGAAATTGGGCCGGCCTCTTCCCCCGCGCAAGACGAGGTGGCCATGGCGATTGCCACGGGTGCGAACGATGGCTGACGTGCCCTGTCCGTTGATGCCCAGGAAGCTGTGCGGCCGGCTTGCAGACAGGATGCCGTTCACCGCAACTCCGACTTCGCCGTCGGTCCCGTTCTTGAAACCCACGGGGGTGGACAGTCCCGAGGACATCTCCCGATGTGTCTGGGATTCTGCCGTCCGCGCACCGATGGCCGTCCAGGCAATGAGGTCGCCGTAGTACTGGGGGGCGATCGGGTCCAGGGCTTCGGTTCCCGCCGGAAGACCGAGCTCGTTCACGTCGAGCAGGAAGCGGCGCGCTCGGACGACGCCTTCGTCCACGCGAAAGGAGTCATCCATGTACGGGTCATTGACGAAGCCCTTCCAGCCGACCGTGGTGCGCGGCTTCTCGAAGTAGACCCGCATCACCAGATAAAGGGTCTCCTTCACCTCCTCGCTCAGACGCTGGAGCCTCCCGGCGTACTCGAGGCTCGCCACCGGGTCGTGAATCGAGCAGGGTCCCACCACGACGAACAGACGGGAATCCGTACCATCGAGGATCGCCTCGATGGCTGCTCGCCCGTCCACGACGGTCTTCGCCGCGCGTTCGCCGAGGGGGAGCTTTGCCCTCACCGCCTCCGGTGAGGGCATGACATCGAAGCCGATGACGTTGACGTTTTCTATCTGTCGCACGGTCTGCCCAAGGCAATGAAGAGGGTAGGATTGCACGGCCTGCTGCGACTTGAACACCTCAGACGGGGCCATCACGTTCGCTTGAGCAGGTGTCGAGCAAGGGTGCCGGATTCGCCGGGGATCGCGGCGGCGACGGCGACTAGCTTCCGCGCGTCGACGCCCTGGCGAGCTGCCTTGCACAGACCTCTCGAACACATCCGCGCAGCCAGCGATGTGCCGGATCGGCATCCAGCCTCGGGTGCCAGAGCAATGAGACCGGGATCTCCGGCGTGGAGACGGGAAGGCGAAAGCTGTGCATTCCGGCGCGGAGGCCTCCGGTGTGTTGCTCGGGAACGGTGGCGATCAGGTCGGTGGCCCGTGCGAGCGCAAGCGCGGTGGCAAAGCCCGCGACGGTGGTGACGATCCTTCGTTCTAGCCCCAGCGGCTGCAGAGCTTCGTCGATTGGCCCCCTGTCGAGCCCCCGTCGTGAAACGGAGAGGTGCCCGGCGGCCGCATATCGGGCAGGGGTGATCTTGCCCCGGCTCAGGGGATGCCCCGCTCGCACCACACCGACGAAGCGGTCCCGGAACAGGGCCTGTGCGCGCACCTCCGGGCCCATCGATTCCCCCACCACACCGGTTTCGAGGTCGACCGCGCCGTCGCGGAGCGAGGCGCTGTCCTTGTCCGTCTTCTGCACGAAGTGCAGACGGACGCCGGGAGCTTCTGCGCCGACGCGAGCGATGAGGCCTGGCCCGAAGGTTTCCACGAAGCCTTCGCTGGTCCGCAGGGTGAACGTCCGGACGAGCTGCTTGAGGTCGGGTCGCTCAGCAGGTCTCAGAACCGCCTCCCCCTCCTGCACGAGCTGACGGACCCTTTCGCGGAGTTCGAGCGCCCGCGGCGTCGCGACGAGACCGCGTCCCGCTCTGACCAGCAGCGGATCCCCGGTGACCTCGCGCAGTCGCGCCAGCGCCCGGCTGGTGGCAGAAGGGCTCAGCCGCAAGCGCTGGGCGGCGCGTGCAACGCTGGCCTCGGTCAACAGGAAGTCGAGCGGGACGAGCAGGTTCAGATCGGGTCGCGACATGCGTCGGCGATAGCACGCCGTCGTCGTGATGTGGCGTGAAATGCACGAATAGAGTGCAAATGCTGCGCCTTCCGCCATGTCCTCCATCGACCTAGCTTCCTGATTGCTCCCACCCGGGGAGCCGTCCGACGGAGGAGGTCGAGGTGAAACCCATGGAGCGCGACGACTCCAACCGGTTCCAGGCCGTGAAGGAGCTCGTCCAGGCGCGGTGGGCGCTGGTCAGCCTCTCGCTGTCCATGCTGATGCCATCGCTCGACACCAGCATCGCCAACGTGGGCCTGCCGACCCTGGCCCAGGCGTTCGCAGCGTCCTTTCAGGAAGTCCAGTGGATCGTGCTCGCCTATCTCCTCGCGGTGACGACGCTGATCGTGAGCGCTGGACGCCTCGGGGACATCGTCGGCCGCAGACGGCTGCTGCTCGTGGGGATCGGCCTGTTCACCGCCGCCTCGCTGCTCTGCGGCGTCGCGCCCACGCTCTGGCTGCTGATCGCCGCCAGGGCGGCGCAGGGCCTCGGAGCGGCCATGATGATGGCCCTCACCATCGCCCTGGTCGGCGAGACGGTTCCCAAGGCGAAGACCGGCAGCGCGATGGGCCTGCTGGGGACGATGTCCGCGGTCGGCACGACGCTCGGTCCGTCGCTCGGTGGAGTCCTCATCGCCGGCTTTGGCTGGCGGGTGATCTTCCTCATCAACGTGCCGCTGGGGATCCTGAACCTCCTCCTGGCGCTTCGGACCCTGCCCGACGATCGTCGGGCGGCGAAGGCGAGTCGGGCGGCTCTCGACGCCCCGGGCACGCTGCTGCTCGTCCTCACGCTCGCGGCCTATGCCCTCGCCATGACCATCGGGCGCGGGACCTTCGGCTGGCTCAACGGGGCGCTGCTCCTGGCTGCCGCCCTTGGTCTCGGCCTGTTCGTGCTCGCCGAGGCGAGAGCCGCATCGCCCTTGCTCCGCCTGGGGATGTTCCGAGACCAGACGCTGAACGCGGGCCTGGCCATGAGCGTCCTCGTGTCGACGGTGATGATGGCGACGCTGGTCGTCGGGCCGTTCTACCTCTCCCGGGCGCTCGGGCTCGACGCGGCTCGCGTCGGACTGGTGATGTCCGTCGGTCCGCTGGTGGCGGCGCTGACCGGTGCGCCGGCCGGCCGGGTCGTGGATCGGTTCGGCGCCCATCGGATGACGAGCATCGGGCTGGTCGGAATGGCGGCGGGCCTGCTGGCGCTCTCCGAGGCGCCGGGGAGGTTCGGCGTCGCCGGTTACATCGCCGCCATCGTCGTCGTCACCGCCGACTATGCGCTGTTTCAGGCGGCCAACAACACGAGCCTCATGACCGACGTCCGGCCCGACCAGCGCGGCGTCGTCTCCGGGATGCTCAGCCTGTCGCGCAATCTCGGGCTCATCACGGGTGCGTCCGCCATGGGCGCGGTGTTCAGGTTTGCATCGGGCGCCAGCGACCTCACGACCGCGCACCCCCAGACCGTCGCCGCCGGCATGCGGGCCACGTTCACCCTCGCCGCGGTTCTGATCCTGCTCGGCCTGGCCATCGCGGTGCGCGGGCGCCCCACCAGCAACTCGAGCCGCCTCGCGACCATTCACCGTCGGACGTGAGCCGGGACCTTGCCCTTCATGATGCGGCGGTAGCTCCGCTTCTCCCCGTCGAGGAAGAAGGTCCCGTCGCCAACCGCGTGGAACTTACGTTCCCTGTGGACCTGCGCGTCGACGCCCCCCTCGACGGGGCGGAGGATCAGGATCGAGAACTCCTCGAGGTACTTCACGAGCCTCACCGCGGCGTAGGAGGCGCAGCCTGCGATCACCGGGCAGTCGATCCTCCTGGCCTCGCCTCTCTCGAGCCCGATCTTCGTGAACTTGTCTCCGTCGGTCACGGACATCGATCCAGCCCGGATGGTCTTCTCCATCAGCGACTCGGTCGGGACGTTGATCGTGCACACCCGGCTCCGCACGATGGAATCGAAGCTCTTGTTCCACGGCCCGGTCATGATGGCGACGTCACAGTCACCGCGTGAGAAGCCGAGCGGCATGAGCCAGCTCAGGGCCATGACGTTGTCGATGCCTCGGTACCGTGTGGCGATCAGCACCACCGGCCCTTCCTCGATCTCCAGGAAGAAGCGGTCCAGCGACAGGGGTCGATACATGGGTTCAAGAACGCGAGGCAAGGCTATCGAGTGGCAGAAGCCGTGAGCAACGTTGCCTCCGCGGCCGGCGCCCTCGTCCACGAGGCGTATCACGTGGGCTACGGTCAGCGCGACCACTGCGGCTGGTCCTCGGCGGCCCGGGCCGCGTCCCTCACTTCACGAAGGTGAGGTCGAATCCCTTCGGCGCGGTGAGGTAGACCACGCACGGTCCTGCGGCACTGCAGGTGTTCACGTGCGGAAGCCGCGCCCGCTGCGCCCAGTACGAGCCCGGAGCCACTACGGGCTGACTTTCTCGGTCGGGCTCCGGACGGAGCACGTCCGGACGGACCTGGGCCTGACGGGGTGGGTGGGGAAGGGGACGGACGTCATCCCGCGGAACCTCGACTTCAACGTGATGGGCCGGACGGACGCGACCGAGTACCGGATCTACGCGTCGCTCGCGACCTCGTACGAGTTCTGAGGCGGCAGCATTTCTTGATCTTCTGGATCGAAAATGCAGCGCTCGGAAGAGCATCCGGCCCCGGCCCTGGTCCTTCCGGGCACGGCCGAGGCGGGTCCGGGACGGCTTCGCCTACCCCGTCAGCGTTGATCGGGGTGCTTCTCGGGCACGGTGATGGCAGTGTTCAGGTCGTCCGCCCACCAAATGGGGGCTGGCGTCCATTTGGGCGCGCCAGGGCCCCGGCTCTCGACGGTGACGCCATCGGCGAACACCCGGTAGTCGACCCACCAGTTCCGGTACTCGACCCCGCCGAGCGTGAAGACGAACTCGGGCTTCTCGCCGACGTTCAGCAGCCCGGTGTGAACGAGCAACGCGTGCTTGCCCGTGAAGTCCGACAGCCTGAGCGTGTAGAGCCCACCGCCCGTGCTCGCCATCGCGAGCTCACCCCAACCCCAGGTCGAGCTCTTCACCGTGACCGTGGTGGTGTCCCACGTCCAGGACGGGACTTGCGCCAGCAGGTTGGTGTCGAGCGTGAATTCCAGATCCACGTGCCCGAACCGTGCGAACGACATCCCGGTCGCAGTGATCGGGCCGGAGCCGCCGGCCGAGACCGTGAACTCACCGTTGTTGCCCATCCACATCCAGCCGTTGCCGAGCTTGTTCTCGTAGAGCGCGTCGGTCAGCCCGTACTGGTAGGAGTCGCTCCCCGCTGCCGGGGGATGTACGAACACCGTCACTCCCCAGACATGGTCCTTCGCCCGTGCACCGATCGGCTCGTGCCCGCCCTGGGTCCACGGGCCGTCGTCGTACAGGGTGGGCCAGCCATCGAGGCCCGCCGACCAGAACGGGTCGAAGGTCAGGATGCGGGTAGTCGCATCGTAGATGAACGAACCCTTCCACTTGAGATCTCCTGCCTCGTAGACGCGGTTCTCCCGGTCGTCGACCGCGAAGCTCACCGCCACCGTGCCAGCCGGCTGCGTGAAGCCACCCGACCCGGCGCTCTTCTCGTCGGACAGGCCCTGGGACGCTTGCTGGACACCGCTCCCGCAAGCTGTCGCGAGCGATGCCAGCAGGACCAGTGCAAACGATTTGGTACTCATGAAGCACCTCCTCAGCGCGAGGGATGCGACGAGCCCGTCCGTCCATGGCGCCTGGCCGTGGGGAACGGCTGATGGGGGCTGGTGCCCTCCCCTCGCGAAGCCCTTGAGGATGCAAGGGAGAAGCCGCTGGAACGCAGATTGCCAGAGGAGCGACGGGTCCCGAGAGGGGCGCGCTCGGCCGGCTGAGGAGATTCCAAGCAGAGCTGCCTGCCCTCGCCATGCAGACCCTGCGGAAGGGAACGCAGGGAATGCTGACTTTCCAATCAATCCTCACAAGAGAATGAATCTGAGAGCGCGTTTCAAAGCCGCCCTGCAGCCGATTCAATGAATCGGCTGCGAGTGATCTGGCTTCGCTCGAGAAGGCGCCGCTGCCGGTCCGCCTCGGCGACGCCCTGCCGACAGGGGCACTCTCGAGAGGCGAAGATCCTGCTGACAATCGGCGCAAGCCGCGCGTGACTTCGAGGCGGGAGCGCCGAGCTCCGGCCCTCAGACGAACCTCGGTCCACGTCACGCCCCCGCTCACGCTCCAGGGATTCTCCAGCCGAGCCGAGGGGCAAGAAGGTGTTCGGAGCCGGGGTGTGTCGACCCGTCGGGGAGCAGTTCGTCGGTCCTCGCGGCCTGGTGGCTCTGCACGCGGAGCAGGACCCCTTGCCGAACAGCACGTCACTCGGGTCGCCGCCGCCGATTGGCCGATCGGTCGGCATCGGCTGCCAGTGAAGTCTTGAGCCGGCCGCCTGCGAGCTCGCAGGCGACCGGCCATCGACCGAGCAGGGGTGGGTCGGTCAGATCCTTCGGAGGTAGGCGAGCAGCGCCGGAACCTCGGCGTCGGTGAACGGACGGTCTTGCACCGGCGGTACCACGCCCGGCTGGGTGGTCAGGAGCGGCGCTGCCGGAGCCTGATCTCCACGGCAGGCGAGGAGAACTGGGTGCTCTGGAACCCTGCCACGTCGTCCAGGAAGCTCGCCGGTGGGTCCACGGTGATCCCTGTCTTCGCCCCCAATGCCCGGGTGCGGCCCCGCGTCGTCCCCGCGCCTGCGCCGCTGGCACAGGCACCTCTCTGCCCGCTGGCACCCGAGCCCGTCCGCCCACGACAGCCCCGCCGCCCCATCCCCTGGGCCGAGCTCCTCAAGCGCACCTTCCAGACCGACGCCCTCACCTGCCCGCGCTGCGGGAGCACTCGACGCGTCGTCGCCGTCGTCCTTCGCTCCACAACCGCCCAGGCCATCCTCGAGCACCTGCGCCTTCCCTCCAGGCCTCTTCCCCTCGCCCCGGCCACCTCCCCGCCCCAGACCGGCCTCCGGCCCGAACGCCCGGTTTGTTCTTCCTTGGATCACTCGTTGAGGGCTTCCTGGAGGTTCGAAGTAGCTCTCCTTTTTCTGGTTCCATGCCTCGTGCGATCGCGTGACCCGCGCGTTCACGAGTCGTAGACTCAGTGTTCTCCCCGGGGAGTTTCCATGGCTCCGGAGCGCAGGATCGAAGCGATCTCGCCAGGCGAGCCGGTGTCGCCGCCACTGACGGAGGGCACCGAGCCACTCGGCGTCCCGGCGCAGGAAGCGTTGCCGCCTGGCACGGTGCTGGAGTCGCGGTTCCGCATCGTCCGGCTGCTCGGTCGGGGCGGCATGGGAGAGGTCTACGAGGCGATCGACACCGCGCTCGGGGCGCGCATCGCACTGAAGACGGTGCGTCTGGAGCCCGGGTCGAACGAGGTCCGGCTGCAACGATTCCGGCGGGAGATCCTTCTCGCCCGGAGGATCTCGCACCCCAACGTCTGCCGCGTGTTCGAGCTCCATCTCGGGAGCCCGGGAGAACCTCCGCTGTTCCTGACCATGGAGCTGCTCGACGGCGAGACGCTCGCCGCCCGTCTGCGCAGGGATGGTCCTCTTCCCGAGCTGGTCGCGAGACAGCTGGCCACGCAGATCGCCTCCGGTCTGGAAGCTGCACACCGGGAGGGGGTCCTCCACCGTGACCTCAAGCCGAGCAACGTCATGCTGGTCCCGGTCCAGGGTGGCAGCGAACGGGCCGTGGTCACGGATTTCGGCATCGCGCGCGGGATGGACGGACTGTCGGCGGCGACGACCTGGGATGGTCCGATCGGCACCCCGGCATACATGGCGCCAGAGCAGGTCACCGGCGGGGATCTCAGCCCGGCGACCGACCTGTACTCGCTCGGCGTCCTCTTGACGGAGGTCGCGACCGGAACGCCGAAGGCGAGACTCCAGCCGGCAGAGGACAGCGACGGTGCCACGCCACCGCTCGAACCAGGCACCGGCAAGCCCCCCGCGCACTACGGGAGGAGCTGGAAGCAGCTCTGCAGGTGGTGTCTGGAGAGCGACCCGTCGCGGCGACCGCAGTCGGCCGCGGCCTTCCTCCGCGCGCTCCGGCGACGGGCCCCCCCTCTCCGCCGGCCGGTCCAGAGCGTCCTTCTCTCGGTGCCGCTGGTGGTCGCTGCACTCGGCGCGATCCTCGTGATGATGCACCGGACGCCACCCGGTCACGCCGGGCCGCCTCTGGTCGCGGTGGCGGACTTCACGAACGAGACGAAGGACCCGGATCTCGATGGGATCGGCAGCCTCCTCGCCACGGCGCTCCAGGAGTCTCCAGGGATCCGGGTGCTTCCCCGCAGCCGGATGCTGGATCTGCAGCGACAGCTCGGGTCGGACGTGGCGGTGCGGATCGACGAGTCCACCGGCCGGGAGGTCGCCAGGCGCGCCGGGGCCCGGACGCTGCTCGCGGGCTTCGTGCGCCCCATGGGGAACCTGATCGTCGTGGAGCTGCGCGGGATCGATCCGGAGAGAGGCGAGTACATCCTCTCGGATCGCGAGCAGGCGCAGGGGAAGCCCGAGGTGCTGGCGCTGGTCGACCGACTCGCCGCCCGGGCCCGGAAGCAGTTGACTGGCGATCGCGGCCCTCCGACCGCCGCGACACCGGTCGCCCAGCTGGTGACGGCGAACCTCGAGGCAAACCGGTGGTACGAGGCGGGAAAGTCGCTCGAGTCGCAGAACCTGGCCGGCGCGCAGGAAGCGTATCGCAAGGCGATCGCGCTCGACCCGGACTTCGCGCTCGCGCACTACGCCCTCGCCACCGCGGCATCACGGGCGAGAGCGCCGGCCAGCGAGCTGGGAGCGATCGCCACGACCGCGATCAAGGTCGCCGGACGGGCCCCCTGGCGCGAGGCGCGGCTCATCCGAGCGTGGAACGCGACCTTCGAGCAACGCCTGGACGACGCCCGGGCGCTCTACGAGGAGGTGCTCGAGCGCTATCCGGACGACAAGGAGGTCCTCACGCTGCGGGCAACGCTGGCGGGCTCGCCCGAGGAGACCCTCGGCTTGCTGCAGCGGGCGCTGCAGGCCGACCCCATGTACGTCCCGGCCCAGGCGTTGATCGTCCACGCGATGTGCGATGTCTCGCGTCGAGCGGAGCTGATCCCACTCGCCCGCACCTGGCTCGCTCAGCCTCCGGTTCCTGGCCGGGCGGGGGCGGCGGCCCTCGCCTTCAAGGCGGCGGGGCAGCTGGACGACGCGCTCGAGGCCGCCAGGCGCGAGGACTTCCTCTCCCCGGGTAGAACCGACCTGGAGTGGGTGCACCTGGCACGCGGCGAGTACCGGGAGACCGAGCGGATAGCGCGGGAGCGAATCGCGCGGTCCGGTCGCGGCCAGCTGGAGCTCGCTGTTGCGCTCAACTATCAGGGCCGGAGGCGGGAGGCGCTCACCGTTCTTGCGGGCACCGCGCCGAGAGGCGGGACGATGGGCTACGGGGCCCTCGCGCTCGCCGCCGGTGACGCCCCGGCCGGGCAGCTCCGCGCAAGCGTCCGGGAGCTCGTCGCCTCACAGCCGCAGCTCGATTGGCTCGGCGCCTTCTCCCTGGCGGTTGCCGGTGACCTGCCGGGCGCGGAGGTCTACGCGCCGGCGCTGACGCGCGAGGGCACCGACCCGACCAGCCAGGTCTTCTCCGACGAGTTTCGTGCCGTGCAGGTCTACCTCCAGGCGCTCGAGGCGCGTGCAGGCGGCGATGAGGCGAGGTTCCGGGCGATGCTGCGCGACCTCGTCGCCTGGAGGCGCTGGAAGGTGCGCACCGTCGGGGCGTTCTTGCTCGGGCAGGCCTGCGCGGAGGACGGTGACCTCGAATGCGCCGTGGCCGCGCTGCGCCAGTACCGGGCGGAGCCGATGACCAACGTGCTCTACCATTCATGGATGCTCCCCCGCTCGACTCGGCTCCTCGCCGAGGTGCTCGAGCGGCAGGGCAAGACGGACGAGGCGCGCCGCCTCGCGGAGGGGCTCCTCTCCGGATGGCGCAACGCCGATCCCGACCTGCTCGATCTCGTCCGGGCACGCGCGCTGTGCGCACGACTCCAGTGCGCGCCGCCGGCGAAGCCGAGCGTGACCCCCTGAACTTCGGTGCCGCCGGGGACGTCGGCTCATCAGGCGCGGACTGGAGGCCGGACAGCGCACGGTGACCCCGGCCGGCGCTTCGATCCGGCCCTCCAGCCGAGGGCAGCGGCAGGCGAGGTGGGCAATTGCTGCCGATGCCTCTCCCGGCCAGAGCTCCGAGCGTGCGCCGAGTTCATCGCCCTCTTCGTCCGGCATCTACGCCCCGACCTGGACTCTCACTCGGAGAAGATCTCCTTCCGGTACAGCTTGAGGACGGGATGGGCAGGAAGTCGCAGTTCACGCAGGAGCAGATCATCCGAGCGCTCCAGGAGGTCGACGCCGGAGAGAAGCCGGAAGAGGTGTGCCGTCGGCTCGGCGTCTCCGACACGACCTTCTACCGCTGGAAGTCGAAGTACGGCGGGATGGACGTCAGCGAGGCCAGGCGGCTGAAGGAGCTCGAGACCGAGAACGCCCGGCTGAAGAAGCTGGTCGCCGAGCAGGCGCTGGACCCGAAGGCGGTGCGATCGGTCCTTCGAAAGAAATGGTGAAGCCCGGCTCGCCAAACGACTTGCGCCGCACCTACGCCAAACGGATGCGCCTGGCCCGCGTGCCCGCCGAAATCGTCGCTCCAACCATGGGCCACCGGGACACGCGGATGGTCGAGCGCGTCTACGGCCGCCTGTCGCCTGAGGAAATCGGCGCGCTCCTCACGGCGCACTTCGCTCCGGACTGCATCGCCGGTGCATCAGTCAGCGTGGATTCGGCGGGAAAACGTGGGCGGAATGGACGTTCCC
>Ga0335070_10002449_pt1 | contig 21604 bp, 13 predicted proteins | sample Lox_Sample_13_FD_206722 | JGI IMG/M metagenome (GOLD analysis project Ga0335070, IMG submission 206722) | Soil microbial communities from Loxahatchee National Wildlife Refuge, Florida, United States - Lox_Sample_1.3 | ecosystem: Environmental > Terrestrial > Soil > Wetlands | place: USA...
CTCCATGTAGCGCTCGAGATCGGCCACGAGGCGCCGGATGGCGCCGGCCCCTTCCTCCCCCACCTGCACCTCCGGCGGCACCTCGCGAAGCACGTGGAAGAGCCAGCGGTGGCGCCGGTCCGCATACGTCGCGCACTCGGTGAGGTCGAAGATCGGCACCTGGTAGATGTCGGACGACGCCAGGTAGTGGAGACTCACGGAGTCGTCCGGATGCGCGACGCTGCGAAGGAACGCGACGAGGAGCCGGATCTCCGGGCGGCCGTAGAGCCCCGCGTTGCCGGAGAAGGTCCACGGGATCCCCCGCAGGTTGAGCGAGCGCAGAAACGCGTCGGCGTCGTGGTTGGCACGGACGAGAATCGCGCAGTCGCGATAGGGCCGGCCCGCTGCATGCAGCTCGGCGATCAGTCCGGCGACGTGATCCGATTCGCTCGAGACCGTGTCGAAAGCGAGATGTGTCGGCGCCACGCCGACGCGGGGCCGGCCGTCCGGCCCGGTCGACCGCAGCTCCTTGTCGATGCCCTGGGCAACCTCCAGGCGATCCGGATTGTTGTACTGGATGAGCCGGTAGGCGGCGTCGAGCACAGCCTGCGGCGAGCGGCGGTTCTCCAGCAGCACCACCTTCTTGGCGTCCGGGTAGGTCCGGCCGAAGTCGAGGATGTTGCTCATGGAGGCGCCGCGGAAACGGAAGATGGCCTGATCGTCGTCGCCCACCACCGTGACGTTGCGATGCCGGGCGGCGAGGAGCTTCACCACCTCGAACTGCGCGTAGTTCGTGTCCTGAAACTCGTCCACGAGGATGAACCGGTAGCGCTCCTGGCAGCGCCGGAGCACGTGCGCGCGCGTGCGCAGGAGCCGGAGCACCTCCACGATCTGATCGCCGAAGTCGATCTGCCCGAGGCGCGCCATGAGCGTCTGGTACTGCGCGAAGGTGCGCGCCAGCTCCACGTGCTCTTCGGCTTCGAGCGTCGTCGCGTCGTCGCTGGCCGCCACCCGCATCCGCTCCGCGTGGCCCAGATACTCCTCGGGACCCACGTCCTCGTCCTTGAGCCGGCTGAACAGCGTGATCATCGCCTGGATGTGACGCGTGGGATCGCCGAGCGGCCGGTAGTGCTCGAGGGGGAACTCGAAGAGATGATCGCGCATGAAGATCACCTGCTCCGCCCGCGTGAGCACCCGGAAGTCCGGGGTGAGCCCGAGCTCCAGGGCGTTTTCCTTGATGAGCCGGTCGCCGAAGGCGTGAAACGTCGAGATCTGCACGTCGGCGTAGCCGTACGGCACGAGCTGATCGACGCGCTCTTCCATCTCCGCGGCGGCCTTGTCCGTGAACGTGAGCGCGAGCACCTCGGACGGACGCGCCTGCCGCGTGGCGATCAGATGGGCGATGCGGTGGGTGATGACGGTCGTCTTGCCGGTCCCTGCGCCCGCGATGATGAGGAGCGGACCGTCGCCGTGGGTGACGGCTTCGCGCTGGGCCGGGCTCAGACCCTCGAGGACCCCGGAAGCGGCGCGGGAGGCCTCCGCCATCAGAACCTGAAGGCGAAGGGGACGGCGGCCACCATGCACCCGACGGACGCCGCGCAGTTCCGGCGGAACGCTTCTTTGAAATGGCGGCACTTGAGGTGGCCATACCACGCGAACGTCAGGCGGGTGTTCGAGATGAGACGCAGCAGGACGGTCCTCACAGGCCGAAAGCCTCCGTCACCGACGAATCTCGGAGTTGGTGGACGCCATCAGCTCCTCGACCTCCGCGGACCGCACGAGCGCGATGTCGCCCCAGATGGTGCACTTGAGGGCGGCCAGGGCGGTTGCCGTGTCCACCGCTTCCTGGAGAGACCGGCCCTGGAGCACGCGCCAAAGAAAGCCGGCCGCATACGCATCGCCGGCTCCCACCCGATCCACCGTCGTCACGGTGTAGCGACGCGAAGGCCGCCGGACGGTGCCGCCCTCCAGCACGGCGGATCCCGCTTCCCCCAGGGTCAGGGCGATCGTGGCCGACGGGGCCAGCCGTGCGAGCCCCTCGAGGACACGCTCCGGCGCTCCCGCGAGGTCGAACACCGTCTCCGCGTCGTCCGAGCCGATGAAGAGAACGCGCACGCCGGGCAGGATCTCGGCGAGGAAATCGCGCGCTTCCTTCGAAGACCACAGCCGCGAGCGGTAGTTCACGTCGAACGAGACGGGGACGGCGGCCTCCCGTGCCTCGTGGAGCGCGCGACGGACGACGGCGCGCAGGTTCTCGCCCAGCGCGGGGGTGATGCCCGAGAGATGCACCATGCGCGCGCCACGGATGAGCGCCCAATCGACTTCCTCAGGAACGAGCTGGCTCAGCGCGGACTCGCGCCGGTCGTAGAGCACGCGCACGGGTCGCGGGGGAGCTCCGTACTCGAGAAAATACAGGCCCATGCGGCTACCCGGCCGGCGGACGATACCCGCGCAGTCGATGCCATGGCCCGACAGCTCGTGCACCGTTCGGTCGCCCCACGCGTGCTCGGCCGGGAGCGCCGAGATGAAGGCGGTCCGGAGCCCCATTCGCGACACGGCGGCGAGCACATTCGCCTCGGAGCCGCCGATCTGGACGTCGAGAGCCACGGCCTGGTCGAGCCGCTGCGGGGGCGGGGCAGCCAGGCGAAGCATCACCTCTCCCAGCCCGACCAGATCGTGCCCCATCAGGAGGTCATCAGCCGGTCGACGCGAGGCGAGCCTTGAAGGTGGTGCCCAGCATCAGCTTGGTCTGCACGCTCTCGAGGTGCCGATCAGGTCCGAAGATGACTTGCGCGGGCTGGTTCTGACGCGCCCAGGAGGAAAACCCCGTGATGTCGATCAGCGCGCGAAGTCGCCCGGGCGTCTCGCCGGGCGCAACCTGGAAGCGCAACGGGACGAGCTCCGCCCGGTAGCCGCTGGGCGAGACATCGTCGGGACCTTCGTTCTCGGGCCGGACCCGCCGCACGATGTACGTTCGATAGGTTCCGTCCGGGTCCCTATCGAGCATGTTGGCGGCAAAGTTGAGCTCGGCCGAGAGCAGGTCGTCGACGGGCCGGTCCGTCGGCAGCTTGAGCACGTCGTCCACCTGGCGCCGGCGGCCGAGGAAGAAGGTGTGGGAGACAGCATGGTATTCGACGGTGCCGCGGTCGTGGTCGTACCGGAGGTCCAGCCGGCTCGGGCGCCCCCTGATGGTGCTCGTGCTGTGCAGGTCGATCGGCACGAAGCGCCCCTGCCGGATCACCCCGCTGGCATCCGTGTGGAGGGAGATCTTGTCCCCCTCGCCGTTCATCGTGATGCGATAGCGGCCAGCCCCATAGTCGACTTCCTTCACGAGCGAGCCCTTGAGGGCAAACGTGATGAGGTCGAAGAGAACGCCCACATCGACGGTGAAGTCCCAGGGTTCGCCGAGGGGAGGGGCGGCCGGAGCTTCCCGCGGGAGCAGGGCAAGGGGCAGGGGAGCCATCAGAAATGCCCGGCGGGAAAGGCGGTGGGCCATGGTCGAACCCGATTGTACGCCAAATGCCCAAAGGAGCAATCCCTTAGGATTTTCCCGCACTTATGGTACGGTATTTTTTGCTTCGCCTGCATCTCCCGCGTCGCGAGGGAGGAAAGCCGTGCGAAAACCCCGTCGTGTCGTCATCACTGGCCTCGGTGTCGTGGCCCCCAACGGCATCGGCAAGGACGCGTTCTGGCAGGCGCTTGTCGCGGGCAAGTCCGGGATCGACTACATAACCTTGTTCGATCCCAGTCCGTACCCGTGCCAAGTCGCGGCCGAGGTAAGAGATTTTCAGCCATTGGATTTCATGACAAGAAAGAACGCTCGAGAACTGTGGCGGTTCAGCCAATTTGCTCTGGCCTCTGCGCAGATGGCGATCGACGATGCCAAGCTTGGGATCACCGACCGAAACTGCCAGCGGGTCGGTGCGTGCTTCGGAACATGTGTGAGCGGCGTGGAACGAGTCTACGATTCGTTCGAAATCGTTCGGCGCTCAGGCTTCTCCGATCTGAATCCACTAACTTCATTTCAGTACTCGACACATGCTCCTGTTGCCCACGTGGCAATTGAACTCGGGATAAAGGGACCTGTCATGACTCTCGCCTCGGGATGCTCGACGGGGCTCGACGTAATCTACTGGGCCTACGAGCAGATACAGGCAGGCAACGTCAACTACGTAGTCGCTGGAAGTACAGAAGCACCTCTAACACCTATGGTCTACTCCACCTGGGCAGCACTCGGGATCCTAGCAGGCAATGGTGGGGTTCCAGCGCGGGCATCACGACCTTATGATCTGACACGTGATGGGCTGGTGCTTGGTGAGGGAGCAGGGGCCGTCGTCGTCGAGGACATGGAAAGTGCCCTTGAGCGGGGTGCCCTGATCTACGCGGAGGTAACGGGATTTGGTTCAGCGAGCGAAGCGTTGAACCTACGGAAGGGAGATGTTACTGGCGATGGTCTCGCTCGAGCGATTCGACAAGCCCTCGTCAGTGCAGGCATCCAGTCAGACAGCATTGACTACATCAACTCTCACGGGAATTCCTTGCCGGAAAATGATCTTGCCGAGACGAACGCATACAAGAACGCCTTCGGGGTCAGAGCATACTCGATACCGGTCAGCTCCATCAAATCAATGATCGGTCAACCGATTGCCGCTAGCGGGATCCTTCAAGGGATCGCCACCGCGCTGACGGTCGCCACCGATGTCATTCCGCCGACAATCAACTACATCACTCCCGATCCACAGTGCGACCTAGACTACGTGCCTAATCGATCACGCGTTGCGCGAGTCAAGAGAGGACTCATCAATGCGCACGCCATGGGCGGGACACACTCCGTCCTGATTGTCGACAAAGTCTCAACCTGAGGACGCATGTCTAGACTTGCAATTCTTGTAGTCGTTACCGCGCTCGACTTCGCACTCGGGTTGCTGGTCCTCACAAGGAATCCCCGTAACTGGGTAAACCGATCGTTCGCTCTGTTCGCCATGAGCGTGGCCTGCTGGAGCGCATCACAAGTGGCGAACCTACTTGGCGCCGAGCCCGCGGTTTTCTGGGCCCGTTGGTCCTTTCTGATGGGTGGAATGACGGTTTTGGGGCTAGTCCTCTTCTTTCACACGTTTCCTTTTGACAACAAGCTCCCTCGTACGAAAACTTTCATTGCCATTGCCGCATCAGCAGCGGTCGTCTCTCTTCTTTCCACATTCTCGCCCTGGATCGTCGCTTCGGCAAGCAACACATCTCGTGGTCGCGTTCCGACATACGGCCACCTATATCCAGTTTTTGCAATCTATGTCTTTGCATGCATCGGCTACAGCTTGGCATTGATCGTAAGCAGGACCAGATCAGCACGCGGAGCAGAGCGGCAGCAGCTCTCATATTTGTTTATCGCTCTGCTCGTACCTGGCCTCCTTGGAATCTCGACGAACCTCATCATTCCCCTACTCACTCACAGCTCTCAGTTCAGCCAATACGGGCCGCTGTTTTCAGTTCTGATGGTCGCCATGATTGCGCACGCAATCATTCGCTATCGATTCATGAATGTGCGCCTTATCTTCAGACGCGGTGTTGTCTATCTGATGGCAACGATAATCGCTGGGGCATCCCTCATTGGAATGCTGTTAGCTGCCGACAAAGTAACAGGCGGCTCGGCGGATGATGCGCCCCTCGAGGTACAGGTGATTGTTGGCCTCATCGTGGCCATAGCATTTCGCCCTCTGAAGGATCGGATTCAGACTTGGTTGGACCACTATGTTTATCGTGAAACGTACGACTATCAGAAGACCATACGCAATGCGAGCAGAACAATTGCCTCAATCCTCGATCTCAGATCAGTCTTGAACTACTTGTGCGATATTACCGGCCGGACCTTTCGACCCGATCTGGCTATTATCTTGACTCGCGACCCGGACAGCGGTGTCTTCGAGGTAGCCAAGGCTGCTGCGTACGGCTCCTTCGCTGAAGGCGGAGGGCGTGAGTTCCATCGCTCGCCACTAACACCCACTAGTCCACTACCTTTGTTTCTAGCGCGCTCTCGGCGTTATCTACTGCTCAACGAGCAGAGGCGTGTGGGTTTCAAACCTGATCTAGATCAAGCTGAGTACCACCTCCGAGAACTTGGAGGCGAACTTGCCCTTCCAATGTTCTCCGAAACGGAACTCACTGGCTTCCTGGTCTTGGGACCAAAGCTCTCGGGAGATGCGTACTTTTCCGAAGATGTTGAACTTCTATCGACCCTGGTCAGCCAAGCGGCCATCGCAGTAAAGAATGCGCAACTCTATCGACAAGTTGTCCTTGTAAACGACTACATTGAGAACATTCTCAGCACGATGGACAGTGGGGTGATTACGGTAGATGCTCATGGCAAGGTTGCCCTTGCAAATGCCACAGCTGAGCGACTCACCGGATTGCCCAGATCCACCTTGACCTCGATGACGGTTGCGCAGTTATCCCATTCAATCGCTGGACCGCTGGGAGCCACACTCTCAGACGGGAAGCCGCGGTCTCAGGTCGAGGGCATTCTCAGCAGTGAGGGGGATCGGCAAACTCCCATCGTCTGCTCCACTTCCGCGCTTCGTAGTGATCGGAACTCTGTTGTGGGAGCACTGGTGGTCTTCAACGACCTCACTCAAGTTAAGGCACTTGAGAGCGAAAAGCAGCGAGCAGAGCGGTTAGCGGCGTTTGGCTCGCTCGTTTCTGGAATCGCGCATGAGATAAAGAATCCCCTTGTGGCGATCAAAACATTTGCCGAGCTTCTTCCTGAAAGGTTCCTAGATACCGACTTCCGAGAGGACTTCTCGAAGGTGGTTGGCACCGAGATTGATCGTATTGATGGGTTGGTCGGGCGACTGCGAAGCCTAGCCGCGCCCGTACCGGAACAGATCGGTCCCACAGACATTCGCGAACCGATTCTTGAGACGCTAGCTCTCCTTCGAGCCCAGTTTGAACAGACTCGAACTGCCGTCCATCGAGACTTGGGAACCTCGAGTCTCCTGGTGGCCGTCGATCCAACGCAAGTGAAGCAGCTCTTGCTAAATCTCTTCCTCAACGCCGTTGAGGCGATGGGGCACGGAGGGCAGCTCGAAATCCAAGGCGGGAGCAAGCAAATCAACAACAAACCCTGGGTCTATGTCACCGTCTCCGATACGGGGCCCGGCGTTCCAGACGCAATACGTAGCAAGATCTTCGAACCCTTCTTTTCGACAAAGGCACGTGGGTCTGGCCTTGGCCTTGCCATCTGTCGGAGCATCATTGACGCACATCGCGGAACCATCACGGTGCAGCCAAGGGATCGTGGTCAAGGTACGTCTGTTGTCGTGAGCTTCCCAGCAGCGAGTCGAATGCGTGGAGTGTCCTCCGAGCCCGTCCTGAGCGCCTGAAGAACGGCGACTTCAACTTTCCGAAGCAACTGTCGCTCTAGAAGGAGCAGGTCACGCGATGACACATCTAACTGACCAAGCCCCGTGGTATCTCGTCGTGATTGCTGGCCTGAATCTATCGCTAGGCGCGTACATTTTTTACCGCAATCGCCAAGGCTCAATGAACCGCGCGTTTGCGTTCTTTGCTGCCAGCCTAAGCCTCTGGACAGCCGCGCTAGCCTTTGGTCGATCGTTTCCCGCATACTATACGTCCGCTCTCCAGGTTGCCTTTGCCGCAGGCAGTCTGTCGGCCCTGGGTGTCGTCATGTTTGTCGAAGCGCTCCCGGCTCCATCCGAATGGAAGTCCCGACGTAGTCTTTGGGCCTTCAGCACCGGAGCGGCCGCGCTATCGATACTATCCTTTTCACCTTGGGTGGTGGTTGGTGCCAAGCTGGAACCCCATGGGATACAGGCGATCTATGGCCCGCTTCATCCTATGTTCGCGCTCTATCTCCTAGCCTGCTTTGCGTACGTCTCGTATGTGCTCTCCGCAAAGCATCGAAGCGCGGAAGGTCTAGCTCGAATTCAGATTCGTTATGTGTTCTTCGCCTTCGTGGTTCCTGGTCTCCTGGTAACGATTTCCAATGCGATCGTGCCGTACTTGTTCAGGACGTCAGCATACAGTCGATTCGGCCCCGCCTTCTCCCTTCTCATGCTCGGTGTGATCGCACACGCCATCATCCGTCATCGGCTGATGGACATCCGAATCGTGATTCGGCAGGGTGCCGTTTATCTAGCGGCCTTTGCAGTGGCGGGCATCGCTCTAGTAATTCTTCTCTTAGCGTCGCACCTGGTTTTTCCGGATGAAGGGTGGTTCACAGCTCTGGAGATCCTTCTTGCACTGGTTGTTGCCGTCTTGTTTCATCCGCTCAAGACTCGAATCCAACTCGCCTTTGATCGTTATCTGTACCGAGAGCCGTACAACTACCAAAGAATAATTCGTGAAACGAGCGGTGCGCTTAGCAACACTATCGAGCTCCCTGCGATCCTTGATTGCGCGGGCGGCGCAATTCGCGATGTCCTAAAGCCCGAATGGACTGCGGTCTTTCTTCTCGACGAGGATGACATGCGCCTGGAGTGTGTTTGGTCAACGGAAGTCCCCGGGACACCAAGAGCAATCGAACTGACCTCACCTATGGCACATCATGCAACGGCAAATCGAAAGCTCGTATTCAGGGATGAGCTGGTCGCTCTCGACTCAGCGAAGCAAATCATCGACGAAATGACACAGATGAACGCCGACGTCGTCGCTCCCCTCCTGGAGGAAGGCCGCCTCTTCGGGCTCATCGTGGCGGGCCCGAAGCGGTCAGGCAGCCCGTACTTCAGCGACGACGCGGACCTCCTCCAGACGCTCGCTCACCAGTCGGCGGTCGCCATCCGGAACGCCCAGACCCACCAGCGCGTGCTGCAGATGAACGAGGAGCTCCAGAAGACACTGGCCACCATCGAGAGCGGGGTGGTCGCGGTCGGGGCGCGGGGCCGAATCAACGTGTTCAACAAGGCCGCCGAGCAGCTCACGGGGCGGTCGGCCGGGACCCTCCGGGGTCGCGGCATCGGCGAGCTCCCGCCGGTCCTGGGCCGGCTCATCGAGCCGGCGCTCGCCGAGGGCCAGGGCTACTCCCAGGTCGAGATCGCCCTCCCGGATCAGGCCGGCCAGCTCATCCCCCTCATGTGCACGATCACGCCGCTCCGGAGCCCCCAGGGGGCTCTGGCCGGCGCCGTGGCGGTCTTTACCGACCTCACCCGGCTCAAGGAGCTGGAGTGGGAGCGCCGACGGGCCGAGCGGCTGGCCTCCCTGGAGGCGATCGCCTCCGGCATGGTCCACGAGATACGCAACCCGCTCGTGTCGATCAAGACCTTCACCCAGATGCTGGCAACCCGGTTCGACGACGCCAAGTACCGGCAGGACTTCATCCGCGTCGTGAGCCGGGAAATCAACCGGGTGGACCACCTCCTCGACCGGTTCCGGATGCTCTCGGTGGCATCCCGCCAGCCCATGGAGCCGGTCGACGTCCTAATCCCCCTCGAGGACACCCTGTCCCTGGTCCAGCCCCAGCTCGAGGCCCGCGGGGTCACCCTCCGGCGGGTCACCAGGGGCCCGCACCATCCCGTCCTCGGGAACGCGTCTCAGTTAGAGCAACTTTTTCTGAATCTGTGCTTAAATGCCCTTGAAGCCATGGATTCTGGCGGGGAGCTCACGATTCGGGTAGCTGACCTCTCCCAGGGTGGTGGCTCGACTCTCCTGGTGGAGGTGTCCGACACGGGCTGCGGCATTCCGGACGACATGACGGAACAGATTTTCAATCCGTTCGTGACCACCAAGCCTCGGGGCAGCGGGCTGGGCCTGGCCATCTCGCGGGCCATCGCCGACGCCCACAAAGCCATCCTCCGTGCCCGCAATCATTCCGATCGGCCCGGGTGCACGTTCACGGTGGAGTTCCCCGTGCCAACAGCCAAGCCCTCGGGGGTGTCTGCGTGAAGTCGGGAGTGTCTGCGTGAAGACGGTCCTGCTGGTCGCGGAGGACGAGGCGCTTGGCGCCAAGCTGCTCCGGGCCCTGACCGACTATTCCGTCTTCCCTGCCCACACCAACGAGGAGGCACTCCGCACCCTCCGCCTCACCGAGGTCGATCTGATCCTCAAGCATGCCTCGCGGCCCGCCCGCGATCTCGATGGCTTCCTTGCCAAGGCCCGCCAGCTCAGGCCGACAGCGGTGGTGGTGTGCATATTGCCAGCCGAGGGCCTGTCTGCCGAGGACGAGCTCGCCGCCGAGGAGGCAGACTTCGCCCTTCTCTACCCCTTCACCTCCCAGCACGTGCAGGCAGTCCTGCGCCAGGCAGACGAGAAGCTGCGCCTGCTCCAGGAGCTGGCGGCGCTCCGCAGCCAGCGCCGGCCGGCCGGCCCGGAGCCCGTGGTGGATGAGGGCGAGCCCGCGTTCGACGCCTCCCCGCGGGAGCTCACGCAGGTCGCGAAGGAGTTCGCCAAGGCGCTGGCGGCAGGCTTCGACCTCCCCCGAGTGCTCGAGCTCTTCCTCGACGCCGTCTCGGAGCTGGCGCGCCCCAGCCGGAGCGCCATCCTGCTGTCGGAGGACGAGCACCGGCAGTATCGCGTGCGCGCGTCGCGGGGGCTCACCCCCCTCGTGGTCGAGTCGGTCAGCCTGCCTGCGGACAGCGGCCTGCCGCTCTGGCTGATGGCGGAGGGACGGCTCATCCAGATCGAGGAAGCCCAGGCCAGGTCGGTGGATGCCGCGGCCCGCGAGATCGCCCGCGAGATGGCCGTGCTGCAGGCGGTGGTGGCCATTCCGCTCTCGTCGCACGGGCAGCTCGTGGGGATCCTCACGCTGGGCCAGCGCATCACCGGCGGAGCCTACAGCCGCCGCGAGACCGAGACGCTGTTCAATCTGGCCAGCCATCTCGCCACGGCCATCCGCGACATCCGCGTGCACCATCAGCTGCAGTACCAGAAGGAGTTCAACGAGCGGATCCTCCAGCGCATGTCGAGCGGCGTGGTCACCATCGGTCCCGAGCAGCGGGTGGTGATCATGAACCGGCGCGCCGAAGAGATCCTGGGCATGGCGGCGCGCGACGTGCTGAACCGCGACCTGCGCGTCCTGCCTTCGCCGCTGGGCGATCTCCTCTTCGAGACGCTGTCGCGCGGCCACTCCGTGATCCGCAGCGAGGTCCAGCTCGCGCTGCGCAGCCTTCCGCTGGAGGTGTCGACCTATCCCGTGATGGGCGAAGGCACGGCCCCGCTGGGCGCCGTGGTGGTGTTCGAGGACCTCACCGCCCAGCGCCAGCTCGCCATGGAGCGCCGGCACGCCGAGCAGCTCCAGCTCCTCACGCGCGTGGTGGCGCGCATCGCGGACGAGATCAAGAACCCGCTCGTGTCCATCAACGCGTTCATGGAGCTCCTGCAGGAGCGCTACGACGACGTGTCCTTCCGCCACCATTTCACGTCGGTGGTGGGCCGGGACGTGCGCCGGCTCGTGCAGATGTTCGACAAGCTGGCCGCGCTCGTCAACGAGGGGGACTACAAGCGCGACGTCGTCGACATCCGCGGCGCCATCGAGGAGAGCCTGGTCGAGATGGGGGCGGCGGAGATGCCCATCATCCCGTCGGACGCGCACCTCCTGAGCTTCACCGACGATTCGACGCAGAAGCTCGTCACCGTCAACTTCTCGCACGAGGGCGGCCCCTTCCTGGTCAAGGGCGATCGCAGCATGCTGAAGAAGGCCGTGGCCTACCTGATCTGGTATCTCCTGCGCAAGACGCCGGGGCAGGAAGCCAAGATCGCTGTGGGCGTCTCGGCGATGGCCGCCGCCGAGCCGCTGCGCATCACCGTGGCCTCCCGCACCGCCGAGGTGCGCCCGGACGAGCTGCTCCGGATCTTCGATCCCATCCAGGTCGTCCAGGAAAACCTCATCGACGTCGGGCCGTGCGTCAGCCAGCGCATCCTCGAGGCGCAGGGCGGCCATCTCGATATCAAGCAGGGCCGCGCCGAGGTCACCTTCACGGCGACGCTGCCCACCACCCAGCCATGAGCGACCGTCCCCGGATCCTGGTGGTCGACGACGAGATCGGGCCGCGGGAATCGCTGCGGATGATCCTCAAGCCGAGCTACGAGATCGCCACGGCGGACAGCGGCGAGACGGCGCTCCGGACGCTGCCCGCCTTCAATCCCGACCTCGTCTTCATGGACATCAAGATGCCGAAGATGGACGGCATCGAGCTCCTGCAGCGGATCAAGGCCGTCGACCCCACCATCGAGGCCGTGATGATCACGGCCTACGCCTCGCTCGACACCGTCAAGAACGCCCTCACCCACGGGGCCTTCGAGTACCTGATCAAGCCCTTCAGCCGCGCCGATCTCGAGGAGACGGTGCGGCGCGCCCTCGCGCGCCGGCAGGCGGAGCTGGGCAAGACGAGCCAGCTGTCGAACCTCGTGAACGAGATGCGGGCGCTGGCCGCCAAGTCGAGCACCCTCGAGGAGACGGCGCGGCGGGAGCAGGCCCAGCAGTCCCTGCGCGTGACGCAGCTGTCGATCCTCCGCGAGATCTCCCGCGGCATCCTGGGCCAGCTCGACCTGGCCGAGCTCACGGGCGGCATCACCGTGCAGCTCAAGGAATCGCTGGGCTACGACCAGGCCGACGTGCTCCTGGGCGCCGTCCTGCCCGACGGCGTGAAGACCGAGGGCGCCATCGTCTGCCCCATCCGGGACGACGGCTCGATCGTGGGCTACCTCGTGGCGGCCAACCGGGCGAGCGGCCGCCCCATCGACCCGAGCGAGCGCGACCTGCTCGAGATGCTGGCCGACTCCCTGGCCATCGCCATCCGCAATTCCCGCCTGTACGGCGAGGTGGCGGAGACCAAGCGCTCGCTCGAGCAGATGGTGCGCTCGGCGGGCGATGCCATCATCTCCATCGATCGCCGCGGGGCGATCACCGGCTGGAACCCGGCCGCCGAGCGCATCTTCGGCTGGAGCGCCCGCGAGGCCATCGGCAGGTCCCTGCTCGGGATGTTCCCGGAGCAGTACGAGCAGGCCGCGCGCCAGGCGCTCACCGGCATGCGGCCGGCCTCCTCGTTCGACCTGAGCGCGAAGCGGGCGGACGGCAAGGTGCTGAACCTGGCGGTCACGCTGTCCGGCGTGCCCGGCCGCGAGGGGCGGGTCGAGGGGCTGCTGGCGATCGTGCGGGACATGACGGCGCAGCGCGAGCTCGAGACGCAGATGCACCAGTCCGAGAAGCTCACGGCGCTGGGCCAGGTGGCGGGCGGCATCGCGCACGACTTCAACAACCTGCTCCAGGCCATCCTGGGGTACTCGCAGCTGATGAGCAAGAACCTCCAGAACGCCGACGTCGTCCGCCGCGGGCTGTCCGTCATCGAGACGGCGGCGGTGGGCGGCGCCGAGACGGTGCGCCGCATCCAGAAGTTCGCGCGGCTCCGGCCCGACGAGCCGTTCGTCTCCGTGGAGCTCAATCAGGTCGTCCACGACGCCGTGGCCATCACGCGGCCCCGGTGGGAGGAGCGCGTGGCCAAGGGCGGCGTGCCGCTGCGCCTCGATCTCCGGCTCACGCCCCTGCCCGCGGTCATGGGCCGGCCGTCGGAGCTGAACGAGGTCATCACGAACCTCATCCTCAACGCGATCGACGCCATGCCCCAGGGCGGCACGCTCGGAATCTCCACGCGGCCCGAAGAGGACAAGCACGTGGTCCTGTCGGTCGCGGACACGGGCGTGGGCATGCCCGAGCACGTGCGCAAGCGCATCTTCGATCCCTTCTTCACCACGAAGGGCGAGGTCGGCACGGGGCTCGGCCTCTCGGTGTCCTACTCGATCATCCAGCGCCACGGCGGCGAGATGCGGGCCGAGAGCCAGCCGGGACGGGGCACCACGTTCACCATCGTCCTGCCCGTCGGCACCGTCGAGAAGCCGCCGGCCCCGGGCAGCACGGAAGCGACCGGCACGCGTCGCGGCCGCATTCTCCTCGTGGACAACGAGCTGCCCGTCATGACCGTGCTCGGCGAGATGCTGACCGAGGCGGGGCACCACGTGCTTCCCGTGGCGAGCGGCGTGGAAGCGGTGCGGGTCTTCGTGCCGGGCGGCTTCGACCTGGTGATGACCAATCTCGGCATGACCGGCATCACGGGCTGGGACGTCGCGGAGCGCGTGCGCGCCAGCGATCCGCACGTGCCGCTGGTCTTCATCACGGGCTGGGGCCTCCAGCCGGAAGACCGCGAGCGCTGCCGCAAGCTCGGCGTGCTCAACGTGCTCTTCAAGCCGATCCATCCGAACGAGCTGCACCAGGCCGTCCAGGAGGCGCTCGCCGTCTCCACCCGCAAGCCCGGCCCCACCTCCTGATTGCTCCAGCAGCTTCCGGACTCTGGCTAGACCCCACGGCACAGGTCGGCGAGAAGGGGCCAGATGCGAGGCGGCGCCCGAAGGCCCGCGCGAGGCGTAGTCTCGCTACGTTGACCGTGGCCGAGGGCGCCAACGAAGCAATGGGCCCTTCTCGGCGGCCGGTCTACTACTTGGGCGTGTCGCGGATTTCCAGGACGAGGGCCTGGAGGACCAGCTCGAATCCCACCAGGAAGGGCAGCACGCTCAGCATCACCGTGCCCGTCGACGCGAACTGGTTGTGCAGCCACGACTGCCCCCACGTGTAGACCCCGAAGCCCGTGCCCCACGCGAGAAGCGGCAGGCCGGTGAGCATGAACAGCGCCACCGGCGAGAAGTCGCGCAGCACGTGCTTGCGGTAGAAGCGGTGCCAGTAGCCGCAGAAGAGATGGAAGGGAAACGAGCACAGCACGCGGGCGAGGCGCATGGACGACTGCTCCACGCCGTACCGCGCCGGCATGGCCACGTCGCGCACGCGGGCGTCGAAGATGTTCAGGTTGATCAGCATGTCGTTCTCGAAGAAGTACCGGCGCGACAGCCGGTCCAGATCGAGGAGCCTGAGGGCGCCGGAGGAGATCGCAAGGTAGCCGTTCTGCGGGTCGAACACGTTCCAGTAGCCCGAGGCGAGCTTGGTCAGGAACGTCAGCACGAAGTTCCCCGCGAGGCGGGCCTTCGGCATGATGTCGAGCTCGCGGCTCCGGAGGAACCGGTTGCCCTTGGCGTAGTCGCAGCGGCCTTCCACGATGGGCGCCAGCAGCCCGGGCAGGTCGGCAGGATCCATCTGCCCGTCGCCGTCCATCTTCACGATGATCCCCTCGCCCTGCGCGAGCGCGTGGGCAAAACCCCGGGCCATGGCGCCGCCCACGCCCTCGTTGGCGGCGCTCCGGAGCACGGTCACGCGCCGGTCGCCCACGCCCGCCGCCACCGCCGCCGTGTCGTCGCTGCTGCCGTCATCCACCACGGTGACGGCGTCGACGTAGTCGGGGAGGCTCCGCAGCACGCGCGCCACGTGCGGCGCCACGTTGTAGGCCGGAATGACCACGTGCACCCGCGTGTCACGAAACACGCGAGGCCTCCGGGCGCCGCCCGCAGAAGAACATGGTGCCCGCCCGCGCCTCGGCGCCGCCGGGCAGGCGCTCCACGGCGGCCAGCACCAGGGACGGCAGCATGAGGAGCGCCCCCGCCGCACGCCGCGCGAGCAGGGCCACGCCGCCCGTCTCCCCATAGGAACGGGGCGTGGCCGCCCCGGGGAGCAGCGACAGCGCGATGTGGCCGGCATTCTCACCGAGCGGCGACGGCGCCCGGCGAATGGCCTCGAAGCCCGCCGTCTCGAGCAGCCGTGTGGCGCCCGCCGTCGAGGGAATCGCCACGTGCCGCGGCGCCTCGGTGACGGCAGACCAGCGCGCTCCGAGCCAGCGCGCCTGCCCGCTGTCCATCACGGGCAGCCCCAGGACGACCCAGCCCCCGGGCTTGAGGAGCTGGCGGATGCGGGCCAGCGTGGCCGCCGGATCGGGAATGTGCTCGAGCACGTACACCATGACCACGGCGTCGTACCGCCCGGGCTCGAGCGGCAGCGTCTCGAGAGCCCCGGCGTGGACGGTGAGCCCGATCCGCTCGCGCGCGTACTGGACGTCCGCGGCGGACGTCTCCGCGCCCTCGACAGCGTAGCCTGCGTCGCGAAGGTAGCGAAGAAAGAGGCCGCTGCCGCAGCCCGCCTCGAGCACCCGGCCGCGCTCGAGCCCGGTCAGCCGGCGGATGAGGGCCACGCGTCCCCGATAGCCCGGCTCGTAGAAGCAGCGCCACTCGATGGTCTGCAGCAGGCGCCCGAGGGCGGACCGGCTCGGCTCCGGCTTGAAAGTGTAGTCGCTCGAGTAGAGCCCCAGCAGGCGCTCGGGGGACGGCAATGGGTCGAGCGTGGCCGAGCCGCACGTCCGGCACCGCAGGAAGCGATGAACGTCCTGATCGATGCCGTAGTGGTCACGGATGCCCTCGTAGAGAGGCGTGAGGGACGTGGAGCCGCAGAAGAGGCAGGCCATCAGTCCTTCAGGGCGAGCTCGCTGAGGCCGACCCGGTGCGTACGGAGGAGCCGTGTGAGCTCGTCGCGGCTGATCTTGGGGGTGGCCTGTATGGCGCGGCGGCGGCGCCACATCACCGGGAAGCGCGCGAGGGCCGACCACCAGGCGCGCACGATGATGACGCCCACGGCCCACGGCGACTGCCCCGCCGCCAGCTTGCCCGCGGCTCCGAGTCCGCTCATGGCCGCGTAGAGCTGGAGGGCGTAGCGCGCCAGCGTGTAGAAGATGCTCGCCGCGGCCAGCCGGGGCGGAAAGCACTTCACGACGACCCAGATCCGGTTCCGCTCGACGTGAAAGGCCTTGAACGGCGAGTGCGCGGCCGTCGATCCCGAGTAGCGGTGCCGCACCGTGGCGCCCGGCACGTAGCGGCAGCGCCAGCCCGCGATGCGGGCGCGCAGGCCCAGGTCGGTGTCCTCGCAGTAGGCGAAGAAATCCTCGTCGAAGAGGCCGACCTCGTCGAGCATGGCGCGCCGGTAGAGCGCCGCGCAGGCGCTGGGCAGCAGCACGTCGGCCTCGCGCTGGTAGCGCTCCCCGTCGGATTCGAGCCGGCCCCGCGCGCGCCCGATGCCGTCGCCCGACACGATGAGGCCGGCGCCGTCGAGAAGGCCCGGCCGCTTCCAGACATAGATCCGCGACGCGCACATGCCGATGCTCGGATCCGCCTCCGCAGCAGCCACGAGCGCCTGGACCCACTCGGGATCGGCCTCCGCGTCGTTGTTCAGGAGGGCCACGTAGGCGCCCTTCGAGGCGCGGATCCCCACGTTGTTCCCACCGGCAAACCCGAGATTCGCCGGCTGCTCGAGCAGCATGAGCCGCTCCGTGCGGCGGCCGCGCAGGTACTCGACGGACCCGTCCGTCGACCCGTTGTCCACCACGATCGTCTCCAGCGCGGGATAGGACTGGGCGGCCAGCGAGTCGAGGCAGCCCGGCAGGTAGTCGAGCCCGTTCCAGTTCACCACGATGACGGACACGAGAGGGTGGTCGCCGTCCCGAGCCTCGGGCCGCCCCGCGAATTTGGCGGCTGTGCTCCCCGTGTGCGAGACTCGAAGCACAGCTTCCACTATAGCGCGAGGCGTCCCATGGCCACGAATTCCTCCGCCGCCACACCGCCCGAGACGTTCGACTACGAGGCGTATCAGCACCACCTCGATCTCGTGCGCACCTACGGCCCCACCGCGCTCTTCATGGATCGCGTGATCCGCAAGGTCAGCGGGCCGTTCAAGGGGCTCGACGTGCTGGACTTGGGCTGCGGCACAGGGCATTTGAGCCGCATGCTCGAGCGGGAGAACCGTGTCGTCTCCTACGATCCGGCCTTCGAGGGCGTCCGGACCACGCGCGAGCGGCGCCGGACGCCCGGCGGGTTCGTGGTGGGGGGCGGCGAGCACCTGCCGTTTCGCGACGAGAGCTTCGACGCCATCCTGCTCATCGACGTGCTGGAGCACATCGCCGACGACGCCGGGGTAGCGCGGGAAGCGGTGCGCGTCCTGCGGCCCGGCGGGCGCGTCCTCTGCATGGTGCCCGAGAACCAGGCGCTCTACTCCCGCACGGACGCCGCCAACGGCCACCTGCGCCGCTACCATCGCGACGAGCTCGTCCGGATCTTCCGGCCGTGCACAGCCGAGACGCTCTTCGACTACGGCTTCCCGTTCATGCGCCTGTACCTGAACGTGCTCGGCCGCGTCCACGATGCCGTGGTGCCCGTGGAGCGGCCGGCGGGAGTCAAGCGGGCGGCGCTCCGGGTGGCGTCGGCCACCCTGACGGGGCTCTTCTCGATCGACCTGCTCTTCGCCGGGTGGTTCCGCGGCGTGGAGATCGTCGCAGTGTTCCGCAAGCCGGCCCCGCGCTCCTAGCGAGGCCGGCGGCTCGCTCAGCGCCCCGCCGTCGCCTTGTGCAACACGCCGTCCTTCATGATCAGGCGCAGGGCATTGCGATCCTCGAGCACCGAGATGTCCGCGAGCGGATCGCCGTCCACGAGCAGCAGATCGGCGAGGGCGCCCGGCGCGACCACGCCCAGCTCGCCGGGTCGCCCCATCAAGTCGCCGCCCAGGCGGGTGGCGGCCACGAGGGTCTCCATGGCGGAGAAACCCAGGATCTTGACGAAGATCCAGAGATCGCGCGCGTAGGTGCCGTGCGGGGTGGCCGGAAAGCCGTAGTCACCCCCGGGCACGATGCGGATTCCCCGCTTGCGCATCCGGGCCACGGACTCCACGGACGCCTCGAGCTCGCGCTCGAATTCCCCGACCCGGTGGGGAGGCACGCCGCCGGCGCCCTGGCTCAGGTTGTACGTGAGGCCGAGCGCGGGCCCCACGAACACGCGGTCACGCGCGGCTTCGAGAGCGTCCAGCGCCGGCTCGTCGACATAGTTCGCGTGATAGATGACCTCGACGCCGTGCCGCAGCGCCATGAGGACGGACTCCGCGCTGCGGCAGTGGGCGGCCACGCGCAGGCGGGCCGCCCGCGCCACCTCCATGGCCGCCGCCACCTCCGCGTCCGACATCGGCGTCTCGGTCGACGGATAGCTCGACGTGCCCAGATCGCCGGACAGGTTGAGCTTCAGGAGATCGACGCCCTCGCGGGCGAGGAGCCGGCACACGCGCCGGATGGCGTCGGGCCCATCGGCCACCCAGGCGAACGTGGGCGTGACGTAGTGCGGCAGGTGGGCGAGGTTGCTGTCGCCGAGTCCGCCCGTGACCGTGATCTCGGGCCCGTTGGCGAGCAGGCGCGGGCCCGGCACACGGCCGGCCTCGATCTCGCGCTTGAGCACGACGTCGAGCCGCGGCTTGGGTGCAGCCGCGGAGAACGCGCTCGTGTAGCCCGCGTCGAGCATGATGCGCGCGTTCCGCACCGTGATCAGCATGTGCTCCTCGGGCGGCACCCGCGTGAGCTCGTAGGAGCCGAGGTCGGCCAGCCCGATGTGCGCATGCGACTCGATCAGCCCCGGCATCAGGGTCGCTCCCCCGCCCTCGATCACCACGGCCTCCCCGGCCGCGGACGGGGCGGACCCTTCGGTGACCGCGGCGATACGATCGCCCTCGACCCTCACGGCGCCTGCGAAGGGCACACGGCCGGTGCCGTCCAGGATCTTCACGTTGCGAATCAGATAGGCGCTCATGCGCGCTCCTCCCGTGGCTCCCTTCCTGCGCGAGCGAGACAGATCGCACGAACAGATAGCGTGGCGGCCTTGGGAGTGTCAAGGACCTCGACGACGTGGGGACCGCACCCACGCGGTCCCCACCGAGACGGCGCCCGCCGTGCGCTCGCTGCTCGACGCCGGGGACTGAATCACCCCGGCAGGTAGCGCTCGAGGATGCGCGTGAAGGCTTCGGGCAGGAGCACCCCGCCCATGAGCTCGCGCGTCTCCACGAAGTACGTCCGGCCCAGGGTCGTTCCGTCGGACAGCCAGAACGTGAGCCAGTAGCGCGGCTCCCCGAAGGCGTGGGCCTGCGGCCGCCTCACCGTGCCGCGAACGACCAGGTCCACGAGGACATCGGCGTCCCGCGGCGAGCTGATGCGGACGGGAATTCCGGGCGCCGCCCACGTGGGCTCGCCGCGCTGCACGTCGATGGCGCGAACCTTGCCGGCAATGGCGTAGAGATCGCCGCCGACCTTGGCCCGCGGATTGCGCCACGCCTGGTACAGGAAGATCTTGCCCTGCCACACCGCCGCCAGCCGGAAATCGGTCGAGTGGCCCTTGACCGTGTGAATCCGGCTTCCCGTGGGCATGAAGGCGGCCGCCGCGTCGGTGCCGTATGGGCAGCCGTGCCGGTCCTCCGTGAAGGAGCAGCCGACGACGGCGAACTCGACGCCGAGATCGTCGGCGCCGAGCGCCCGTCCGGGCTCCTCGGTCCAGCGGATGTAGTCGATACCGTCGAAGGTAATGAAGTCGAGGATGGACTGGGCGTCGCTCCGCGCCGCGAGGGCACCGAGAGCGACGAGGACGAGAGCAGCCGCCGCCCGCCGCGCCGTCATGGCGTCTGCCGCGCCTCCCGGAGCCGCCACGCGAGATAGCTGCGAGGCTCGAGCCGCGCATACTCGGCGAGCTCTTGCTTCGCGCCCTGCGCGTCGCCGCTCTTCTCGAGCGCCAGACCCAGCCCGTAGTGCGCCTGCGCCAGGCGGGGATCACGCGCGAGGGCCGCGCGCTGCTGCCGGACCGCGTCCTCGACCCGGCCCGCGTAGAGGTACACGAAGCCGAGGTCGCTCATGATCCGCGCGTTCTCCGGATCGAGCCGGGACGCGGCCTCCAGCTCCGCCACGGCCTCCGGAAGCCGGCCGGCGCGATTGAGAGCCAGGCCGCTCCGAGCGCGCTCCAGAGCCTGCGCCCGCTGCACCGCGGACGCCCCGGCCTGGGCAATGGCGGCCTCGCGCTGGGGTTCCCCGCTTCGCTTGTAGGCCTCGATGAGCGCCGCATAAACGGGGAGCAGCGCCGGACTCTTCGCGCGGGCGCGCTCAAGCGCGCGAGTCGCCTCCCTGTTCCGCCCCGCATCGATCAGGGCCACGCCCAGGCCGTAGAGGGTCAGGGCATCCTCCTGCACGGCCACCGCCCGCTCGTATGTCTCGATGGTGCGGGCCTTGTCGCCCTTCTGCTGCCAGGCAATCGCCTGGCCCTGCAGCACGTCGAGACGGCGATCCGGGTCCCGCACGCCGGCGAACATCTCGAGCGCCGCGTCGGCCTTGCCTTGCTGGAGGAGGAGGAATCCCAGCAGTGTCCGGCCGCGTGCCGATCCCGTCTGCGTGACGTTGCGCTCCAGCTCGGCCTGGATCTCGGGCACCGCGGACCTGTCGGTCAGCGCGCGCCAGAAGGCGGGCAGGCCGTTCGCGGGATGCACGCGGCGATACTCGTCGCGCGCGATGATGGCGTCCCACCGCGGGGAGCGCTTGAGATACACGAGCGCGAAGTCGTCCCAGTAGACGAGGGCCCAGCCGGGAGCCGTCAGGCCCCTGTCGGCGTCCGGCGCCAGGCTCTCGAGCCCTTCCCCCGAGTAGGTCGGATAGTCGAGCACGGCCGTCTCGAAGCCGTACGCGCCCTCGAGCCTGGCCAGGAGATCGGGATAGGCCCGGGCAAAGTGGATCTCCTCGCGGAGCCCGGGCGGCACGTAGCCTCGCCCATCGATGATGGCCGCGCGCTTCGGGAAGTCGCGCCAGGCGATGTAGCCGCCGAAGTGGAACGCGTTGAAGAGCCGCCCCGTCATGCCGATGCTGTCCAGATAGCGAAGCGCGCCCTCCGGCACGTAGCGCGGGTCGGCCGAGAG
>Ga0335070_10002450_pt1 | contig 21602 bp, 27 predicted proteins | sample Lox_Sample_13_FD_206722 | JGI IMG/M metagenome (GOLD analysis project Ga0335070, IMG submission 206722) | Soil microbial communities from Loxahatchee National Wildlife Refuge, Florida, United States - Lox_Sample_1.3 | ecosystem: Environmental > Terrestrial > Soil > Wetlands | place: USA...
TGTCACATTCCTGATGGATTCGGTCACCCGGTTTGCCATGGCCCAGCGCGAGATTGGCCTGGCCATCGGCGAGCCGCCCGCCAGCAAGGGCTACACCCCCTCTGTATTTGCCCTGTTGCCCAAGTTCCTGGAACGGGCCGGCACGAACCAGAAAGGCTCTATCACCGGATTCTTCACCGTCCTGGTCGAAGGGGACGATTTCAACGAGCCGATCTGCGATGCCGCTCGCAGCATTCTGGATGGACACATAATCTTGAGCCGTGGTTTAGCCGCCCGCAATCATTATCCTGCTATCGACGTGTTGAACAGCATCAGCAGGGTCATGCCGTCGGTCACCTCAGCCGACCATCGCAGCATGGCCGGCGTTGTTCGCCGTCACATGGCATCTTACGAAAAAGCCAGGGATCTGATTAATATCGGCGCCTATGTCAACGGCTCCGATCCAGAAATTGACGCCGCCATCAAGGTCATGCCGGCCATTGAATCCTTTCTCGTGCAGTCTCAAAAGGACGTAACACCGCTCGAGGATACCGGGAAAATGCTCAACCAGATCGTGAACATACACTAAACCTTCATCATGCCGCCAAAATTCTCACTGCAGACCGTTTTGGATGTTCGCCACACCCGGGTCGAGGCCCTGGAAATCGAGCTGGGAGAATTATTGACCGCTCAGCAGGAAGGCCTCATAATGCTGGCCTCGTTCGAGTCGAGTCTACACGAGGTATTCGCAAGGCTCCACCAGGCCCAAAACGGCGAGCTGGACCTGTTCGCCATCAACCATTTGCGCGCCAACGTACGTGACCTGCAGGCTCGCATCGCTCAGGTAGAGGAAGCCCTGCGGATCCTGGAAGAAAAGATTGAGGATAAAAGAAGCGAGCTTGTTTCTGCCAAGCAGTCTGAAGAAACCCTGCAGACGCTGAAAAGAAAGGAAATCGATCGCTATAAAACTGAACTGGCCCTTTATGAAAACAAACAGCAGGATGACGTCTACATCTCGCAGGCTTTCCGCAACAAGCAGTAGGAGCAAACATGTTTGATTCAATTTTTAACAACGCCCTCCGGAATGCCCTCTACCAGATGATGGTCAGCATGCTGAACAGCACCCTGGATTCAAACCAGGCTGCTTCCGCTGCACCCGCAAATCCGGACCAGGCATTTTCGCAGGTGCTTGCTTCCAAACAGGCTCAGTCGCCTGTAGTAAAAGCAAATTATTCTGCTATTCCAATTTCAAATAACAAATTCGCTGACCTGATCAATTCGACCGCCGTGAAGTACGGAGTCGATCCAAAGCTGGTGAACGCTGTCGTAAAGGCCGAATCGAATTACAACCCCAGCGCTGTCTCCCGCGCCGGCGCGCTCGGCTTGATGCAGCTCATGCCTGGCACGGCTCGCAGCCTGGGTGTCGGCAATCCGATGGACCCGGCGCAGAATATCGATGGCGGCGTCCGGTTCCTCAAGAAATTATTGACTCGCTACAATGGCAAGGTCGAGTTCGCCGTGGCTGCTTATAATGCCGGCCCAGGCGCGGTCGACCAGTATCAAGGTATACCGCCATACAGCGAGACTCAGACTTATGTCCGGCGAGTAATGGGCTTCATCCATTCCGCGTCCCAGGAGGTCGTACAATGACCGATTCATTTTTGTTGGATGATTCTTTGAAAGCATCTTCGATTGCGCTGGATGGGCTGTCGCTTCGCCAGCAGATGATCAGCCGCAATATTTCCAACGCCGACACGCCCGGATACCGGGCCCAGACAGTCCAATTTGAAGACTTCGTCAAACAGGCCTTGAATAAAGCTGGTCAGCTCCCCCTCCAGGTCACAAATGCCAGCCATTTAATTGCTAAAAACGAATCCAACAGTATTCAATTGATAAACCGGCCTGGCAGCACGCTGCGCGCCGATCAAAACGATGTCGACATCAACGTTGAGATGACGGACATGACCGACACCGCTATCAAGTTTCAAACCATCACGACGGAAGTTAGCAAGAAACTCTTGCTGCTTAAAACTATTGCAAGTGCGAGGTGAAAAAATGAAAGATTCTATATTTTTGGTCGGTGGGATTGCCCCGCCAAAGACCAGTCCGGTTCAAACCGCTCGAAAACAAACCTCCCCGCAGCCCGGCTCGCAGTTTGGGAAGATTTTGAGCGCCGAAAAAAAAGCAGGGCAAGTCCCTAAATGCAACTCAACCAAGGAGGAACCATCCCCAGAAAAAACTGAACCAAAAATAGCGCCAGAGGCCGCATCACAGCCAAAGGATATCCCTCCCGCCAATCCGGTTGGGAATTCCCCGGCTCCAGGAAACGTTTGTCAGCCACTAAACCAGGCCGTTGCTGAGCAGAATATTGCTGAAGAGCCAGCCGCCAGCGCAGATGACAATGCCAACTCCGCCGATGCCGCTGCGCCCGCTAAAGTGTGCGTTCCGTCTCTTCCGGCGATCGCAGACCCTGCCCCAGATTCTATCCTGGACGTCCCTATCTCGGATAACCCACAATCCAAATCAAATGTGGATGGGAAAGAAAAGCTCGCTTTCCAGGCACAGCTCGGCGACACTATCCAAAAGTCAGATCCGCCGGCGCTTCAAGATGGTTCCGGTGACCTTGCCGAATCCCAAAAACTGCCTGCATTCGCCCGCCCTTCACCATCGACTATGCCCTCCAATCCGGCTGCGTCGCAGGATCTATCTTTCGGCTCTGGCTCGAAATCCAGCACGGTCAGCAGTGCTAATTCGACCAGCTCGGAGGTTTCAGCCGGTCCTAAAAATGCCGCCGGCGGGCCCACTCCAAAGGCGGACACGCCGCCTCCAGTCGTATCAGGGCTTGAAAAAACAGACCCGAGCAGCACCAGTAAGAACATCGAGCCGGCCCGCCTGGCGGAAGCTCGACCTCCCGAAGTAATGCAGCAGGTCCTCCAGGGCTTGGAAATGATGGTCAAGAACAAGAATGTATCCATGCGGCTGCAGTTATACCCTGAAAATTTGGGTCACATCGAGCTGCGCGTCGTTTCCAACCAGAACGGGCTGGGAGTTTACCTGAGGGCCGATCAACCTTCGACTCAGCAGCTGCTCGAATCACAGGCCGCGCTGCTAAAACAGTCCCTGTCTTTCGCTGGGGTTAACCCTTCTCAAATCGATTTTGGGCAGGGCAATAAAAATCGTTCGTATCTCACCAGAGACTCCTGGCATGGCGCCCGCAATCCATCCCAGGACCTGGCAAAGGATAATCAATCCCGCCAACCGGAACTGGAGGTCCCTATTTTGGGACTGAACGGATCCCAGAACGGCGTGGACTACAAGATCTAAACACCTCAAGAAAGGAGGAATAAATGCCAATCTCAACCATGGATGTCATCAACAGTATCAGCCAGACCGCTCAAACGACCGGAGCCTCTTCTTCTTCGCCTTTTAATGGCTCTGATTTCATGCTGGTTCTGCTGGCCCAATTGAAAAACCAGGATCCCTTGGAACCCATGAAGGATAACGAAATGATGGCCCAACTGGCGCAGTTAAACTCACTCCAGGAGCTGCAAAGCATCAAGGCCAACCTTGACCAGATGGCAGCCGCCAACTCCGCTGCATTTGCCGCCAGCATGATCGGCAAGTACGTTAAAGCCACCCTTAATGACGGCTCAACTGTACAGGGCACTGTAACCAGTACCACCATCAAGGACGGCCAGTACTTGCTAAATATCGGCGATAAATCCATCTATCTTTCATCGATCACCGATATCAGCCAGCCCCCGGCCGTCGTTGAGGCTTCCACCATGCCCAATGACCCGGTTACTCCGCCGCCGGTCGCCAGCAGCGTTACGATCGACCCATCGGATCCAGCACCGGCAGCCGCCGGTCTACTTGCGAGACGCATCTATGTCTGAGCCAATCCGGATCCAACCAAAGCAAGGACCTCTCCCAGGACAGGGAACTTCAGCGGCTCCAAAGGCTGCGGCCTCCGGGTCTGCTTTTGCTAAAACCCTGGAGCAGGTTCAAAAATTAACGTTCTCCAACCACGCCCAAAAACGCCTGGAAGCTCGCAACATCAACATTTCAGACGAGGGCCTCAAGCGGCTTTCCCAGGCCGTGGATAAAGCCGACCGGCGCGGCGGAAAAGAATCGCTGGTCTTGATGGATGATATGTCGTTCATCGTAAACGTCAAGGACCGCATGGTCATTACAGCCCTCGACGCCCAAAGCCGGGGTGAAGGCGTTTTCACCCAGATTGACAGCGTCGTCTTTGCCGATCCCGGCAGCTCAATGAAGAGCGACCAGGAAAACCAGGCCGCTGCTTCCGGACAAAAATCGTTCAGCTCATAATCAAATCAAACACAGGCTGGCCCTCTTGGAGGAGGCCTGTGAAATACCTTCAGGAGAAAAATAAAATGTTACGCTCAATGTTCACCGCCATCAGTGCCCTTACCCTGCACCAGTCCTTCCTGGACGTCGTATCCGACAACCTCGCCAATGCCAATACGCCCGGCTTTAAGGCCAGCCGCGTCCTGTTCCAGGACCAGTTCGCCCAGATCATGAGCCCCGGCGCAGCCCCGACCGCCGCTACAGGCGGAATTAACCCCACCCAGATCGGTTTAGGTCTCCAGCTTGGGTACGTTTCCCCCATGTTCACCCAGGGCATGCTGCAGGCCACCGGGCGCAACCTCGACCTTGCCATCCAGGGAGACGGTTTCTTTATTTACAACTCCCCGAATGGCATGCGTTACAGCCGTGAGGGCTCGCTCCAGATTGACGCCAACGGTTACCTCGTCAACGGTTCGACCGGCCTTCGCATCCAGGGATGGACCCTCCCTTCAGGCTCAACCGGTCCGATCGATACGAACACGCCTACCGGCGATATCAATATTCCGTTGAACACTACCCTGGCCAGGGCCACCACCAATGCCATTTTTGGCGGCAACCTGGATTCACAAACCGCTGTTGGCGGGACGTACGATGTAACGGTAGGCGTTTACGACTCGCTCGGCGCCCCTCAGTCTCTGCAGGTCCGTTTCACTCGCACCGGCAGCTCCACCTGGGATTGGAATGTCCAGAATCCTGCTGGCGCCACCGGTAACGGCACGATTACTTTTGACGCAAACGGTCAGGCTGACCCATCTTCAATTTTTACCAATGCAGTCACCATCCCCGGGACGAACGGCGCCGCCAACATCACTACCACGCTGGATTTGCGCGGGGTCACCATGCTTTCTAACCCCAACAGCATCTCCGCCCAAAACCAGGACGGTCTGGCTGCCGGCAAGGTATCCGATATCTTTATCGCACCCAATTCCGGCGAGGTATTCCTCCTGTACTCGAACGGCTTGAAGCAGCTTGCAGGGCAAGTCGCCCTGGCGAAATTCGCAAATCCGACCGGATTGATGCGTGAAGGCCACAATCTTTACCAGGCTGGTTTAAACTCAGGTGATCCAGCCGTAGGAGCTTCCAGTCAGGGCGGGCGCGGCGCTCTTGTTTCTGGTTACATGGAAGGCTCGAACGTGGATATGGCCCAGGAATTTACCAATATGATCCTGGCTGAACGCGGCTTCCAGGCCTCCTCCAGGGTGATCACGACCTCCGACGAAATGATGCTCGAGCTGGTCAACCTGAAACGGTAAAATATCAAATGGGAGCGCACGAATCTGTGCGCTCCCATTAAGCCCGCGTGCCTGGATCAGCCTATGTTAATCAATGGTCCCCCAATTGTTAACAACACAGGGCAAACAAACGACGCCAATCTGTCCCTGCGCGTCAACCAGCGACTGGTCGCCGAAGTGCTGAAAATCGCAGGCGATTCGATCACCCTTTCGATCGAAGGGGTTCATATTGTTGCTAAATTGACTTCGCAGGATCAGGCCGCGGCATTGCAAGAACACCGCATCGCCCAGTTTATCGTACGTGACCTGGCCTCAAATAACGTTCTCCTCCATCTTGTTTCACCTGCCACCATCATTCCGAATTGGGCTGAAGGAGAATCAGAAGACCTTGCCGGAATCCTGTTGAAATCCGCCGGCTTGCCTCTCACCAAAGAAAATCTGGCGATCTTGCGAGCCATGTTGAGCCAGGGCATGAAAGCTGATCCCGAAGTCATCTTCCAACTTAGTGAAACACTGCAGCAGCTCGGTTCCTGGGGAGAAGAAGAAGCCGGCATCGCTGCTGCCCTGAAAAATGCTGGCCTTCCCATCAGTCCCGAAATAATAAAGTTAATAAAGGATGCCCCTTCAGGAATTAGTAATTCGATCTCCGACCTGATCGTACAGCTTCAAGCTCTATCCAGGCAGACTCAAAATCCACAGTTATCTCAATCTGCCCGTAGCATGCTGGAATTCCTGCGGGCTATGATCCTACCGTGGGATGCGCCTCCCGCTGCCCTGGCTGAAAAACTAAATTCTGCAATTTCTTTACTAGGCCGCTCGCTTGAGAATCAATTGTCGGATCTGGTCGGAAAAGACGCTTTGCAAACGACGCCTGCTCCTGGCATGACCTCGAATCAAATTGCCGCCTTTCGCCAGGAGTTGATCCACACCGGTCTCTTGAACGTTGTAGACGATCTTGATAAATTTTTTGAAAACCTGCGCTACATCCATTTTCTTAATTCTGGCCCGGGCGCTCAGGCCGACGGGGAGCACTGGGCCAGCCTTGAGGTGCCGTTGAGACTCGCCTTAAATACAAATGCGCACCAGCCAGGCCAATCTTCTCGCTGGTACGATGCCTCCCTCAAGATAGCCTACGAAAAGAACGGTGAGAGTTGTTCCATCAACCCGGAATTCACCCAATTGGTCATCCAGCTCAATCTGGAAAAGAATGACGTGATCGAGGTCTCTCTTTCAATTGCCGGCAGAAAGGTCAGCGCTCAGGTCGCATCCACGTCCAAGGAATTGAAAGAGCTTGCGGAACAAGAAATTCCAAGCCTGGCTGAAGGGCTGGCACAGTTCGGTTTTAGCTTGCAGGGCTGCCGCTGCCTGGTCGGTGCCCCAACTCCATTATTGGGTATTCAATCAAAGCAAATTGACCCGCTGCTTTTGAAAAATGTGAATATTGTCATATGAGTTGATCCAATGACCTTGAATCGTTTCCGCATCAAAAAATACAATTCCGGCGAAAATTCGAGTAAAATAAAAGCAACCGCTCTGGGTTACGATCCTGAAAAAGACTCGGCGCCGCGCGTCGTGGCATCCGGAAAGGGAGAAGTAGCTCGTAAGATCATCGAAAAAGCCAGGGAATTAGGTATTCCGATCAAAGAAGACCCCGTTCTGGCTCTGGCGCTCGAATCAATCGATATAAACGAAACGATCCCTCCCGAGCTTTACCAGGTGATTGCTGAAGTTTTTGCATACATTTACCGTATTCAAGAGAAACGCTTCGATTATCCTAAAACGAATAATCTTATCCAGAAATAAGACGAATAACCATGGGGCAGCCTTCAGATCCTGATTCACAACGACGTGACCATTTTCGGGTTGTATTCCCCGAAAATAAATGCCCGCGCTTGCTGATCGGCGGTATATTCTATTCGGTCATTGATATTTCAGAATCCGGAATCCGGTTTCGCAATCCTTTACACCATAAAATGCCCCAAGATCTTTTTTCTGCCAACCTGCATTTTGGCGAAAAAGAGATCGTTAAAATAGTCGCTAATGTCGTCCGCATTGAAAAAGACCAGGTGGCTTTACACCTGGTCAGGGGCATTCCTTACAAAATCATCCTACGCGAACAAATGGAATTTATGAAGAAGTAGGCGGCGATTCGGGCTTTTCACTGCTGGTATTTGCGTTTTCGGACGTTGCACGATCAACGGTTTGGCTTGTGTCGGTAGAAAATTCAAGGCTTAACAGATCTCGCAAGTTTTTCAGCGATTCCGGCTCCGGGCCCGTGGAAAGGCGTGCCTCGATAATTTTTTGGTCTGCAAGGGCCTGGTACAGCTCCTGGCGCAGGATTGGAACGTCCTTCGGCGCGGCAATTCCCAGCTTGACTTTATCCCCTTCAACGCTTAAAACAGTTACGACGATCGTATCGTTAATAACCAGGCTTTCATTAGGCCGGCGAGTTAAAACCAACATGATAACTTATTTTACCGTAAAGAGTCGAACAAGTTAAGGGAAGAAATCGCCCGGCTGCTGACCTCGATCACGGTCTGGTAAATCGTCTGCTGGCTGTTCAGATTCGAGATAGCCTCGGCCATATTAGCGTCTTCTTTTTTCGATAGCAGAGCTTTGATCTGCGTTTGAGCTTTTCCCAGGCTGTCCAGCGTAGCAGTGACCTGCTGCTGGCGGGTGCCGTTGACGGTCCGAGCCGTTTGCACGGCAGCAAGCGCATTGGTGAACGCTCCTTGCGCCGTAGCTAAATTCGGCATGTTATTGGTCAATAATGCATCCCTTGCATCGATTAACGACTGGAAGAAAGAGCTAAAAGTAGCTGAGCCGTCGAATCCCAGGTCTATTTTTTGACCCAGATTGATATCCTGCTGAATAATGCCTGAATCGCCGTTGTAAGTCACTGCTGTGCCGCCGGCGTTAAGCGTAAAAGGAATTGTTTTTACCTGGAATCCCGAAAATAAAAACCTACCGTTAACGTTTGAATTGGCCTGGTCAACCGCTTCTTTGAGCAGATCGTTTACCTGGGTCCCCAGCGCGGCGCGTTCTGTGGATGAAAGCGTATCAGAAGAGCCTTGCAGGAGCAGGTTTTGAACTTTCGTGCCAATATCGATCATCTGTCCAAAGACCTGCTCGTTGCCAGAGAGCCAATCCGAGGCATTTTGGCCGGTATTAATGAACCCTTCGTTTGTCTTAAGGCTGGAACGCAGCCCCTGCGCAAAAGAAGCCCGGCTGGGGTCGTCTGAAATATTCTGGAACAGTTTACCGGAGCCTGCAATTTCTTGCAGGGCTGCCAGTTGTTCCTTGCTGTCGTTCATCTGCCTGATCGCCGTGTCAATCATCATCCGGTTTGATATACGCATGGTTCACCATCCTGTTTACCTGCCAACCAATCCAAGACCGTTAATGATTCGGTCCATCATGTCATCCATTGCATTGAAAACCCGCGTCGCCGCCTGGTAAGCCTTCTGAGCCGAGACCAGGCTGGCTGCTTCTTCGTCGAGATTCACACCTGTGAAAGAATCGCGCTGAGAGCTGAGGGCGCTGGCTACCAGGTCGTGGTTAGTAGCGTTGCTGGTTGCATTTTGAATAGCTAATCCCAGGCCTGCCGATTGGTTTGTGTAATAGTCGTTGATGGTGGCGTTGCCGAGGCTTGCCTGGGCTTGAGTTCGCACATTTGAGATAAGCTGAGCAATAGTACCATCACCCGGATTAACCGCCGAAGCTCCCAGGATATCCGAATTCTTCAGGTTGGGATTGAGCTGAATGGTTCCGGCCGCCCCATTACTGGAACCAACGTCCTTAAAAAAATCCATGCCTGGCGCGGCGTATGGCGGATTCGAAGGCGGCGGAACCGTTGCAGGATCCGGATTGTGGATCGCGTTCACCGCTTTGATGAGTGCAAAGGCGGTATCGTCCAACCCTTTCTGCAAACCGGGAATCACCTTATCGCGTACGTCCAGGGTGCCAGCAAGCTCCCCTGTCACCGGCGAAAAAGCCTGCCCATCTTCCCAGGATACGGTCGCGGTTGGCACGCTGTTGGTCGTAACGAGCTTATATGCCTGCTGCCCGCTTACCAGGACGTGCCCGTTGATCGAGACGATCACCTCCCCATTTTCCTGCTTGTGGGAAGTCGCTCCGGTCAACTCCGCCAGCCGGTCTAGGGCAATGTCCCGCTTGTCCATCTGGTCGTTTGGCTGGTCGTTCGTCGCCAGGACGTGCGAAATTTCTCCGTTCAGTTCAGCAACCTGGGATGCCAGCTCATTGACTTCCTGTACGTGCTGGACCAGGCTCAAGTTCTGGTCGGAACGCATGTTGGATAGCGATGTAGACCTGCTGTTGAAGGCATTTACAAGTTTTTGCGAGCTGTCCATCAAGGCAGATCGAAACGTCTGGTTGGTCGGGTCGTTGCTCAGCGCCTGCCATTGATTCCAGAAATCATCCAGCAGCGCCCCCACCCCATTGGTTGAGTTCTCAGAAAGCGAGGTTTCTACCTGTTGCAGCGAATCCCTTTCAAGCGCCCACTGCTTCGAAGCTGAAACCTGGTCGCGATAGCGCACATCCATGAAGTCCAGCGAAAATCGCTTGACCTGCTCGACCATAACCCCTGTTCCGAGCTGCCCGATCGCGCCAGGAGCATACCCGATGGAAAGCATTGTCGGCACGCCGGTGCTCAATACAGCTTGCTGACGGCGATAGCCGGGCGTATTGGCGTTGGCAACGTTATGCTCGATCACCTGGATTGATTCCTGTTGTGCCAGGAGCGCTCTTAATGCAACGTTCAATCCTGAGAATAAGGAGGGCATCGAATCACCTCACTTCATGCTGCGTGTTCAATACCCCACACGGGTGGGAGCATCGTATGAGCCAATCCTGGGGATTGGTAATTGGATGGTGGCATGATCAATTTTAATAAGAAAGATTGGGTGGCATCCAGGCATTGGGAATGGGCCAGAGCCAATGCACGGTTGCCCGTGCTCAATTCCTTGGCTTGCTCAACCAGAGTGGAAATTCCTTCTTGCAGGTTCTTGAACCGGGTTTGGAGTTCAGGTTCAATGTAAGGCAGCAGATCTCGTAAAGAATAGGCTTCGCTTTTCAGCCCCACGTTTTGTGCAATGTTTTGGTATGTCACCTTTTCGCGGTCCAAAATGAGACCCAGGGTGTCAAGGATTGCCTCCTTTTCCTCGACTACACGCAGCACAACGGCCGAATCACCTTTACATAATGCGGCGCGCTCGCTCCTGGTTACGTTGATCAGCGTTTGGAGCGTGCGAAATTCTTTGACCAAATAATCTTCCAAAGCAATCCAATATTCCTGCATCATTTTCTCCTGCCGGCCCGGTTACACCACTTTCTTGTATAACCGGCGCGCCAGCTCATTCAATGGGATATGGTAGTTTCCACTTTCCACCTGCACTTTTATGGCGTTTACCTTATCTTCTCGCACATCTGGAGTATCGTTGAAAACCTGGTGCGCTTTCGAAAGCAGCCGCGCCTGTTCAGATAACTCAGCCTTATCCGTCTTCATTTCTCCGGCGGGCTCTTCCAGTCTAGTATGTTTCGTTGCACTTTTTGGACCATCGGATTTCTGGGGTAAAAGCGGGTTGATTCCGTTATTTTCAACTTTCATAGTATTTGCCTCCAACGAACGATGATTCATTACAATCTATTAATCGGCAGTTCTTCATAAAACTTTATCGCCTCATCTCAATAGCTTCAGAGATCATCGTGTCGGTTTGCTGAAAAGTTTTGGAAGCGATTTGAAAGGACCGCTGCAGCTGTATCATGTGCGTCATTTCGTTTGCCATATTGACGTTCGATTGTTCTACTGTATATGATTTGATCTGGCCCAAATTGGTCGTGCCTGGAACCCCAATCCGGGCGGTGCCGGATGCAGGGGTCGCCAGGTAGGTATTGCTGCCATCGATTTGCAATGCAGTGGGATTAAGAAAGTTTGCCACCTGAATGGTTCCTACCTGCGTCCATGTGTTTCCCACCCGGCTGAAAACAAAGCCGTTCGCCTGCACCTGTACCTCTTCCGAATCCGCCGGAATCTGGCCCTGCCAGACCAACGGATAACCGTTCGCATTGACGATGCGGTGGCTGGCATCCAGCGAGAACCGCCCATCCCGGGTATAGCCCGTCCCCCCGCCCGGCAGCCGCACCTGGAAATAGCCTTCTCCGGTGATGCTCAAGTCGAGCGGATTAGTCGTGGTGGTCATTGAGCCCTGGTCCGGCAGAATCTGGGTCGGCTGCATATAAACCCCCGACTGCTGCTTTTGCTGTAACAGCTCCTGGAAATTAGCCCGGTTTCTTTTAAAACCGATCGTATTTATATTGGCCACGTTATTGCTCGTGACGTCGAGATCCAGCAGGCGGGAAAGCATGTCCTGCTGCGAGATATTTAGGATTTGGAAAAGTGAATCGGCCATATCGTATTCCTCTTAGGCAATCTTTCCCAGGCTCGAGATCGTTTCGCCCAGAAGCTGATCTGTGTTCTGGACCATCTTTTGGGCTGCCTCGTAGGAACGGGCGACGGAGATCATCTGGGTCATCAACTGGGCCGAATTTACATTTGAGCTTTCCAAGTATCCCTGTTCCACCCGGCCTACTGTCGTGCTGGTGGGACTGCCCTTCGCCTTAAAATGGTTATTGGCGTCCATTTCCAGCTCTGCCTGCGGGTCTTTGAACGCCGCTAAACCGATCTGACCGGCGGTCTTTCCACCAACAGTTATCGTCCCATCCTCGCCGACCCTAAAATCGCCTTCCGGCAACTTAATCGGCTGCCCGTTTTTATTCAAAACCTGGTAGCCGTCTAACGTGACCAATCCGCCGCTGGCATCCCTCACGAAGCGCCCATCTCGGGTGTAGCGCTCCCCATCCGGAGTGCGGATGCGGAAGAACCCTGGCCCGGTGATTGCAAGATCATAAGGATGTCCGGTCTGGTTGAGCGGCCCTTCAGAAAAATCTGTCGTCAGGGGCGAATTCTCGACTCCCAGCCCGATGTTCCCCAGGTACATTTGTTGGGGATCCTGGGTAATATTACCCGGCGGATAAACCACAGCCGTTTTCATGAATTCAGCCAGCGAAGAAAGGGTTTCTTTGAATCCCGGTGTATCCATGTTGGCGGCATTGTGCGCCAGGTTTTTCTGGCGGGTTACTCCTGCGAGCATCGCCGATGCAGCGGCATATAAACCTTTGATCATCCCTACCTCCTAGACCTTGTTTGCTTTCTGATGCACGTTAAGGATCAGCTTGATTTCTTCGCGGGTCATTCCCATCTGGCGGGCAATATCCAGGTCCGACATTCCGCCTTCAGCCATCGCTGCCACGATCTTGTTGCGTTCCATTCCGGCAGTTGCCCCTGCAGAAGCTCCAGGAGTAGAATTTGCGCTCGCGGCAGCCAATAAAGTGCGAAAGTCTTTTTGCGCCATGATTCCGGCTGGAGCAGCGGCTGGTTTCGTTTCGTTAGCCGCGCTCATCAGGCTTTTCAATGGTCCTGCCACCGAATTAAGCCGCTCCGCCTGGTCCTTCTTTCCATTCTGCAGGGCCGTTTCGCGAGCAAGCTGAACGATATTTAATGTATTTGCCAGGAGGTTGGATGAAATTCTAGACATAGGTTAACCTCTTCAAAGATGTCTGGTCGATTTTTGCAGTTGTTGCTGCGCCTGCCGCCTGCTTCTTTTGGAGCATCGGTGCCAACATTGCGCTGCTGTCGCTATGGAAGATTGTTTTCAACGTCAATAACGCCCTGGCGTGCAACTGGCATACGCGCGATTCAGTAATGTTTAAAACCTGGCCAATTTCTTTGAAAGTCAGCTCTTCGTAATAATAAAGTGAGAGCAGCAATTGTTCCCGCTCTGAAAGCTTTTGCAGCGCCTTAACCAACTCACGTTTCAGCTCACCCTCATCGACAATATCGGATGGATTCAACTGGCGTTCGTCCGGCAGCGAGTCGTAAATCGATCCGCCTTCATCGTCATCCTCATTGATCAAAGCATCCAGCGAAACGATCAATTTTGACGAGTCCATCAGTCCGACCTGGACTTTTTCAACCTCGATCCCGAGGTGGTTGGCGATTTGTTCTTCGGACGGTGACTGTCCCAGGTTCACCCACAGTTCTGAGATCGCCTTCTGGATCACCTTGCTGCGGTTGCGGGCTGTGCGAGATAACCAATCCAGGCTGCGCAGGTAATCCAGAATTTTCCCGCGGATGCGTACGGCTGCGTACGTGCTGAATTGAGTGCCATAACTCGGATCGTACCGGTCGACCGCATCGATGATCCCGAGCAAACCCTGGCTGACCAGATCCTCGTAATCCAGGCCGATTTCCCTGGAAATTCCCAACCTCCCCAGGATAAAATGGATCAGCGGGATGCAGTTTAAAACCAGGTCCTCTCGGCATTGTGGATCGTGCGAGCGCTGGTATTCAGCTACTAGCTCAGAAAGGTTTGCGTGTTGAACCATCATCATTTACTTAAGCAGATAGATCCTTGGTGTTCTGATGGGCTTCGTTTGAAGCCTTTTTGATGCTTGCGATAACGGTATCCATCGAACCACGGATGACCAGCCAGGTGATTAGCCAGAACAGGAACCCCGTAACCAGCATGGCTACCACGCTCCGGATGGCAGAGCTTAGCACATCATTTCCAGCCAGCAATGAAAGGATGGCGGCCGTGAGACCGATTAAAATCACGCATACTCGCGAAACCGTGAAGGCTGTCTCCAAAAAGATCGGAACCGGTTTTTCTTTTTTCGGCTTTGGCTCCGGCTTTTCATTCTTTTCCTTATTTTCAGGATTCTTCTCCTGCCTGGCCATTAAAATCCTCCTTCGCCAAGGAGAACGCTCACGAGCTGCTTCGGATTCCCAGGTTCGAAGTCTTCCATAGTGTTCTTTCCCTTCGCGAACCATACCAGGGGAAGCTGGCTGAGGAGCGCAAAATTATAAATATTGCCCAGGCTCCCGGTTTCATCCATTTTCGTCACCAAAACACCATCCAGGTTGAAAGCCCCCAGCGCAGCCGAGGTTTGCTGCAGGTCTTTATCTTTGGTAGTAGCTGAGATGACCAGGTACGTAATTCGGCGCTTAAGATTTGTCAGTAACGAGCCTAATTCAACCAGGCTTTTCTCGTCGCGTGGGTTTATTCCGGGCAGATCTACCAGGAATATATCCACGCCGCTCTGAGTGACCGCCTCGTCCAATTCTTGTGTGGTGTAAACCGGTTGGAATGAAACACCCAGCGAATCCGAGTAAATCCTGGCCTCAGAAATCGCCGCCGTGCGTACGGTGTCCGCCCCGATCCAGACTACATTTTTACCTTCAACGTGCCTGTAGTAAGCCGCCAGCTTTGCGCACGCGCTGGTTTTTCCGCTTCCGTTGGTTCCAACCAGGCATATCACCTGCCCAAAACCCATCGAAAGCTTTTGGGAGCTATGCAGGTTCGATTCCAGCAATTTTTTCACGTGCATAGTGAGTTTCTGGGGATCCGTCAGCGCGCCCGGGTTCAGCGTTTGAAGGCATACGGTCGTGATCTTTTTGACCACCTTATCAGCCACGCCCTGATCCAACAGGCGCCGGCAGGCCTTTCCCAACTGGCTTTTTTCGTCCGGCAGGTCTGGTTGAGATTTCTCAACCGGAAGCTTCTCGGATTGTTCGGGGGCAGCCTTGACCTCGGCTTTCGATGCAATTTCTTTCACCAGCCATGCGGTCGTGGTTTTTTCAGCCGCCAGTTTTGCATCGGCGGCTTTTTCAGTCGCATGCACTCCTGAATTTATGCCAGAGTACTGCTTTTCGACCGGTTGGATTACTCGACTCTTTTGCCCAGTATTTACCTCTCCAGGTACAATTTCCTTTTTATCCTCAGGTAAGGAAGCCATCACTTCAAATCCTGATTTTTTCCAAACCTGCCAGGCCGGGCCGGTTGGAATTTTGCGCATCGAGACCACAATCGCCTGCGGTCCGAGTTCAGTCTGGATACTTTGCAACGCTTTTAACAGGTTTGGAGCTCGAAAAGTTCTGGTTTCCATAAATTAATTCCCCAAGGGTATTTCAACCATGCCGTGTGCTCTGACTTTAGTGCCCTGGCTGACCTCAGAAAACGCCAGCACAACCAGGTTGGGCAGGCTTTGTTCCACCAGCCGGCGGTAAGCCAGCCTGAGCTCGCGCGGGCACAACAGGATCGGAAAAAATCCGGCCTGGGCCAATCGTTCCATTTGAGCTCCGGTTTGGGTCAACAGCGCCTGGGCAAAGCTCGCGTCGATATTAAAGGAGATCCCATTTTCAGCCGATCCCAGGGCAGCTTTCAACATAGATTCGATCTGCGGCGATAGAGTGAATACGTGTAGTGTATTGTTGTCGTCCCGAAACTGCGTTGATAGCGTGCTTGCCATCGTCTGGCGCACAGCTTCGGCCAGCACGTTTGCATCCCGCGTGAAGCCAGCATTGTTCGCCAGCACTTCAATAATTCCGGCCAGGTCGCGGATCGGCACCCGCTCGCGCAAAAGATTGCGCATAACCGCCTGCACGTCGCCCAGGCTGACCATTTCCGGGACAACGCCTTCAATGGTTGCCGGTGATTTGCTGCGTAATTGGTCCAGCATCTCTTTTACCATTTGCCGGGAGAGAAGCTCCGGAGCGTGGTTGCGCACAACCTCGGTCAGGTGCGTGCTCAACACTGAAAGAGGGGCAACGACGGTGTAGCCCATCAATTCAGCCCGTCCGCTCTCCGAATCGTTAATCCACAGGGCTGGCAGGCCGAAGGCCGGCTCGCTCGTCTTGATCCCAGGGAAATTTTCATCCGAATCGGAACCCGGGATTGCCAGCTTATGGTCGATCATCAGCGTACCCTCGGCCATATCCTGGCCGCGAATTTTGATTTTGTAAGCCTGCGGCTGGAGCCTTAAATTATCCCTGATGCGCACAATTGGAAGCACCAATCCCAGCTCTGCCATAATCTGCCGGCGGATTGCCGTGACGCGCTTGAGCAAATTATCCGGATCGTTTTCGTCGATCAGGGAAATCAGGCCATACCCAATCTCGAGCTCGATCGGGTCGATGACCACCATGGATAACATATCTGCCGGGCTTTCAGGCTCAGTTGCAGCCGGAATAGCTTTTGCGACAATTTCAGCATCCTTTTCCTGCTTTTTGGTCCGCTGCACCAAAAAGGCAGCCGCAGCCAGGATTGCACTGACCAACAAAAAGGGCGTAGAGGGAAGACCTGGCACCAGGCCGATCGCCCCAATGATGGCCGCTCCGATGATGAGGCTGGTGAAATTCGAAAGCTGTTTGCCTAAATCAGCTCCGAGGGACGAATTCGACCTGGAACGTGTCACGATCAGGCCGCTGGCCGAAGCCACCAGGATGGCCGGGATCTGGATCACGAGCCCGCTGCCGACCGTTAGCAGGGTATAGCGCTGGAGCGCCTGGATGATGTCCATGTTGTGCTGGACCACGCCGATTACGATTCCACCGATAATATTTACGATCATAATAATGATCGCAGCCGTCGAATCGCCTTTCACGAACTTGGTGGCGCCATCCAGGGCGCCGTAAAAGTCCGCCTCGGCTCCGATCTGGAGCCGCCTGGCCTGTGCCTGGCTTTCGTCAATCATGCCGGCGTTTAAATCCGCGTCGATTGCCATTTGTTTTCCAGGCATTGCATCCAGCGTAAACCGGGCCGTGACTTCCGCCACCCGTGCCGCCCCGCTGTTGATCACGGTAAACTGGATGATCATCAGCATCAGGAAAAGCACCACACCCACCACGTAATTGCCACCCACCAGGATGCCGCCGAACGCGTCAACCACCTTGCCGGCATCCGCGTTGATTAAAATGGACCGGCTGGCGGCAATATTGATCCCCAGGCGAAAGAGGGTGACCAGAAGCAGGACGGTTGGAAAAACCGAAAAGTCGACCGGCTTTTCGATGTACATGGTCAGCAGCATGATTCCAATCGAAAGAGCCAGGTTTAACGCGATCAGCAAATCCAGGGCGCCTGCCGGGATCGGCAAAATCATCAACCCAACGATAATGATGACCCCGACCGCCAGGGAAATGTCCTTCGGTTGAATAAAAGATCTTGTCCTGATGATGCCTGTTGTTGGGATGGAGGTTGCCATGTTTGATTTTTGCCTGTTATGTTATGCGGTCGCTTTTTGAGTTGCCTGTCCCTGCAGCCTGAAAACGTATGCCAGGACTTCTGCCATTGCTGTGTACAGTTCGGGCGGTATTTCATGCTCGATCTCAACGTTATCGAAAATTGCGTGCGCCAGGGGAATATTCTGAACGATAGGAATGCTGCTTTCCCTGGCAATTGCCACGATCCGCTGGGCGATCAATCCCGCTCCTTTGGCAAGCACCCTGGGTGCGTTCATGCGGCCTGAATCGTACTCGATCGCAATCGCCAGGTGGGTCGGGTTGGTGATCACGACCGTCGCCTTATGCACGTTAGACATCATGCGCATACGCGCCAGCCGGCGCATCTGAGACCGAATCCTGCCCCTGATAACGGGATCGCCTTCCAGCTGCTTGTACTCTTCCTTAACCTCTTCAAGGGTCATTTTCAAAGAACGGTTGTAGTTCCAGCGCTGATAGATGAAATCCAGGATAGCCAGGATCAGGTATGCCTCGGCTACACGAAGCCCAAGCGATCTTGCCAGCCCGGCCCACTGTGCTATCCCTGCGCCCAGATTCATGTTGCCCAGCTCCATCAAGGAGCTGATATTGGCTTGCAAGAAATCGTACGCAAAGAATCCGACCACAAACAGCTTGAGGGTTGCCTTTCCGAGTTCTATCAGTCCGTAGCTTGAAAATATCCGTTTCAAACCGTTCATCGGATTCAGGCGGCTGAGATCCGGTTTTAAGCGCGAGGCCGAAATTAAGAATTTCGTCTGGATGAGCGTCGTTGCTGCACCGGTGACCAGTAACGCCACCAGGATCAATCCCAGGCTGGGAGCCAGGCTGCCAAAAACATCTCCAACGATCCCGCTGAGGGTTGCGGTACTCATGGAGCCTTTTGGCAGCATGCCGATGGACGAAATAATGAGGTTCTTTAGATCATTGATGAGAGTTCCGCCCGGACCGCTCAGGATCACAACGCCCATAATCAGGACCATGGCCGTATTCAATTCATGGCTGCGCGCCACCTGTCCTTTGGCGCGCGCTTCAGAAATCCTCTTTGATGATGGGGCTTCAGTTTTTTCAGCCATATTTCTCTAGCCACCCAATAATTTCAACATGCGCGAGCCAAGAGAATTGAACAAGTCAGTTACGGTCGGCAGAGAAATTGAAAATATCAAGCCGACAGCAAAAGTAGCCAGGGCTATTTTCAATGGTAATCCCAGGAAAAACACCTGCACCTGGGGCGCCACGCGCGCCAGTAGACCCAGGGTAAGATCTGCTAATAACAATGCTCCGGCTATCGGCAGAGCAATTTGAATCCCCGTGGCGATCAATTGGGCAGTCATGGACATGACAACCTCACCGGTGAAAGCCGGGAGGGGCTTGTTCAACGGAAGAACCGTGAAAGTTCTTTGAATCGCTAAAATTACAGAATGGTGACCATTGATGATCAGGAAAGTTACCAACCCAAACATCACGTACATCTGGTCCAAAGCGGTTCCGGAGTCCCCCATGGTCGGATTCATGATCCTTCCGGAGCCAAAACCACTCCCTAATGCCATCATTTCACCCGCGATCTGCAAGGCATTGAACGTGAGCGTGGCTGCAAACCCTGCCACGAGGCCAATGATCAATTCTCGCCCTACCGCCATTAACAAGCCAAGGATAGGCAGCTCCTGTGGGTTGGCGGGCATGCCCTGCCACGGGATCAGGATCGCGCTCAAGATCAGGCCCAGCCCGGCTTTAACCTGCAGCGGTACTACGTTACCGCCCAATACCGGGATCTGGATCAGAATAGCCAGCACCCGGGTCAGGGCAAGTATAAAGAGCTGGGTTTGGGCGATTGAAATTATCATATACCGGCAATCTCTCTCTCGGTATAAGCATAGATCGGTGTGGAGTTAATGTCAGTAAAACGGAAATGAAGCAGGTCTAAAGAAAGCGTAAAAATTGATTAAAAGGTCTAAAGAATTGCGTAACTCTGCCGATAATAAGCATTTACTTGTTCAGCCTGGATAACAGTGTGCTCATTCTGCTCATTAAAACGTCGCTGTCCAGCGGTTTTACCAGGAAATCCTCTGCCCCCAGGTCAATCGCCCGGTTAACCACTTCCGGAAACCCCAAGGCTGAAATTATGATGACCCTGCACCCGCTGAAAGCAGGGTTCCGCTTCAGGCTTTTTAGCAAATCCAATCCATTTTTCTGCGAAAGGAAAATATCGATCAGCGCTACCTGCGGCCGGTGTGACAGGAACAACTCGATTGCCTCCTGGGCGTTGCAGGCTGTGATGGCCACACAATCCATGCGTTTCATTACCATCGCAATTAAATCGCGTTGGATCGGATCTTCTTCAACGATCAGGATTTTAACCGGATTTGTGTCCATCTCTTCAATCTGGATTGAGACCGAAAGCTTTGAACATCTTTGATTTCAACGAGCTTGCATCCTTATCGTTAATTTTCAAAATTCTGAGCGATTCTGGGTGGATGATGGCCGCGTAAAGATCTGCTACGCCAATATCCAGACGCACTACAAAAGAATTCGCCACGTTGATTAATGATGCCATCTCACCTTTTTCATACGTGAGAGCCGGGGCATGATGATATCGGATGGCTTCGACCAGGTTTTCTGGAAAGTTCCATTTCTTTGCCATCATTGCCCCAATCCCGGCATGGTCAACCCCATACACGATTGCTTCAACTTCCCACAGGCCTTTTTTATCTTTCTGCATTTTCTCGATAATTAGTTTTTGGTCCAAAACCACATATTGGTCCAGCAGTACTTTGCCGATATCGTGCAATAAACCCGCCACGTATGCTTCCTCCGGATTTTCGACTCTCAATGTTCTTGACAGCCATTGAGCCGCCATCCCGGTTGACACAGAATGGTTCCATAATTCACCGTGCTTGAAGTTATATCCTGCCAGCGACTTGTTCAGAGTCGAGAACGATGCCGCTCCTAGAACAATCATCTTGACGCACTGAAATCCAAGCCGCACCACTGCCTGGTTCAGGCTGGAGCAGTTCCCGGAATAGCCAAAAAGGACCGAGTTTGCCATTTGCAGCACGTTCGCTGCCAATGCCTGGTCCAGCCCAATCAATTCCGAAATGGTCGTCGCCCCCACGTACGGTTCTTCCAAAGCTTTGATAACCCGGGTAGCGCTGGTCGGCATCGGGGTCAGGCGTTCGACCGATGCGATGATTTTTTGAATATTTAAAGGTTTCTGGTCAGTAAATTGCTTTTCCATGGGCTGATCGTTAGGTTAATGGACGAGATCCGGCAGGCTGTTCAGGATTTTTGCGGTGAACGAAATGAGCTGCTGCATCATCCACGAGCCCAGCAGCATCATAACCACACTGATCCCTATGATCTTAGGGATGAAAGACAACGTTACTTCGTTGATCTGAGTAGCTGCCTGGATCAGGCTGACCAAAACTCCGATGATCAGGCTAACAATCAGGACCGGTCCTGCAATCATCAGGGTGATTGTCATGGCATTTTGCGCCAGCGATATCATGTAAGCTTCTGACATTTTTTTGTTCCTCAGGATATTTCGTTTCTGTTATTTCACGAAACTTAACGTCAGGCTCTTTACGATCAGGTACCACCCATCCACCATTACGAAGAGCAGCACTTTGAATGGCAGTGACACCAGAGATGGTGGGAGCATCATCATGCCCATTGATAACAGCACGCTCGAAATGACCATGTCGATCACCAGGAACGGAATGTAGAGAATGAAGCCCATCGTAAAAGCAGTCCGCAGCTCGCTGATAACGAAGGCCGGAAACAAGGCGGTCGTTGGGATATCTGCTTGCGTTTGCGGGCGATCGTTTCCGCCGATTTGGAGGAAAAGCTCTATATCCTGCTGGCGAGTTTGCTTGAACATGAAATCCCTTACC
>Ga0335070_10002451_pt1 | contig 21599 bp, 26 predicted proteins | sample Lox_Sample_13_FD_206722 | JGI IMG/M metagenome (GOLD analysis project Ga0335070, IMG submission 206722) | Soil microbial communities from Loxahatchee National Wildlife Refuge, Florida, United States - Lox_Sample_1.3 | ecosystem: Environmental > Terrestrial > Soil > Wetlands | place: USA...
ACTCATGTTGTTATTCTTTCACCCCGGCAGCAGAAAGCCACGGCCTTTGGCCGTGGATGAATGCGCCAGCTCTTGGCCGGGATGTCGCCCCGCTTGGGCGTTCGTTAGGTGCCACGGGCTTTGCCCGCGGGGCTCCACCGTCCCGTTGCGGCCTCAACCTTCTGAAACCAAGAAAAACTCTTTTGCGATTTCATCCCAGTGTTCTCCATCGAGGCTTCTCGCCATTCCGTCGACCAGCATTCCGCCATCCTGATAAACCAAACCGAGATTGTTGCTCATTTTTGATAACAGATTCTCTCTAATCTCTTCCATCCATTTTTTCGCCATTGTCCCTGAGAGTAATTGTTTTTTGTTTACTGAAAACCTCGGTGATTCAACCTCCATCAGCCAACTCACGTAAGGGTATTTGTTAACGTTTTCGGGTGAGTTCACGATCTTGTCATTGATGGCCATCACCTTTCCGTCGACGGGCGAGAGCATATCGATCTTTTTTGAATCCACCTCCAGCGTCCATCCCTTATCCCCCTGATGGATGGTTGAACCGATGCCCGGCACCTGAATCGCATTGATTTTCCCCACAAGTTTTTGGGCAAAATCATCCAGTCCAACCCTTACCAGATTCTTCCTCTCCGGAGCTGCCCAGCTGTGACCCATGTGATAATAGATCTCCTCCGGGAGACTAAACCATTCGTTGACGACGGGAACCAACTTCTTCGTCGCCTGAAAGACCGCCTTTGCGGGCCTGGCCAAAAATCTCCAGAAAACGACAAAGAGCAGGAGAAAACCGATCACAAGCAAGTATTCAATACCCTTTGTGGCAAAGATGTCTACATAGCTGAAACCTTCCATTGGGGGACCCCCTTTCTGATCGTTACACTCTTCTTGACGGTCTTTTCTTCTGTTGCCCATGCCGGAGATTCTCGCAATACCGGCATCCGGTTTACGATCCATCTGAATGCCCACACCTCCGTGAACAGAATGGCGAGTGTAATCACGATCTCCATCCACGAAGGAATATACCTCTGGCTCAATGGCACATACCACTTATAGGCAATGACAGAGTAATTGAGTCGGTTGATGAGAATTCCGAGCATTGAAAGGATAGCCGCCATCCGGACGACGGTTACATTTTCATACCGGACACCGTGCAGGAACAGGAAGCAAGGGAGCAGGACAAAACCGATGAGTTCGATAAGATACCATGTACCCATCGGAGTGGTTAAGAGCGGCCATTGTTTCCCGTGGATAAGAATCAGTATCTTCATGAAGAAATAGACGAACAACGCTCCTGCGCATCCCTTTCCTAACCCTATCAGGATACGATCAAACGATTCATGACCGTCGTGGTCGATTTGATTCGCGAAGACCTTGTGGCTTATGGTCCCTTCAAAGATGACCATGGAGAGTCCGGCAAAGATGCTGGAGAGAAAGAAGAGTACCGGAATGAACTCCGTATACCACAACGGATGAATCTTGCTCTTGGCCATCAAGAAGAGAGCGCCCAGACCCGATTGGTGTAAGGTGGAAAGGGCGATGCCAAAGATGACCGCTCCCACGGTGAGCGAAGCAAGGATCTTCCTGATTCTCCTGAATCCAAGCCATTCCGCCACGGCAGGGGAAAATTCAATAAAGAGGGAGATCATGTAGAGCATAAAGTGCCAGGAGACAAGGAAGAGCACTGAATTGACGCCGAACCTATTCCCGAAGATGGGGTTCGTGATGTTCCACCATCGACCCAGATCAAGGAAGATGGCGCCGGCATAAAAGACGTAGGCAAGGAACCCATTGAGGACGGTTGCCCTTGCGATGGGATGATATTTTTCGGAACGGAGGATGTACACAACAAAGGTGAGGATGTAAGCACCTCCTGCAAAGGCAACTCCTACCATCACGTCAAATCCGATCCATATTCCCCAGGGAAATTCCTGGGAAAGGTTGGTCACCGCACCCAGCCCCTTTACCAAACGGAAGAGGATGAGAGCGGCTCCGAGGACGATGATCGGAAAAGAGATGACATTGAAGGTAGTGAAGATCTTTCCTTTCGGCTTGAGCTCGCCGCGGATAAAGGTCCAAAAGTCCTTGACGTTCTTTATTTCTGGGGTGGCGGCTGTTTCGTTCATGATCTTCCTCCTTTTCCTCCTATTTCCTCTTCTCCTTTTTTGGTTAAGGTGTTTACTCCGATCAAGAATGCGGGCCAGAGTAAAAGGACAAGGGGAACCGAATAGAGAAAGCCTTTGGTAAATTCCGGGCAAGGCGTTGTCCCAAGATCTGTCCTGAAACCGATCTGTTCGAAGGGGACCTTCGAGAGATAAAGGTACCCTGTCCCTCCCACTTCATGCTCTCCATAAATGTGGGGTACGTACTCTCCGGGTTTCTGGTAAATTCTCCTGTTGGCCTCCTCAATCAGTTCCCTCCGGGTGCCATAGAGAAGCGCTTTTTCCGGGCAGTTTGCCACACAGGTTGGCTTCTCTTCCTTTCCCAATCTGTCCCAGCACATATTGCACTTCTGGATCTTGGGAGTGGCACTCCCGTATTCAAACTTTGGAATCTCAAACGGACAGGAGGGCATGCAGTACCGACAACCCATGCAATTGGTATCCCAGGTCACCGGCCCTTCCTCTCTTTTCTGCATTGCCTTCACCAGACAGGCCGCGACGCAACCGGGCTGGTTGCAGTGCATGCACTGTCTCTTCACAAAGACCTCTCCCTTTTCCGTTTCGTAACGGTTGACCACCGTCCATTGACTCACGGAGGTTGGTCGTTCTTTACTGAATACGGAGGAATCGGCGATATCCGGAACGGAAAGATAGTGCGCCTCCGCGCAGGCCGCTTCGCATGTTCGGCACCCCACACAGCGTGTGGTATCGACCAGGACGCCCATAAATTCCGCGGAATGAGCCGCAACGGTTGCCCTGACCGTCCTTGGGGTTAAAACATTTCCGAGCGCTGCTCCTGCTAATCCTCCACCTAGGATTTTAAGAAAGCTTCTTCTGTCAATCCCCATTTGACCCTCCTCATGCTCAGTTCCTCAGCGGAATGAGTTCGTCTGGTTCTTTGAGTAAGTGACTTTATTCCGATGCAGCCAACGACAGTCAGTATAACGAGTATAGGTACCATATGGATCATCCTCCTTTCTGTTTTTGATCGTTACTCCGGAGAAGAATGGAATAGTTGTGCGACCAGCGCCTTCCATGCCTTCCCATCGAGTTTACCGGCAGCCCCTCTGATTACCTCTCCTCCATCGCCATAGGTCAATCCGAGCGTCTGGCTATTGAAGCTCGACATCAACTTGGCCTTACATTGGTCAAAGTGCATTTTGAATTGGAGAGCGTCCATCAATTCGGGCATCTCCTTGTTGAGACCTTTCGCTTGAATCTTCAGAATCCACCCTTCTTCATAAGGGGAACGGTTGGCGAGAGTCGGATCTTTTATCAGGTTTTCATTAACGTCTACGACTGTTCCGCCCAAAGGAGCCAGCTGGCACAATTTCCGTTCGCCATGGCGGACTTTCCAGGCAACCTCCCCTTGATTCAGTTTGGCGCCTATAGGGGGAACCTTGATGTCGTCAATGTCCCCCATCACCTGTTGGGTGAAATCATCAAGACCCACCTTTATCCTGTTACCTCCCTCAAGTTTCATCCAGGAATGTCCATTGTGATAATAGACATCTGCAGGAAACTGGGGGACCCTCGCAGGTGCCAGGACCGGAGAGACGACCCTCAAGCCCCTCTCCAGCTCAGCCAATGGAACTTCTATCTTGCGAGTCGAACGGTGTAAGATGGCCTGTATCAGAAATACAGCTAAGATTGTCAGAGCAACTAAGATGATAACCATTTTTACCGCCTCCTTTTTCTGAGAGTTGACTCTCGTTTTTTTGTTCGTTCGCCCTTTAGCATTTCAAATAGCGAGCCAAAGTAAAAAAATTCACAAATAAATTTTGAAAAAAATTTATCCGTTTGGAGTTACGATAAGTTAGACAACCGAGAAAAAGAGCAACCTTGAGTGTTCGCCTTAGAGATGATTTTGTGGGTGTTGAATAATTCTGCGGTGCTTTTTGGTATTGTTTTCTTAAACGTTTAAAAGTTATACGAATTTTACTGTTGAAAACATAAACATCCCATTGTAAATATTTTCAGCAATTGTATCCCTTTTTGATTTAATCTTGTTCGTTCTAAATCGCTTCGAGAGAAAAGTTTTGTACGGATAAATTTCGCACGACAAAATAAGAAGGCCAGATTTTGTCTGGCCTTGAATTGACTGGCTCCCCGGGCAGGACTCGAACCTGCAACCTAGTGGTTAACAGCCACCCGCTCTGCCGATTGAGCTACCGAGGAATAATATTTTTTAGCTCCTTCGCTCTTAGTGGTTAATCCCCCCTGGGGCGGCGCTCTGCCGATTGCCTGCCGGTAGGCAGGAGCTACCGAGGAATCACAATAAGTCGGAATTACAAATGTCAAATATCAAATTACAAATATTTGCTGTCAGGCGTTACGCTGAAGATTTTCTTCCAGTATTTACTCCCCCTCACCCCGACCCTCTCCCGCCGGGGGAGAGGGATGATGAGATCTTAAGTAGTTTACAAAATAATACGAAAGATGGCAATCCAAATCAGTCACGGGTCACCCGATCCTCTTGCGGAATCGGCTCAGTCTTACTCAAAACTCTCTTCTTACGCCACGCCAAGACCATACTGACCGGACCGGAGAAGACATAGAAGAGAACGAAGGCAAAGAGGACCACGACGGGTTCCATGACGATCACAACCAGCGAGAGGACGACAAAGATGAAAATGCTGAACGGTTTCCGTTTCGCCAAGTTAAGTTCTTTAAAGCTGAAGTACCGGATGTTCGAGACCATCAGAAAGGCGAGGATGTAAATCATCACCAGGATCACAATATCTTTGACCCAATCCGTCTCAATCAATTGGAAGTAAAGAAGGATGGTGAAGGCAATCATGGCGGCCGCCACTGGGATGGGAAGCCCTTTAAAATACTTTGTCTCTCCCGAAGAGGCCAGCACGTTGAACCTGGCCAACCGGATTGCCCCACAGGCTACGAAAAGGAAAGCAGCCAGCCAGCCAAATTTTCCATAAGGCCTGAGCGCCCAGCTGAAGGCGAGCAGAGCCGGAGCCATTCCGAAGGAGACGAGATCGGCCAGTGAATCATACTGCATTCCGAATTTGGAAGTGGCTCCTGAAAGTTTCGCCACCTTTCCGTCGAAAACATCGAAAACCGCTGCCAGAAGGATGGCCACGGCGGCAAAGTAAAATCGTTCCTGGAAAACAGAGATAATCGCCCAGAATCCGCAAAGGAGGTTACCAGTAGTGAGAAGATTGGGAAGGATATAAATTCCCCTTCTCATTCTGATGGGTGTTCTTCTCTTTTTCATGCTCGATACCCAATGATCGACTCCCCTCCCTTGACATGCTGTCCCACCCTGACAATGGGCTTCACTTCAGGGGGGAGGTAGAGATCGACCCTCGACCCAAACCGGATCAAGCCAAAGATTTCTCCCTTCCCCAGGGTATCGCCTGCCTTGGCATAGCAGACAATCCTTCTCGCCACAAAGCCCGCAATCTGGATCAAGAGGATTTTATGACGGTCCTCGGTTTCCAGGATCACGGCGTTTTGCTCATTGAGGAGGGATGACTTCTCCGCGTTGGCCACCAGAAATCGGCCCGGGAGATAATTCCTTTCGAGAACCTTTCCTGAAACAGGCGCTCGATTGAGGTGAACATCGAACAGGGACATAAAGATGCTCACTTTGAGAGCCTTTTCTTTCAAGAAGCGGTCTTCCTTACATTCCCCGACGTGAATGATCCTGCCGTCGGCCGGCGAGAGAATAACGTTCTGAAGGTTGGGGATTTCTCTCCTCGGATTCCTAAAGAAATAGGCGATGAGCAGGGAAAGAAGGATTCCAAGAGACATCCAGACCTTCCACCCCATGATCCCAAGAATCACTGTTAAGAAAACCATAGGGAGGAAGAAGGGAAACCCTTCTTTGGCCATGGGCCATCGATTCTGTTTCATCACTTTTTCTTTTCCTGGAGCCACCCCATCATGGAGCGCAATTTTTTCCCAACCTCTTCGATGGGATGCTCAGCCTCCTTCTTCCTCAAGGCGTTGAACATGGGTCGCCCCACCCGATTTTCCAAAATCCATTCTTTTGCAAAACTTCCCGTCTGCACCTCTTTGAGCATCCGCTTCATCTCCTCACGGGTTTCCGGGGTGATAATCCGCTTCCCTCGTGTCAGGTCGCCGTATTCGGCCGTATCGCTGACAGAGTAGCGCATGAAGGACATTCCTCCTTCGTAAATCAGGTCCACGATGAGTTTCAATTCGTGGAGGCACTCGAAGTAGGCAATCTCCGGCTGGTATCCGGCCTCGACCAGGGTATCGAAGCCTGCCTTGATGAGTTCCGTTACTCCTCCACAAAGAACCGCCTGCTCTCCGAAGAGGTCTGTTTCCGTCTCCTCCTTAAAGGTGGTTTCAATCACGCCGGCTCGAGTGGCGCCAATGCCTTTCGCATAGGCCAAGGCGGTCTGTTTGGCCTTCTTTGAAAAATCCTGATAAATAGCGACCAGGGACGGGACGCCCGCTCCCTTTTGAAATTCCCTTCGCACCAAATGACCGGGGCCTTTCGGGGCGATCATCACCACATCGATTTCTTTGGGGGGGACAATCTGCCCGTAATGGATATTGAACCCATGGGAGAACAAGAGGGTTTTTCCCTTTTGAAGATAAGGTTTGACGTCCATTTCATACAATTTGGACTGGACATCATCCTGGGTGAGGATTTGAATGAGATCGGCCAATTTGGATGCTTCCGAAGCGCCGATCGGTTTGAAGCCATCTCGAAGCGCAAACTGATAATTCTCAGTTCCCTTGATTTCGGCGACGATCACATTGAGGCCGCTGTCCCGTAAATTTTGAGCCTGCGCATGTCCCTGGCTCCCGTAACCGATGATCGCAATCTTTTTTCCCTTCAGGATGCTGAGATTTGCGTCTTTTTCATAATAGATTTTCATCCCTAAACTCCTTTCCGTTATTTCCCTCTCCCCTAGTGGGAGAGGGAGAGGGTGAGGGGGGAAATACTATCTCAAACCACCCCCACCTCAATCCTCCCCCATCAACGGGGAGGATAGTTGTTGGTAATCTTAATGGTCTCTGATCTAGCTACCGGGTTCCGTAGTAATTTTACTCCCTCTGATCATGGCCACGCGGCCTGTTCTGACCAGCTCTTTGATACCGAGGGGTTTAAGGAGGGCCAGGAGGGCATTGATCTTTTTTTCGTCCCCCGTCACCTCGATCGTATAGGTTTTGGCCCCGACATCCACGACCTTCCCCCTGAAGATATCGACCACTCTGAGAATTTCTTCCCGCGTCTCCGGAGTAGCCGAGACTTTCACCAATACCATCTCCCGTTCGACAAAGTCCTTTTCAATGAGGTCCACGACCTTGATCACCGAGATCAATTTGTTCAGCTGTTTGAGTACCTGTTCGAGGATCTGATCATCCCCGCGGGTGACGATGGTCATGGTCGAGACGGTCGGATCAAGGGTTTCGGCGACACACAGGCTTTCGATGTTAAACCCCCTGCCGCTGAAGAGCCCCGCAACTCGGGTCAGGACTCCGAATTCATTCTCAACCAAAAGAGTAATCACGTGCCGCATGATATTTTTAGAAAGACGTGGCTCGTGTCCGTGATTCGTGACCGTTTAAGAAAACATTTTCCAAGTAAATAATCACCATTCACCAGCACGATTCGCCACTCTACACCAGCCTCATTTGATTCAGCGCCTCGCCCGCGGGCACCATGGGATAGACATTTTCCTCGGGATCAATCTCGAAGTCGATGATGACGGGCTCGGGAGTCGAGAATGCCTTCCTCAGCGAGGGAAGCACCTCCTCCGGTTTGGTCGCTCTCAGCCCCACTGCTCCGTAAGCTTCCGCCAGTTTGACAAAGTCCGGGGAGACACCTTCCAGGGAAACGGAGGCATACCGTTTCCCATAGAAGAATTCCTGCCACTGTCTTACCATTCCAAGGTAACCGTTGTTCAGGACCACCACTTTTACCGGCAATCGATACTGGACGACCGTGGCCAGTTCCTGGGAGTTCATCTGGAAACTGCCGTCGCCGGAAATATCGATAACCAGCTTATTCGGAAAAGCCACTTGCGCACCCATGGCGGCCGGGAATCCGTAACCCATTGTTCCCAGTCCTCCTGAAGTAAGCAGTGTCCTTGGTCTGAGAAAAGGGAAATACTGGGCCGTCCACATCTGATTCTGGCCCACCTCGGTCGAGATGATGGCATCGCCCTTGGTGAGCTCAAAAATCTTTTCGATGACGTACTGAGGCTTGATCATTTCCCTTTGCTCATAATTCATGCTATGGATCGCCCTGAATTTGTCGATTTGATGGTGCCATTTGTCCATCCCTGTTTTGAAGGCGCCAACGTCTTCGTCTTCGAGGAAGGAGAGAATTTTAGAAAGGACACGCTTGCAGTCGCCAACAATGGGCAGGTCCACTCTCACGTTTTTGCTGATGGAGGTGGGATCGATATCAATGTGGATGATCTTGGCCTGGGGGGCAAAGGCCTCGATTTTTCCGGTGACCCGGTCATCGAAGCGAGACCCGATGGCGATGAGGAGGTCGGACTCCATGACCGCCATATTGGCCCAGTAGGTTCCGTGCATTCCGAGCATGCCAAGAGAGAGGGGATGATTCCCCGGGATGCTGCCCAATCCCATCAAGGTCATGGTGACGGGGATCCCCAACTTCTCAGCAAAAAGGGTAAGCTCCTTTGAGGCGTTTGAGGAGATGATGCCGCCCCCGACATAGAGCACAGGCTTCTTTGACTTCAGCATGAGTTTGACAGCCCTTTGGATCTGACCGACATGTCCTTCATACGTGGGCTGGTAGCCTCGGATAAGGATTTTTTCTGGATATTTGAATTCGGCCGAGTCGACCAGAACGTCTTTAGGAAGATCGATAAGAACAGGTCCGGGCCTTCCGCTTCGGGCCACATAAAAAGCTTCCTTTATTGTTCGAGCTAGGTCTTTAACATCCTTTACAAGGTAGTTGTGCTTGGTACATGGCCTGGTGATGCCGATAATGTCCGCCTCCTGAAAGGCATCGTTTCCGATGAGAAGAGTAGGGACCTGGCCGGTCATGATCACCACCGGGATGGAGTCCATGAAGGCTGTGGCAATCCCAGTCACCGTATTGGTTGCCCCAGGTCCAGAGGTGACGATGACGACCCCCACCTTTCCCGTGGCCCGGGCGTATCCATCTGCCGCATGGACCGCTGCTTGTTCATGGCGGACCAAGACCTGGTGAAAGGGAGCACTTTGGAGTTCATCGAATAGAGGCAGGACGGCGCCGCCGGGGTAATTGAAAAGGATATCGACCCCTTCCTTCTTCAAAGATTCAACGATGATTTGAGAACCCGTTTTTTTCATCGAAATGGTATATTCTTGCTTGTGAAATGCAAGATGGATGCCAAATCCCCAGTCTTAAAAAGAAGGATAAGGCTGAGGTTAGGGTTAAACTTAAAGAGACTAAATTCTAAATCTTAACTTAAACTCCAATTGAGCGAAAAATGTGCAGATCTTTCAAATCAACGGCTTCGGTCTTAAAGCCCGGTTGTTCGATTTGTAGGGCTATTCATTCAAACACATGATTTCTTATCCCATCTCCTTCCCCCTTACGATGGGGGAAGGTTGGGATGGGGGTGGAAACCGTGGATCCTTCCCCCCCACCTTAATCCTCCCCCTCCGTGGGGGGGGAAGTTATTTTTTTTGACTCAATTGGGGTTAAACCTTAACCTTAGCCTGGATTTTGAACTTTGACATTGATTTTCACCTATCGGTATTGCATCAGTATTTTTTCCATCTGGTCTTTAAGCGCCAGTTTTTTCTTCTTAATGATTTTTATCTCCACCTCATCCTGAGGAGTGAGAAAGAGTTTTTTTTCTAGCCCTTCCAACTGTTCTGCAAGCTGGGTATGCGCTTGTTTCACTCTTGAAAATTCTTCATTTTCTCTCATCAGCCTCTCAATCAACACCTCTTCTTTAGTCGTCATCTCAGCCCCCGATGTGGAGAAACATGGTCACTCAAGATAACTTAACAGAAAAAGCTAATATAATCCAGCCTGTTTGTCAACTTTTCCGTTCCCCGGCGAGAAACGAGGGCTGCTTTCCCTATCTACACGAGCCGCTCAAGGGTAGATGGAGGGTAGTCATTGCGAGCACCCCAAAGGGTGCGTGCCTTCACGCCGAAGTGCCCCGTCAAAGCATCTGGCGAGCAAGAGTTTCGGTGCAGGCGTGGCAATCTCACCCAAGAAAACGAGATTGCTTCGTTTTACCCCGGCAGCAGAAAGCCACGGCCTTTGGCCGTGGATGAATGCGCCAGCTCTTGGCCGGGATGTCGCCCCGCTTGGGCGTTCGTTAGGTGCCACGGGCTTTGCCCGTGGGGCTCCACTCGCAATGACAATTTTCTAAATCGGGATTTGACCAAAATGTTTTTCCTGCCATCTTATTTCAGCTTCTGAGGGCCTGACATAAATGGGGGAAAAGGCCGAAAGGTTCAAATGTTCGCCTTTTCTAAGGAGTTCCATCCCCAACGTTGCCACCATTGAGCCATGAGATACACGGAAGGGGGCAGCAGGGAAGATGGCGAAGGTAGGAAGGCAATTCAGGAGAAAGTCACCGTATGTTTTTACTCCGTCACCAAGGAAGAGCGTATGCTCTTTAATCTTCCCGACAAGGTCTTCGGGTGGAATCGCCTGGTATTCCGATTGCCGCGTAAGGGGACCCCGATCCCCGTAACGATAAAAAGCTGTATAGACCTCCTTCTTCCTGGCGTCGAGGATCGGACAGATGAGGTGAGAGGTGGGAGCGATTTGGGAAGCGAGAACATCAAGCGTGGAAACACCTGCCACGGGTTTTCCGGTGGCAAAGGCCAGGCCTTTCACGGTGCTCACTCCAATTCTCAATCCTGTAAAGGAGCCCGGACCCAGGGCAATGACCCATCCCTCTATCTGTTCAATAGGGCAGTGAGCTTGTTTCAAGACAAATTCGATTGCCCCAAGAAGTCTTTCAGAATGGGTTACGGAGATATCGAGCACATATTCGGAGATGACCTCTTCGTCTTCGATCAAGGCCACGCTTCCGCACGATGTGGAGGTATCGATGCCGAGGACCTTCATTTATTCACGCTCACCCCGGCTTTCTCCCCTTGAGGGAGAGGGGGGTGCCTCTCAGAATTTAAACCCTCCGGGGAAGAAATACCGGATCAGATCGTTACGGATGGCAAAGAGCATCAGGAGGATGATAAAGATTAAGCCGACCTGCTGCGCGATTTCCATTTTCCGGAGACTGATCGGTCCTCGCAAGACCGCCTCTAATCCCAGAAAAAGGAGGTGGCCTCCGTCGAGGATGGGAATGGGAAAAAGGTTGATGACTCCGAGGTTGATGCTGATGATGGCCGTGAAGATAGCCAGGCTCAGCAGTCCCCTCCTGGCTTGCTCACCGGCCATCTTAGCGATCATGATGGGGCTGCCGATTTCTTTGGCCGGAATGACCCTCTCGATGAGTTTTACAATTCCTATCACCGTCAACTCAATCACCTGCCAGGTTTGAGCCAGTCCACTTCCGAGGGCCACAAGGGGACCTACTTTCTTGTATACGGCACTGACGGGAGTATGCGTCACGCCTATTTTGAAGGTACTGATTTTTTCCCCGAAAAGGTTTTTCTCAGCGAACGGCTGTGGGGTGACGTTGATCTCAAGGATTTCACCGTCGCGTTTCACCTTCAGAGACAGTGCTTTCCCCTGGCTATTCGTTACGGCGGATTGTAGTTCGTCCCAACTTGAAATATCTTTCCCATCGATCGAAAGAATGAGATCCCCATTTTTTAGACCTGCCTTCTCAGCCGGGTAGCCGGGACTGATACCCTCCACGACCGGAGGGATCACGGGTAGAGAGGGGAGGCCCGCGATCAGGTTGACACTGGAGAAGAGAACCGCCGCGAGAAAGAAATTAAAGAAAGGACCGGCGCTGATAATCAGCGCGCGTTTCCAGATCGGCTGTGCCCAAAGAGAGCGATGTCGGTCTTCTTCCTTAATCTCCTCATGAGGGTCCTCTCCCAGTGGTTTTACAAATCCCCCCAGAGGAAAGACAGCAATCTGGTACTCTGTTTCTCCAATCTTCTTTCCGATCAGCTTGGGCCCGAAACCCAAGGAAAACTTAAGAATGCCCACGCCTAATCTCTTGGCCAAGATAAAATGGCCCAGCTCATGGACGAAGACAAGAATTCCTAGAACGATAGCTGTTGCGAGGATAGTGGTCAGCACGGTTATCTCCCTCCTAAAAGGGCCCTCGCCCTTTCTCTGGCCCAGTGATCGGCTTTCAGGATATCTTCGATCGTATGAACAGGTTTTACCTGGTGGTCCTCCATCACCCTCTGGAGGAGGGGGGGGATTTCTGTAAATCTAAGAGATCCATCTAAAAAGGCGCTGACGGCCACTTCATTGGCCGCGTTGAGGATGGCGGGCATAGTCTCTCCCGTCTCGATGGATTGATACGCCAGCCGGAGACAAGGAAATTTTTGCAAATCGGGGGGTGAAAAAGTGAGGGCTTCGCTTCTCGAAAGGTCGAGGGGAGGCAAGTTTAGATTGAGTCGTTCGGGAAAGGAAAGGGCATAGGAGATGGGGATCTTCATATCCGTAATCCCCATCTGGGCGACGATGGAACCGTCGACATATTCAACCATCGAGTGAACGACGCTCTGCGGATGGATCAGGACAACGATCTTTTCAACTGGGATATCGAAGAGCCAGTGGGCCTCGATAACCTCAAACCCTTTGTTCATCAGGGAGGCAGAATCGATGGTGATCTTTTTCCCCATCGCCCAGCGAGGGTGATTCAGGGCTTCTTTGACGGTGACCTCATGAAGCCTCGAAAGCGGGGAGTTCTGGAAAGGCCCTCCCGATGCCGTGAGGATCAGGCGGTGAACATCCTCCTTTTGGTGGCCGAGCAATGCCTGGAAGATGGCGCTGTGTTCGCTGTCAACGGGTAGAATCTGGACGTGATTCCTTCTGGCCTCTTCCATCATAATCTTTCCCGCCATGACCAGAGATTCCTTGTTGGCCAGAGCAATCGGTTTTCCGGTCTTGATCGCAGAGAGGGTTGGGATGAGGCCGACTGCACCCACGATGGCCGAAACGACCTGATCGACCTGGGGGTGGGTGGCTACCTGAATGAGCCCCTCCACCCCGTGAACGATTTCGAGGGGTACGTTCGGAAGCTCCCTTCGAAGGGCCTCCGATAATTCTTGATTGAGAACCGAGACGATCTTCGGCCGAAACTGAAGGATTTGCCGTTTGAGAAGCTCCGTATTGCGGCCGGCAGAAAGGCTGGCGACCTCAAATCGTTCCGGAAATTGACTGACGATATGAAGCGTATTGACCCCGATCGAGCCTGTTGAGCCCAGGACGGAAAGACGCTTCATGGAGTCTCCTTCAAGAGATAAATGAGGCAGTAGTAGAGAAAAGGGGCGGAGAAGAGGAAGCTATCCAATCGATCCAGCATGCCCCCGTGGCCCGGAATAAGATTCCCTGAATCCTTTACCTGAGCGCTTCGTTTCAGCATCGACTCTGTAAAATCTCCCAATTGGCCAAAAAATCCTATGCCTGCGGCCAGAAGAATACAGGTTCCTTTCTTCATGTGGGGGATGAATAGGACGACAAAGGCGAGGGCCACGATGATCGAGCCGAGAATCGCTCCCCCCAGCCCTTCAAAAGTTTTCCTGGGACTGATCTTGGGGTAGAGTTTATGTTTTCCGAAGGAGGCGCCAACCACAAAAGCAGAGACGTCCCCGGCCCAGACCGTTGTCGTCAGAAAGAGCACCCATAGCCTTCCACGGGGCATGTTTCGAATGAGCGAGACATAGGCAAGAAGAAATCCGATGAAGAGAATTCCAAAGAGGACCATTCCCATCTTCGAGATGGTGGAAGAAAGGTCCTTGGAGGTGCCCATGAACAGGACGGAAAGAATGAGAAGGACGACGACCAAGAAGGAAGGGATCTGTTTTATCTCCCCGAGTGAAACGATGACCGAGAGGATCAACCCCAGTCCTATTCCAACAGTGCGTTCCATCCATTCGGAATTCGGAAGGACGAGATGCGTGTACTCTCGGAGTCCGAAAAAAGTGGCCAGAAGCACCATGAGGTGGAGTACAAAGGGAGGAAAGAGGACGATCAGAAGAATGACAGGAGGGACCATGATCAACGCCATCCATACCTTCCTCTTTTCTATTTTCCCCATATCGCCTCATCAAATTCGGATTTCGGATTGCGGATTTCGGAATTCCCATCACCCCGCCCTCTCCCCTCAGGGGAGAGGGGAAGGGTGAGGGGTGGCAATCGGCAATTGATTATTCTTCTCTTCCGTTCAGTTGTTCGCTGGTCAGACCGAATCTTCTCTCTCTTGATTGGAAATCGGAGATGGCCTTTACGAGTTCCTTTCGGTCGAAATCCGGCCACAGGGTATCGGTGACGTATAACTCCGTATAGGCGATCTGCCAAAGGAGGAAATTGGAAATGCGAAATTCACCGCTCGTCCGGATGAGAAGGTCCGGGTCGGGTATCCCATGGGTCCAAAGGTACTGTGAAAAACGTTGAATCGTAATCTCCTCGGGTTTGATTCTTCCCTTTTGGAAGTCGGAGAGGATCCCCTGGACCGCGTGAAGGATCTCCGAACGGCCGCCGTAACTCAACGCTAAATTGAGAAGCATCCCATCGCAGCGTTCGGTCCTTTTTTTGGTTTCTTCCAGGATCCTCTGGACATCGAGAGGAAGATCTTCGATGCGACCGATGGCATTGAGCCGGATATTATTCTGGACCATCTCCTCACACTCTTTTTGAAGATATTCTTTCAGCAGGCCCATCAGGGCCTTCACCTCATCCGCCGGCCTCTTCCAGTTCTCGATGGAGAAGGCATACAGCGTCAATACCTTGATCCCCAATTCACGGCAGGCGGTGACAACTTCCCTGACAGCCCTGACTCCTTGCATGTGGCCGGCGATTCGGTTCCGGAGCTTCTTTTTGGCCCACCGGCCATTTCCATCCATAATAATGGCGATGTGGCGGGGGAGGTTTTCTTTATCGATTTCTTCCATGATGGAGAGGCCGTCTTGAAGACCGAGACGAGTGCTTTCTTCGTGCAAGCGTCCTCAGGCGAAGTATTTTTTCACATTAGCATATCAGATACTGTTTTTCAATCCGAGATTCACTCATCATCCGTAATCGTCATCTCACACCTTGGCCTGAATTAAGTCATGCCATCGGTTATCGAAAATGAGAGATGCTGAAAAAATTTCAGCATGACAGGGATATCCCCGGGTTTTGATTTTGACCACGGATTATAGTCACGGAGAGAAGGACGCGTAGATAAGGGAAGATCGTTGGAGGGAAAGAAGGGGAAGATGCTCAGAAGAATTCCTCTCCCCCTTCGGTCTCATTTTTCGACAATCGCTTCAACGGGGCATACCTCAAAACAGCTTCCGCATTCCGTACATTTCTCTTCGTTGATGACATAGGGTTCCCCTTCCTCAATGGCTTCAGCGGGGCATTCTTCCGCACAGGTCCCGCAAGCCACACATTCTTCCGTAATGACATAAGCCACCGACATCACCCCCTTTCAACTCAAGAGATTTCTAAGATTTCCTTCTCCTTGGCGGCCAGGGCGGCATCCACTTTTTCGATAAATTGATCCGTTGTTTTTTGCACCTTATCCATGGACTGGTGGAGTTCATCCTGAGAGATCTTCTTATTTTTCTCCAGCCCCTTTAACTGATCATTTCCCTCTCTTCGGATGTTTCGAATACCCACTTTTGCCCCTTCCGCCATCTTTCTCACCACCTTGACCAGTTCCTTGCGTCGTTCTTCCGTCAGTCGCGGGATGTTGATGCGAATCACTTTCCCGTCACTCGCCGGGGTCACCCCGAGTTCCGATTTGAGGATGGCCTTTTCAATTTCACCGATGACGGACGTATCCCACGGTTGGATGGTAATCAGTCTGGGCTCGGGGACGGATAAGGTGGCCATCTGGTTAAGAGGCGTTGGCGTCCCATAGTAATCCACCCGGATATCGTCAAAGAGAGCGAGGGAGGCCCTGCCCGTCCTGATTTTATTCATATCTGCCTTGAGGGAACTGAGCGTTTTTTCCATCTTGGCGACGGTTTCTGCATAAGTCTTCTCATCCATGATTTATCCTCTCACTCTTGTTCCAACTTTTTCTCCCAAGACGACCCGTTTGATATTTCCCTTGTGCCTCAGGTTGAAGACGATGATAGGAATCTGGTGGTCCATGCAGAGAGAGATGGCTGTTGCATCCATGACCTTTAATTGCTTCTTGAGCACCTCGAGATAGGTAAGCTCATCGTACTTACGGGCGCCTTTATGTAGCAGGGGATCGGCATCATAGACGCCGTCGACCTTCGTGGCCTTGAGGATGACATCGGCGCCGATTTCCATGGCTCGAAGGGAAGCGGTGGTATCGGTGGTGAAGTAAGGGTTCCCGGTCCCTCCTGCGAAGATCACCACCCGGCCCTTTTCCAGGTGACGAATGGCCCTTCTCCGAATATAGGGTTCGGCGACCTCCCGCATTTCGATGGCTGTCTGGACTCGCGTTTGAACATCGATTTTTTCAAGAGCCTCCTGAAGGGCAATGCCGTTCATCACGGTGGCCAGCATCCCCATATAGTCTGCCGAGGCCCGGTCCATTCCTTTCGCGCTGGCGGCCATCCCCCGAAAGATATTACCGCCACCAATGACAATTCCCACCTCCACTTTTAAATTTTTTACTTCCTTGATTTCCTGAGCAATCTTCTGGATCACAGCAGGATCGATTCCGAAACCTCCCTGGCCCGTTAACACCTCACCACTCAGTTTTAAGAGGATTCTCCTATATCGGGGTCTTTGCATGGAGGAACAGGCGCTTCAACCAATGGGTTCTTTCCTGCCCGATCCCGATTTTCGGGGAAGGCGACTTCCTTTACTTCACCGAGGAAGAGCAGGTAGGTGATGGCTGAGAGGATAGTCCTTCACCCAGTTGAAATCTTGCAAACCGACGGATCGCAATATTCTCCCCGACCTTGGCAATCATGGCGTCCAGCAATTCCTTGATCGTGAGGTCGGAGTCTCTGACATAGGTCTGCTCCAAAAGGCAAACCTCGGAATAAAACCTCTCTATTTTCCCCTCGATGATTTTATCGATCACCTTTTGAGGTTTTCCTGCCTCTTGGGCTTGAGTTCGATAGATCGCCCGCTCCCTTTCCAACACCTCATCCGGAATCTCCTCCCTCCGGATGTATTGGGGATTGGCAGCGGCGATATGCATGGCGATATTTTTTACGAAGGTTTGAAAATCTTCAGTCTTAGCGACAAAATCGGTTTCACAGTTGATCTCGACCAGGACCCCCATCTTACCCCCAGCATGGATGTAGGAGGAGACCAGGCCATCGGTCGCGATCCGGCCTGCCTTCTTGGCGGCAGTGGCCAATCCTTTTCGCCGGAGGTAATCGATCGCTCCTTCCATATTTCCTTCGGCCTCTTGAAGGGCCGTCTTGCAGTCGATCACCCCGGCTCCTGTCCTCTGTCTAAGGTCTTTTACCAATTCAACAGAAATTTCCATTCGTTCCTATTCCTCCTCCACTCCCTGGACCACTTCTTCCACCTGTATCGGTTTGGGAGGTTCCACTTTTTCCCTACTCTCTTTGTCTTCTTTCGCTCCCTCTATCTGGAGTTGCTTTTCGTAGATCTGTTTTCCCTCGATGACCGCGTCCGCCATCTTAGTAGCGAACAGTTGAATCGCGCGGATGGCATCGTCATTTCCCGGAATAATGTAATCCAATTCTTCAGGATTGCAATTGGTATCCACAATGCCGATCGAGGGGATACTAATCTTTCGAGCCTCCCTAACGGCAATCCGTTCCTTCTTAGGGTCCACGACGAAGACGGCCCCGGGAAGCCGATCCATAGCCTTGATGCCCCCAAGCGATTTTTCCAGCCGGCTCCTTTCTTTCTCCAGTTCCAGAACCTCTTTTTTCGGAAGGAGATTGTAGATCTCTTCATTTTTCATTGCTTCAAGTTTATTCAATCGATCAATGGACCGTTTAATCGTCTGGAAGTTGGTCAGCATTCCTCCCAGCCAGCGATGATTTACGTAGAACATTCCACAACGGGTGGCCTGCTCAGAGATCGTCTCTTGGGCCTGTTTCTTCGTCCCGACAAAGAGGATATATTCTCCTTTTGCCGCGATGTCCCGGACGAATTGATAAACTTCCTTGAAGAGCTGGACGGTTTTCTGGAGATCGATGATATAGATTCCATTCCTCGCGCCAAAGATATAAGGTTTCATCTTGGGGTCCCAACGTTTCGTCTCATGGCCAAAATGAACCCCAGCCTCCAGAAGCTCCTTCATCGTTACCGCCGACATTGAGCCCTCCCTCTCTTTTCCATTTTTCCTCCTTTGTAGATAAATAGCCGAATCAAATTCAGGTAACACATGATTTGACTTTTTGCAAGAGAAAAACCTCGACGAACCGCCGTGGAGGGTCGATGATGCCGCAGCGGGTCATCAATCAGGCTCCGGAATTTATATTTTATAAGCGAAATCAATGAGTTAAATTATGCTTGTTCCCTCTCAGGATAATTTTCCCAACCAGATAACGATTGGAAAATCTCGCTGTCAACCCTATTCCTCCAATTTGACATAAGTCAATGAAATTTCCCTTATATGTTAGCATAATAGAATATAAAAGGAGGAAAGTTATGAAGTGTCCAGGCCAGGATATGAGATTTTGGAAGCCAGGGGATATTTTCGACGCCTCCTGTCCAAAGTGCGGGAGAAAGGTTGAGTTCTTCAGGGATGAGGTCAAGCGCAAGTGCCAATGCGGTCATGAAATCGTTAACCCCAAATTGGATTTTGGTTGTGCTCAGTGGTGTCCCTATGCCGAGCAGTGTGTCGGTGCCGTGCCCGAAGAAGTAAGGGAAAGGCAAAAAGCAGAAGGAAGGGATTCGCTCAGGGAGAGAATCGCTCTGGAAATGAAGAAGTATTTCGGGACAGATTTTAAGCGAGTCCATCATGCCATCAAAGTTGCCAAGTTTGCGGAACAGATCCTGAAGATGGAAGGCGGAAATCCTCTGGTGGTGCTGGGGGTCGCCTATCTGCATGATATCGGGATCCATGAAGCGGACAGGAAATATGGAAGCCACTCGGGGTACTATCAAGAGATGGAAGGGCCAGCTATTGCCAGGGAAATTTTGGAAAGATTAAATGTACCGACACAGATGCTTGACGAGATGTGTGATATCATTGGTCATCATCATAGCCCGAGAGAAGAAGAGACGCTTAATTTTCAAATCCTGTATGAGGCAGATTGGTTGGTCAATATTGAAGAAGAAGGATTTTCAAAAGACCGAAAAAAAGTTGAGGAGTTGATCGCCAAGGTCTTCAAGACCGTGACGGGAAGACAGTTGGCAGAGAAACTCTACCTTGCCTAAGCGACAAGGGAGAGAGTCGTACTGAAGAGGGGAGAGGGCTTTCTGGGCGCCTGAAATTTAGCCTCGTCTTTTGATTTTTTCCATTGCTCCCTGAAATCACTCCATCTGGCGTGAGAGATCAGTCTTTTCTTCGTGAAAAAGAGTATCCTGTCCTTCTTTTTATAAATCCAGATTGAATAATGGGCTTCTTTAACAGGGTCTTCGATTAAGAAAACGGACCCCAGTTTATCGAGACTTCCCAGTCTCTTAAGGCTAATCTGGGTCTCCGGCTCTCCCCACTGATTGAGGAAAAGTGTTTGGTGGATACCGGCCAGCATGAGGTGCTGATTTCCCCTCGAGGGCTTGGACGGAGCCTTTGTGAAGCTTGGGATAAAGCTTGAGGCCAAAGCTAACATAAGTGGTTTATACCTATCATAAAATTCAGTCATTTGCAAGTAAAAACTTCTGGCTCTTCCTGGTTTTTTTGTGGGTTGTTTCTCCTTACCCCCTTCATCCCTCCTTAACTTAAGAGTACCCCCCCTCGTTCCGCCTTAAATTAAGGGGGGGGTAAAAAAGTCTAATGGGTAATTCAGTCCTGGGATACCAATTTGTTCAGTTCCAGGGCGTTCTTGACCGCGAAGCCGTAAGCATCGTTATTAAAATAGACGTATATGGTCTTGCCTTTTTTTCTCCAATCTCGGATTTTTTCCGCCCACTGCTTCAATTCCTTATCCGAATAATTAGAGCCATAGAGCGATTCGCCCCCGTGAAGGCGGAGATAGATAAGGTCGGAAGTTATTTTCTGTATAAAAGGGAGGCCTGACCCGTGGGCGATGCAAAAGGCAAAGCCAAATTCTTCCAAGATTCGAAAGGCCTCGCTGCAGAACCATGATTCATCTCTAAACTCGAAGGCATGGCGATGAAGCTTAGAACGGGGGAGAGTTGAGAGGAGAACGGAGAATTCCTCTAATCTCTCTCTCTGGAACTTGAACCGCGGAGGAAGCTGCCAGAGGACCACCCCGAATTTTTCTTTTAGTGGTGACGCATGTTCGAAAAGAAGAGAAAGAGGCTCCCTGCAATCCCTTAGCCGCTTGATGTGGGTGATGAACCGGCTCCCTTTAACGGCAAAGACAAACTTTTTCGGTGTCCGTTTATACCAGCCTTCGAATATCTCTTTTTTAGGCAGGCGGTAAAAGGAGACATTCAACTCCACCGTGGCAAAGTAATCGGTGTAGAATTCGAGCCACTTTTTCTGGGGAAGGTCGGAGGGATAGAAGGTTCCATTCCACCAATGAGGATAGTTGTAGCCGCTCGTCCCGATGAAGACCACTTGTAGAATGTGGAAGGTGGAGGGTGGTATTGACTACTTTCTACTCCCTACTTTCCACCTTCGGTCCTTTGGTCAGTGATAATAGCCGCCGCTGCCGGGGCCTCTCTGAGACCACTTCCGCTTGTAGTATTCACGGCGAATTTTTTGACGGATCGTTGGATAAGCCATATAGAAGAGGCCGAATAAAAGACCACCCAGGTGCGTGAGGTGGGCGACGCCGCCTCCTGCTCCCCCCACGGAAGCGAAGAATTCGATAAGACCGAAAATGATGACAAAATATTTTGCCGGAATGGGAAAGAGAAAATAGATGTAGATGAGTCGGTTGGGAAAAAGCCAGCCGAAGGCGAGAAGTAGTCCGTAGATGGCCCCAGAGGCTCCGATGGTGGGAACGGATTGATAAGGAGAGAAGATCACCGTGCAGATCCCAGCCCCAACCCCGCAGAAGAAGAAATAAAAAAGAAATTTTCTCGATCCCCAATAATTCTCTAATTCGGCGCCAAACATCCAGAGGGCCAAAAGATTGAACAAGATATGTGAAAATCCTCCGTGAAGAAAAATGTAAGTGAAGAGCTGCCATAGAAAGTATTTTTTCCAAATCAGGAGGGGAACCAGGCCGAAGTAGAAATCAAACCATCTGGTGACAAACATCTGAGCAATAAAGACTATCCCCATGATGATCATTAAATTTTTGACAACTGGTGTCAAACCATATCCGAATGAAAAA
>Ga0335070_10002452_pt1 | contig 21589 bp, 17 predicted proteins | sample Lox_Sample_13_FD_206722 | JGI IMG/M metagenome (GOLD analysis project Ga0335070, IMG submission 206722) | Soil microbial communities from Loxahatchee National Wildlife Refuge, Florida, United States - Lox_Sample_1.3 | ecosystem: Environmental > Terrestrial > Soil > Wetlands | place: USA...
AAACAAAGACAAACCCCCAACCCAACCTGAAAAATTTTAGCATCTAAGGCTCCTTGTTGTTAAAATAGACTTAATCCTTCATTACACATATTGTCAGAACATAAGTCCTGAATATCAGAGTCTCTGGTGTCTAAGAACAAGACTCTATCTTTTATACTGTATAATAGCTCAAAAACCGATTTTGTCAATACGTAAAAGAAGGTGAGAATTCCTTTAGTTAGCGTGGCTATGTATGCCGGGAATCAAGATCTGTGGTCTTTTTTGAGCAAAGAATGTCAGGTGCAAACAGATCAGAGTCTTTTTTGGCATCTTCTGGTTTTATCGTTCACTTTAAATAAAAAATCCCTTCCCCCAATCGGGGGAAGGGATTTTTTATTTGCTTTTCAGGACTTTAGTTACCTGCCAAGGTTCCACCAGTTAGAATCGCCGAATAATCCTGGATTTCTAACTGCCAAAGCCTTGTGAGGGGTGTCCACGAAGGGAGAATTCGCTAGGAAGCGGTTCTTATCTATAGGTGCAGGTCCTCTCTTAAATATGTAGTTAACAAGATACATGATGTCAACCACATTCACGTTTCCATCATCATTGACATCCCCCTGGTCAGTAAACTCTTTCGGACTCGATCCGCTTTTGTAGATGTAGGCTACCAGATAGACTATATCCATCACGTCCAGTTTCATATCACCGTTAACATCTCCCCGGTAATACCCTTGCTGGTGCAATACGTGATAAAGGAAGTGCCTCCAGGCCGCATCGCCGTTGGTTCCGACAGGCGTCCGGTATCCCCACTTGAGCCATTTTTCCATTCTCATCTCGCCCGCGGCTAAGTCAAAGCTGTTGTCAGCGAGAAGAATCGATTTATCCTCGAAGGAGGTAGGAAGATCTGAACCCCATCCCAGGTTTTCCATCCAGTATTTCAGAGAGTCCAGGTACTGACCATCATAAATTCTGGCTGTATTGCTGATTCCCCATCCGGTTACCGCTTCATCACCGACAACAGCCGGGATCTTGGTTACGCCAAAAACCGTATCCGGACCAGATTGATCCCACATCCATAGCGACCTGTGAACCTGGTCAAAGTCGACTTTACAGGCATTGTTTACTCCAATATCATAATCCAGGAAAATGGCAGTCTGCAAAGCGGATACTACTGAATCGGTAGTGTTATCGAAAACAAAGGCATCTTCAACCACGTATTCGCAGTCTCCCACGTCTCCGGCTGGCACCCAGAACCCAAAAGCATATTCTGTGATATCCAGCCCGGGAATAAATTTGTGCTCGAAACGATTGGTTAGCTGATAGATCTTATAATCTCCTGATGTCCCTGTCACTGTGAAGCTGTCCAGGGCTGGAGGACCTGATGGATTGAAGGTTCTGGCTGGGGAAAAGTTACCGTAGTCATTGTTCAGATCTGTTTGAGAGGTCCCGGCAATGATACTACCCTTATAAAGACCACTGACTACGTTCGATCCAAAGGTGACTGTAAAAGCATCCAGTCCGCCTGAATTGTTGTTAGTCTCAGAGGCTTTGGAACTTTGCACCTCACCCTGCATCCCTCTGATGCCCGCATAGAGATCAATCACCTGCTCGACCTCCACATTAACGTCCAAAGCAGAATCGTAGGTTGTAGTGTTGGCGAAAGGCCCGGCATTCTGGCCATTGAACGCACTCCACATCGAATCTGTCCAGCTCGTTCCGTATTCAGGTAGATACAAGTATCCGCCCGGGCTGGCAGAAGGCCAGGCAACCGTATACCAGTCTTTGGAAACATTTGCGGGATCGTTGTGAGCGGTGAAATTCCCCACATGCGGCCAGGCAGCAGGATGGGGGTATACGACTCCCAGTCCACCAGTTTCGGCATTATCCGTTGCCGGATCGCTCAAAGCCACCTGGTAAGTGGGAGCGAAGATGTCCACACCAGAAACTGCAACAAAATGACCGCCAAACCTGTGCCAGATACCCCCCTGATTCTGCCAGAATCCCAGGAGCAGAGTCATGGTATGGCACTCTCTGGTATACTTCTGAATGTAAACGAAATCGGGAGCATAGACTGTAGTCTCTGCAAACCACCACCCGCCGTGGGTTTTGATCACTTGCAGAATCCCTGCTCCCAAGGAATCGCAGACTGTTCCTATTCCAGCAACAGTGCCAGAAGCAGCTGCTACATCATTGACCACAGTGGGCACATCTGGTGGCATGGTAAGACCTGCATTGGCCGCCTGCCACCATAGCAAATCTGCACCTGCGGTTGGTCCGCAATAGGCTGCAGGGAATTGCCCCTGATCGAAATCTGGAAGTCCACCAGGAGCTGCATCTAACGAATCCTTATAATACCACTCGTCAGCTGGAGGAGAGCAGGCATTGTCTGTCGCAGTATGTCCGATCGCTCTGATCCTGATTGGTCCGCTGACCGTGCCAAGATCTGCAACCATATCATACAAATAGCCATCCAGATAGGTTGGGGAACCCCAGTATGACTGGCAGGTTCTGCCGGACTGATCAAAGACCCAGGATAGACCAAACTGGAAAGGAGCAGACGAACAGGTGGTATCTGAACCCTGATAGAACTGATCGGTATTCATGATGTAAACCATTGCAAAAAATGGACCGTAAACGCAGGCATTAGCATCAGCAATAGGGATATTGATATAGGCGAATGCACCCTCATGATGAACCCAGAAGCTGTCCGAGTAATAAACCGGTGCAGTTACCCACCAGCAGTTGGGATCAGTCTGATAGCCCGTGTAGACCCTTGCCTTAACGTATAAGCTGCACGCATCTCCTGCATAAATCTGAAACCTGACAGTATCCACGTCGAACGGGTAATAGGGGAAATTACATGCAGGCGTCGACGTGTTATTGTCTATATCCAGGAAGGTCATAAACCTTACCACTCCCCAGCATGACAGGTAAGGGTTTCCCGCAGGCTGGTAGTAACAGCATGATGCAAGATCCAGATTCTGCACCACGCAGTAATTTGGCTGCGCCTCTTCCGTCAAATTTGCTTCCGGAACGTGCACCGGCTGCTTTTGCATCTGATTTATCTCTGCCGGCGTTTTGCCTTTTCTTAACTGAACTACTCTCTGCAAATCCTCCAGTTTTCCGCGCCTGACCGGTTCCCAGACATTTGAGGGGGCGGGAGCGACTTTAGGAAACTGTGGCTCTAAATTTTGTTCAGCTTTCTGGATATGAGTGGGCCTCTGAGGGTTTTGACTCTCTCTTTCTTTTGCAGAAAGGACTACAGAAAAAACGATGAAGGCTAAAATGACGAACAAAACTATAAATGTACTTCTTTTCATCTGACCTCCTCCTTTTTGAAAAAAGGTGAAATCTGGACTGGTTTACCTTCTTTTCCCTTTAGACATCACCTCCTGTAGCTAATGATGTTTTGAAGGTTAGAGAATAAAAAGAAAACACAGAAATAATTTTTTTACTTGCAATCGTATTAGAAGAAAAGTAAGGATAGATGAAAAACCTTGGAGGAAAGCTCGATAAAATCCTTTTCTTCTTTAATCCATTAAAGTTCCCTTTCCCTCTTTTTGTCAAAAAATGAATCCTGAGTGAGCTTGTCAAGGAAAAAATGCAAAGGAAGGTCTCAAAATGAGAAAATTTGATTCGAAAACAGTATTGGGGGTGGAGGTTATCGCAGCCTTTATGTGGATACTCTCAAGAATTTCCTTTTTCCAACCTTCAAAAGTTTCTCGCTTCTGATGTCTATCTGCAGATTCTCATCATCGACTCTCTGATTGTCTATATACACCCCTCCTTGTTTGATTAGCCTGCGAGCTTCTGAGGAAGTAGAGCAGAGGCTGGTTTCAGTCAAGAGCTTAACGATCCAAATCGTGGGTTTGTCCGTTTTCAAATGGAAGACTTCGATATTTTCTGGCAGCTCTTTTTTCGAGAAGACCTTATCGAATTCGGCTTGAGCCTTCTCAGCATCTTTTGGCCAGTGATAGAGTTTAACTATCTCCGATCCCAGTTTTTTCTTCCATTCCATCGGATTTACTTCTTTCCCGTCTATGTCCTTTTTCACTTTCTTTAATTCTGAGGATGGAATGTCGGTCAAAAGCTCAAAATAAGGATAAATCAGTTCATCCGGGATAGACATTATCTTGCCAAAGATCTCGGAAGGGGATTCGTCGATCCCGATGTAGTTACCGGTAGATTTGCTCATTCTTTGAACGCCGTCAGTTCCAGGCAGAAGAGACATAGTCAAAATCACCTGGGGTGCAATTCCATACTCTTGCTGAATCTGTCTGGCAATTAGAAGATTGAATTTCTGGTCAGTTCCCCCGATCTCCAAGTCTGCTTTTATTGCCACTGAATCATATCCCTGCATTATGGGGTAGAAAAGCTCGTGCAAGCTGATTGGGCTTTGTTCCTTATATCTTTCTGCAAAATCGTCCCTTTCCAGAATTCGGGCTAAGGTGAACTTGGAGGCTAAACGCATAATCTCCTGAAAGCTCATCTTGGAGAACCATTCTCCATTGAAATGGACTTCGGTTTTCTTTTCGTCCAGAATCTTGAAAAATTGCTTTTGATAGGTCTCGGCATTTTTCCTAACCTCTCCGTAGGAAAGCTGAGGTCTGGTCTCGGAGCGGCCGGAAGGATCTCCCACCATTCCGGTGTAGTCGCCTATGATCAGCACCACCAGGTGTCCAAGTTCCTGAAACTGTTTCAGCTTCCTGATTCCGACAGTATGTCCCAGGTGAATGTCCGGGGCAGTAGGGTCAAACCCCATTTTTATCCGGAGCGGCTTATTCTCCTTGATCGACTCCTCAAGTTTTTTTATCAGTTCTTCTTCAGGTATGATCTCGACTGTTCCTCTTCTGATCAGCTCTAACTGCTCTTTTACTCCTAACATTCACCCTCCTGAAACGTAATTTCGTAAAATCGTCCAAAAGAACCAGAAGCTGACGCTGTTTGATTATATAACTATTTTTCACTGAAAATCAAGCCAAATTTTCGGCCGGGACCCAATCTTCGATTTAACCGATATATATTTATGAAGTGAACAGAATTCCACTTGCACCTCAAGAGCAAATAATATAAATTGATTATATGCTTAAGATAAAAGACAAAAAGAAGTTTTATGTTCTTATCGCAGTGGCCATTTTGATTGTTCTTCTGCTTACTGTCTCCTTGGCTAAAACCTATCAGACTTATAAAAGAGACCTGCCCTCTCTTTCTCAGCTTCACGATATTGAGCCAAACCTTTCCACCAAGCTGTATGGTAGCGATGGCAAGATCTTCAAAGAGTTTTATACTGAAAGAAGGACCTTAATTCCACTGCGAGAAATGCCCACCTATTTGGTGGATGCACTTCTTTCGGCTGAAGATAGAAAATTCTATCATCACTGGGGTTTCGATATTTTAGGAACCGTAAGGGCGCTGGCGACTGATTTAGTTCACTTGAAAATGACCCAGGGAGGTTCAACCATAACCCAGCAGTTAGCCCGGACCATGTTTCTGACCCGGGAGAAAACCATTCCCCGCAAGATCAAGGAGTTTTTGACCGCCATAAAGTTAGAGAGAACCTACTCCAAGGACGAGATACTGGAGATGTATCTGAACCAGTGTTACTTCGGAAAAGGAGCTTATGGAATTCAGGCAGCTGCCCAGGTCTTTTTCAGCAAGGATGCCAGGGAGTTAACTTTATCCGACTGTGCTCTTCTGGTAGGTGTGTTGAAATCTCCCAACCGTTATTCCCCTCTGGATTATCCGGATTTAGCATTAAACCGAAGGAATCTGGTTTTAAAAGCAATGGAAGATAACGGGAAATTGTCTAGAGACGAATACGATAGCCTTAAGGTACTTCCTCTACAACTCAAAGCCTCCTCTTCGAAAACCGGACTGGGACCTTATTTCTCAGAGACGATCAGGCAATATCTGATAGAGGAATATGGGGAGAAAATTCTGTATAACGGAGGGCTTTCGGTCTATACTACTTTGAATCCGGAGATGCAAAAAGCAGCCGAGGAGATCGTCAGGGGCCAGTTAGCCCTGCTTCAGAAGAATTTTGAATCCAGCCATACTTTGAAGGAGGATAACTGCATCACCATTGCAGTTGATACCCTTAATGGAAAGGTCAGGAGAAGAAGAGTTTTTAAGGAGCTCCAGGCCGCACTGGTGGCAATAGATAATCGCACCGGCAATATCCTGGCAATGGTAGGCGGTAAAGATTTCACCAAAAGCGAGTTCAACCGGGCAATTCAGGCTTTAAGGCAGCCGGGCTCTGCTTTTAAGCCTTTTGTCTGGACTGCAGCTCTGGAGAATGGTTTCAAGCCCACTGATATTATCTATGACACCCCGGTTATACTCCAGGCAGGTGACGGTTCTGAGTGGAAACCGCAGAATTTCGATACCACGTTCAAGGGTCCGATGACCTTGAGAGAGGGGTTGAGGATTTCCAGAAACATAGTTTCCGTCAAACTGATCCAAAAGATAACTCCTCAGGAAGCCGTAAAATATGCCCACATGATGGGGATAAACTCATTTCTTGCCCCTTTTCCATCTTTGTCTTTAGGTTCTTCTGAGGTTAATCTTCTCGAACTGGTGGATGCTTACTCGGTATTTCCAAATGGAGGGATTAGGGTCGAGCCGAAATATATTCTGAAGATCACTGACCGCTACGGAAAAGTCCTTGAAAAAAACAGCTCGGTGGAAAAACAGGAGGTCCTGGACCCGCAAACCACTTATATTATGACCACAATGCTGCAAACCGTGATCGACCAGGGGACTGGCGCGCCTTCCCGGGCGTGGGGATTTGATCGCCCGGCAGGTGGAAAGACCGGGACCACGGATGAGAATATGGATACCTGGTTTATCGGATTTACCCCCCAGATAACTGCAGGGGTCTGGGTGGGTATGGATGACAAGACTGCTCTGGGGAAGCACGGAACAGGAGCTGAGATGGCATTACCCATCTGGACAGAGTTTATGAAGGTCGCTACCGCAGATATGCCTCCTCTGGGTTTTATAAGACCGGATGGAGTTTACTTAAGGACAGTTTGCCTGAAAAGCGGCCTTTTAGCCACCAGCAGGTGCCCGGAAACAGCCACAGATTATTTTACCGAAAAAACAGAGCCAAAGGAATACTGTAATCTCCATCCATCCAAGGACCTGCCCCCACCTGAGGACAAGATTAGATTTCCCAAAACTGATTAAACTTGTAGAGACGCATCGAATGCGTCTCTTTTTTTACAGTGTCATTATTTTGATGCTTGAAACCCTATCCCGAACTCCCGAGAGGTTCTCCGTGTCCAATAGGCCCTTTTCCTTTTCTCTGAAAGGAGAGTCCTAGAAAAGACTGATTTAATGAGGAAATTCCTTAATCCCCTTTTCATCCACCAGAGACAGAACTTTCTTTAGTCTTCTTGATTTCTGCCTGGTGACTTTGTATGCACTTTTTATCCTTTCTTCTGATTTTCTTCCTTTTTCGAAATCATTTGCCAAGATTGTTGCCAGGTCTTCATTTTTTTTCACTGAATCACCGATTTTCTTCTTAATGAGAATTGCCACATCCAGATCAACCTCTGAGTCAAGCCTTACCCTGCCCGCTCCTAATTCCACAGCAGCCAGACCGATTTCCTTTGTGTTTATGGAATTGACATATCCTTCCCTATCCGATTTAACCTCGATCTGATAATTAGTTTTGGGAAAGAGGGAATAATTTTCTATTACAGCCGGAGCCCCACCTTGTTGGGATATCAGTTGCCTGAACTTATTGAGAGCTTCACCATTTCTGATTTTCTCCGAGAGTATTTCTGTTGCCTGGTGAAAATTATGAGCTTGTCCAGCCAGAATCAACATTTGGGCACCAAGGGCTAAGGTGACTTCCAACAGGTCTTCAGGTCCTTTTCCTTTCAGGGCATCGATAGCTTCAATCACTTCTGCTGAATTACCCACTGCATTTCCCAAGGGCTCATTCATATCTGTTAGCAGAGCTATTGTTTTTCTCCCGGCTTTTTTGCTAACCTTAATCAGATTCCGGGATAAAGCTATAGCCCCCTCTTTCGACTGCATAAAAGCGCCATTTCCGGTCTTCACGTCAAATACCAGCGCATCAGCACCTGAGGCCAGCTTTTTGCTTAAGATACTGGCGGTAATCAGAGGAATAGAAGGCACAGTCCCGGTAACGTCTCTCAATGCATAGACCCTGCCGTCTGCCGGGGCTAAATCTTTTGTCTGGCTTATTATCGAAACCTGGCTCTGTTTTAAATTTTCTAAGAATTCCTCTATACCGAGATCGGTTTTGAAGCCTGGTATCGCTTCTAATTTATCCAGGGTTCCCCCGGTATGACCTAACCCTCTACCCGAAACCATAGGAACAGTAACCCCGCAAGCGGCTACCAGGGGAGCTAAAACCAGAGAGACTTTATCCCCTACGCCGCCAGTGCTATGCTTATCAACTTTTATTCCGGGTACAAATCCTAAATCCAGTATCCTGCCTGAATTCATCATACTCCAGGTCAGCTCCTCTGTTTCTTCTAAATCCATCCCTCGGATAAAAACCGCCATAAGAAAAGCAGACAGCTGGTAATCAGGAATTTTTCCGGAAAGATAACTTGAGAGGATGAAATCGATCTCTTGCCTGGTCAGCTTTTCACCATCCCTTTTTTTGGAAATGATCTCGGATGTAATCATAAGTCCCCTTTTTCTTTTCTATAGAGGTTTAACCCAAACTATACCTGAAAGGTTGAGCTTTCGAGACTCTTATGCTTTCAGATATTCCTCCATTATTTTCAAGGAGGCTGAGGTGCCTATCCTGTTTGCACCAGCCTGGATCAGCTGTAGAGCTTTTTGATAATCTCTGATTAAGCCAGAAGCTTTTACTCCGAAATCCTTGCCCACCGTCCTCCTCAATAAAGCCACATCCTCTGCTGTAGCTCCACCTGGTCCCCATCCAGTTGAGGTTTTGACAAAATGCGCTCCAGCATCTTTGACTATCTTTGCTCCCTTTACTTTCTCCTCCTCAGTCAAAACACAGGTTTCCAGAATCACTTTCAGAACCTTGCCTTCGCCCAGACTTTTCAAAATCGATTTTATCTCCTCTTCTACGTACTTATAATCACCAGACTTCAGAGCTCCCACATTGATTACCATATCGATCTCTGCAGCTCCATCTTTGCATACCAGTTCTGCTTCCTTAACCTTAAGTTCTGTTCTGTTAGCACCTAAAGGAAATCCGGATACTGAACAGACCTTGACCTTCGAGCTTTTTAGCTCTTCAAAAGCCAACCTGACATAACAAGGGTTTATACAGACTGAAAAAAAACCATACTTTATCCCTTCCTGGCAAACCCTTTTGATGTCCGCCGGAGTAGCTTCGGGTTTTAAAATGGTATGATCAATAAAGGCCGGCAAGTCAATTTTGGTCATATTCTTTCTTATCGAAGCTTCTATTTTTTACTCTTCCTTTTTTCATATTTAAAGGGAAAAGGCAGAAGTTGTTTCAGAGTATATTTTTTGACTTTTCCCTGAAGATTTGAACATATAACCTCAAGGTCTGGAGCGAACTCAAATAATGCCTGCCGGCATATTCCGCAGGGGGTAACTGGTTTTGTTCCTGAGGCAACAATGGCGATTTTCTTGAATACTTTATCTCCGGCACTGACTGCCTTATACAGGGCAAGCCTTTCAGCACAAACCGTCTGGCCAAAGGAGGAATTCTCCAGATTAGCTCCAGAGTAGACCTTTCCGCTTTTAGCCAGCAAGGCTGCTCCTACTTTGAAATTCGAATAAGGAGCATGGGAGTTTTCTCTGGCTTTCTTAGCTTCCAGAATAAGTTTTTGATCATCCATGGATTTCTTTCCAAAAGCTCTTACCCTTGCCAGTCCCCTGGACTTCGAAAATATCCGCCAGGGTGGCAGAGACATCGGAAAAACTTCCCCTGGTGCCCAAATTGACACCTTTTTTTGATTTCTCGCCAAAAACTAGGAGAGGAACATATTCTCTTGAATGATCTGTGCTCGGAGTGGTGGGATCGCACCCGTGGTCTGCAGTTATGAATAGCACATCCTCGTTCTGAAGTAGACTCAGGACTGTTTTTAATCGAATGTCGAAATCTTCCAACCCTTTTGCAAACCCCTTGACGTCATTCCTGTGTCCCCAGACCATATCGAAGTCAACCAGGTTGATAAAAATCATTCCTTCTTTCTCTTCCTCTATAGTCTTTATTAGTTTATCCATAGCATCCAGATTGTCTATAGTATGAATCGACCGTCTAATCCCCCTTCCCGCGAAAAGGTCCTGGATTTTTCCTATTCCGACGACTTGGATTCCATTCTTCTGGAATATGTCCAGAATCGTCTCCTCTGGAGGAGGAAGAGAGAAGTCTTTTCTCCTGTCGGTTCTTTTAAAAGACCCTGGTTTTCCGACAAAAGGTCTGGCGATGACCCGTGCAACTCCATTTTCACCTGTGAGAAGGCCTCTTGCAATCTGACAGATTTCGTATAATCTCGGAACCGGTATCTTTTCCTCATGCGCCGCTATCTGAAAAACGCTATCAGCAGAAGTGTAAACTATCGGTTTACCGGTTCTGAGATGCTCCTCGCCCAATTCCTTAATGATCTCGGTCCCTGAGGCAGGTTTATTCCCCAGAATTTCTATCCCGATTGCCTTCTCGAATTTTTTTATCAGTACCTCTGGGAAACCGTCAGGATAGACCGGAAACGGATTTTTCAGGACGACTCCGGTCATCTCCCAGTGTCCTGTGGTACTATCCTTCCCTGCAGAAACCTCAGCCATTTTGCCAAATGAGGCTAACGGCTCTGTCTGAGGCTTGACTCCCGAGATGGAGGAAATATTTCCTAATCCCATCCTCTGTAGATTAGGAAGGTTTAATCCACCCACTGCGCTGGCGGTATTACCCAGGGTGTTAGAGCCCTGATCACCATATTTGGAGGCATCCGGAAGCTCACCCACCCCACAGGAATCAAGCACAATCAGGATAACCCTTTTAAATTCTTTCAAGTCGAATTCTTTCCCTTATCAGCTTATTGCCACAGCGAGTCTACCCCCAACTTTTTATTTTTCAAATGACCTTCTTAGTATGCGCCGCCTTTGTGTAAACCTCGAAATAAGAATCAAAATACAAGAGACGCATGCAATGCGTCTCTGCTTTCCTTCCAAATTTAACAATTCATTTCAAGAATTTCCAGGTCTGCAGTATTCTGGAGAATTCGTCCTCATCCGTCGAAAAGTACTCGCTTTCATCGGTGAACTGGATCAGATACAGGTTAATCCCTTTTTTGAGAATCACTACTTCCCCTAAGAAATAATCTTCCTTGGTCACGTTGGAAGATCCTTCTGGCCCGTATCGGGCTGAAGGATCGATTACCTGTCTTAGGTAACTTTTCTTATAGCCGTATACCTTTCCGCTTATGCTGTCCACCAAGATGTCTCTGCTCTTGAGAAGCTCGTAAGAAGCAATTGCATCCAGTTTCATCAGGTATTCGCCCTTGTTCCTGAAATTGCCCTTTCCCAGTATTAAGGAGTTTTCGATCTCCGGAAAAGATAAAGAAGAAGTATCTGCGCAGATGATAATGGTCGGGATAAGCCTTTCTTCCTCGAACAGAGTCGAAGACTTGTTAATCTGATAGTTCTTCTTGGTTATGGTGCTTCTTACTAACGAAGGTTCTTTTTCAAATTGTATTTTCCAGTTTGATAAAACCCTTAACTCGTAGCCGTATTGGTCATCAATCAGAGTATCCTTTTCTGTCCGACCGGTTTTATCCTGCTTTGCCAGCGTAGGCTGAACCATTAAGAGAAAGAAAAAAGCAATTGGGATAAACGAAACTAACTTTCTCATTTTTCCTCCTTTGATGGATGGTTAAATATATGTGAAACTATCTTCTTAAAGCAAATACTTTCTTTTGACTTCTAAAGTTTCGAAAATAATGGTATCGGACACAGAAAAATCTTTCATTGCCATTAATTTCCTATTTATATGATTTTCTAATTAAAATTATTAATTTTTCTAAAGATTTTACTTGACTTATTTAATTATAATATTAAATTACATGATGATGAATAAAATGACTCACCAATGCCCTATATGTAAAACTGATTTGAAAATATCAGAACTGACCTGCACAAAATGCGGGACCATCTTGAAAGGTGATTTTCAGGGTTGCGATTTTTGTAACCTTACTGAAGAGGATCACGACTTCATCAAGGTCTTTCTGAGAACTCATGGAAGCATCAAAGAAGTAGAAAAAGAATTAGGAATCTCCTATCCCACGGTAAAGAATCGTCTGAATCAGATCATTTCGAATCTGGGGATAAAGGCAAAGATAGCACCTAACAAAGAAGAAAGATTAGAGATTTTAGACCGGCTGGAAAAAGGAGTGATCACTCTCCAGCAAGCTCTATCTCTTTTGGGAGGACGGAAGTAGTTTTTTGGAGTGCATCAACCGTGTTGATGCTGGATTTGTATTATCTGAACCCATTTGGGAGGAATTATGAGAGAAGAAACAATGAAAATTTTAAAGATGGTGGAAGAAAAGAAAATTTCTGCTGAGGAGGCAGCTAAGCTTTTGGAGGCTTTGGAAAGCTCTGGAGAGAAACAGGAGCCTTCTCAGGAAAAACCTGGAAAGACTCTGAGAGTTAAGGTTTTCGAAGGAGATTCCACCAGACCAAAGGTGAACCTTAATATCCCTCTCACCATAGTTAAGTTCATCGGAAACTTAGTGCCGGACAAAGTCAAGATTAAACTGGATGAGCACAAGGTAAATCTTGACCAGGTTATGGAAATGGTGGAGAAAGGAGAAGTCGGAAAAATCATCGAGGTTGAGGATAAAGAGGAAAACGAAAGGGTGGAGATTTTTATAGAGTGATCACATTTTTTTCTGCCGGGTCAGGGGACCCGACGGACACACCGGCGATAGGGGTAATTCACGAATACCCCTACTGAAAAGCAAGACGCATGCTATGCGTCTCTACAATTCGATCCTCTCATGAGCTTTAGAAACGTCTTTCCATACGATAAGGCGGTCATTAATATAACCACCAGACCAATCCCCAGAAAAATTTCCCTTATCGTCCTGACTTCCAGAATATAAAAAAGGACCACAAAACCCCAGACCAGGGAATTTAGCTTTCCCCAGAAAGCAGATACCGGGACGATTTTTCTTCTATTGATGACGAACAGCCCTGCAACAAGAATCAGAACCTCTTTTGCGATTACCAGAATACAAGCCCACAGCGGAAAACCCTTATATAAAGCGGCATAAATTAAAAAAATCCCGATCCCTATTTTATCCACCAAAGGGTCTATGATCTTGCCCAGATCCGAAACCTGATTCAAAGTCCGAGCTAAAAAACCGTCCAGGACATCCGTGGCAGCGGCCAAGACCATAAGAATAATGGCAAAAAGCAAATCCCCCTTTTTTAAAAAATACAGGATAAAGGGGTAGGTCAAAAACCTTAAAATGGTAAGCAGGTTGGGGACTAAAAGTATATCAGTTTTTTTGATCTGCATTCTATTGATTCTGTAGGAGCAACCCCCCAAGGTTCACAGTTAAATGTAGAGACGCATTCGATGCGTCTCTACAGGATTTTCAAACTTGGGCAGACGCTGGGGTCTTCCCTTACTCCTCGATCATCTCCTCCGCATGCTCTAAGGATAAATCGCTTATTTTTTTCCCTCCGATCATGCGGGCAATCTCTTTAATCCTTTCCTCTCTGGAAAGAAGCTTGATTTTGGTCAGGGTTCTGTTTTTCGATACCTCTTTGTATACCCTGAAATGAAAATCTGCCTGCGAGGCGATCTGCTGGAGATGGGTTATACAGATGATCTGGTGAGTGGAGGAAAGAGTCTTCATCCTTTTCCCCACCGCCTCAGCGATTTCTCCGCCGATTCCCACGTCCACCTCATCGAAAATCATGGTGGGTATCTGGTCAGATTTGGCCAGAACCGATTTCAATGCCAGCATAATCCTGGAGATTTCACCACCAGAGGCTATTTTAGCCAATGGTTTTAACTCTTCTCCCGGATTCGGGGAAACGTACAACTCAACCTGGTCCATTCCCTTTTCATCCACATAATATCGTTTACCTTCTATTTCCAGCAGACCATTTTCATCTTCACGCTTAGTAATTTTAGCCTCAAAATCACACCTTTCCATTCCCAGGAAAGAAAGCTCTTTTTTGATTTTTTTAGAAAGCTCTGACCCTTTTTCCTTCCTCTTGTCTGACAGAAGTATTGAATCTGTCTTCAGAACTTTCTTTAAATCCTCTATCTCCTTTTCTGTTTTTTGAATCAGCTCATCCCGGTTTTCGATTTTCTCCAAATCCGTTTTTATCCTCTCAGCATATTCCAGAACTTCCTCGACAGACTGACCATATTTTTTCTTCAGGCTATTAATCAGATTCAGCCGCTCTCTAATTTCTTCCAATTTCGCCGGGTCGAAATTCAGGCTGTCTCTGTATACCTGTAGGAATCTGGAACTATCATTTAGCTGGAGGATGGCCGAATTCAGATTCTCGATATGCTCCTTTAATTTAGGATCGTATTCTCCACCTTTTTCCAGCTCTTTTTTGGAGAGAGAGAGTCTTTCGATTATGGAGCCATCAATGTCATACAGCTCCTGGAAAACCAGGGAGGCAATCTTAAACAGGGCCTCGGAATTCTCCAGAATCCTTTTCTCGGTCGTGAGTTTCTCCTCTTCTTCAACCGAAAGAGCAGCCCTGGTTATCTCATTTAATTGAAATTGATACAACTCTCTTTTTTCTCTGGCTACCTTATCTACCTTCTTAAACTCCTTTAATTCTTCTAATTTTCTCCTTAGTTTGTAATAGCCTTCACTGACGCGAGTTAAAAGACCTCCAGCTTCTGCATAATTATCCAGGTAAATAAGATGTTCTTTGGAATTGAGAAGAGACTGGTGTTCGTGCTGGCCATGCAGGTCAGCTAAAAGATCACCTACCGACTTGAGGTTGGTTAAGGTGACTAATCTGTCGTTCAGAAAAGATTTGCCAGACCCCTTTAGGGAAATCTCTCTGCGAATTATCAGCTGGCTTTCAGAGCAGAATATACCCGCATCAGATAAATTTTTCTCGATTAGACTTTTTGGTTTTATCTCAAAAACAGCCTCAACTATGGCACAGTCAGTGCCGGTCCGAATCATCTCAGAAGAAGCCCGCTCTCCCAAAGCTAAATTCAGAGCTCCTACAATGATTGACTTGCCAGCACCGGTTGCTCCCGTGAGAACATTCAAACCTGGAAAAAACTCAACTGATAAATCTTCAACTATTGCAAAATTCTTTATCCTTAGTGTCTTGAGCATCATTTTCAGATTTTGGGCAGACACTCAGGTCAGCCCCTACAAAAGGCTCTGGCTAACGTTTTTTAAAGCAAAGCTGAAGCCTTGCCCTACAACCTTCTTTCGCGATCACGAGAAACGAATCACGCTCACGTTTTTTCTCTTCACTCGAACCTTTGAACTATTGAGCTTTTGAACTTTTTTATTTCCCTATTTTAGGTTTGACTCCCCAGTGCAGTTTGGTCCTCAAGACCTCGTAATAAGACCTTTCTCTAAATTTAATCAGATTGACTGAATGACCAGCTTTGTGAATCAGAACGATACTCGGAGAGCTTAATTTAACAGAGGTTTGTCCGTCGAGGGTTAACATAGCCTCTTTATGTTCTGATTCGACCAAAATTTTCAAGAAATCTTTTCCCGAGAACACCATGGGGCGCACTGCCAGGGTAAAAGGGCAGATGGGCGAGGCGATTATGGCATTTATTTTCGGATTGATGATGGGGCCTCCGGCTGCCATCGAATAAGCAGTCGAGCCGGTGCTGGTCGAAAGGATCAAACCGTCAGCCGAATAGGAACAGACAAACTCCTCATTATCATACAAATGAAGATAAATCAACCGGGCTACTTTCCCTTTGTCGATAACAATGTCGTTCAAGGCATAGAGATTTTTTTCTTTGGACCCTTTGATCTCTGCCTGCAAGCACAATCTTTTTTCTATGACGTAATCTTTTCTTTTGATCCTGTCCAGGGTTCTTTCGATCTTGTCAGAAGTAATCTCGGTCAGAAATCCAATACCTCCAAGATTAATTCCCAGAATGGGATTACCCTTTGAACCTACTGCCCGGGCTGAAGCGAGCATCGTGCCATCTCCACCCAGTGAGATAATAACCTGAGCATAATCAGGAAGTTTTTCCAGGATCAGAGCCCTGTCCTTATGCCCGATTATCCTGGAAAGTTCCTCAGTCAGATAATAATCTATTTTGTTTCTCTCTGCCCAGCGCAGTATCCGGTTAACCGTGGATTTGACCCTGGGCTTTTTAACATTAGCCACAATCCCGATGCTTTTCATTTTCTCTCTGCCCTCTTCCTTTTTAACCTGTGAAAATAATTAGTTACTATAAAATATCAAGTTGAGGAGAAGGAGTCTTTTCTTTGATTTTGACCATTTCCCTGGCTGCTTTGATTATACCTTCTTTATCCATTCCCAGAAGTTTCAAAAGCTCTTTCCTGCTGCCGTGCTCGATGAATTTGTCCGGGATACCGATCCTTTTAAGTTCTATTCCTTTAATCCCTTTTTCAAAGACGAATTCAGCCACAGCACTTCCGAAGCCACCTGGCAGAACGTTTTCTTCCAGGGTTATGACCTTGTCGAATCCTTTAAGGGATGACAGAAGAAGCCCCTCATCCAGGGGCTTAAGGGTGCGACAGTTGATGACTTCTGCCTCAATCCCTTCCGGAGAAAGCTCACTTGCCGCTTCTAATGCTGGATAGACCATCGATCCTATGGCTAAGATCAAAAGATCTTTCCCTTTTTTCAAGACCTCCCACCTGCCCAGAGGAATTAATCCGAATTCTTCCTTGAGCTTCTTGTCCGGAATAACAGTTCGTGGATAGCGAATAGCCACAGGTGATTTCCCCCATTTAACCGCAGTATATAGCATGTCTCTTAATTCATTCCCGTCTTTTGGAGCCAGGATCACCATATTCGGTATCTGTCTTAAATAGGTTAGATCAAATGCCCCGTGATGAGTGGGACCATCCTCTCCGACGAGGCCTGCCCGGTCGATTGCCAGGATGACCGGAAGGTTCTGCAGAGCCATATCGTGAATTACCTGGTCAAATGCTCTTTGCAAAAAAGTGGAATAAACCGCAAAAACCGGCTTAAGTCCGGAAGCTGCCAGGCCGCAGGCAAAGGTGGCTCCATGCTGTTCCGCAATCCCAACGTCAAAAAACCTCTTGGGGAACTTCTGTGAAAAATCGACCAGCCCGGCACCCAGACACATAGCCGCTGTGATAGCCACTATATCCTTATCCTGTTTTGCTAAATCGACCATTGTTAGTCCGAACACATCGGTATAGGTTTTCTTGCCTAAATCGTTGGATTCGCCTGTTACCTTGTCAAATGCTCCGATCCCGTGAAATCTGGGCGAATCCTCCTCTGCGAACTTGTAACCTTTACCTTTCTGGGTCAAAAGGTGAAGGAATATCGGTCCTTTCAGATTCTTGAGCTGTTCCAGGATTTTTATAAGTTTATTTATATCGTGACCGTCGATCGGGCCGAAATACCTGAACCCAAGTTTTTCGAAGATTATCCCCGGTACCAGAAACCCCTTTATGCCTTCCTCGACCTGGGCGACCATGGATCTGATTTTATCTCTTCGTTTGAATCTACCGACCATTTCCCAGACCTCGGCTTTGAGTTTATTATACTTCTCGTCAGTCAGAAGGTCGGTGAGATATTTAGAGATGGCTCCAACGTTTTTGGAGATAGACATCGCATTGTCGTTCAGAACCACCAGCAGGTCTTTGGCTTGTGCACCCGCATTATTCAACCCCTCAAAGGCAATACCTCCGGTTAAGGCTCCATCCCCGATCACAGCTATTACCTTATAACTCTCACCTTTCTGGTCTCTGGCACAAGCCATACCTAAAGCTGCAGAGATAGAGGTAGAGGCATGTCCTGCTCCAAACGGATCGTATTCGCTTTCCTTCCTTTTGGTGAATCCGCTTATCCCCTGGTATTGCCTGAGCTTTTCAAATCCATCCTTCCTTCCGGTCAGAAGCTTGTGCGTATAGCTCTGATGAGAAACATCCCAGATCAGCTTATCCTTGGGTAAATCGAAAACATAATGCAAGGCAATAGTCAGCTCTACCACTCCCAGATTGGAAGCCAGATGCCCGCCCCTTCTGGATACTACACTGATGATTTTCTCCCGGATCTCCTCAGCCAGTCCAGGCAGCTGCTCAGGCGGGATTTTTTTCAGGTCCTGCGGTGAGTCGATTTTTTCTAAAAGGCTTTTTGGGTTCATCGGATTAAACCTACCCGATCCTTTCATATACGTAATCTGCCAGCCCTTCGAACACCCAGCTTTTCCTTCCCAGGGTTCTTAATTTAGACTTTGCTTTCTGCAGCAGATGTTTAGCCAGAATTTTTGATTTTTCTAATCCTATCACTTCAGGATACGTAGCTTTGGAGTTGGCCTTATCTGATCCTTTTTTCTTTCCTATGATCTCCTCTTTTCCCACCACGTCCAGGATATCATCCACTATCTGGAAAGCTAATCCGAACTTCTCACCGTAACCGGACAGAGCTAAAAGTGTTGCTTTATCCGCACCTCCTAAGATGGCTCCTACTCTGATCGAGGCTCTCAGCAATTTACCTGTTTTATGAGTGTGGATATATTCGACCTGTTTAAGAGAGACTTTTTTCCCTTCGGCTTCCAAATCTTTCACCTGGCCGCCGATCATCCCTTCTGTGCCGATCGCTTTAGCTACTTCAAGAACGACCTGAGAATTCTTTGCCTGTAACAGCAATTCAAAAGCTAACGCATGTAAAGCATCACCAGCCAGGACTGCGACTCCATCTCCATAGACCTTGTGCAAAGTTGGTTTTCCTCTTCTCAGGTCATCATCGTCCATACAGGGGAGGTCATCGTGGATAAGGGAATAAGTATGAATCATCTCCAGGGCACAGGCAACAGGAAGAATTCCTCCTCCTTTTCCACCGACAGCCTCAAAAGATGCAATTGCTAAAATAGGACGCAGCCTTTTCCCTCCGGCAAAAACAGAATACCTCATCGCCTTATGCAGACTCTTCGGCTCCCTGCTTCCATCTGGAAGATATTTATCCAGTGCCTGGTTTACGATTTCTCTTTTCTTTTTTATATATTCCTGAAATCTCATGCTTTTTTTATTTTCCTTCTTTTTTTTTCGTCTTCCTTCTCTCCTCTCACGTTTTACTCGTTTCTTATTCTTCTTCCTCTTCTCCCTCTTCCACCTCCAGAGGCTCGGTCTTGAATTCCTTCTCTCCTAATTTTATTAATTTTTCGACTTTCGACTCAGTCTCAGACAGTTTTTTAGTGCAGAGACGAGACAATTCAATCCCTTCCTCGAAGAGTTTGAGTGATTCATCCAGAGACAGCTCCCCTTCTTCTAATTTCTGGACGATTTCCTCTAACCTTTTCAGTGAGCTTTCAAAATTGCTTTTTTTTGCCATAATGTCATCTCAGTCAGACAGGAATGTCTGACCTACCCTTTTCTGATTGATCGGACAGAATACTGTTCTGTCCCTACAAAACCGCAAGGCTTAATCCTTACCCTACTTTTCTTCCTTTTTCCTTCTTCCGTCTTCCTTTTTCTTATTTCGCTCTCGAATCACGATAAACGCTTACGTTTTTTCCTTCCCTCGATCCTCGCTACTCATTCCTCGCTACTTTTTCTCGTCTTCTTTCTTACGTCTCATCTTTTATTTTCTTTACCTCTGCTTCTATCATCCCTTTATAGAATTTGACATCGATTTCGTCCTTCAGTCGGAGTGAATTTGCATCTTTTATTATCTCCATTTCCGGCAATTTTCTGGTGACTGAAAACCCTCTTTCCAGAACAGCCAGAGGAGATAGTACATTAAGTTTGCCTGAGACTAAAGATAAACTTTTCTTTTTGGAATCAAAATAGTTTTTTACCTCTTTTAGAAGACCTCTCAAAAGCTCGTCTGCCCTTTGAGCTTTCTGAGCTATCAAATCCAATGCCCTTTTGAACCCATAGCTTTCCCTGACTGAGTTTATTCTGGATTTATAGTCTTCTACGATCAGCCTTTGAGTTGAAGTCAGCGTTTTGAAAAGGTTCCTGATTTCTCTTGAGGTTTCTAATCTGTTTTTGACTGCCAGCTCTGCTGCGGCTGAAGGAGTGGGTGCTCTCAAGTCAGCAACAAAATCCGCAATGGTGAAATCCACCTCATGTCCAACCGCGGAAATTATAGGGATTTTTGAATCATAAATAGCCCTGGCAACAACCTCCTCATTAAAAGCCCAAAGGTCCTCCAAAGAGCCACCGCCTCTGCCAACAATCAGCAGGTCGACTTTTTTATACTCATTAAAATCTCTGATCGCCTGAGCAATTTCCTCACCTGCACCACCTCCCTGAACCCTGACCGGACTCAAGATTATCTTTATCCCAGGGTCCCTGCGATGGATTATATTTATGATATCACGGATAGCTGCACCAGTGGGAGAGGTAACCACTCCAATGGTTTGAGGATATTCAAGAATTGGCTTTTTGTGCTCCTCGTCGAACAAACCTTCATTGTATAACCTTTCCTTCAACTGCTGAAAAGCTAATTCGAGTTCGCCGATTCCGACAGGATGTAGCCGGATCACGCTCAGTTGATATTGCCCGCTTTTTTCATAAACTGTTAGATTACCCAGAGCATAAACCTTCATCCCGTCCTCAGGTTCAAAGGCAAGCTTTTTCCCCTCCCAGCGAAAAAGGACGCATCTGATCTGGGCATCTTCATCTTTTAAGGAAAAATACCTGTGCCCGGAAGAATGCAGAGTGTAATTTGAGATTTCACCCTCGACCCACAGAGTAGGAAAGCTCTGCTCCAAGAGATTTTTGATATCCCTTGTGATTTCCGAGACTTTGTAGATTTTGGCCTGCATTTCTCTTATTTTCATAGTGCGACCCTTTCAGGGTCGCGGGTATTATGTAGGGACAGCCCTTGTGGCTGTCCGCTTTTCGGACAGGGACAAGCCCTGTCCCTACGAAAATACTCCCTCACAGCAGACTATCAGGATTAAGCGGATAATCCGCTCCATAAGCTGTGAATAAATCCATTCTCAATTTAGACAAATAATATGCACACTTACGAAGTTTGTCAATCGATATAATAAAACAAGGAAAAAAACGTGACCGTGAAGTCAATACAAACGTTCGACACGATGGTCGGACGCTACGATATATTGCTAAATTACCTCTAAAATCGCGCATTTCAGATATTCGGTCTCGGGCATAGAGAGAAGGATCGGGTGGTCTTTTGCCTGGGTGCGGAATTCGATCAAGCGGAGGGTCTTATGGGCATCTTTGGCAGCCGATTTAAGCATCTCCGTAAAAAGGTCTTTGGAAAAATTATGCGAACAGGAACAGGAAATCAATATTCCGCCTTTATCCAGAAGCTTTAAAGCCTGAAGATTAATCTCCTTATAACCTTTCATCCCTTCGACCAATTTGCTCTTACTTTTTACGAAAGCCGGCGGGTCTAAAATAACCATATCGAATTTCTCGCCCTTTTGTGCCAGCCCTCGCAAGACATCAAAAGAGTCTCCTTT
>Ga0335070_10002453_pt1 | contig 21581 bp, 20 predicted proteins | sample Lox_Sample_13_FD_206722 | JGI IMG/M metagenome (GOLD analysis project Ga0335070, IMG submission 206722) | Soil microbial communities from Loxahatchee National Wildlife Refuge, Florida, United States - Lox_Sample_1.3 | ecosystem: Environmental > Terrestrial > Soil > Wetlands | place: USA...
AACCGAATAATCATCTCGGTAATCTTCCGTAGATTAGCATCCACTGCAGCGGGTTCCATTTGTGGCGGGAGCCGATGCTCCAATTCCATGTTGTTCACGAGGGATTTTGAGATTCCGGTAAGACCAACCAGACGGTCGCGGGCAATGGGGGGAGCAGTGGCCATGCGGAGAGCGAAAAGAATAGAAGGGTCGCTACAGAGTTCGTCTGGCGTAAGATTCCGAAGGTGTCTCGTCCTTTGGAGCATGTCTTGGACATGCTTAGTGGCCTTCACGCGTTCTTTCCGGTATGTGTTTGGAGCAAATTTAAGGAACCACTCGTTATATAGGTCCACAGAACAAGCGATGTCTTCTTTCCAAAGGTGCGGCTTGTTAAGGTTAGCTCCCATTTCATCACTGTCCTACGTGGATTTCAGCGCCCAAGAATATATCATAGCATTTCTTGCATATTGTGAAATCCATAAATTCTTCATGCCGCTCTCTCATTTTCTATCCGGTGCAGTGTCGCAATGACTTTGCCCAAGATTTTGAAATCGCTTTCTTCATTAATCCTTATAGGCTGCATCATATCGTTTTCTGGCTGCAGAAGAATAAGGTTCTTCTTGCGATAAAACCTTTTTACTGTGGCTTCATCGCCAAGTAGAGCGATAACAATGTCTCCGTGATCCGCAGCGGATTGTTGCTGGGCAATGGCAATATCTCCATCATAGATGCCAGCCTTTATCATACTGTTGCCCCGAACGTGAAGCGCAAAGAGTCTTGCGGACCGGCCGACGAGGGAGCGGTCCACAGAAATGGTTCCTTCAAAATCTTCTTCAGCCAAAAAAGGCAGTCCTGCGGCAACCCGGCCGATCAAAGGAACGGAAACTATAGAATAATGAGCAGATTCACCCCTGCTCTTGCTGGAGGCAACAAGCTCCAATCCCCTCCACTGATTTGGGGTCCGCCGAATCTGACCTTTCCGCACGAGGGCCTTTAAGTGCTCCTGAACAGCGTTTGGGGATTTAAAGGAAAATTGTTCTTGAATTTCGGAAATGGTTGGAGGGAAGCCCGAATATTGAATATGGGTTTTAATAAAACTTAGGATCTCCGCTTGGCGTCTTGTTAACACAGATTGTTTCATCGCCATGCTCACCCACGAGAAAATGAAGTTAAGTTCCTTATACTGTACTTTTATACAGGTGTCAAGAAAAAAATGGAGTTTGTGAATAGTTTCTCCTTGAAATTTTGTCTTTTTACCAATAAGATAAGCCTAATTCGCCTCCAGTAAATGGGGGCGCTACGGAAGGGGGGGGTTTGATGAAATTGGAGAGATTTGAGGGGTGTTGGACAGCCATGATAACCCCTTTCAATCGGAAGGGGGAGGTCGATTTTGAAGGTCTGGAGAAGAATGTTCAATTCCAGATAGAGAATGGGGCCAATCTTGTCCCCACAGGAACGACGGGTGAGTCTCCGACGCTTGACTGGCGAGAGCACGACCGGGTGATTACGAAGACGGTTAAATTGGCAAAAGATAAAGTCTTTGTTATTGCGGGCACAGGGTCAAACTCAACCAGCGAGGCGATGAGAGGATCAAAACACGCCGTCGAAGTAGGGGCCCAAGGAGTGCTGCTCGTAGACTGTTATTATAATGGACCCTCCTCCCTCGAGCTGAGAACGCAATATTACGAAGTCATCGCCAAGGCATTCCGGAAAGCCTTCGTTGTACCTTATGTCATTCCAGGAAGAACAGGAACGAAATTGGAAGTGGAAGATCTTGCCATTCTCCATCGCAAATATAAAAATGTGAGGTCCGTCAAAGAAGCTACTGCAGATCTTAGGCGTATGGCGAAGACGAGAACGCTATGCGGAGAGGACTTTGATATCCTGTCCGGAGATGATGATAAGACCTTTGAGATGATGACCCTTAGTGATATTCGTGCTTCCGGCGTGATTTCTGTAATGTCGAACATCGTTCCAGGCCCCGTCGGTGAGATGGCCAAAGCGATAAGGGATGGAAATATGGAGAGGGCCAATCGGATGAAGGATATTCTCGATCCTCTCTTCAAAGTGGTGACTGTCAATACCATTGAGTCTTATGAAGGATTTGAGGTCCCATGCAAATTTAGAAATCCTGTACCGATCAAGACGATGATGAAAAGTCTTGGATTACCTGCTGGACCATCCCGTCCGCCTCTCGGAAAGATGACGCCTAAAGCAGTGCAGGTCGTTCGTGGCGCATTAAGAGAGACCTACGGGAAGGGGAAGGAAGTCTTCCGGCCTCTTGAAGAATTTTATAAGATTAATGTCGAGGAGCGGCTCTCGAACGATCGCTATTGGAAATAATCGATCGACGTTATAAGGCAAGAGATGTAAAAGGCCTGTCTTGGGAATAAGGGACAGGCCTTTTTGTTATCACTAAATCTTTTCAAACATGTCTTTGGGAGCGCCGCACACTGGGCAGACCCAGTCTTCGGGGAGTTTGTCAAAAGGTGTGTCTGGAGAAATATTACCGTCGGGATCGCCCTTTTCTGGATTATAGATGTAACCACAGACTTTGCATTGCCACTTTTCCATCTCTATCTCCTATCCACCCCCTTCCCAAGCCCCCTCGAGGGGAGGGGGGAGGTGGGGGCATGTGCTATTATTTAAGGATTTCGTCATCGTATATTTTTTCAAGGGCATACTTGTGTTTGCTCTCCTCCTGAATCAGAAAGGTGAAGAGTTTTTTTAAAGCTTCATCTTCGTTCTTCTCATTCAAATCTGAATAAAGTTTCACCGAACGTTCCTCTCTCTTCATTGCAATTCGGAGAATATCCGCGTAAGAAATATCGGGTTTTAATTCCGCTTCTACCAAATAGTCGCTGATCTTCAGATTCGGAATCTTCTCGATTTTTCCCAGCACGATTTTCTCTGCCTGTACCCCGTCGAGCTTTTTCTTGTGCCCTTCTTCCTGCTTCATAAAATCTGAGAAAAGCTCTTTGGTCCCGGAGAGCTTAACCATTTTGCTTGCTTTGTTATAAAAATTGATCGACTCAATCTCTCTTTGAATAGCAAATTGGACGATCTCCATAAATTTCTTCGCTTCCATTAAATTCTCCTTTCTGGTCTAATAATTTCTCTCGCTCTGATCCAACCCTGTCCCATTTTACTAAGATGCCTTCGAAACGGTCAAGGTGAATCTTGTTAAATCGTCAAATGGTCATTAGTCTTATAGTCGAAAAGACAAAAACTATCAAGCTTAAACATTGTGTGACTACGAGACTACGTGACGATAAGACTACTGTCTCCGAACCCCCCTATCTCTCTTTTCGGAGCAGGCGCATGGAGTTGAGGATGACCAGGAGGGAACTGGCTTGATGCAAAATAGCACCCAGGATCATAGTCATCAGGCCCTGGGCGGAAAGGAAAACAAGCACCGTGTTGAAAACGATCGCGAAAGCAAGATTTTCTTTGATCACCCGAAGCGCCTTCCGAGAGAGTCGAACCATCATAGGGACTTTCTTCAGTTCATCGGTCATCAGGGCGATGTCAGCCGTCTCGATGGCCACATCTGTTCCCACGGCTCCCATGGCAATGCCGATATCCGCAGCGGCGAGGGCGGGGGCATCATTGACGCCGTCACCGATCATCGCCACGACCCGACCTTTTCTTTTCCACTCTTTAATACTCGCCACCTTATCTTCGGGAAGAAGTTTGGCCTCATACCTTATCCCTAATTCTCTCCCAATTCGGTCAGCGACGCGGGGGCTGTCACCGGTGAGCATCCAAATTTCGGACACCCCTTGTGATCTGATCTGATCGATCGCGTCCTTCGCCCCTTCTCTCAAGGTATCGGCAATGGAAATGATTCCCAGAAGACGGTGATCCACAGCGACGAGGAGGGAAGTCATTCCTTCTGATTGTTTCGCCTCCAACGCCTCTCTTGCTGATTCTTGAATCTCGATCCCCTCGCCTTCCAACATTTCAGAAGTGCCTACTACGATGGCCTTAGAGTCCCATTGAGCCTTCACTCCCTTGCCTCTTAAATTCCCGAAGGAAGCCGGATGAGGGATGTTGAGGCCCAACTCTTCTGCCTTCCTCGTAACCGCTCTGGCCAAAGGATGCTCAGAACGTTTCTCTGCAATGGCTGCCCAATAAAGAAGTTCTTTTTCGTCCAGGCCATCGAAGGTTGTCGTCTCAACAACCTTCGGCCTTCCCTCTGTAAGCGTTCCGGTTTTGTCCAGGAGAAGGGTTTTCATTCTTCCCATCTGTTCCAGGTAGGCTCCTCCTTTGATGAGGATCCCACGGCGGGCCGCATTTCCAATAGCAGCGACCACAGCAGTGGGTGTCCCGAGAACGAGTGCACACGGACACGCCACGATCAGGATAGTAATCGCCCGGATGATCTCGCCTGTCGCCAGGAAAGTAATGAGGGCAACCAGGATAATGGCAGGAATAAAATATCTCGAGAAGCGATCCATGACTCTCTGGGTGGGCGACTTCTCGGCCTGGGCTTCCAGGATCAATCGTTTGATCTGGGCTAATTTTGTATCGTCAGCCACCTGTGTGGCGACAATCTCACAGGAGCCGGATTCATTGATGGTTCCGCAGTAAACCTTATCCCCCACATCTTTTTCAACGGGGACCGACTCTCCGGTCAACGTGGCTTGATTGACAGAGCCACAGCCGGAGACAATCTTCCCGTCCACGGGGATCCGATCTCCCGGCTTGACGATCACAACTTCTGTAGGCTTCACGTCCTCAATGGGAACCTGGACTTCCTTATCCCCCCGCCTGACCCAGGCCATTTTGGGAGAAAGCTGTATGAGAGAGGAAATTGCCTTCCGGGCTTTTCCAACAGTGACTCCTTCCAGGGATTCTCCCAGAAGCATAATAAAAAGAACAGCTGCTGCTTCACGATAGGCCCCCACTGCAGTGGCTGAAATGGCAGCGATTGATACAAGGGTGTCCACATTTAAATCCGGAATCAGGAGCGTCTTAATCGCGCTCTTTACAATCGGGTAACCGCCGAGGATCAAAGAAGCAATGGCCAACGCAGTCGGAAGGTAATAGGGACCAAGACCGATCCACTCCAAGATCCAGGACGATGCCAAGGTTATTCCGGAGAGACCCAGAAAGATAAAAGATCTCCTCGCCCTCCAGAAAGCAAGAGTTCTTTCAGCAAGAGTCTCCCTGACCGCATAGCCGGGTTTGGTGATCGCTCTCTTGATTCGGTCTTCTTCTACCCGATGGGGATCGTAGTAAACGGTCGCGGTAGAAAGAACGTAACTGACTTCTGCGGAGAGAACTCCCGGGACGTGCTCTACCGAGTGTTCGATGTTGAGGGCACAGTCGCCACAGTGGATATTCTCAATATTGACGATGATCTTCGACTTACCTTTTAGTTTTTCCTCTTTCTCTTCCATCCGTCATCTCCCCCTCACCCCGCCCTCTCCCCCGAGGGGAGAGGGGAAGGGTGAGGGGCATTCCGCATTTGAATTAGTCTCCCCAACTCCATAGGCCTGTGTTGTGAAGGCTATAATACTGATCGTTCAGCAATTTCTCGTGGAGGGATTCCTCATCGGCTAATCGTTTGTACATGTCCTTTCCCCGTGGGTCCCTGGTTAATTCAGCCAGTGAGCGATAGTAGGCCAAGGCTTTTTTCTCTTCCCGGATCGCAATCTTCAAGGCATCCATGTCCGTCAGTTGTTCATGACCTTTTGGCTTCTCCATCTTGAGGGGGATGGTCTTCTTCTTAAGAGATGTCCCTCCGTAGAGAACCCACTCTCCCTTTTCCTGAAGCGACTTGAGGAGCCCCGTCAGCTTGTGGTAGTGGTTCATCTCAAATTCAGAGAGCTGTTGAAACATATCCCTGCCTTTTGGATTTTTCGTACGCTTAGCCGCCTTCGAGTAAGCCTGAAAGGCTTCTTTCTCTGCTTCGATCGCCACTCGAATCGCCTTTATGTCTTCCCGGTCCGTCCATGAGATATCTTTTCCGCAAGTTTTGCAGAGAAGTTTCTTCTCTCTTTTGATCACATCCGTAACACTTTCAAAACCCTCGACGGTCATGTCAGCCTCGGCGCCACAGTGCTGACAGGCATAAATCTCCTTTGCCATCTCTTCCTCCCTTTCCAGCTCATTTGGCTAAAGCCTCGATAAACTCCCTGCAGAAGGCCGGAAGGTCATCGGGTTTTCTCGACGTGATCAGGTTTCCGTCCCGGACGACCTCTTCATCCACGTAGTTTGCTCCTGCATGGATGAGATCGTCCTTGATCGAAAAGAAACCTGTCACTTTCTTTCCCTTCACGATCCCCGCAGAGGCAAGCATCCAGCCCGCATGACAGATGGCGGCGACTATTTTTCCCTTCTGATAAGCGTCTTTTACAATCTTGACCATTTCTGGATAACGCCTCATGAGATCAGGCGCGTAGCCCCCTGGGATGGCGACGCCATCATATTTGGACATATCGATCTGTTTTGCTTCTTTATCTGCCTGAACAGGATATCCGTGCTTGCTAGTATAAGTCTGGCTGCTTCCTGTTCCCACAATGGTGATCTCCGCGCCTTCCTCTTTTAACCGATAGTAAGGAACCCATAGTTCCAAATCTTCATAGTTATTTTCCGCAAGAAGAACAATCTTTTTTCCTTTGAGTCTCATAAGATTGCTTCCTCCTCAGTTTCCCAATTAGTGCCCCCATGCCTTGCGAGCACCCTTAAAGAGTGCCAGAGTAAAATCCTCCTCCTTGAGAAGAGGATTGAGGTGAGGGTGGACATACCACGATCCCTCCTCACCCTCGCCCTATCCCACCAAGGGAGAGGGAGTAATCAAGTTGTTTCCTACTTAAATTATCCCATATTCCCCTGCGAATCATTAGCGATTTTTCGAGCGACAAAGCGCACGAACTCTGCAGGATCGATCACTTTTTCACGGGCTTAGGCTTTTCACCCGCGAGTCTTGGATCGATATTTCCTGGCCCTCCGCAATCTGGAATATAGCAGGTCACGTTGCTGAAGCTGCAGACCTGGTTGCAGGAAGGACACCGATCAGGCACGGTATCGGCTCCGAATGTGTAACCACAATTTGAACATTTCCATTCCGCCATTGATTTCACCTCCCCTCTTTAAATTCAACTCAGATCGTAAAGCAGCGAATTAGGATTTTTTGTTCCTAGATCCGCAGTGCCGTGGGCGCTCTAACCTGCCGGGACCGATTTCCTTCCCATTTCATAAGCCTGCTGGAGTGCCTCTGGGTGTTTCGAAATATCGCCCTTGGCCTCCACACCTCGGAAGAGCAGTTCGCCCATATATTCAGCGTTGAGGACATCAAAAAAATATTTGACCGTGAGAATGGCCCCTTCGAAAACTTTCTGCCCTTTTGTTGCACCCACAGAAATAAAGAAGCCTTTCCTCTTTCTTCCTTCTTTTCCCAGAGAAGGATCTTTGAGAAGGTATTTCCTCGACCAGAGGGCTTGGCTTCGGTCGATCAAGGCCTTGGCCCAGGCAGTGACGCCATAGAAGAAGATCGGAGAGGCAAAGAAGATGACGTCTGCCTCGAGCAGCTTCGGGTAGATCTTTTGCATATCATCGAGAACGACGCAATTTCCAGTGTTGTCACATCCGTGGCATTCTTTGCAGGGGGTGATGGTGTAGTCGCTGAGATAGAGGCGCTCTACTTTCGCTCCTTCTACTTGGGCTCCCTTGAGGACCTCCTCCAAAAGGAGATCTGTGTTGCCACCCCTTCGCGGACTTCCAAAAATTCCTAATATCTTCATAGGCGTCCCGGACCGTAAATCCTCTCTGTCAAGAACCTCAATCCTGAAGCCTTGACGACTGCCAGGGAATTGAACGGAGCTCTCGCAAACCATCCAATTCGGGCTCAGCCATTCCCTTATGCTGGATTAACACCTTAAAGACTTCACCCATTCCTATCTCCGGTTCGATCAGATGTTTTAATGAAAGCCTCAATTGAAGCGCGTCTATCGCAGACATTTCTCTTTCTAGAGACTTCATTTCCTGAAGCAGGCCTAAAGCGATGAGGAACCGATATTGGGGGACAAGGCCAGTGAACTGAAGGCCGACTTCCTCTCCTTTTTGGATCAGGCTGGTGAAGTTGACATGAGAGGTGATATCTTGTTCTCCCAATTGCTCATAAGGATTATCTGATGTTTGATGATGGGCGTAGCAGAGAAGGGTTCCATCTCTTCGAGATGGGTTGTAGAGTTCCCTCGCGCAATAGCCGTAATCGATGGTCAGGACAAATCCCTTTTTCAAACACCGGGCCACCTTTTCCATCCAGTCCAGAGCCTTCAGGTTCACCTCAGCCCTCTGGCCTTCTTGGAAGACGATGTCCATGGATTGGAAATAGGAAGCGATCCTGCTATCTGACAGATCCCCCGGTTGTTCTTTCAATTGGGCGTGATCCTCTGTGACATAGATCTCTTTCAGTTCCCCGTGGTCGAAAATGATCTGATGGACGGGAAAGGCATCCACCAGTTCATTGGAGAGAAAACAACCTTCTATCAGATTCTTTCCCTTTTCGAAGGTCTCTGGATCCATCCAGGAAACTTTTCCTTCTTTTTCATACTCCGCAAGCTTTTCTCTTTGTTCTCTTATCAGGAAGGAAGAGGTTTCAAGGAGATAGTAGCGGAGGCGCTGGTAGAAAGGCGGAACATTCCTTTTTGCCCATTGGAGAACATCTTTGCAGAGAAATCCTCTCCCCGCTCCTTGCTCCACGACATCGAAAGTCTTGCCCCCCAGCCGCTCTGCCATCTGAGAGAGTTGCTTCGCGATCAAGCATCCAAAAATAGGATGAACACACGGACTGGTATAAAAATCCCCATCTTTCCCAATATTCAACCGTCCCGACCGATAATAGCCGTATTCAGGAGTGTAGAGACACCATTCCATAAATTGGGAAAAGGGAATGGGACCTCTCTTCTTAATTTCGGAGAGAATAAGTTTCCTCAGCGTTTCTCCGCGGCTTCTTTTCTCTTCTTCCATACGCAAAGGAGTTCCCGATTATGGTATCCGGATTGGACGAGCTCCCAGCCGTCCTTGCCCTTCTCCTGAAAAAGATTTTCCACCCATTCTACGCCTCCTTGGAAAGCGTCGTGGATAAAGCAGAGGCCGTCCTGATCGCATTCGATGGTCTTCCCCGGCTCTTTGGGCTGCATCTTTGGAAGTTCATGAACGGTAATCGAGTATTCCCATTGGGTCATAGATTTCACCTTCTTTTTTTCAATCTTGCTATACTTGCCCCATCGCCGTATCCGTTATTGATAAGTCCGAAATTCACATTCAAATAATTATAACCCATTAACCCGGCATCGGGAGAATAAATCACATTCTACCACATCTCCCTCTCCAATGGGAGAAAGAAGAAACTTACTTCCCTTCTCTTCTTAAATGGATGATCGCGTGAGATGGTCGACCATCGTGCAGACTTCTTTAAGATTGAAGGGCTTATGAATAAAACCATAAACGCCTGCATCAATGGCCTCTTTGAGGAAAGGGTCTCCCGGTTCTGAAATAATCAGAAGGATTCTGGGTCGACAGGACTTCTGTATCTCGAGAAGCAGCCCCGTTTCTTTGATTCCGGAGCTATCGATGTTCAACATGAGGATATCGAAATGTTCTTTACAAAGGTGAGTTTTGATCTGATAACCGCTTTCCAACGTGGTGACCTGATGACCTTCTCTCTCCAAACATTCTCTTAAATAACATTGGCTGGATAGGTCGTGATCGACAATGCAAATCTTGCCCGTCATGTTGTTCCCTTTCCAAATTGAGCTTACTCAACGAGCTTGGGTAGGGATGATTAGCCTCTCTGTTCGAGTCGATTCTCCAGAATGACTTTGTCAACGATCTCTCCACAGAAGATGCATCTCCATCCGGAGAATTCTTCACACACTCCATAAAATTTTTCGAATACCATTGTTCCGCCGCATCGATGACATTTCATAAACAAGCCCTCCGGTGTTAGAATTTCGGGAAGGGAGAGCAATTTTTGTACCAAAAATCACATTCATTCAAGATATCGATAAATTTACGATATTTAAAGAAAAAGACTTCTTAGATGGAAGCTTCTGGAAGGGAAAATTTGTATATTATTAGACAATCGAAATGTATCTTTGAATGGTTTTTTAGTAATTTCTTGATATTTTAATGAGTTACGAGTGAGTCTGATTTTATACACTCTTTGGTTAATTTTGTTCTTTTTCCAACCCATATCGTTTGATCTTTCCGTAAAGAGTGGATCGGTTGATATTCAGCTTCTTTGCCGCCCTATGCTTATTCCAATTGGTTTCTCCTAAGGTCTTCAAAATTAGGTTCTTTTCGTAATCTTGGAGGGTTACTAATTCTTGGATGGGTAAAGACGTTTGCGGAAGAAATTGGGGGAGATCTTTTAGCAGTACTTTGTCCTGCTTGGCAATGATGATGGCATGGTCAATGACATTCTCTAATTCCCGGACATTTCCTGGCCAAGAGTGTGCAAGAAACATTTCCATGACTTCAGGAGAAAAACTGGTGACTTCTTTTCCCCTTTCATAGCTGAACTTCTTTAGGAAATGAGAGGAGAGAAGCGGAATATCGTCCTTTCTCTCTCGTAGGGGAGGAACGAAAATGGGAATGACATTGAGTCGATAATAGAGATCTTCTCTAAAGGTACCCTTTCTCATCTCTTCAGTAAGATTCTTGTTCGTGGCAGCGATCACCCTGACGTCCACCTCCAGGGTCTCCTCTCCGCCGACTCTCTCGAAACGGTGGTCCTGCAAAACTCTTAAGAGGAGGATCTGGGTAGGAGGGGAGACCTCACCAATCTCGTCGAGGAAGATTGTCCCTCCGTTCGCCATTTCAAACCGTCCTATCTTTCGCCGGATGGCTCCGGTGAAAGACCCTTTTTCATGACCGAAGAGTTCACTCTGCAAAAGGCTCTGGGAGTAAGCTGAACAGTTCGCAACGACAAAGGGGTTTGTTCTCCGATGACTATTGAAATGGATCGCCCTAGCGATCAGTTCCTTTCCTGTACCGCTTTCCCCCTGGATGAGGATGGTTGAATCCGTGTTCGCAACGTCAGAGATCAACGAAAAGATCTCTTGCATCCGGGTATTCTTACCTAAGATATTTCCGAAGCCGTATTGCTTCTCCAATGCTTGGGTGAGAAGAATGTTTCTGTCCTTCTCTTTTTTCAGCTCGTCATGGAGGTCTTTAATTCGAAGCATCACTTTCACCTTCGCCAACAATTCTTCGTTTATAAAGGGCTTCGTGAGGTAGTCATCCGCTCCCAGATTGAGACTATTGATCTTATCCCGAAGGCTCGATCGAACGGTGAGGATGATGACGGGAATGAATTTCAACCTCTCATCCTCCTTGATCTTGAGGCAGATGTCTCTCCCGTCGACATCGCCCAGCAAGATATCAAGGAGGATCAAATCAACAGGCGTCTCCGATTCTGGAACTCTTTGACTTTCAACCTCCAAGATTCTCATCGCCTCATCCCCGGAAAGGGCAGAGAGGACCCGATATCCCTCCGATTCCAGGAGCGCGGTGATCATCTGTACGGTGTCTGTCTCGTCATCGATGACCAATATTTTTTTGGCCTCTCTATCTTTCATTCGCATTCCGACGCGCAAAGGCTACGACCGCTTCAATCGAAACCAATATCGCCGAAAGATTATCGGATGTCAATCGTAATTTGGGACTTTGCCTCCCCCATTTTTCCGAAAAGGATATGTTTCGTTATTGCCCTACCGGGTGGGACCCTCATAGAGGGTCAGGATGTGAGAAAGGGAGACCTTCTTTTTACGATCGATCCCCGTCCTTATGAGGCAGCCCTCAAGCAGGCAGAAGCCAATCTCCAAAGGGACGTGGCTCAGGAGAAACACGCTCAAGAGGATGCCCGCCGTTATGAATCCTTAATTCAAAAAGGTGTCGTGCCTCAGCAACAATAAGATCAGTTTCCTACGGACGCAGAGGAGATCTCTAAAATCTCTTATTTCTCGTCGAACAACGATCTAACCCATCTAGGTCGCACTGCCTCAGCCGACCTCACTTGGCGGGAGAAGCGGTGGAATCCAGGCGATGCTCAGTTGTCTGATTCGGCCTCTTTCCTTTGAATATCTGGGTTACAAGGACGAAGAAAAGCGGGATGAAAATAAGGTCGATGAAGGTGGCCGAAAGCATCCCGCCGACAACCGCCGTCCCGATGGCGTTCTGTGCTCCAGATCCGGCGCCTCTGGATATGGCAAGGGGTAAGACGCCGAAGAAGAATGCCATCGAGGTCATGATGACCGGCCGGAACCTGGTTCTCACCGCTCCCAGGGTTGCCTCGATCAGTTTCTCCCCGTGTTCCATTCGGTGCTGTGCGAACTGAATGATCAGAATGGCATTTTTAGTGGACAACCCCAGGGTGGTGAGAAACCCGATCTGAAAGTAAACGTTATTCGGCATACCGCACAACCATGTCGCCGCCGTCGCGCCAAAGACGCCCAGCGGTAACATCAACAGGTTGACAAACGGGATCGTCCAGCTCTCGTAAAGGGCCGCTACGCACAGGAAGATGATCAGGATGGAAAAGGCGTAGAGTGGGGCGGTCTGGGCACGGGCTTCTCGCTCCTGGTAGGAAATCCCCATCCAGTCGAAGCCGATCTCCTTGGGCAACTTCGAGGCGAATTCCTCCATGGCCTGCATCGCCTCACCCGAACTCCTCCCCGGCGCCGCCTCGCCCCAGATGTTGATGGATGGAAAGGCATTGAAGCGCTCCAGCTTGGGAGAACCGTAGATCCACCGGCCCGACGCAAAGGTGGAATAGGGGACCATCTTACCCTGCGTGTTACGGACGTAAAGTTTTTCCAGGTCCCCGGGGAGCATGCGGTAGGGAGCATCGGCCTGAAGGTCCACGTGCTTGACCCGTCCGCCCTTGAGAAAGTTGTTGACATAGGAGCTGCCAAATGCCGTCGAAATGGTGTTGTGAATGGCAGTGATCGGAACCCCGAGGGCGCCCGCTTTTTCCATATCCACGGTGATCCGGTATTGCGGAACATCATCCAGTCCGTTGGGCCGCACCCGGGCCAATCTCGGATCCTTGGCTGCCATGTCGACGAGTTGGTTGCGGGCCGCCATCAGACCTTCGTGACCGAGGCTTCCACGGTCCTGCAACTGAAAGTCAATCCCCTTGGCATTGCCCAGTTCGGTGACCGCCGGCGGCGGGAAGACGAACACCGTCGCGTTGCGGATCTTTGAAAACGCCTGCATGGTTCTGTTGGCTACAGCAGTAACCTTCTGATCCCGGCGGGGACGCAGTTTCCAATCCTTGAGCCTGACATAAGCCATGCCGATGTTCTGGCCACGGCCGGCCTGGTTCTGACCGGAAACCGTAAAAATGGATTCCACCGCGTCCTTTTCCTTGTTTAGGAACTGCTCCCTGACCTTCGCCATGACCGCCTCGGTCTGTTCCAGCGTGGAACCCGCCGGAAGCGTCACCTGGCAGAGCAGTATTCCCTGGTCTTCATCCGGGAGATAACTGGTACGCAACTGCATAAACAGCAATCCCATCCCCGCCACGATGATCACGTAGAGGACTACATAGCGGGCCTTCTTGTTGAACGAGTGGCCGACCAGTCTCACGTACAGCTCTCGTACCCGGAAAAAATAACGATCAAACCATCTGAAAAACGGGCGAAGCAAAGATATGCCACCCTCCGCAGGCTCATGCCCCTTCGGAACCGGTTTGAGGAACTGTGCGCAGAGGACCGGCGTCAGGATCAAGGCCACCAACACTGAAAGGAGCATGGAGGAGATGACGGTCACGGAAAACTGGCGGTAGATGACCCCTGTGGACCCGGTAAAGACCGCCATCGGTCCAAAGACTGCCGACAGCACCAACCCGATGCCAATAAGGGCTGGGGTGATTTGGTCCATGGACTTGGCGGTCGCCTCTTTGGACGGGAGTCCTTCCTCGCTCATGATACGTTCGACGTTTTCCACCACCACGATGGCATCGTCCACCAGCAGGCCGATGGCCAGCACCATGCCGAACATGGTCAGCATATTGATGGAGAACCCGAAAAGTCCCAACACCGCGAAGGTGCCGAGAAGGACCACCGGCACCGCGATCGTAGGAATGAAGGTAGCCCGTATGTTTCCCATAAAAAGGTACATGACAAGAAATACCAACAGGATCGCTTCGATAAGGGTCTTGAAGACCTCTTCAATGGCCACCACGGTGAAGGGAGTGGTGTCGAAGGGATAAACGACCTTCACGCCGGGAGGAAAGTACCGGCTCAGGTCTTTCATCTTGGCCCGGATTCGGTTGGCGGTCTCCAACGCATTGGCGCCGGGCTCCTGCCGGATGGCGAGGGTAGCCGTCGGCAATCCGTTGTAGTTATTAATGGTATCGGGAAGATCGGTCCCCAGTTCCGTTCGCCCCACATCTTTGATCCGTACGACGGATCCGTTCGGATTCATATGGACCGGGATGGCGGCAAACTCTTCGGGGGTTTTAAGCAGATTATGAACGATGATGGAGGCATTGAGGCGCTGGCCATCAGCCGCCGGCGCCCCGCCGAACTGGCCGCCCGAGACTTCCACATTGTAGCCAAGTATTGCCCGGGTCACATCATCCACTGTCAGGCCGTAACCCGTCAACTTGTCGGGGTTGAGCCAGATACGCATGGCATACTCGCCACGGAATCCTTCCACCTCGCCAACGCCCGGCACGCGAGCCAGCACCTGCTGCACGGTGGTCATAAGATAGTCGGCCAAGTCAATATCCGTCATGCTGCCGTCTTCAGAAATCAAGCCCACCATCATCAGCCAGTTTCGGGTGGATTTGCGGACCGTGATGCCCCGGCGCTGCACGACATCGGGCAGTCCTGCCATTGCAAGCTGGAGCTTGTTCTGCACCTTTGCCCAGGCGAGGTCCGGATCGGTTCCCGGGGCGAAGGTCAACTCGATGCCGGAGATGCCCGACGAATCGCTGCTGCTGGACATGTACAGCATTTTGTCCAGACCGGTCATCTGCTGCTCGATGATCTGCGTCACACTGTTTACCACTGTCTCGGCCGAGGCCCCTTGATAAAGGCAGCCAATCCTGATCGAAGGCGGGGCAATGGGGGGATACTGCGCGATGGGCAACTTATAGATCGCCAGGCCACCCATCACCATCAGAATAATGGCAATTACCCAGGCGAAGACCGGACGATCCAGGAAGAATCTCGATAACATTCACTCGCCTCCGTCAGTTCGATTTTGGAGCCGGCTGAGCCGTCGTGTTAGGCGCTGCATCGCTTATTCCACCCGCTTGAAACGGGACAACCTTCACGCTCGCGCCGGTCCGCACCTTTTGACCACCTTCGACGATGACGCGATCACCCGGTGCAAGCCCTGAGGTCACAACCCATCGGTCGCCGATGGCTCGATCGAGCGTCAGCATCCGCTGGGCAACCTTCCCATCACCGTCTACGATGAGCGTAAGGGGGTTCCCCATGGGGTCCCTGGACACAGCCTGCTGGGGGATGAGGATGGCCTCGTTATTGATGCCCTCTTGTACCACGGCGCGCAGGTACATGCCTGGCAGGAGCAGGCCCTTTGGATTGGGAACGATCACCCGCAGAGTGACGGAGCCGGTTGTCGAGTCCACGCTCACGTCGCGGAACTGAAGCGTTCCTTCCAGGGGATACGTGGTGCCGTCTTCCAGGATGAGACGAACCTTGCTCTGGTCTTTTCCGTTGTGATGGAGTTGACCTTGTTCCATTCGGCGCCGCAGGCGCAGCAGTTCCGTCGTGGATTGGGGGACATCAACGTAAATGGGGTCCAGTTGTTGAATAGTGGTCAAAGCCGTGGGTTGCTGGGTGGCTCCTCCGGCGGTCACCAGGGCGCCAACTGTGACAGCGGATTTGCCGATACGCCCCGTGATCGGCGCATCCACGCGAGTGTATCGCAGGTTGATTCGGGCCGTCTCTGTTGCCGCCTCCGCTTGCTTGATGGCTGCTTCGGCGACAGCGACGGCTTCCTCGTCGTTTCTTACCTGTGCCTCGTTGGACTTTAGTGTAGCTTCGGCGACATCGCAGTCAGTCACAGCCTGGTCGCGCTGTAAAGCAGAGATGACGCTCCTCTTAAAAAGTTCTTCGTAGCGCCAGCGGTTCGTCCGGGCGAGCTCCAAAGTGGCCTTCTGCCGCGCAACGCCGGCCTTGCTTGCCTCCAACGCAGCCCGCGCCTTCTCCGCCGCTCTTCGCGCGCCGGCAAGGTTGGCCGCTGCATTGTCGTAGGAGGCTTGAAAGGGGGCAGGGTCGATCTGATACAGTAAATTACCAGCCCTGACATCCGATCCTTCCTCGAACAGCCTCTTTTGAATGATGCCGGTCACCTGCGGTCGAATTTCTGCTACCAGGTAGGCGTATGTGCGACCTGGGAGTTCGGTGGTTAGGACCACCCGTTCCGGACTGACCGTCACAACCGCAACCTCGGGAATGACCGATGCGGGCGGCTGCTTTTGTTCACAGCCGACCAGGATGAGGCCTCCGAGAAGCATGGCCATCATCAGCTTGACTCGCTGATCATTTTGCATAGGTTACCTCTAGGGTTCCAATTGGAGTCTCTGCGTTTTCTGTTTTCCCGGTTCAGAGTTTTTTACTTTTTAATCCATCCCAGCATGCCTCTACAGTTTCCGCAATCAAAGTATCATCCAGCATTGCAAAGCCAAGTGTGTGGTCCCGCGCCATTGATATGAGTGGACCGAAAGCGAGAGCAGAAAGCATGCTGAGAGGCAAACCCTTTACCACCTGCTGTGAAATTCCCTCCTCGAAAAGCTTTTTGAATATGTCACGGTCATCCGCCTTAATCAACACCTTTTCCCTCCGCAACGAGACGCCGTAAGGTGAATTGTGGTACTGCTGCATATACCGAAAATGAAGAGGGTGTGCCATAAAGTACTTCAGGAGCACTGTCCAGAGGTGGATGAATCTCTCTCTGATCGGCATGGAAATGGGATTTCCTTCCCAGAGCGTCACCGTGACTTTCTCTTCCAGTTCTCGATACAATTCCTTAATAAGGGCTTCCTTGCTCTCGAAATAGTGATAGATCGTCCCCGCTCCAACGTCTGCTTTTTCGGCTACCATAGCCATTGAAGTTCCGTGAAAGCCATATTCCACAATGAGATCTAGAGCAGCTTGAATTATCTCACTACGCTTATCCAGCTTTTTCATAGTATTAGGAGAAGAATGAACGTTCATTCCAAATACTATCTGTTAATTGAGGCCCTGTCAAGTCTTCCCCTGGCTAACTACCAGACCATAGGTAAAGAAAAAGGCGAAATCGGTGGTAATCCTGAGAGGGAGACGGGAGTGTACCCATGGAAGATGTGGAAGAACTTAAGAAAAGAGCAGAGGGAATGAAAGTCGGTATGAAAAGCGGTGTGGGATTGGGCTCGGTTTCGTCGGGTGAGGCGTCCGATTAGGGGTGGTCTTGTTTTTTCACAGCTTCATCACACTCTATCCTGTGACTTGCATTTATTTGGAGGCAGCCCAGGAGAAGGTGAAGAGATGGCAACATAAAAAAGCCGCATAAGGAGATGGGGAGAGGGGGAAACACGGAGAAATTTCTATTTACCGCGGTCGCGCAATTGCCTCATCACTGAGTTGAGATAGAAGGCCGCCTCCAAGATACTACTTTTCTTTCCACAAAATACAGGATGTACCCTATTTCCTTGCCGTGTCATCTTTGATAACCTTTTTACGATGTAATGTTTCATGACCACTACGTCACCGTCGAACGATGAAAATTGACAGTGGGTAGGGGAGGCTTTAGCCCCCTATTAGGGCGACTAAAGTCGCTCCCATCCATTCGGATATGGGTCAAAAGCCTTCTATTTTCTGAGCAATAAGGAATAATTATATTAGGGAGGTACTATGAGGCCAAAAAATCTTACTACACGAATCTTCCTAGACGGAGGAGACCCTGAAGAGACGAGAGACGTCATCCGTCTCTTAGGATTTCTTGATGGACAGACGACGAACCCCACTCTCATATCGAAAAATCCCAGAGCCCTTGGCCGTCTCGAGAAGGGAGAAAAATTCACGCGAGAGGAGATTATCGATTTCTATCAGAAGACGGTAAAAGAGATTTCTAAACTGATTCCGAATGGATCGATCTCGGTTGAAGTCTACGCCGATCATTCAACATTAGCTGAAGCAATGTTGAGCCAAGGAAACGAGATGTTTTCCTGGATTCCTAATGCCCATATTAAATTTCCAACGTCGCAAGAAGGATTGAAAGCAGCGGAGCAGGCGGTAAGAAGCGGCATGCGGGTCAACTTGACTCTCTGTTTTAGCCAAGAACAGGCGGCTGCAGTCTATGCGGCCACCCGTGGTGCGAAGAGGGGCGATGTCTTTGTCTCTCCTTTTATCGGCCGGCTGGATGACAGGGGTGAGAATGGAATGGATGTGATCTCCCATATTCTTCAGATGTACCGGAGAGGAGATGGACACGTCCTGGTCTTGACAGCCAGCGTCAGAAAAATCGATCATCTCCTCTATGCCCTCAAACTCGGTTCGGATATTATCACCGCGCCGTTTAATGTTCTGAAGGAATGGGGGGAAAAGGGACTTCCCGTGCCCGGAGACGATTATGTTTACCGTCCGGGAGGTTTAAAGAGCATTCCCTTCAAGGAGATCGACCTTTCAAAAAAATGGCAATCCTACGATATCCGACATGAACTGACGGATAAAGGAATGGAGCGATTCTCCGCCGACTGGAATGCTTTGATCAAATAAGATGTCCAAAACTCGGTAGGGAACGGTTTGAAACCGTTCCCTACTCCTGATACCCTGATAGCTTTTATCAAGTTTAGCTCGTTTCACACGGTGGGATTTTTTCGGTCAGTTTTTTCTTCTTTGCCGGGGTCAGCCCTTCTTTCATCTCCCAATCCCTTTTCGCAAATCGGTCCTGCCCCTTAATGAGAAGCCAGTCTTTACCAGTTCCCCTTCCTTTCATTAGGATGAGAGAAAAGCTGCCCTTCAATTTTTTCCCTTTTAAGATGAAGCTCAGTCTTCCCTTCTTCAGGACAGCCTCTGCATCTCCTTCCGGTAGAAACTCACCAGAATCCCAGATGAGGACCGCTCCGGCTCCGTAGTGTCCCTGAGGAATCATTCCTTCAAATTCCCCATATTCAAGAGGATGGTCATCCACCATGACGGCGAGCCGTTTATCCGACGGGTTCATCGAAGGCCCTTTTGGAATGGCCCATGACTTGAGCACCCCGCCGATTTCCAGCCGGAAATCGTAATGGAGACGGGTGGCATGATGTTCGTGAATGACGAATTTCATATACTCTGACCACCTCCCGCTGCATGATAATACCCTTATTTATTTTACTACACATTTTGGGAAAAAAGTGGAGATTTTGAAGTTTTCCTGAGCGCGATCAAGATTCCCAACAAAATCAGGATCCCCCCAAGGACTTTCCATGTCGTCAGCCCCTCTTTCAGAATAAGGTAAGCCAAAATGGTAGACCCAACAGGTTCTCCAAGAATGGTAACGGCGACCAGGGAGGCTGGAAGGTATTTTAAAGCCCAATTGAAAGTCGTGTGGCCGATCAACTGAGGGATGAGGGCGAGGAGGAACATGAAAAGATAGGTCCTCGTTGAATAGCCAACGAAAGGTTCTTGGAAGAGAAGGGAGAAAATAATCAACACCAATCCCGCCGTGGAATAAACAGGGAAAATATAGGAGAAGAGATCCTGATCCTTTCTCATCTTTCTTCCTATAAGCAAGTATCCTGATGCGGCGATCGCACCCAATAGGGCAAATCCATCCCCCATCAGAGCCCCTTTCAACCAGACCATATCTCCATAACCGATCAATCCGCTCCCCAAGATAGAGAGGCTAATGCCAAAGACTAAATTCAACCTCATTCGCTCCTTTAAAAAGATCCAACCTCCTATTCCAACAAAGATGGGATGGGTCGTCACCAGAACCACCGAACTGGCAACAGAGGTGTATTTCAACGAAGCGATCCAGAATGCAAAATGAAGGCTCAGGAAGATGCCTGAGAGAAGAAACCATTTTACTTCCTTCCTCTCCCATCCTCTCCATGGTTTCTTATAACAAGCAAAGGGCATCAGCATGAGAGAGGCGAGGATCATCCTGTACGAGGCGATGGTTAACACGGGTGCATCACAGAGCTTAATAAGGATCGAAGCCATGGAGATTGCTATGATTCCAATTGGGAGAAAGAGATAAGGACGAACCATCTCGGTCAATTTATCTCAATTCGAAAGGCCCTTCAACAAGAATTGTTGTCCACCTTTGCCAGGGCCCGTCAGAGTCAAAGTCCTGTTATACAAGTTATCAAAATCCCTCTAAATCTCCCTTTGCTAAAGGGAGACTTTAATTACCCCACTTTGGAAAAGGGGGGCGAGGGGGGATTTTAAGAAAGAGCGATTTTCAAAACGGATTCAACGAAATGACGCTGACTATGACGTTACCCTGCGGATGAGTCGATAAAATTGACACCTGAGTGAAAAGGTGGTATTTTTCTTTAACCTCCATCCTTCGATGGGTGAAAATAAAAGGTTTACGCATTAAAGGTTCCAAGGTGAGTATTGTAATCAGAGCATTGAGAAAAGAAGTTTATTATGTCGAGAAGACTCCGCTCGATTTCTATCCTATTACTCATCATCTGTCCTGCCATCTCCTTTGCCCAGGAAAAAGCATCTAAGAAGATAATAACCAAAATCGGTGTGACCCAGACCATTTCCTCTCCGGACTTCGATGCAGATGCCAAAGGGTTTGAGAAGGCCTTGGCCGAGGCCGGATTCAAGGAGGGAATCCACCTGACTTACGATCGGCAAAACGCTCAGGGAGACGTAAATCGTTCCCAGACCATTGCACAGAAGTTCTTGAACGGTAACGTGGATCTGATCCACAGCATTGCCACCCCATCCTCACGGGCGGTGATGAAGATCATCGAAGATGTTCCGATCGTCTTTTCCTCTGTCACCGATCCTGTTTTTGCCGGGCTCATCCCTAAAACGAGTCCCGTTGGGACGAAGACTGGCACAAATGTAACAGGCACCAGTGATCGCTGGCCCGTGACGCTCCAGCTTGAGAGTTATACCAAATTTTTTCCCAAAGCCAAAAAATGGGGGACGATTTATAATGCGGGAGATCCGAGATCCATCCCTTATATCAAAGAGATGCGCGAGGTGGCCAAGAAGTTGAAAGTGGAGCTGGCAGAAGTAACTATTTCGAATAGCCAGGAGACGCTACCGGCTGCTCAATTTCTTGCGGGAAAAGTTCAGATCATCTGCATCACCTATGATCACGTCGCCCTCTCTTCCTTCGATGATATTGTGAAGGTCTGTAATGAAAAGAAAGTCCCTCTCTTTGGCGGAGTCCTCAGATGTGTGACGAAGGGTGCCATGGCTGCTTATGGGTGGGATTATTTTCAAATCGGCTATTCCGCGGGGAAGAAGGCGGCTCGGATTTTGAGAGGGGAGAAACCAGGAGATATCCCCTGGGATTTGGGAGATAGATTAGTTCTTATGATCAATGAGAAAGCTGCCAAAGCCCAGGGGGCAATTGTCGCTCCCGAACTACTAAAAAAAGCGGATAAGGTCATCGCG
>Ga0335070_10002454_pt1 | contig 21572 bp, 17 predicted proteins | sample Lox_Sample_13_FD_206722 | JGI IMG/M metagenome (GOLD analysis project Ga0335070, IMG submission 206722) | Soil microbial communities from Loxahatchee National Wildlife Refuge, Florida, United States - Lox_Sample_1.3 | ecosystem: Environmental > Terrestrial > Soil > Wetlands | place: USA...
CCGTCATCGCCGCCGGGCCCGATTTCGTGACCTCGAGCACCGGCGGTACCAACACGAACTGCCCGTCCAGGTTCGCGGTGTTGACCAGGCCTCCTTCTCTCGTGATGAACTCGGACACCGGATTCCCGTTGGCGTCGAGGAAGCGCAGCGACAACGTGTAGGTCTTTCCGCCGACGGTGAACGTCGTCGGATTCGGCAGGTCGATGATCGTCACACGGTCGGTGCACCCTTCTCCGGGCGGCGTCGGATAGGGACACGGGTTCAGGTTGTTCGGAGTCTCCTCGTGGTGGAACGTGAAGGTGAAGGTCAAGGGACCGGTCTGGACGCCATCCACCTGGAAATCGAGGACGATGTCGAGCAGAACCGACGTCAGGGAAGGGGGGGAGATCGGGAAGTTCCGGTGCGCGAACGTCGCGACGGGAAACTTCTGAGGGTCCGGGATCGTGATGGTGACGTCGTAGCCGCTTTGCGGTGTACCGGAGGTCGTGCCCCAGTTGATGCTCGAGGTCGGTACCCCGTTGGTGATGACGGGGTCACCCGGCTGAACTCCGGGGACGTCGTCCGTCGGGTCATGCCATCTCGCGATCGCGGATGTGAACGTGATCTGAGACTGAGCCATTGCGCTCCGAGTCAGGGCCGGAAGGAGCAGTGCACAAAGCAACGCGCAAAGGATCGAGAGCCGGATGCCGGACATCCCGCTGCGCGCCTTCGCGCGGTTTCGACCGGCCGGCAGCAGCAGCCCGAGCGCGAGCAGCGCGATGCGCATCGCGCCGCCGATCGAGCTCGCATGTTTCAGGTCGCCCCGGATCACCAGGTCCTCGTTCTGCACCGTGGGGGCGAGCGCAATCACCAGCGGAGAACGGGATCCGAAAGATCGGAGATCTTGGAGTCGGAGCCGTCGATTCTGGCGGTCCCGCTGTCGTAGGGGCACGGCCCGTTAGACCGGAGACTTTGCGTCGCCACCTTTCGGTGGGTTTGCCTTTTTCAGAGTCGCTTCGAGCCGAAGGCTCGTTATGTCGAAGATGTTATGCGGGTCTCACCTCGCCTTGCGGCCTGGATCAGGTCGCGGGCAGGAAGTCGATCGGATACAGGATCGTGATCGCCGGGACCTCTTTGGCGCCGAAGTCGAAGGTCCGCACGCGCTCGAGCACCTGCGCCACGAGCTGCGGCGCGCGCATGTCCGTGGCCTGAAGCTCGCAGAGCGTCACGCTGCCATCGGGCTCGATGCGGATGCGCAGGACCATCTGTCCCTTCAGCGTCGGATCGCTGCGCAGCTCGCGGTTGTAGAGCCGGTAGAGCGAGGCCTTGTAGCGGTCGAACACGATCTGGATTTCCTCGTCCGTGCGGCCGGCGACGGCGCCGTTGCCGCTCCCCGAGGCCGACGGTCGGCCGCCGCCGCCGCCGGAGCGGATCGTGCTCGTCGCGCGCGCGATCTGGACCCCTTCGAGCTGGCCACCGCCCGCTCCGCCTCCGTTCACCCCGCGGCTCAGCTCCGCCAGGTTGATCCCGCCGCTGGACCCCGGCGCCTGGATCGCGATCATCGAGCGCTCCACCAGCCCGCTGGGCGCTGCGCCCGCATTGCTGACGTGCGCCTGCGACCCGAGCCGGGCGAGCGCCTGGTTCTCCGCGAATCCGGACAGCTTCTCCCGGAAGGCGAGGATCCCCTTGCCCGGCCCGGTCCCCGGTCCCACACCCGGCCCGTTCCCGGGGCCCGTCTTCGGCTTCGCGGGCGGAGCCTGCGCGAGGGCCTTCTCGGGCTCCGGCGTGGGAGCCGCTTGCTGCACGGGCGGCGGCGGCAGCTTGCGATGCTCGACGATCAGCCGCGCCAGGCGCTGCGGCACCTCGGTCGGCGCGGCCAGCTCCGGGAGGGGCAGGCCGATGCGCGGGACTACCAGCGCAAACAGCGCGCTGACCAGCAGCGAGATCGCGAGCGACTTCCGGAAGCGCCGGTCTTCCTCGCCGCTTCGCATCCAGGGCATGACCGCAGCGTGAACGGGGAAGACATCGACCTCCCGTTCGAGGATCCAGTCGCGGCTCCGCTGCTCCGCCTGCTCCAGCGCCTCGACGATCCGGTACTCGAGGAAGTCGGCATCTTCCTGGTGCCGGTCGATCTCCTCGACGAGCGCGTCGCGTCGCTGCTCGATCTCGCCGACGCGCTTCTCGAAGGCATCGATCCGGCCGTGCGCGGCGCGGAGGTGTTCGGAGACCTCGCCCTCCGAAGCCCGCTCGCCCCAGAAGAGGCGTGCCCCGCCCAGCTCGCCGAGCCGTTCCAGCGCACCACACGCTTCCTGCAGCAGGCGGTGCTGCTGCCGCTCGCCGGAGAGGCCCTCCAGCTCGGCATCGATGCCGCGCAGGTTCCGCGCGAGGCCGTCCAGCGTCTCGCGAGACCGCTCGAGCTGTGCGCGCAGCGCCTGTTCATCGGGCAAAGTGACGGAGTCCACGTGTCACCCTAGATCTCTGAAGTCTCTTTCTCGAGTACGGCGAGGGAGATGCGCCCGTAGCCCTCGCGTGTGCAGGTCGACATCACTCTCTTCAAAACGTCGTAGGGCAGGGATTTGTCCGCGATGACCGTGATCTCGCGCGAAGCCAGATCCGTCGCGACGTCCGCCGCGGCGCCTTCGCTCCCCAGCATCGGGCGCGTGAGCACGTCGCTCAGCGGGTCGATCAGCGGCGTCCTGGCGGCGCGAATCTCGTCCACGCTCGTGACCAGCTCGCCCTGAACGAACAGCTGGTCCTTGGTGATCATCACCACGACCGACTGCTTCGGATGCTCCTCCACGATGGACTGTGGAATCTGGACGCCCTTGCTGTTCTGGACGACTTCCACGTCGGCCGAGTACACGAGCAGGAACGCCACCATCACGGACATGATGTCGATCAGCGGAATCAGATTGAGCTCGACGTCCGTGCCGCGACGCAGCTCGTGCAGCGCCATGCGACGGGCACGCTTCGAAAGGCTCATAGGGGTTCACTCCTCGCTTCGATCCTGGGAACGCTTCACGGCGCATCGCCCACGGCGATGTCGGTGAACAGGGCCACCCGCGTGGGCCTTCGAGCCGCGGTCTTCTCCGTGCCGGTCGGCGGAGCACCGGTCAGCGCCACGCCAGCCGGCGCTGCCGCGGTCTCCGGAACGGCCGTCTTCGAATCGCCGGCGGGCGGCGCCTCCGCGCTCCGGATGGCGTCCATCACCTGGATCAGGTTGTCGTAGGCGATGTCGGGCTCCATCAGCACGGACGCGTTGTTGGCGTCCGGGTACTCGTGCTTCAGGGACAGCGCGAGCTCGGACAGCGACTTCAGGTCGTACCCGCCGTTCACGTTGGGAATCGTGGCGATCAGGTCGCTTCCGTTGGTGAGCTCGAGCCCGTCCTTGCGCACGATCACCTCGAGCCGGAACACCGGCGCAGAGGCCGTCTGGCTGGCCGTGCTCGGGAGGTCGAGCTCGACGATCGCAATGCGCGAGAACACCGCGGTCATCAGCAGAAACGTCACCAGCACCGTGAAGATGTCGATCATCGGCACGAGCAGCAGCTCGACCGGCTTGCGCACGCGGCGGATGCGTCTCCTGCGCACGGGTGACCCCACTACGCCTGCGCGGACTGCGCGAGCCGACGGCTCTGCGCCGCCTGGCGCTCGGTGATCAGATTCAGGAACTTGACGAAGGCCATCTCGAGACTCGCGATCAGCTCGCTGGTCTTCGTCTGCAGGAACGCGTGGGCGAACACGATCGGCACCGCGGTCATCAGGCCGAAGGCGGTGCAGTTCATCGCCTCCGAGATGCTCGCCGACAGGAGGTTCGCCTTGTCCGCCGGATTCACCGTCGAGACCGCGGCGAACGCGTGGATCAGACCGCTGACGGTGCCGAGGAGGCCGAGCAGCGTCGCGAGATTCGCGAAGGTGGCCAGGTAGTGCGTCCGCTTCTCGAGCCGAGGCGTGATCTCGATCATGCTCTCGTCCATCGCGATCTCGATGTCCTCGCGGCGCCGGACGGCCCCCTGCCGGGCCAGGCCCACGCTCAGGAGCTGAGCGATGGCCGAGTCGCCCTTGCTGGTCATCTCGCGGGCCTTGTCGAAGTCGCCGCTCACCAGCACGGGCTGGAGCTCGTTCCACACGCTCTGATTCCTGGCCTTCACCAGCGTCAGCGTGACGTAGCGCTCGATCGCGATCGCGGCGCCGATGGCGGCCACGAGCAGGATCGGCAGCATGAACAGGCCGCCTGCCTCGAAGAACCTGACAATCGTGTATACGAAATCCATGACGACGAATCCTCCTGCACCTGACGTGTTGTCTCGCGAGCTACGGCGTCCCGGAGCTCCCCGCTCCCTGTGACGCCGCTCGGATCTGGTAGTACTCCAGCTCTCTCGTGAAGACGTCCCGGTCCACGGGCTGGCGTCCATCGTCGAGAGCGCGCGAGAGGTCGAGCGCATCCGCGGGCGCCGAGCTCTTCCACGGCACGATCACCAGGGACTTGGGCGCCTCGTCGTTGCCGACGATCGACATGCCCGACATCTGCTTGTCCTGCTTGCCCTGCTTGTCCTGCTTGCCAGCCGGGACCGCTTCCTTGGCCCGGACGGCCCCGCTCGCGAGGAGCAGCGCGATGCAACAAGCGAGTGTGCGTGTGCGAAGCATGCTCGCTCCTATCTCCCGGTCCGGGCGCGCAGATCGGCAACCCACATGGCGGCCGCCTGATCGTCCGGCACGGCCTGGATGTACCGCTCGTAGTTCTCGAGGGCGCAGCTCGCGTCCGCGAGATACAGATCGCAGAGGATGGCGAGATTGCGGCGCGCGAAGTGGAACTGCGGGTACAGCGCCAGCGCCTTCTCGTAGCTCTGGCGGGCCTCCGCGAAGCGGCCTCGCTTGCGGTAGACGATCCCCAGCTCGTTGTACACCACGGGGTGACGCGGATCGAGTTCCAGGGCTCGCTCGAGGCTCGCCTGCGCGTGCTCCAGATCGCCGGCGCGCGCGTAGGCCATGCCGAGGTCGATGTGCGCAGCCGTCACCTCGGGAGCGGCCTCCGTCACCCGGACCAGCAGCGGGATGGCGCTCTCGTACTGCTCCTGCTCCAGCAGGTGCACCGCGTTCTCGAAGTCCGCGCGCACCGCGGCGCCGACGCGCACGCGCTCGGTGAGGGTGAAGCCGCCGCCGGCATCGGCCGTCGCGATCACCTCGGGACGCGTCGCGCTCGAGCCGGCGCAAGCGCAGACGCTCCACGCCGCCGCGAGGACGAGAGCTCGCCGCAGGGTCCAGCCGCTCACGACGCTACTCGCCGTGCACATCGCTCGCCCTCTCTGCCGGCGGGGCAATCGCTGCCGGTTCCACGGGCTGTGTTTCCTGCGCGGAGTCCGGCTGCGGCGCCGTCTCCAGCGCTTCCGCCGGTCGGGCTGCCTCCGCCGCGGTCTTCGCCCCGCCCGCTGCGGCAGCGGGAGCGGCCTCGCCCGTCGCGGCGTCGGGAGCGGCCGGCGCCCCTTCCGCGACCCCGCTCTCCGGGGCCGGGGCGCTGCGCGCTCCCGGCGGCCGATACGCATAGGTGTCGATCGAAGCGAGCCAGCCGCTGCTCGCTTCGGGCTTCGCGTAGCGCCCGGGCATCAGGACCGCGAGCCGCGCCAGGCTCTTTTCGATCCACGAGTTGTAGACGCCCGACGCCATCAGCTCGAGGTTCTTCTGGTGAACCGAGATGGCGCGCTCCTCGAAGGGGAACGCCTCCTCTTCGAGAGCCGTCTCGTAGCTCTGCCGCTCGGCGGGCTCGAGATCCGCAGGGCGCTCGGACTCGGTCAGCGCGCGGCTGAAGTCGGAGTAGACCTCGGCCATGTAGAAGGTGGCCGCCGCGGTCACTTCTGCGACCTCGTAGTCGACGAGCCCGCCGAACGCGGAGAGCGCGGCATCCATGCGCCGCTTCTTCTCCTTCAGGCTCCGCTCGAAGGGCTGGACCAGCGCGACCTCGCCGAACCGGTGGTAGAGGTCCTCGGCGAGCACCAGCGCCGACCGCGCGGCCAGGTATCGGATGCGCGCGCTGCGCTCTGCGCCCGCGCCCGCGTCGATCTCCACGATCTTGCGCAGCTCGTCCCGATAGCCCGTCTCGTCGTTCGCCGCCCTGGACATCTCCGCGATCTTGAAGCGCGTCTCCACGGCGATCTCGACCGGCTCCGGGAACTGGCTCACGTACTCGCGGTACACGGCGAGCGCGCGATCGACGACCTTGGAGTTCTCGTAGAGCCCCCCGGCCTTGAGCAGCGCCTCTCGTCTCACCTCGGTGTCGCTGGCCTCCGCGGCGATCCGCTCGTATTCCCCGGCCGCGGCGGAGAGCTCCCCCTCCTTCTGGTAGACGAAGGCGATCTGCTTGGTGGCTTCCCGGTTCAGCTCGTGGTCGGGATGCGCCTGTCGGAAGGCATTCAGCACCGAGGCGGCACCGGCCCAGTCCTCGAGGCGGATCAGCGCGGCGCCGGCGTCGTACTCGGCGAGCGGCCGGATCTTCGAGGTGGGCGCGGCCTGGGCGACCCGCAGGAAGTGAGCGGCGGCCGCTCGGTAGTCCTGGGCGGCGTTCGCCTGCTCGCCCTGCTTGTAGATCGCCGCGGCGAGGTTGTCGACCACGGCCTGGCGCGAGTCGTCGCTCGCCGGCGTCATCTCCAACGCCTGCGAGTACGCGTGCTCGGCCTTCTCGTAGTGGTCCATCTCGAACGACGAGTGGGCGACGACCAGCCACGCCGAGCGCCGGATGGACACATCCGCATCGGGATAGCCGCCGATCAACCTCTCGCCGGTGGCGATCGCCTGCGCGAACTCCTTCATCTCGTACAGGTCGTCCACCGCGGCGCCGAGCACCGCGGCGGCATGCTCGTCCTTCGGGAATGCGTCCACGAATCGGAGCGTGCTCGCGACGGCCTCGCGTCTCGCCCGCCCCTGCTCGTCGCCCGCCGCGTGCTTCTGATCCTCGCGGTGCGCGAAGATCGCCGCGTATCCGGCCGCGGCGGCGCGCTCGTGCTCGGGATAGTCGTAGGCGGTGCGCTCGTACTCGCGGGCCGCGTCGCCGAAGTCCTGGTGCTCGAGCAGCAGATCGGCGAGCCGGTGATTGATGGCGGGCGCGGTCGCGTCCGCGGGGAAGGACGCGAGATAGGCCCGATACCAGCGCGCGGCCTCGTCGAAGTTCGCGGCCTTCTCGTCGGCGAGCTCGGGGTCCTGGTAGAGCGAGTGATAGTGGTTCGCCAGGTCCTTCAGGTTGGTCTTCAGGTAGCTGAGGACCTCGGGCGAATCGTTCACGTCGAAGTGACGCCAGTACTCGGACTGGAGACCGTACGACGCCGCGAACTCCTTCTTCGATTCGAGCACCAGCTTGGGGAAGCCGCCCGCCTCGTAGATCTCGACCACCCGCATGCTGAAGTGCGGAGCGGATCGGTGCAGCGGATTGAGTGAGACGAAGGTCTTGTAGACCCTGGCGGCGTCGTGGTAGCGCAGCTTCTCGAGGTAGAACTCGGCGAGGTGGCTGTAGATGCGATCCTCGTAGCTCCGGTGTCCGTTCGTATCGAAGTACTGCTGCAGGACCTCCGGGCCGCCGAGGTTGGAGAAGCTGAGGCTGATCACCCGGAAGGTGTCTGCGATCCGCCGCTCGGAGTCCTCGTCGTGCGACCGATCGAAGTCGTACCCGACGGACACCTTGTAATCGAGCAGCGCCATGTACTCGTGCAGGGCTTCCTCGTGGAGCTCCTGCTTGTAGAAGGTCCAGCCGAGCTTGTACAAGGCCAGCTCGTAGTATTCGGAGCCGACACCCATCGCGGTGATGGCCGAGTACGCTTTCTCGGCGTCGAGATACTTCTTGCGCGTGAAGAAGTACTCCGCGCGCCGGAACTGCACCTCGTCGATGTGCCGCGAATGCGGGTACTCGGCGATCAGACGCTCCATCACGGCGATGGCATCCTCGGTGCGCCCGAGCTCGTCGAACGCGCGCGACTTCTGGTAGAGCACCTCGTCGTTGTGCGGGTACGTCGGATAGTTGGCGAGGATCCGGTCGTAGAGCTCGATGGCCTCGAGCGGCCTCGACGATTCCACCTTCTGCCCGCCCGGGAGGTCGAGTTCGTTCGTGCTCGCCGACGGCGCGACGGCGCGCGCGCCGGCGGCGCGCCGCTCGAAGTCGGCTTCCGTCTCCGAATGGTCCGCGATGCCCGAGGCCCGGGAATGGGTCGACGAGCCGGTCTTCGCATCGGCCGCCGCGGAGGCGCGCTCCGGAGCCGGCAGCTCCACGATCTTCGAGTCGCCGAGGATCCCGTACTCCTTCTCGAGCTTCAGGTCCGCGAGGCGGCGCATGGCTTCCGGCGTCAGCGAGGACTCGGGCGCCTCGTCGAGGTACTTCCGGTAGCCGAGCATGGCCTGGTCCAGGCCGTTCTCGACGCGCACCTCCGCCATGTCCGGCTCCACGTGGCGGAGCTCGGCGAGGGTGCGCCGGTCGGGATTGCCGGCGCACGCCGTCACGACGGTCGCTGCCAGGAGCGAGGCTGTGAGGGCGCCGCGCATCGAACGTCGGTCCTCACCGGGCCTGCGCCTTGGCGGCGCGGTCGTAGCTGTCTGCGAACGCGAAGCGCGCCTGGTTCTGGTAGGCCTCCAGTCGCTCCCGGCGCTGCTTCAGCTCCTGGATGGCGACGGTCTCCAGGACGTGGCCCTGGCGGTCCATCAGGACCTCGAGTCGCGCGAGCGCGTCCGCCACGCGTCCGCGCAGGACGTCGATCGGCTTGTCGTAGCCGGCGTAACTGTGCATGGCCGCCTGCCGCGTCCGCACGAAGGCGTTGTACTGCGCCGTCAGCGCATCGACGTTCACGTTCAGCTCGCGCAGATGCTTGTGGACCTCCGTCAAGCGCTCGGGGTACTGCGTCTCCAGATTCCAGATGAGCAGGCCCTTCAGGCGAGCGATGCGCGCTCGCAGCGCCTCGGCGTCGGGACCCGTCGCGTCGCCGAGCGCGGCCTCCAGCCGATCGATCTGCGAGCCCCAGCGCAGCTCGTCCGCGGTCGCGAGGTAGTCGGGCCGGGGAGCGACGAGCATGTGCTGGAGGCGTCGCTGCAGGCTCTTGCGCTGCTCGAGGCGCAAGCGGACCTGGGCGTCGAGCCTCCTGAAGCGACGGTCGATCTCGGGCAGCAGCGGCTCGTAGTACTGCCGCCGCAGGCGTACGAGGTCCTCGAAAGCATCGAGGCTGCTCTGCCATGCGATCAGCTTCTTGCGCAGGTCCTCGAGATCCAGATAGTTCTGCAGCCCCGTCTGGAAATCGTGCGAGGCCATCAGGGTCATCAGGTAGAAGGTCTCCGGCGCGCCCTGGAGGCTGCGCAGGCGGATCACCCAGTCCTTGTCCTGATGGATCTCCTCGCGCACGAGGTCCTTCAGGAACTCGCCCTGCTGGATGCTCCGGAGCGACGCATCCACCTTGTCGAGCTCGGCGCCGAACGCCTCCACGGCGTGCCCGTAGAGGACGGCCGCACGCCCGTGCACGTTCAGCTTGCTGTACGCATAGGGCAGGGCCAGGATGGCTTCCTGCACGGCGGCGTCCGTCGGCTCGCGCTGCGCGAGGATGCTCCAGGGGACGAGCGCCCTCTCGTAGTTCTGTGCGGACGCGTCGGCCCATCCCGCGCGCAAGAGCGCCTGGTTGGAGAAGGGCCCTTCGAGGCGCACCCGGTCCAGGGTGCTCTGCGCGGGGCCGAACGCGGACGCCTCGAACAGCATCGTGCCGAGCACGAGGTTCGACTTGTCCCGGATCGCGAGGACGGCCTGGTCGCTTCCGCTCACCTGTCCGGCGCGGTCGAGCTGCTCGACGGCTTCGCGTTGCCGCCCGTCCTCGAGGAGCGCGATGCCGAGGTTGTAGGCCGAGAAGCCCCGCAGCTTCTCCGACCCCTGCAGCCGCTGCAGGACGGCGACCGCATCGGAGGGTCGGCCCAGGCTCAGGTAGATGTTCGCGCGGAGGAACTCGAGGTCGTCGCGGATCTCCTCGGGGATCTCGCCGTGGATCCGCTCGAGCGCGTGCAGGGCATCTTCGGGCTGGCTCTTCTGGAAGTGGATGCGCGCCAGCCGGAACGCCGCTTCGTTGCGCACCGGATCCTCGACGTCGGCTTCGAGCACGGCCTTGATGGCGCGCCCCGCGCGGTGGTGCATGCGGTAGCGGAGCTCGAAGTCACCGACGTCGAATTCCGCATTCTTGATGTGGTACTGGAGCGAGTCGAGCTGGGGCTCGTCGACCCGGTAGTGCTGGGCGATCTCGGTATCGAGGCGTTCGAGCGCCTCGAAGTAGCGCTCCTGGTACGCCTCGTAGAGCGCCTCGCCGAAGTAGAGGTCCTTCAGATCCGCGGCGAGCGCGCTCGCGGGCAGGACAGCCGCCACGGCGACTGCGATGTGCCTGGCCGCCGACACGCCTACCAGCCTCCGAGCTGGATGCTGGAGCCGCCCCCGGCCAGTGTGAGCCCGACCAGCTTCGGCTCGACCTCCTTGCGCAAGTCGAAACTCTGGGACGCGCTGACGTCCGAGCCACCCGGACTCTTCCCCGCCACCGCGACGTCGAGCCGATGCTCACCCGTGCGGATGTTTCCGGTGTAGATCCGCTGCACGCCCCCCTTCTGCAGGGCCTCCAGCTCCTTGAAGCTGTAGATGTGCTGCGCGACGACCTCGCCGTCGATCTGGATCTGCACGGAATCGAGCCGGAAGGTCTCCCCCTTGGCGATGGAGACGAACACCGCGACCTGGGTGTTGGACGGATAGAGCAGCTTCTCCTCGAGAGCGTTGAGCTCCGCCGCAATGCTCAGCACGTCCGACTTGATCGCCTGCACCTGGTCGTCGAGGCTGCGCATCTGCTGCTTCGACTCGTCCTCGGTGCCGGCTCGCGCCACACCGGGAGCCCCGCCGATACGGCCCAGCAGAACGAGCAGGAGCGCGAGGCGCGCGAAGCGGCGAATCCGAACGGGCGCGCGAAGATCGCGCCGCGGGTCGCATGCGCGGCGCGCGAGCGGCGGCCGCCGCGTCGCACGCGTCACGTAGAGGGGGTCTCTCACGGCTGAGGCCTCGACGAATTCTGGAGTTCATTCGGCCTGCCGCGCCGTTGCACAAGTGACGGACATCACCTCGTGATGTAGACGAGACACCGGAATGCGACGCGCATGTGATGCGCAGGGAGCCGGCACGTCGCGACGGGCGCATGCGACGGAGTCGCCGCAACTCGCTCGCAACGGCGACGCACTCAGCTCGCGTCGAGCTCCGGATAGTGGCGGAAGATGCCCTGCTGGTTGAACGGCAGCCTCCGCTCGGACGCGAGATAGGCGGCGATGCGCGGCCGCGTCCGCACCCGCTCGCGCAGCGCGAGCACGCCCGGCGCGGCCTGGCTCGCGCGCGCGAAGGCGCGCGGGAATGCGCAGGCCAGCCCCTCGAGCGCCTGGAAGAGCGACAGATCGGCGTGCGAGAGGCTGGCTCCCACCAGCCAGCCCGCGCCGCCGTGCCGCAGCACGCGCTCGAAGTAGCCGAGGAAGCGCGGCAGCCGCTCGCCGACGAAGTGAGCGGCGCGCTGCTTCGCGGCGGCCTTCTGGTCCTCGTAGTAGAGCGCGGCGCTGATCGGATGGTGCGTGTCGTGCACCTCGCCCACGAGATCGGCGATCGTGAGCTGGAGCTCGAGCGCGTGCGCTCGGCCTGCCTCGCCCTGCGGAGCGAGGCCGTGCCGCAGGCCGAGGAAGTGGCAGATCGCGGCGGTCTGCGCGAGCACGAGGTCGCCCTGCGTCAGCACGGGCGGCGCGAAGATCGGGTGCCCCTCGTTGCGGCCCTCGTAGAAGGCGATCACCGCCTCGACGCCTCCGCCCCGCTCGCGCGGAAGCCGGGCGACGTCGACGTACGGCGCGCCAGCCTCCTCGAGCACGAGCCGCACGAACTCGCCGCGTCCGGGAATCTCGGGCCAGTAGTAGAGCGAGTACGGAGCCTGAGGCATGGGGGTCTCCTCTTCGAGAGCCGCGAAGCCGGACGGCGAAGGCACGGGTTATGCTGCCCGCGCATGATCGCGCTCTCAGAGTACGCCGCGCCGCGTAGCCCGACACGGCGCCTGCTCGCGGCCGGCTTCGGACAGGCGCGCCGCACGCCCCGCTGCCCCGACACGCCGCGCCTCGACGGTCGCCTAGCCATGGTGACCGGCGCGACGGGCGGGATCGGGTTCGAGATCGCGCGGGGCCTGGCCCGGCGCGGCGCCGAGCTGATCCTGCCGTGTCGCAATCCGGCGAAGGGCGCGGCGCTGACGGACGCGCTGCGCGCCGACGGCAGCGCGGCGCAGCCCCATCTCGTTCCCATGGACCTCGAGGATCTCGAGAGCGTCCGCGCCGGCGCGCGCTCCATCGCTGCCCTGGCGGCCGGCCGGCGCATCGATCTGCTGGTGGAGAACGCCGGCATCTGGCCGACCCGCTACGCGCGAACCAGGCAGGGCCACGAGATCGCCTTCGGCGTGAACGTGCTGGCGCACTTCGCGCTGCGCCGGCGGCTCGAGCAGGAAGGGCTCCTCGCGGGCGCGCGCGTCGTCGCGCTGACGGGCGACATCTACATCCTGGAGTCGACCTGCACCCCGGACTCGATCTGGAGCGGTCGGTCCGGCGGCATGCGCGCCTACTGTCGCTCGAAGCTCGGCAACCTGTGGATCGCGGCGGAGCTGCTGCGCAGATCCCCTCGGCTCACCGTCTACGTCGTGCACCCCGGCGTCGTGGCCACGAATCTCGGGGGCGACGCCGGGGCGCTCGGCAACCGCCTCAAGCGCCTCGTCATGATCGGCCCCGAGCTCGGCGCGCAGATGCCGCTCGTCTGCTGCACGCAAGAAGGGCTCGCGAACGGCGCCTACTATCACAACGCGCTGGGCCGGATGCGGCTCGACGCGCGCGACCCGGCGCTCGACTCCGGCGCCGCCGCTCGGCTCTGGGAGACGTGCGAGGCGCTCGCGGCGAAGTAGTCCGGCGCGCGGGACGCTGCATCGCGCCCCGCGCGCCGGGATGGATCCCGCCTCGCTGGCGGCTTCACTGCTTCGCGCGGACGCGCTGGCTCGCCTGCTGGCCGGCGCCGAGGATCACGACCTCGACGCGGCGGTTCTGCTGGCGCCCTTCGGGCGTGGCGTTGCTCGCCTGCGGGTACGCCTTCCCGTACCCCGTCGCGATCATGCGATCGGGCGCCACGCCGCTCTCGGCGAGGAACCCCGTCACCGACTCGGCGCGCTTCTGGGAGAGCGTCAGGTTGAAGCTGTCCGAGCCCGTGTTGTCGGTGTAGCCCTCGACCAGGAGCTGGCGATCCGGGTGGTCCCTCAGGAACCGCGCGAGCGCCACGAGCTTCTCCATCGCGCCGGGACGCAGGGTCGACTCTCCGACGTCGAACACCACGTCGCCGAGGGTCATCAGCAGACCGCGCTCGGTCTCGCGCGCCTGCATCTCCGAGATCTCTTCCTTCATCTGCCGCTCGCGCTCCGCGGCGGCCTGCTTCGTGGCCTGGACTTCCTTCTTGCTCTGCTCGAGCGCCACCTTGTCCTTCTGGCGCGCGAGCGTTCGCGCCTCCTCGAGGGACTTGCGGCCCGCCGCGGCAGCCTGCGCAATCTCGACGCGCCGCGCGGCGAGATAGGAGAGGTGGGTCGCCTCGGTGGCGTCCTCCTTGGCCTTCCAGTCGCTCTCGGCGCGATCCACCGCGGCCTTCGCCTCGTACAGCTCGACCGAGGCGAACTTGTTCACGTCGGCGTTGGTAGCCGCGCTGTCGTAGGCCGACTTCGCCTGCGCGAGCTGGGGAGGCGGAGTCGACGCGCAGCCCAGCGCGACGAAGGATGCAGCCATGACGGCGCCGGCCCACGCCGCCGCGCCGCAACACCACCTGGCGTCGTACGATCTCATCATCACTTCCCTCCCTCGGGCTGGCCGCCGAGGCTCTGGATGCTGGCGCGCGCTTCGTCGGCCGCCTCCTTGGCGCGCGCCGCGCGCGCCTTCACGTCGGCGAGCTCCGCGTCCACGGCGGCCTCCTCGGCGAGGCGGCGCGCCTCGAGGTTCTCACCCTTCTCTGCCGCCTGCGTGGCCTGTTGATACTTGTCGCGCGCCATGCGCGCATCGAGCGGTGCGTAGTGGGCTGCGTCGGATTGATCGGCCTTGCGCAGCGCGAGATCCGCCGACGCGAGCTCCGATTTGGGAGCCGGCACGGACGCACAGGCCGCGAGCAGCGCAGCCGCGAGAGCGATCACGGAGCGTCTCAGCATGCGTATCTCCTCGCTAGTCGCCGGGTGGCGAATGACCGGCCGCAAGCTAGCCAGCGCGCCGGCCAGCGTCGAGTAGCCGCTCGCAGATTCCGGCGGGAATCTGCGCGACGCGCGGACAAATGCCCCAATGCGCCGTCGCCCCCGGTCTTCTCGTCTGCGAAACATCCGCGCCCGAGGGCCGGGGGCGGCCCGTTCACTTCGCGGCCGCGTCCTCGCTGAGCGCGAGCACCTCGAGCTCGACCGCGATCTCCTGGTACTCGGTGACGAGCTGCGGCGCACCCCTGTTCACGAACCCGGCCACTATAGATGGGTCCGCACTCGCGCGAGATGTCGTTCGTATGAATGTCCCGTCGCCGCTCGAGGCGGCGGCGGCCCTCTGTGACTTCTCGTACCAGACCGCCGACCGTTCCTGCCGCGTGGGTATCTCCGGGACGGCCTACCATGGCGCCCCCCACCACATCGAGGCTTCGCACCATGGGTTACACCGCTCGGCAGATTCGCTCGGAGATCGACAAGAACGGACGTCTGACCCTCTCGCTGGTCACGGTCGACGTGCCCGATCCGGGTCCGGACGAAGTCGTCGTGCGGATCGAGGCGTCGCCGATCAACCCCTCGGACTTCGGTCTCCTGTTCGGTCCCGCCGACATCGCCACCGCGAGGGCGTCGGGAACGCGGGAGGCTCCGATCGTGACGGCCGACGTTCCGAAGGAGCTGCTGCGCGGGATCTCGGCGCGGCTGGACCAGTCGCTGCCCGTCGGCAACGAAGGGGCCGGCGTCGTGGTGGCGGCCGGCGATTCGGAGAGCGCCCGCGCGCTGATGGGCAGGACCGTGTCCGTGATCGGCGGGGCGATGTACACGCAGTACCGCACGCTGAAGACGGGCCAGTGCCAGCTGCTGCCCGAGGGTACGACGCCCGCCGCAGGCGCGTCGTGGTTCGTGAATCCGCTCACTGCGCTCGGCATGGTCGAGACCCTGCGCAGGGAGGGCCACCGCGCGCTGGTGCACACCGCGGCGGCTTCCAATCTCGGTCAGATGCTCGTCAAGCTGTGCCGGCAGGACGGCGTCCCGCTCGTGAACGTGGTGCGGAAGGCCGGACAGGCGGAGCTGCTCCGCTCCATCGGAGCCCGGTACGTGGTGAACTCCAGCTCGCCTGCGTTCGCGGAGGATCTCGTCGCGGCCCTCACCGAGACGAACGCGACCCTCGCGTTCGACGCCATCGGCGGGGGCACGCTCGCCGGTCAGATCCTCGCGGGCATGGAGGCCGCGCAGAGCGCGGGCGCAAAGGAGTACAGCCGCTATGGATCGGCCATCCACAAGCAGGTGTACATCTACGGAGCGCTCGACCCGTCGCCCACCGTGCTGAACCGCAACTTCGGCATGGCGTGGGGCGTCGGGGCCTGGCTGCTCACGCCGTTCCTCCAGAAGATCGGCGGCGAAGGCGTCGCGAAGCTGCGCGCTCGGGTCGCGTCGGAGATCGGAACCACCTTCGCCAGCCACTACGCGAAGGAGGTCTCCCTGGCCGGCGCGCTCGACCCCGGCGCGATCGCGGCCTACGCCAGGCGGTCGAGCGGCGGGAAGTATCTGATCAACCCGAACCGGCGCGACTGAATCGCCGCGGTCCCGCGCATCGCTCAGCGGGCCGTGTCGGGCGGCGGAATGCGGAGCCACGCGCGCCCGATGGCGAGCTGTGCCGCGATGGCGAGGGCGCCGTTCGCGAGCAGCGCCTCGCGCACGCCGAGCAGGCCGACCGAGATGCCGGTCAGCAGCCCCCCGAGCGAGACGCCGCCGCGCATCGCGAGCATGAACAGGCTGACGGTCTGCCCGCGGATCCGCGCCGGCGCCGCCGCTTGCAGCAGGGCGTTCGTCGACGCGTTGCTCGCGGTCATCGACACGCCCGCGAGCACGAACAGCGCAGGCAGGCCCCGGGACCAGGGGTCGATCGCGGCGAGCGCGACGGTTGCGCCATAGGCGACGGCGAACCACGAGCCGAGGGGCCTGCGGTCGCGCCTCGGGTCCACGGCGAGCAGGCCGAGGGCGCCGAGGAGCCCGCCCGTGCCGAACGCGCCGACGGTGAGACTGAAGTGACCGACGTCGCCCCCGAACGCGTCCCGGATCAGCACGGGGCAGAAGGTGAGGAGCGGCGCACACAAGAGACTGTTCACGAGCACCGTGAGCAGCGCGCCGCGCAGGAACGGCTCGCGGGCGATCTCGCGGACGCCGGCGAAGAGGCGACCGCGTTCGAAGCTCGCGGCGCTCCGCCGCGCGGACTGCGTGCGCGGGAGGATCCACAGCGCCACCCAGACGAACGGCACGTACGACGCGGCGCTGACCGCGAAGGCCCCGACGGCTCCGACGCTGCCCATCAGCACGCCGGCCACCGCCGGCCCCAGGATCCGGGAGAGATTGAGCTGCGTGGAGTTGAGCGCGATCCCGGCGGGAATCTGCTCGCGCTCGACGAGCGAGGGGACGATCGACTGGAACGAAGGCATCGAGAGCGCGTCCGTGATGCCGACGACCAGGGAGAGCAGGATCACCATCCACGGCCGCACGGCGCCGCGCAGGAGCAGCACGACGATCAGCGTGGGGCACAGCATCTGGAGCGACTGGAAGGTCGCGATCACGCGGCGGCGGTCGCGGCGATCCGCCAGCACGCCGCCGACCAGCGTGAGCGCAAGAACCGGCGCGCCCATCGCGAACGCGTCGAGTCCGATCAGGACGGACGATGCGCCGAGGCTCAGCAGCAGCCAGGGCTCGGCGACCGACTGGGCCCAGGTCCCGATGTTCGACAGCAGGCTGGCGAACCAGAACGTGCCGAAGCGCCGCGTGCCGAGCAGCCGGAGCGAGGCACGGAAGGCGCCTTCCGGCATCGCTAGGGGGAAGCGGACGCCGGCGGCGGCCGCTCGCCGGTGTTGCGCGCCAGAGCGGCGCGAGCGCCGACGAGATCGGCGCTCGCGCGCACGCGCAACGCGCTCGCGTCGGTCGACTGACGCTCGGCCTCCACCACCTCGATGATGGATCCGAGGCCGTTGGCGTAGCGTTGATCGGCGAGCTTGAGCTGGACGGCGGCAGCGGCCGCGGCGCGCTCGGCGAGGGCGATGCGCTCGCCCGCCGCCCCGCAGTCGAGATAGGCGCGCTGGACCTGCTCGGCGATCTGCAGGCGCAGGTCCTGGATGTCGTGGCCGAGCGCTGCCTGCTGGAGGCGCGCCGCGGCCACTTCGTGGTCGGTGGCCAGGCCGTCGAAGAGCGGCCAGGTCAGGACCACACCGACGTAGTAGTTGTTGGCGTCCGTGTCCTCCTGGCCGCGCGTGTTGATGCCGCCGACCGCCCCGACGGTCGGCCAGTAATCGCTGCGAGCCTGGCTGATGACCGCTCCGGCGGCGCGCGCCTGCTCCTCGAACATGCGCAGATCGGGTCGCTGGGCCAGCGCGCGTTCGAGGTACACCGCGAGCGTGTCGGACGGCCCTCCGCTGGCAAGTGTCTCCAGCTTGTAGTCCGGCGCCGCGGAGCCGAGCCCGATGGCGCTGTTGAGCCGCGCCGCGCCTACCGCCGCGGCATTCTGCGCCTCCACCAGGCTGAGCTCGGCGCGCGCCAGCTCGGCCTCTGCCGTGTACACGTCCGCCTCGGGCGCGAGATCCGCCCGCGCCCGCACGTCGGCCCGGTGCCGCTGCTCGCCGCGCTGCGCGACGGCGCGCTCGAAGACGGAGACGACCTCGCGTGCCGCCGCCAGATCGGCGTATGCGACGGTGACGGCGTACACCACGTCCAGCTCCACCAGCCGGGCGCGCGCCGCCTCCGCCTCGGCCTCCGCGTCGCGTTGCGTCACCAGGCCGTGGCGCCGCCCGAAGTCGAAGAGGAACTGATAGGCAGCGAGTCCTGCGGCGTAGTTGTCGAACGTGTCGCTCAGGCCGAGCTGGTCGCTGCCGACGCCTTCGCCCTTGCTGGGCGCGCGCGGAATGCCCGGAGCGCCGAGGAAGGCGGCGTCGCCGATGCCGTTGTTGGTCGAACGTAAGTACTGGGCCACGCCCCACACCTGCGGCAGGAGGCCGGCGCGCGCGACGCCGATGCGCTGGCGCGCCGCGTCGGCCCGCGCCTCCGCGGCCAGGCGAGCCGGTTGGTAGGCCAGCGCCAGCTCGACGGCTCGCGCCAGCGTGAGCGTCGAGCCCGGCTCGATCGCGGGCAGTACCGGCTCGGCGCGCACCGCGCCGACGAGCAGCAGCCACGCGGCGAGCGTTCTCAGCAGGAGACCCCACATGGCGCGACGCGGCTCGCCCTAGCGCACCGCCGCAAGAGCCGTGTCGCCGAGCACGGCCTCTACGGGCGCGCCGACCTGGAGCTGCGCGGACAGATAGCGCGCGATCTGCTCGCCACCGCTCAGACCGCTCGCGATCTCGATCGTCGCATCGTGTCGGAGGCCGGTCTGCACGGGCACCTGCACCAAGCGCCCCTCGCGTACCGCGAGGACGTACGCGCCGCTCTCCGATTTCCCGACGGCAGTGACCGGCAGCGTCAGCGCGTCGGCATGGCGCTCGAGCTCGATCGCGACGTCGGCCGACATCCCCGGGTAGAGCGATTGATCGGGGTTCGCAAGGTCGACCTCGGTGAGCATGGTGCGCGTTCGCAAGTCGAGCGCCTTGGTGAAGCGGGCCACGGTGCCATGGAACTCGCGTCCGGGAAACTGGGCGAGCCGAAGGGTCGCCGGCTGGCCGAGGGCGATGGAGCCGGTGTCCGACTCCGGCACGTAGACGTATACGCGCAGCGCGTCGATATCGGCAACCGTGAGCAGCGGCGCCGGGCCGCGCGCGACGACGGATCCGCCGGAGAGCACGGTGCCGAGCTGTCCGGCCGCGGTCATCAGAGCGCCCGGATCGACGTACCGGGCGGTCACCACACCGTCGAACGGCGCGATGATCTGCGTGTAGCCGACCAGCGCCTCGAGGTGCGCCACCTCCGCGGCCGCGGCGCGCGCCGCGCCGGCCGCCGCGTCGACCTCCTCGCGGGCGATCAGGCGCGGATCCTCGCGCCACACCCGCGCCACGCGCTCGGCGGTGAGCTGCTTGACCCGGTACTCGGCTCGCGCCCGCTCGACCTGCTGCGTGAGCTCCGGCACCTCGAGCACCGCCAGCACCTGTCCCTTGCGCACGCGGTCGCCCTTGTCGACGTCGATGCGCTTCACATAGCCCTGGACGTTCGCGTGGAGCGCCGCCTCCTTCACGCCGATCAGGTCGCCCGTGAGCGTGAGCGAGCGCACCATGTCGCGCCGTTGCGGCTCGACGACGACGACCCGCGGCGGCCCCGACGGCGGCGCGGCCGCGTGTTGCTGGCAGCCGGCGAGCACCACGACTGCAGCGAGCCCGAGCACGGTCGATCGCATCACTTCGCCTCCCGCCGGCCGCGCCCGTAGATCAGATCGTAGACCGCGGGCACGAGGAACAGCGTCAACAACGTCGAGCACGCCAGTCCGCCGCCTGCCGCCCGCGCGAGCGGCGCGGACGCTTCGTAGCTGTTCAGGCCGATCGGGACGAACCCCACGATGGTCGCCAGCGACGTCATGAGGATGGGGCGCAGGCGAACGCGGGCGGCCTCGACGATCGCCTCGCGGGCCGGCGTCCCCTGGCGGCGGCGCTCGTTGGCGAAGTCGACCAGCAGGATGGCGTTCGACGCTGCGATGCCGATCATGGCGATCACGCCCATCAACGACTCGATGTTCAGCGTCGTCCGGGTCAGCAGCAGGATCGCCACGACGCCGATCAACCCCGCCGGCACCGAGAAGAGCACGATCACCGGATCGATGAAGGAGCGGAACTGCGCGACCATGATCAGGTAGAGGAGGACGACGGCGAGCAGGATGCCGGGGCCGAAGTCGGCGAACGCCGCCCTCATCTGCGCCACGGCGCCGCGCATCGTCACGCTGACCTGCGACGGGAGGGAGAGCGACGCGAGGGCGCGCTCGACGGCGGCTTGCGCACCACCGAGGTCGCCCGTGCGCGGCGTGATCGCCACGTCCACGACGCGCTGGATGTCGTAGTGCGCGGCCTCGGCGGGCTGCTGGGTCTCCTCCACCGTCGCGATGCTGCGCAGCAGCACCGAGTCTCCCTCCGCCTCGCGTCCCACCGGAATGTTGCGGAGGGTCTCGATAGAGCGGATTGCGGACTCCGGGTACTGAGCGGTGAGGAAGTAGTCGTTGCCGGTCTTCTCATCGATCCAGACCGAGGGCGCGATCATCGCATTCGACGTGAGGGCGGTGATGATGTTATCGACCGCGTCCTTGAAAGTCAGACCGAGGCGCGCCGCCCTCATCCGGTCGACGTTCACCGACAGCGTCGGATAGCGCGCCTCCTGGCGCTGCATCACCTGCGCCACCTCCGGCAACCCGCCCACGGCGCCGATGACCTGGTGCGCCGCATCGCTCAGCTGGTCGTAGTCGGGACCGCGTAGCTGCACGTCGATCGGGGCTGGGGCTCCGAAGTTCAGCACGCTGTCGACGAGCCCGGCGGACTGGAAGAGCGTCTGGACCTCGGGAACCCGCGCCGCCACCTCCCCCCGGAGCGCATCCATGTACTCGAACGTCGTGCGCTTGCGCCCCGCGGCGAGACTCACCATCACCTGACCGGAGTCGCTGGCGCCGTTCGGCGAGTAGACGGCGGAGAAGCCCGTGGCCAGACCGAGGTTGGAGACGACCAGATCGAGGTCGCTGGCCGGAATGACGTCGCGCACGGTCTTCTCGATGCGCGCCGCGAGCTGTTCCGTGCGCTCGACGCGCGACCCGGCGGGCGCCCGGAAGTCGATGGTGAACTGGCCGGAGTCGGTGCGAGGGAAGAACGACGTCCCCAGGCGGGTGGCGCCGAGCCCGGCGAGCGCCAGGAGTGCGCCGACCGCGCCGATCACCACCAGCCGGTGATCGAGGGCGCGCACCAGCAGGCGTCCGTACGCGGCGGCCAGGCCCCCGCCGGTCGGCTCGGCGGCGCCGGTGCCGAGGGCGCGGGCGCAGTAGATCGGTGTCACGGTCATCGCCACGAGCCACGAGGCGAGCATGGCCAGCACCACCGTCAGCGCCAGCGCGGTGAAGAGCGACTTCGCCACGCCGCCGAGAAAGACGACCGGCAGGAAGACGATGACGGTGGTGAGAGTCGAGGCGAGTACGGCAAAGCCGACCTCGCTCGCGCCGTCGAGGGCGGCGTCGGCGGGCGACTTGCCGACGTGGCGGTGGCGGTCGACGTTCTCGACGACGACTACCGCGTTGTCGACCAGCCGGCTGATGACCAGGGCGGCGCCGCCGAGGGTCATGATGTTGATCGTGCCGCCGAGCCCGGCGAGCCCCACGGCGGCGGCGAGCAGCGACAGGACGACGGTGAGGAACATCGCCGCCGC
>Ga0335070_10002455_pt1 | contig 21569 bp, 21 predicted proteins | sample Lox_Sample_13_FD_206722 | JGI IMG/M metagenome (GOLD analysis project Ga0335070, IMG submission 206722) | Soil microbial communities from Loxahatchee National Wildlife Refuge, Florida, United States - Lox_Sample_1.3 | ecosystem: Environmental > Terrestrial > Soil > Wetlands | place: USA...
CAGAGAGGGCAAGATAGTTGAGGCCCGGAGGATCGAACAGAGGACGCGCTTTGACCTCGAGATGCTCAGGGAATTTGGTTACTGCCACGGCATCGAGAACTACTCGCGGCATCTGAGCGGGAGAGCCCCCGGAGAGCCTCCCTTTACCCTGATCGACTATTTCCCGGAAGACTTTATTATCATGATTGACGAGTCCCATGCCACCATCCCTCAGATAGGGGGAATGTATGAAGGAGACAGGTCAAGGAAACAGACCCTCGTTGATTTCGGCTTCAGGCTCCCCTCTGCCCTCGATAACCGGCCCCTCACCTTTAAGGAGTTCGAACACAGGGTGAATCAGGTTGTCTATGTGTCGGCAACGCCCGGTCCTTATGAGATCGAAAAAGCACGGGGAAGGGTTGTGGAACAGATCATCAGGCCCACAGGCCTCGTAGACCCTGAGATGAAGGTGCGGCCGGTCTCAGGGCAAGTCGATGACCTTCTCGGAGAAATCAGGCTGAGGGCAACGAGGGGTGAGCGGGTTCTCGTCACGACACTCACAAAGAAGATGGCTGAAGATCTCACAGACTATTATATCGAACTCGGGGTCCGGGCACGGTACCTCCATTCAGATATCGATACCCTTCAGAGGGTTGAATTGATAAGAGACTTGCGGCAGGGTAAATTCGATGTGCTGGTAGGGGTGAACCTTCTCAGAGAGGGACTCGACCTCCCCGAGGTTTCGCTGGTCGCAATCCTCGATGCTGACAAGGAGGGGTTCCTGCGGTCTGAGCGGTCATTGATACAGACAGCCGGCAGGGCAGCAAGGAACATCAGCGGTGAAGTGCTTCTCTATGCCGACCAGATGACCGGTTCCATACAAAGGGCCCTTGGAGAGACCGACAGGAGGAGGAAGCTTCAGAAGGAATACAACCGGGAGATGGGGATCACTCCTGAGAGTGTACAGTCGTCCATAAAGGACATCCTGAGTTCCATCTACGAATCGGATTACCTGACGGTCTCTGTTTCAGAAGAGACGATGGATTACGGCTACGGCGAAGAAACCGTAAAAAGGCTTGAAGAGGAGATGAAGGAAGCTGCCAAGAAACTCGACTTTGAGCGGGCTGTTGTGCTGAGGGACAGGATCAAGGAGGGGAAGAAGAAGCTACTTGAGTTCGGCATAAAGGAATCGTCTGCTCCTGACAAACGAAAGAGGAAGAAGAGGATGAACGGGAAATAGGATATGGAGCCGCAAGAAATGAGATGGGGGTAAACTCGTCTCCTATCCGTCTTCTCCCCGGACCGACTTCTCGGCATGAGAATAGCCCCGTGTGATTGTTCCGACCACATAATCCTCATAACAGTCTATCATGAAGAGGCTCTTACGGTCCGCACAGGCAGACCGTCCAATAACTCCTACTCTTGCCTGCGAATCGAACATCTGCCCCGAAGTTTACGGATTATATGGCATACCCAAGGTTGCGGCCGACTCGCTTTTCTGCTCGCCATTCGATTACAATAATAGCAGTATTGCATTGTCCTGCCACAGACATTGCCTTTGGAAAACACTTGATTGACCATGAAGAGAGGATTGTCCTGTTATGAGACGTGAAGATTTACGGAATATCGCTATTATCGCCCATGTCGACCATGGAAAGACGACCCTCGTCGATGGGATGCTCAGACAGGGCGGCATCTTCCGCTCCAATGAGAAGGTGCAGGAGCGTGTTATGGACAATATCGACCTTGAGCGTGAGCGGGGGATCACGATCATGGCAAAGAACACCGCCATCCAATACAACGGCATCAAGATCAATATCGTAGATACTCCCGGCCACGCAGACTTCGGAGGTGAGGTCGAGAGGACTTTGAAGATGGTGGATGGCGTGCTTCTCCTCGTCGACGCTTCTGAAGGCCCCCTGCCCCAGACGAGGTTTGTCTTGAAAAAGGCCCTCGAACTCAGACTTCCGCCGATCCTCGTCATTAATAAGATTGACAGATCCGATGCACGAATACAGGAGGTCCTCAACGAGGTCTACGACCTCTTCATCGATCTCGACGCCACTGAGGAGCAGCTCGAATTCCCTGTCCTTTATACCAACGCGAAGAAGGGTTTTGCGAAACTGCGCATGGAGGACGATTCGGATGACCTCCAGCCCCTCTTTGAGATGATCGTAAAGACCATACCTCCGCCGGGCAGCGACAGCGAGGGGCCTTTGCAACTTCTTGTGACGAACATAGACTATGACGACTATGTGGGAAGGCTTGCCATAGGCAGGATCTTCTCTGGCACAGTGAGGGTCGGTGACTATGTCGCCATGGCAAAGAGCGATTCCGGGATTACGAGGACCAAGGTGACTTCACTATACACCTTCCAGGGTCTTGAACGGGTCGATACCAAAGAGGCCTCAACAGGCGATATTATCGCTCTTTCAGGCATCGAAGGTATAACCATCGGAGACACCATTACCGACGTCGAGACTCCCAGACCTCTTCCGCGCATCAAGGTTGATGAGCCCACCATCTCGATGGTCTTCCTCGTCAATACGTCTCCCTTTGCAGGAAGGGAGGGGAGATATGTGACATCGAGAAACCTGAGGGAGCGTCTCGAAAAGGAGCTGCTCTATAATGTTGCCATAAAGGTCGACTTTTCAGGGACCGATTCCTTTGCCGTCATGGGGAGGGGAGAGTTGCAGCTCGCGATCCTCATCGAGATGATGAGGAGGGAGGGGTATGAACTTGCTGTTTCGATGCCCGAGATCATCACCAGGGAGGCCAATGGAGTCATCCAGGAGCCCATGGAGGTGCTCGTGATCGATGTGCCCGAGGAGTATGTTGGTGTGGTGACCCAGCAGGTGGGCATGAGAAGGGGGAAGATGCAGAAGATGCAGAACAACGGGTATGGGAGGGTGAGGCTCGAATTCAGGATACCCTCAAGGGGCTTGATCGGCTTCAGGTCTCAGTTCCTTACCGATACGCGGGGAACGGGCCTGCTCAATCATATCTTCGACGGTTACGAGGCCTGGCAGGGGATGATTACAAAGAGAGAGACCGGTGCCCTTGTTGCAGACAGACCTGGGAAATCAACGATCTACGCCCTCTTCCACCTCCAGCCGAGGGGCACGCTCTTCATCAGGGAGAATACCCAGGTCTACGAAGGTATGATCATCGGAGAAAACTCGAGGGACAACGACCTTGATGTGAATGTCATTAAAGAGAAGAAATTGACGAACATCCGTGCCGCCAATGCTGATGAGGCGCTCCAGTTAATACCGCCGCACATCATGAGCCTTGAACAGGCCATCGAATTCATCAAGGAAGACGAACTGGTCGAGGTGACACCGCAATCCATACGTCTGAGAAAGAAGGTGCTGGAGGCGAACAAGAGGCCAAAGGTCAGGAGAGATTGAAGCATCCCGCTGTTATGCTTTGTTGCCTGGAGAAGTGTCTGTAGCCGGTCCCCGAACTATATGAATCATATACGTTAAAGGTTCTTCCCCTTCGGGACGATAAGAGATAGAGACGCATCGAATCGCAATGAGAAAAATCCCTTTGATAGCTGCCATGGTGCTGTTATGGTTGTGGATTTGTCCAGGAAGGGCTTCAGCCATAACGCTGGAAGAGGCAAGAAACCTGATCCTGGAATACGCCGATGCCGAGGGTGTCTCTCAGGCAGACCGAGCAAAGGCCCTTGATTCCCTCAAGAGGCTTTCAGAGGTCATTCCTCCTGAACAGGCATACAAGATCGTTTTTGCTGCCCTTCAGACGAGAAAGTCCGTTGCTCCTAAGAAAGAGCGCGAGACAGAGAATCGCCAGGGACCGGACAAAAAGAGCGTTGATACGCATTCTGCTGACACCAATGACGCACCGTCAAAAAGCACTGAAGTGCCTGCAAGGGCGGATCAGAGAGAAGATAAGCCGCCTTCGCGGACAGCGAACAAAGAACATGATGTCAGGTCGTCGGGTGAGAAGATGCACGAGAATTCCGTTGCTAGCAAAAAGTCTGAGAAATGCTGGATCATTGAGAATTCCTTGAAGGGCAATAGGGTCAAACCTGTTCCAATCGTAGAACCTGTTCTCATCAGGCCTGCCTTGGGGATAGATGAATGCGCACAAGAATAAGGGGCCTGAATCTCAGAAAATGACTTTCCGCGTTGAGCGCACGGCGTATGGTCGACAACCTTCAAAGGTACCGCGATATACGTTTTGAGCAGCCTGAAGATTAGTACATAAAACTCCTTGAAAAAATTGAGAAAAGAGCTGTATAGTATTATTTTGGTGAGGGATTCGACGATGGTAGCGTGATACCATTTCCCGTGATAACAGGAATGTACTGTGAGTGATCTGAAAAGACTCAGAGACGAAATCGACAGCATCGATGACAGGCTGCTCAGCCTTCTCAACAGGAGGGCTAAAATTGTCCTTGAGATCGGCCGGATCAAGAGGCGAGAGGGTACGAGTTTCTATTCTCCCCTCAGAGAGAGCGAAATCCTTCAGCGACTGACCTCGACAAACAAGGGACCCTTCCCGAATGATGCGCTCAGGATACTCTTCCGTGAGATTCTCTCAGCCTCACTTTCCCTCGAAGAGCCACTGAAGGTCGCATGCCTCGGCCCCCTTGCCACCTTTACTCACCTCGCTGCAACGAGATATTTCGGCACTTCAGCCAGCATCATACCCGTTGAAGGCATCAAGGAAGTCTTCGAGGCGGTCTATTCAGGACAGGCTGAATATGGGGTTGTGCCGATCGAGAATTCGAATGAAGGCGTTGTGAGCTATACCCTCGACATGTTTATGGATTTCGAGCTCACAATCATCGGTGAGGTGATGCTCAAGATTTCCCATAACCTCCTCTCAAAGAGCGGGGACAAGGCAATGATACGAAAGGTCTACTCTCACCCCCAGGCGACGGCACAGTGCAGGAAATGGCTCGAGAAGAACCTCCCTGCCATCCCCGTCCATGAGACAGTAAGTACTGCGAAGGCTGCTGAAATCGCCTCAAGAGAGAAAGACGCTGCCGCTATCGCCAGCGAGCTTGCAGCAAAGATATACGACCTCTGGTTTGTCGAGCACAGCATTGAGGACTCCAAGGACAACTACACCAGATTCCTCGTTATCAGCCGGGAACCGTCGAAGAGGACTGGCAAGGATAAGACCTCGATCATGTTCTCGACGAAGGACAGGCCCGGCGCCCTCTTCCATATCCTCGAACCTTTCAAGGAGGCGAAGATAAATCTCACGAAGATAGAGTCACGGCCGTCAAAACGAAAGGCATGGGAATACATATTCTTTGTCGACCTTGAAGGTCACATGGTTGACAAGAAGCTGAAGAAGGCAATAGAGAGGGTGAGAGAGCATTGCCTTTATCTGAAGATCCTCGGCTCCTACCCTTCAGGTGAGATCAATGGTTAGACCGCCGGAATACGTTTCTGCAATTAACCCCTATGTGCCGGGAAAGCCCATAGAGGAACTCGAGAGGGAGCTTGGCATCAGGGGTTCGGTAAAGCTTGCATCGAACGAAAACCCTGTCGGGCCTTCGCCGCTGGCACTGGAGGCCATAAGAGGCATTTCAGGAGAGCTGAACCGATACCCTGACGGGAGCGGTTATTATCTGAGGAATGCACTTGCTGAGATGCTCTCCGTCAGGCAGGAGAATGTCATCCTCGGAAATGGCTCCAACGAACTCCTCGACATTGTTGTGCGAACATTCATGAAGCCGGGGGACAATGCTGTTATGGCTCATCCTTCATTCGTGGTATACCACCTTGCAGTCCAGGCCCTTGGTGCAAAGTCTATAAAGGTCCCCCTGAGAAGTTATACCCATGACCTCACTGCGATGCTTGACGCGGTCACAGAGAAGACAAGAATCGTCTTTATCGCGAACCCGAATAACCCTACGGGAACGATGAACAGAAAAGGGGAATTCGACGGGATGATGGAAAAACTGCCCGACAACGTTCTCGTGGTGATGGATGAAGCATACTACGAATATGTCTCCGATCCTGAATATGCCGACAGCATGAAATGGTTTGGCAGGGGAAAGGACATCCTCATCCTGAGGACCTTTTCGAAGATATACGGCCTGGCAGGGTTGAGGATCGGTTACGGTATTGCCGGGAGCGAGATTATCAACGAGATGAATAAGCTCAGACCGCCTTTTAACACGAGCACCATCTCACAGGTAGCGGCACTGAACGCGTTGCGGGATACCGGGCACGTTGAAAAATCTCGAAGGATCAACGAAGAGGGAAAGAGATATCTCTACGGAGAGCTTGAGAATCTGGGACTTCCCCACGTCCTGACAGAGGCGAATTTTGTTTACCTCCCCGTTCAGGACGCCCCGGCTCTTTATGAGAAACTGCTCCGCCTCGGCGTTATCGTGAGACCGATCGGACCCGATGCACTACGGGTGACAATAGGACTGCCTGAAGAGAACAGGCGGGCTATAGAAGCACTGAGACAAATCATAACCACCAGGTAGTTTGTGGTATGCAGGAGGGGGGTCTCCACCCCTTTCTCCAGGTAGGGATAAGAGACTCTGGATAATGCCCTCACCCTCTTCCCCTTGGGAGTAACTGCGTACTCCTTACTCCTGAAATCCGGAGGAACCATGGACATTATAGTACTAAAGCCGGGGGCATCCGATGATGCCTTGAAACATTTGCTTAAGAAACTCGAAAGCAAAGGGCTGACAGCGAACGTGTCGAGGGGCACGGAAAGGACGATTGTCGGCGTTATCGGTGACACCTCAAGGATCACGGAGGAAGAGGAAGATGCCATACGGGCGATGACCGGCGTCGAGAATGTAATGAGGATCATCAGGCCGTACAAACTGGCGAGCAGGGAGTTTCAGTCAGAGAATACCGTCATCGATGTGAGGGGAAGGACTATCGGTGGGAAGAAGGTCGCCGTTATCGCCGGACCCTGTTCAGTCGAAAATGAGACGATGATCGTCAGCATAGCAGAGGAAGTGAAGGCGGCGGGCGCATCATTCATACGGGGCGGCGCATTTAAACCGCGCACTTCTCCTTACGCATTTCAAGGCCTTGGCGAAGAGGGGCTCAGGTATCTCGCGGAAGCAAGGGAAAAGACCGGTCTCCCCGTTGTGACGGAATTGATGGACCCGAGGGACCTCGGCACTATGGTCGAATATGCCGATGTCATACAGATCGGAGCAAGGAACATGCAAAATTTCAGACTGCTCCTGGAGGTCGGCTCTGTCAGGAAACCGGTCCTGCTGAAGAGGGGGCTCTCATCCACGATCAAGGAATGGCTCATGTCGGCTGAATACATCATGTCGCGAGGCAACCATGAGGTCATCCTCTGCGAGAGGGGAATCAGGACCTTCGAGACAGCGACGAGGAATACCCTCGACCTCAGTGCAGTCCCGGTCCTGAAAGGGCTGACCCATCTGCCTGTTGTCGTAGACCCCAGCCACGGCGTCGGAAAGTGGGATCTCGTCCCGGCAATGGCGAAGGCCGCTATTGCGGCTGGTGCTGACGGTTTGCTCCTGGAGGTCCATTCCAACCCCGAAGAAGCGATGTCCGATGGAGAGCAATCCCTAAAACCAAGGGACTTTCTGAAATTGATGGAGGAATTGAAGCCGGTAGCCGCTGCAGTGGAAAGAGAGATATAGAGACCCAATGTTCTTCAACAAGGTCGCCATCCTCGGTGTCGGGCTCATCGGTGCGTCTCTGGCCCTTGCTTTAAGGAACAAGGGCTTGTGCAGATCTGTCCATGGTTATGGCAGAACCGAGGAGAATCTGAGGCGTGCCAGGGAGAGGGGGATAATAGATGATTACAGCATGGATGCAGACAAGGCATGTGACCATGCTGATCTTATCGTCCTTGCGACACCTGTGGGTTCCTTTCATACCATTATTGGAGAGGTGCGTGGCTCTCTCAAAAAGGGCGCGGTCATAACGGACGTGGGGAGCGTGAAGGGCAGCATGGTCCATGAATTGGAGAGCCTTGTCCGTGAAGGAACATACTACATCGGATCCCATCCCATAGCAGGAAGCGATAAGTCAGGTATCGATGATGCGAGGCCGGATCTCTTCCGTCAGGCACTCTGCGTTGTCACCCCCACCGAAACCACCGACAGTCTTGCAAGAGACAGGATTATCTCCTTGTGGGAGAGACTCGAAGGCAGGGTTGAGGTTATGGACCCTTATAGGCATGATGAGATATTTGGCGCGGTAAGCCATCTGCCACACATTGTCGCCTATGCCCTTGTCAATACCGTTGATACCTTTGATCCGGGATGTATCGGTTACGCAGGACAGGGCTTCAAGGACACTACAAGAATTGCAATGAGTTCCCCTGAAATGTGGAGAGACATTGTGATCTTTAACAGGGACAACCTCATAAGGTTGACAGGGATGCTGAGAGAGAATCTCGACAGAATCGCGACAATGCTTGAGAATAAGGACGCCGCAGGCATCGAAAGGACCTTTTCCGAGGCCCGTGAATTGAGGAAGGGCATAGAGTAATAGAGTAGGTCTTGAGTCGAGATCGGATGGATCGTAGAACGGTAGAGAGAGTGAAGAGTCTGAATGGAGAGATTTCCCCCCCGGCGGATAAGTCGATCTCTCACAGGGCAGTGATGTTTGCTTCACTGGCCGAAGGTACGAGCAGGGTGAGGAACTTCCTTCGGGCTGCAGATCCCATAAGTACCATAAATGCCTTCAGGCTGCTTGGCATAGACATAGAAGAAGTGTGGGGAGGGACGGGGGGACTGGAGGATGAACTCATCATCCATGGTAACGGGTTGTATGGTCTGAAAGAGCCCTTTGACGTCATCAACTGCGACAATTCAGGCACCACAATACGACTCATCTCGGGCATCCTTGCCGGAAGCCCGTTCTTCTCCGTTCTGACGGGAGATGATTCCCTGAAACAGAGACCCATGGGAAGGGTGATAAATCCTCTCAAAGAAATGGGCGCCGATATTTCGGGAAGGGGGGGAGACAAATACCCTCCGATTGCTATCAAGGGGAAGGTGCTTAAACCTGTTCAGTACAGAATGCCCGTCGCCTCGGCCCAGGTGAAATCCTGCCTGATCCTCGCGGGTCTGTACGCCGACGGTAAGACTGTTATTACGGAACCGTACAAGTCGCGTGATCACACGGAAAGGATGCTCAGGTCCATGGACGCAGCGATCAAGGTGGAAGACCTGACCGTCACGATAGAAGGCGGTTCAAGGCTAAGATCCTGTGACACGACCGTTCCTGCCGATTTTTCTTCGGCGGCCTTCTTCATTGCTGCAGCCCTCATCGTCCCTGATTCAGAGATCCTGATCAGGGGCGTAGGGATCAACCCGACAAGAACAGGCATCCTTGAAGTAATAGCGCGAATGGGCGCTGACGTTCGACTGAGTAATGAACGGGAAGTGTCTGGCGAACCTGTGGCTGACCTTTACTGCAGGACCGCAGGCGGTCTCAAAGGGACAACGATCGGGAAGGAAATGGTGCCTTCCATTATAGACGAATTCCCCATACTCTGTGTCCTGGCCACGCAGGCTGAGGGTATTACAGAGATACGGGGGGCAGAAGAACTCAGGGTGAAGGAATCTGACAGGATAAGGGCGATGGCAACAGAGTTGAGGAAGTTTGGCGTCGAACTTGAAGAGCATCCTGACGGAATTTCGATAAGAGGGAGGAGTCCTTTGCGTGGCTGTGAAACCGAGAGCTACCGTGACCACAGAATAGCAATGTCCCTCTCCGTGGCGGGACTGATTGCAGACGGAACCACAGTCATTAACAACGCATCCTGCGCGGATGTATCCTTTCCAGGGTTCTATGAGTGCCTGAAAAACCTCGCAAAGGGTTCTGGTCTGAAGGGGAATGATGGTTAGCATCTTTTATCTTATAGTTTTTTGCCTGTTCCCGATATGGGTAAGGTCATCGCGATAGACGGGCCTTCAGGCGCCGGGAAGAGCACCCTTGCACGGTCTCTTGCCCTGAGGCTCGGATTTGATTATCTCGACACGGGCGCTATTTACCGGGCAGTGGCGCTCTTCTTCCTCGAGAGAGGAATCAGACCGGAAGACGGCGATGATCTCCTCGTTGAGGCCCTCCACTCGTCGGGGATACGCTTCAGCGGGGGAAAGGTTTTCCTTGGGGAAAGGGATGTCTCCGGTGAGATCAGGACGCCTGAGGTTGGCCATTATTCCTCCGTCTTTTCAGCCCGGAAGGTTGTGAGGGACTTTCTCCTCGATGTGCAGAGGAGCGCTGCTTCTCGTCAGAACGTGGTTGTCGAAGGCCGTGATACCACAACAGTCGTCTTTCCGAAGGCCTGGAAGAAATTCTATCTGGATGCATCGACGGCCGAAAGGACGAGGAGAAGGCATGACCAGTTAAGGGACCTGGGGCTTACGATAACAGAGGACGAGGCTGAACGAGACGTAGTGGAGAGGGACAGGAGGGACCAGAGCAGAGGCATAGCTCCCCTTGTGAAGGGCGAGGATGCTGTTATAATAGATACAACAGACAAGAGTGCCGAAGTGGTCCTCGAAAATATCCTGGAGCTTGTAAGGTCAGACCCTTGAGGGATTTTCTCTGCCTGTTTTTCAGGCCGGTCTTTCGGGCGTTTTTCAAGGTAATAAACAGGCTTGAGGTAATGGATGCAGAGAGGGTCCCTGAGCGCGGCGGAGTTATCGTTGCAGCGAATCATCTCAGTTATCTCGATCCTCCGGTCATCGGAGCTGCGCTGAGACGCCGACCTACCTATATGGCCAAGGAGAGTTTATTTTCCATTCCCGTTGTGGGAAGGGCCCTTCGGTTGTTCGCCTTTCCCGTGAGACGGGAGTGTCCGTATCCTTCAACGATCAAGGAGACTGTACGGCGATTGGAGAAGGGCGAGCTTGTTGTAATATTTCCTGAAGGCGGACTGACTGCCGACGGGAGCCGCCTCGAAGCCAAGGGGGGTGTGGGTATGATCGCTTCCATGGTCGGTTGCCGGATCGTTCCGGTCGCTCTTGACGGGACCGAGCGTGCCTTGCCTGTGGGAGCGAAGTTGGTGAGGCCAGCGAAGATCACGGTCACCTTCGGTGACCCGATCGAGGTGAAAAAGAGGGCAGAAAGAAAGGGTATTCGGGAAGAGGTGACGCAGAATGTCATGGACGCTATAGAGCTGCTCAGACGCAGAAGTATTGAAGGACACAGGAAGAGAGACAAAGGCTAAGCCGTTTCTCAACCCGACTTGTCCGGGATCATTCAGGGCGTCTACGGAAGGGAAAGGGAGATTATCGTGAAGATTTTGGTTGTAAAGACTGCAGGTTTCTGCTTCGGGGTGAAAAGAGCCATCGATACGACATTCGCTCTCGCTGAAAAAGAGCATAAGGGCCTTTATACCTTTGGACCGATTATACATAACCCTCAGGTCATTGAGAGACTCCGGGAGAAGGGCATCATGCCGACTGACAATATATACAACGGCGATATCAGGGCCCTCATTATCAGAACACACGGAATACCCCTCCATCTTCTGGAAGAGGCAGCAAAAAGGGGATATGATATAATCGATAAGACCTGTCCTTTCGTGAAGAAGGCGCAGCATTATGCTCAACTCCTCAAGAAGGAGGGCTATCAGGTTATCATCCTCGGGGACAGGGAACACCCTGAAGTGAAGGGTTTAATGAGCTATGCAGGAGAAGACGCCCTTGTGATCGACGGTGAGGAAGAACTGCCTGAACTGAAGAATCGTGTCGGTATTGTAGTGCAGACGACGAAACCCGTCATGACCCTCAAGAAATTAGTGAGCAGGGTTGTCGAGCAATCAAAAGAACTAAAGGTATATAATACCATCTGCAACTCAACGGCTCTGCGTCTGAAGGAGACGGAGGAGATGGCGAGGAACGTCGATGTGATGATCGTCGTGGGGGGGAAGAACAGCGCCAACACAACGCAGCTCGCGAACCTCTGTGCGGCCCTGCCGATCAGGACCTACCACATTGAGACTGCCGACGAGCTCGATAGCGATTGGTTTACCGGCGTCGAAAGAGTCGGTATCACCGCCGGCGCTTCAACACCCGAGTGGATCATCGATGATGTGCAAAGAAGAATTAGGGATAGAGGAGGACAGGGTAATGGAACTTAAGAACAATGAGATGGAAAGAATCTACGCGGAGACTTTCCGTCACATCCGCGAAGGATCGATTCTGAGCGGGAGGATCGTTTCCGTAAAGCAGGACGGGGTCATCGTGGACATCGGATACAAGTCAGAGGGGTTTATCGCTGCAGAGGAGTTTGCGCCCGAGGAGTTTGCGAACCTCAGGGTCGGTGATGTCCTTGATGTATACGTCGCGCACATCCAGGATTCTGAGGGGGTTGTAACCCTTTCGAAGGACAAGGCCTCAAAGGTAAAGGCATGGGACGTCCTTGAAGCGGCATTCGAGAAAGGAGCGACGATTGAAGGCTCGATCGTAGGGAAGACGAAGGGCGGCCTTACCGTTGATCTCATGGGGGTAAAGGCTTTTCTGCCTGGTTCCCAGATTGACACAAAGGCCGTGAAAGATATGGACGCCCTCGTCGGAAAACCGATGAGTTTCAAGATCCTCAAGTTGAACAACAAGCGTTCCAACATCATTGTTTCCCGCCGGGCTGCAATGGAAGAGGAGCGACAGAAGAAGAAGATCGAGACCCTTCCGAGGCTCGTCGAAGGGGCCCTTCTCGAAGGTATCGTGAAGAACATAACCGATTACGGTGTCTTTGTGGATCTTGGAGGGATCGACGGACTGCTCCATATATCCGACATCTCCTGGGGAAGGATAACTCACCCCTCGGAGTTCTTTGCTGTCGGCGACAGGATAGAGGTCACTGTCCTCAAATACGACGTTGAGCATGAACGCGTAACGCTTGGTTACAAGCAGAAGACGGCTGACCCTTGGCTGACGGTTGAGGAGAAATATCCTGTCGGGAAAAAGGTTAGCGGCAAGGTCGTGAGCATAGCCGATTATGGCGCCTTCGTCGAACTCGAGTTGGGTGTCGAGGGTCTTGTTCATGTGTCGGAGATAGACTGGTCGCTCAGGCCAAAGCATCCTTCCAAGTACCTTTCTGTGGGCGAGACCGTCGACGCCCTCGTGATCAAGGTGGATAAGGGGGAAAGGCGGCTTTCCCTGAGCTTGAAGCAGCTGAAGCCGAGTCCCTGGGAAGTGATATCACAGAGGTACGCCGTCGGTCAGACGATCACCGGGAAGATAAGGAGCATCACAGAATTCGGTGCCTTTGTCGGCCTCCCCGAGGGTGTGGACGGGCTGATCCATATATCTGATATATCATGGACAAAACACGTAAGACATCCGTCTGAAATTCTCAAGAAGGGCCAGAAGGTTGATGCAGTGATCCTTAGTCTCGAGCCTGAAAAGGAACGGATATCCCTAGGGCTCAAGCAACTCAATCCCGATCCATGGATCGACGAGATACCCGGGAAATTCAAGCTCGGAAACGAAGTTGCGTGCAAGGTATTGAAACTGACCGATTTCGGTCTCTTTGTTGAGATCGAGGGCGGGGTTGAGGGCCTGATTTACTCCTCTGAAGTGATCAAGAGAGAGGAGCCCTTTCAGGAGGGTGACGAAGTGACGGCGCGTATCATAAAGATCGACGCCGAAGAAAAGAAGATCGGACTCAGCATGAAACATGTGAAGGGTGAAAAGGCATGAAGAAGGCATGTCTCATACTCTTAGGCCTTCTTGTTCTGCTCCTGGTGCTGAGCGCAGCGATTACCCTCTTCGAAAAGAATGTGCCCATAGGAGAAAAGGTCGCCATTGTCAGGATCGAAGGACCCATCCTGGACTCCAAGAACGCAATAGAAGAGATAAAGGAGCAGACCAAAAACCAGTCCGTCAAGGCGATAGTCCTGCGGGTTGACAGCCCCGGCGGGGCCGTTGCTCCGTCGCAGGAGATCTATGAAGAAGTGAAAAGGGCGGTCTCGAAGAAGAAGGTGGTTGTATCGATGGGATCTCTGGCGGCTTCCGGTGGCTACTATGTCTCTGCCCCGGCGTCGAGGATCGTTGCCAACCCGGGGACCCTTACGGGGTCCATTGGCGTCATCATGGAGATCCCGAATCTGGAAGGTCTCATGAGTAAGGTGGGCGTCAAGACCGAAGTGATCAAGAGCGGACAGCACAAGGATATGGCATCGGCATTCAGGGGTATCGGGAAGGAAGAAAGGATAATACTCCAGGAGGTGCTTGACGACGTTCACGAGCAGTTCATAAGGGCCGTTGCCGAGGGAAGAAAGATGACGCCCGAAAATGTGAAGAAGCTGGCCGACGGCAGGATATTCACGGGAAGACAGGCAGTGCAGGCCGGTCTCGTCGATGAATTAGGAAACATCGAGGACGCGGTCAAGGTTGCTGCAAGGCTTTCCGGGATACCGGGCGAACCTGATGTGATCGATAAAAAGGAAAAGACCTCACTGGTGGATCTCCTTAGGGGCTCTCTTCCGAAGGAACTGTCTGATCTGTTCCCTTCGGTAAAGATCAAGTATGTCTTTGCGCCATAAGAGGACAGGATGAGTGTCAAGGCCTGGAAGAGACCCTGACCTTATCCAAACTGAATCTAGAGTGATGAAGAGGAGGTTGTATGACAAAATCAGTTCTCATTGACAGGATTTCAGAACGCGTCGACGGTCTCACAAGGAAGCAGACGGAAATCATCGTCGAAACCGTGTTCGACAGTATCAGAGAGGCGCTCTCAAAGGGAGAAAAGATCGAGATCCGGGGCTTCGGTAATTTCAGGCTGAAACAGAGGCGGCCGAGGACGGCAAGGAATCCCAAGACCGGCGACAAGGTTGAGGTCCCTGCGAAAAACGTTCTCCATTTCAAGGTAGGAAAGGCACTGAGGGACGCCCTGAACGCACAATAGGGAGTCAGAGGTGACCGGTGATGAGAAATCCGCCCGTGATCTGTTGCGGGTAACTCGATACGAGTCACGCCATTCATGAAGAGAAGGGATTTTCTTAAGGGGATCATTAAATCCTTTTTTGTTCTCCTCGCTGCTGTTCTTGTGCTCCCCGTCCTCTCTCTCTATCCATCAAGGATTAAGAAAAAAACTGTGAGCTTTTTCCCTGTTCTTGACGAGGATGAGCTCCCCCGGCAAGGGGTGAGGAGGGCAGAGTTTTTCTATGAGAGCAGAGGAAGAAGGATCCATACAAAGGTCTTCGTTGTTGTGTCCGAGGAGGGTATGATCGCCCTCTCCCCTGTCTGCAGCCACCTCGGATGCCTCGTAAACTGGGACAATAACAAGAAAGAATTCCTCTGTCCCTGTCATGGCGGCAGATACGGCATGAATGGTCAGGTGATTGCAGGGCCTCCGCCTGAACCGTTGAGAAGGTTGCCCTTCGAAATCAGGGATGGCAAGGCATATGTAGGGATGAAAGTATGAAGCTCTTTCGTCACAAGGCCGATACAGGGATTAATCACAGAGTATCGGTTCCCCGAATGCTCTTCGGCGAAGGTTGCAATGGGAAGGTTCTTTGACTGGATAGACACCAGATTTGGTGTCAGGGATCCCCATCGTCGGTTCCTCGAGAGACCTGTTCCGGAGGGCCTTAATTACTCCTATTGCCTTGGCGGTACAGCCCTTGCCCTCTTCCTGATATCCGCATTCTCGGGACTCCTCCTTTCGGTATACTATGTCCCTTCGGAGCTGGAGGCTTACAAGAGTATTATGAGGATCCAGGAGGAGGTGAGGTTGGGCTGGCTGATCAGGAGCGTGCATACGTGGTCTGCCAGCCTTCTGATCATCTTCGTCATCCTTCACGCTGTCCGCGTCTTTGTATCCAAGGCTTACCGGCCGCCCCGTGAATTGAACTGGATAGCGGGAGTCTTAACATTTATCCTTTCCATGGCCTCGGGCTTTACCGGGTATCTCCTCCCCTGGGACCAGAAGGCCTATTGGGCAACGGTCGTGGGAACTTCGATGGCCGGGACTCTCCCTGCCATCGGACGTATCCTTCTCTACGCCCTGAGGGGAGGTCCTGAGGTAGATGGGACGACACTGATCCGCTTCTACAGTATGCATGTTCTGTATCTGCCTCTTATGATGGCTCTCATTCTCTGGGCACACGCTCACATGGTGAAGCGTCAGGGGATCTCTGGAGGTCTCTAAGCAATGGCTTCTCATGAAAGGGATAGGGGAAAAAGATTCTATCCCGACTATCTTGTCGAGATACTCTTTGTGGTTTTTCTCGTGACAGAACTTACGCTGGCCCTCGCCCTCTTGTATCCTCCGGAGATCGGAAGACAGATAGATTTTTCGGCCCAGTACCAGCCAAAGCCCGAATGGTATTTCCTATGGTCATACCAGCTCGTCCGGTACTTTCCGGGAAACACCACCTTTATCGGGACTGTGCTCATCCCTTCCCTTGCCGTTCTGGCGCTTATCCTTATTCCGTACATAGACAGGGGTAGGCACGGTAGACTCAGGGCATCTCTCGTGGGCATGTTCCTTCTTCTGGCCTTTGTCCTGTTTACCGTGATTCCGGCGTTAAGCCAGTAGTTGAGACACGATGCTTGAAAGAACCTTAGATAAGATAGATAATCTCAAGGGATAGATAAGAAGGAAGCAATCTTCAGAGCCCATGCAATTACGTTTCAACAGATGCAACGGACCTGTCGACAAAGCGATAGACCAGCTCATTGAGCTTGCGGGTGATATCCATAGCCCGGAACTGGTTCGTGAGATGATTCTTGCTGCACTCAAGGCCGCTCAAGAGGAGAGAGAGGATAAGGCAGACCTCAAGCTCATGAACTCTACGCTGAAAGAGATGCGGTTCACGTCCAAGGTATTCGGACCTTACAGGCACATAAGAAAGGTCACCGTCTTCGGCTCAGCGAGGACGCAGCCTGTGGAGCATATTTATAGCATGGCGAGGCTTCTCGGAAAAAGGATTGCCGAGGCTGGCTATATGGTGATCACGGGCGGAGGGCCCGGCATTATGCAGGCGGTCAACGAAGGGGCCGGATCTGAACACTCTTTCGGTGTTAATATCCGGCTTCCCTTTGAGCAGAGACCGAACCCGGTCCTTGAGGGGAACCCCCGCCTCATCGTCTACAAGTACTTCTTCAACCGAAAGGTGGCTTTCATCAAAGAGGCGGATGCAATTGTGCTTTTTCCCGGAGGATTCGGCACCCTCGACGAGGCGATGGAGACCCTGACACTCGTGCAGACGGGAAAGCGTGACCCCATACCCCTCATTCTTGTCGATGAGCCGGGAGGTTCATATTGGTCCGAGTACATCCGTTTTTTCCGGGAAAAACTCCTCACCGAGGGGTATCTCAGTGATTCCGATTTCCACCTCTTTGAACTCGTCGATTCGGTGCAAGAAGCCATGGAAAGGATCAACCGTTTCTACCGTCGCTATCATAGCCTCAGATACGTTGAAGGCCGGCTGGTCATAAGACTTTCTTCATCTCTCGATACAGGATCGGTCATGACCTTGCGGGAGCGTTTCTCCGACATTCTCGCGCCGGAGGGCGAGATGCATCTGTCCGGACCCCTGCCGGCTGAAGGGGATGAACCTGAAATAGAAGCACTGCCGAGGCTCGTTATGGACTTCGACCGAAAGAATTTTGGAAGACTGAGGAGTCTTATCGACGCGATAAACAGTGGGTGACTCACTGCCATTCCCCTGCAAGGCTGCCCTTGCCGTTCATTCTCCCTTCAATTTCGCACCGGTTGAACGTTTTTTCCTTCTGGTCCTGACATCTTCCCTCGTCCTCGAATCGGCAAGCTCACGAAACCATATCGCCATTTCGGCCCCCCTGGCCCCTTCCTCGTGTTTGAAAAAGACGAAGGCCCTCTCCCATGTTTGCACAAGGATTCGTTCCATCCATTGAGACAGATCGGCATCCGTATAGTCGGGACGGCGCAGGCGAAGGTACCCCCAGGGAGCAGCATTGATGATCGCTGCCGGATTCTCATCTCCATCAGTGACGCACAGGCTGTATCCCCTTTTGGAAAGGAGGACCGGGATTTCACCATCAAGCCAGGACGGACTGCGGAACTCAAATGCGCAGGAGATATGTCCGGGAATAAGAGAGAGAAACGCTTCCAGTGCAAGACGGTCCTCACGAAAACTCTTGGGAAACTGAAAAAGGACCGGCCCCAGTCTCCTGTCCAGGACTGAGAGCGACCTGAAGAGGTACTCGGTCTCCTCTGCCACATTTCGCAAACGCTTCAGATGCGTTATGACCTGGGGCGCTTTGATGGCAAAGAGAAAATTGCCGGGGACCTGTTCCGCCCAGGACGCGAGGATGCCTTCGGTGGGCATGCGATAAAAGGTATTATTGATCTCTACAGCGCTGAGGCGTTCCGAATAGAAGCGGAGCATTTCCTTGGGCGAGATCGTTTCAGGGTAGAATGTTCCTTTCCATTCGCTGTACCCGTAGCCGCTTGTGCCGACATAGATCTTCATCAGGGGCCCCGTACGCTGTGCTCTGTTCAATGTCAGTATACCAAATCAGCGATGCCTGCGCGCCCGTGGTTTCTCACGAAGGAATGACCCATTGCCGTGCCGCCGGAATTCTGGAATCGATTGAGATAAGCGCAGGGCGTGTATGAGACCAGTCACGTCATGAATTCCCTTTTGCCCTCATATCGCTTCCATCGGTTGTGCATCCAGAGGTACTGCTCAGGATATTTTCGAACGACCTTCTCCATCTCCCTGTTCATCGCTTCTGTGAGACGGAAGAGCTCTTCTTTCTCGCTCGTGAATTTCCCTGGCCAGAGGGCGTCGGAGACGAATCCCTCAAACCCATAGCCTTCGCGCTTCCGGCAGCAAGCGACAACAACGATCGGTCTCTTGTACGTAATAGCCAGCAGGGCGGGGACGGGTGTGGTCGTTGCCTTTCGATTGAAGAAATCGACGAGGATGCCGCGCATCGTACTCTGATCGGGAAGCATCCCTATCGATCTCCCCTGCTGGAGTGTCTTCTGAAGGACAAAGAGCGAGTTCTTCCTCGGGATGATGACCTGACCGCTTGTGGCACGGTCCCCAAATATCAACCGTTCGAGGTAACGGTTATCGAGAGGCCGCACCACAACAGCAAGGGGGATGCCCACCATGGCGCTCACGTGGGGTAGAACCTCCCAGTTACCTATGTGAGGCGTCACGAATATGCAGCCACCGCTTTCGTCGTGTGTCTGCTTAGCCTTCCTGAAGAGCGCATCCAATCCCTCCGATGATCTTCTCAACGCCTCGAAGGCTTCAGGATTCCTGAAAAGGCGCCGGAACTTTGCGATCTCAAGAAAGGTCAGAAAAAAAGAGGCGCAGCTTTCGCGTGCGATCACCCGAATCTCCTCGTCGCTCTTTTCGCTGCCGAGGGCATTCCTGAGGTTCTCTATAGCGATGGTCCTTCGCTTCTTGACCAGGAGAAAGAAGAGTCGCCCGAGAAAACGGCTGATAACGTGGATCGCAGGGATGGGGATGACGCGGGAAAGCAGGAGGAGGCCGTAGATCGATACATATTCCACGACCTGTATGACAAGCCCTTTTTCCCTCTTCTTCCTGTGACTCTCTGCCACCGTTACGACACCAAAGGGGAGAAGGCAGGGCCCTCTGTGAAACTAAGGAACTTGAACCACAGCAACACAGGACTGTCCTCCTATGCCGTAGCTCACAGTCATGAAGCAGGAGCCCTGACAGGGCTGGTGAGAACCCGATATCCTGAGATCGCTGTATTCCCGCTCCGCCTCAACAAAGTTCAGGGTGGCGGGCACTATCCCTCCTCTCACAGACTCCATCCCGAGGATGATCTCTCCGATATCACTCGCTGCGCCGAGGTGACCGGTATACGGTTTCAGCCCGCAGAGGGGGATATCGTCTCTCTTGCCTCCAAAGACCTTCATGACCGACCTCAATTCCGACCTGTCTCCCTCCTCTGAGGCGAGTCCATGGCCGCAGACAAAGGCGTAATCTCCAAGATCACTGCCCGCTTCTTCGAGGGCGAGCTTCATGCTCCCCGCACTCACCTCAGGAGGGATGCCGAGGCCTTCATCATCGCACAGGGCGATGCTATTTCCAAAGCCCATCACCTTTCCGAGTATTCGCGCTCCCCGTTGCTCGGCGCGTTCCGCACTTTCGAGGAAAAGGGCGGCGCCGCCTTCTCCAGCGATGAATCCATCCCTTGCAGCGTCAAAGGGCCTGTAGGAGTGTACGTCCAAACGACAGGATGAAAGCATTCCGAGACTGTTCATCTCGAACAGGGGAATTTCGGTTATCCAGTTCCCGCAGCCCACGGCGAAGGCGACATCGGCCTGACCGTCCGCAATGGACCGGAAGGCCAGCTCGAAAGCATGGGCCCCGCAAGGGGCATGGCTCGCCAGTGAGGTATTTGAACCCATACATTCGAGGAAGGCCGAGACGGACGTAAAGGAGTTATTCATGATCGATTCGAGAAGGAAGTACGGATTGACCTTGTAAAGCGTCGACTGGTTGAGCGTTTCCTGGCCGATCTCCTTCCAGGCACCCTTAGTCGCGTCTCTGAGAGCCTCGTGCATGAAGACACAGTCCACTGTCGTCAGGTCACCCGACGCTATGTGGAGTCCCCTTCTCGCCGGCTCTACATCGGAAAGATCAGCCCCGGCCTGAAAGAACGCCTCACGTACAGCAGCGAATCCAAGGCGGGAACCCCGATTGAGGAATTTCAGCTGGCGCTGGAGACTGGAAGGCACATCCCTGTCGATCTCGATTGCCGGGATACTGCCCTTGTACTGCATGAAGCGAGGCACGGTGTCGTCGGAGATTCCTGTGATGCCGGACTTCATTGCCTGGACGTTCTTCCAATTCTTTTCCACTCCGATACCAAGGGGCGTCACAAGTCCTGTGCCGGTAATAACTACTTCCCGCTTACTGCTCATATCGTCTCCCTTGTCAGCAGGGAAAAGAATCGCCTCTGACCTTCGATATCTTCGATCTCTTCCAGGGGAATGATCTCTCCCTCGAACTCGGCAGAGGCCTTCTTCTTCCCTTCCACTGTTGCAGTTCCTCTATAGACCCTGTTATCGGGCCCTGACTGAGACGAGAGTTCCACGGCGAGTTCAACCTGGTCTCCGGGAAGGGAAAAGCCATAAAACCTCGATGACCGCACCCTGGAGAGGAGGAACCAGTTTCTGAAGTCAGAGGACGAGGCCTCGAGCCATCCCGTCAACTGGACCAGAGCCTCGATGAGCAGCATGCCCGGCATTACGGGGTTTCGTGGAAAATGGTATTCGAGGAAATCCTCACTCATGGAGATATTCTTTATGCCCCTGATCTTCTCCCCTGCCTTCACTTCAACGATACGGTCAACGAGTAGGTATCGCATCTCTCCTCCGATTCTCGATCTCAGTCACCTGCGAGAAGCACCGCTGCCACGGCGTACCGGGACGCATGGGAGATCGAAAGAGCGCAGTGTCGAATCTTCCGTTTCTTTGCCATCCTCGCCGCCCAGCCGTGTATCAAGATCTCGGGCTTGCCCGAATTTGCGGCATAGACCTCTATTTCCTGGAAGATGTAATCTATGCCTGTCCTGTGGAAACCGGTTCCCATGGCCTTCAGATATGACTCCTTTGCAGCAAAGCAGCTCGCAAGGTGCAGAGAAGGGT